>ENA-UONW01001596-UONW01001596.1-human-gut-metagenome-genome-assembly--contig:-CS52-NODE-1596-length-26066-cov-22.464188_pt1 | contig 26066 bp, 16 predicted proteins | sample MGYA00242463_ERZ724010 | MGnify/ENA metagenome assembly ERZ724010 | reverse complement strand
CTGAATCCGGGATATGGTATAGGGATATCCCCAAAACAGCGTCACAAGCGTCATCTGCGTCACTATCGTCACACAAGAGCAGCGAGGGGGTCTGGGGGACACCCCCAGAAATGCGTTTGTGGATATCCAAACGCTATGCTAGCAAAACATGTTCCTGCCCAAAGCGGGGACAATCAAACCCGACACCCATACAAATTCGTATATGCTCTCAAGAGTGAATCACTTCTGATTCATCCAAAAATCCTGACTCGAAAAAGTGAATCAGTTCTGATTCACTCTGTACAAATGAACTGCTTTTTATTAAAAAAGTCCACCAGGATTTCCCAAGATAGCGCGCAAGGCTATAGAAAATCCTGATGGACGAAGCATCTAAACCGGAAACAAAAATCAGAAAGGCTCAGCGCAGTACCAAAGCAAACGCTTTACCCCGGCTGCTTGCCGATGTAAGCGAGGATGCCGCCGTCAACGTAGAGGATCAGGCCGTTGACGAAGTCGGAAGCCTCGGAAGCGAGGAAAACTGCGGGGCCGCCCAGATCCTCGGCCTCGCCCCAGCGCTCGGCAGGGGTCTTGGCGACGATGAACTGGTCGAAGGGATGACGGCTGCCATCGGGCTGGATCTCGCGCAGGGGTGCGGTTTGCGGGGTGGCGATGTAGCCGGGTCCGATGCCGTTGCACTGGATGTTGTACTTGCCGTACTCGGAGGCAATGTTCTTGGTCAGCATCTTCAGACCGCCCTTGGCAGCGGCGTAGGCGGAGACAGTCTCGCGGCCCAGCTCGCTCATCATGGAGCAGATGTTGATGATCTTGCCGCCGCCCTGCTCGATCATATCGGGAATGACCGCCTTGGCAACGATGAAGGGGGCGTTCAGGTCAACATCAATGACCTGACGGAACTGGGCAGCGGTCATCTCGATCATCGGGATGCGCTTGATGATGCCGGCGTTGTTGACCAGCACGTTGATGTGGCCGACCTCGGCAGTGATCTTCTTGACCATCTCATTGACGGCGTCCTCGTTGGTGACGTCGCAGACATAGCCGTGGGCCTCGATACCGGCCTCCTTGTAGGCAGCCAGCCCCTTGTCCACCAGCTCCTGCTTGATGTCGTTGAAAACGATGGTGGCGCCGCAGTTCGCCATGGCGGTAGCAATGGCAAAGCCGATGCCGTAGGATGCGCCGGTGATCAGGGCGACCTTGCCGGTCAGGTCAAAGGATTTGGGTGTGCAGACAGACATAAAAATACCTCCTGTTGAATAAAAAACGGTTTATCTTTCCAGCCCGTAGGGCACCGGGTGCTTGCCGTAGCGGTTGGCCGGGCTGCCGGTCAGGGTCAGCGTCAGGGTGTTTTCGCCGGGGGTCAAAAGCCCCGCCAGAGGGAATTTGTGCGGCTGCCAGAAGGAGACGCCCGCCGGTTGACCGTTTACGGTCAACTCCGCCATTTCCTGTCCGCGCAGCGTCAGCAGCGGCGTGGCGGCTTCGATATCTGCCGCCGCGACCTGCAGCACGGCGCGGTAGGTCTTGGCGGCACGGGCTGCGTCCTCTTCCACAAGGATAAAGTCCGGCACGGGCAGTGACAGATAGGTGGGCGGCAAAGGCAGGATTTTGGTTTCCTGCGTGGTGCAGGTGAACAGCAGCAGGCTGCCGCGCGCGGGCAGCTCCAGCGGAAGGCAGGCTCCCTTGGCGGTATGCTCGGCCGGGCAGGCGCAGGGCTGGCCGTTCCACAAGTCGCAGCGGCAAAGCGGGGCGTCCACCGGCAGGGTCAGTCGGGTCTTGATGGGGGTGTTGCCCTCGTTGACCAGCAGCCAGCAGGCGCGCCCTTCCTTATTAAAAGAGGCGCAGCGCAGCATGGGCTGCGGCGGGTCGCAGCGGCAGTCCGGCTCGAGCGCCGAGACCTCCGGATGCGCGGCGTCCGGGAACAGCGCCTTGTCCCCCAGCACGGCGGTGTAGCGGTGTCCGTGTAAGCAAAGCGCGCCGTCCTCGACTGTGCAGGCGGGAAAATAGCTTTCGGGAATGTACTGAAAACCGATCTGCCGTTCAAACAGCGGGCGCACGGTGTCGGGGCAAAGGTCGCGGTTGCGGCAAAGCACGGCAACCTCCGCGTGCAGGTCAATGTCGGTCATCAGCCAGGACAGCCGCCGCCAGTAGGTGCTCCATGCCTCGTAATGTACCCACCAGATGCTGTGGGGACCGACATCGGGCGGGCGCTCGTCCTTGCGCTTGCCGCAGATGCTGTAATAAAAGGCGTGTGGGATAAACAGGTTGACCCCGCGCACCGCCAGCCAGTCGGTGTACCATTTGATGTCGCCGCCCGAAAGCTGCCACGGGTTGTCATCCTTGTTGCAGGCGCCGAAGCACTCGTTGGCGTTGCGGCGGCGGTGCATCAGCCGCGCGGCGTCAGCGCTGCACTTGCCCATCGTGGAGTCGATGCCCGCCAAGCCGTCCTTTTCGGGGGCGAGCCAGCGCAGCACCAGATCCTGCCCCGGAACGGCGAAGTATTTTTCAACTTCTATATCATCGCTCTGGTGGGGGTGTCCCATCAGGCCGATGCCGTGCGCCTCGCACCAGCGTGAGAGCGTGCCGTAGTAGACCTCGCCCTCGCGCTGCAAAAGCAGCTTGTGATACAGCCTTGTATCGTCGTTTTCCCTGCCGTCAAACAGGGCGGCGAGGTTGGCGGCGTTGCCGCCCGCGCGGCGGAAAATCTCGGCAAAGCCGTGCGTCCACGGGAACATGCCGCTGACGTTGCGCCCCAAAATGCTCGGCTCATCGGTGAAAAAGCCGATGATCGTTGACCCGAAGTATTCCTTTACCTCGCGGTAGTACGCCTCGTGCGTCAGCTGCACAAAGCGGTGGACCGCTTCAGGGTTCAAGATGTCCGCCGTCAGCGGGGCGTTTTTCTCGCCGTCATCCTCGCCCCAATGCAAGCCGCGCATCGTACCGCCGCTTTTGCGAACGACCAGCGCGCCGTTTTCTGTCTGCGCCAGCAGCTCGTCCCCCGGCAAAACGGTTTGGGTCAGCGTGACGCCCTCGCTGGCCAGTTTGGGGTGGTCTTTTACCACAAGCCCGCACGCCGAGCCGGAGGGGTACATTCCCTCGTCATACAAAACGATTTTCATATCCAGCGCGGCGGCGGTCTGCACTGCCGTGCGGATATGGGCAAAGTAGCGTTCACCCAGATAGGTGATGTCGGGGCTAAGCCCCATGCGCGGGTGCAGCACCACGCCGTAAATGCCGTGGGCGGCAAAGTCCGCCAGCTGGCGGCGCAGCTCGGCATCGGTCAGATCGCCGTTCAAAAACCAAAAGGGGATGGCGGTAAATTCTCTGGGCGGGTTTTGCAGTTGGTCAAGAAATTTCATTTTGCGCTCTCCTGTGCCTCGGCATGGGCGCGGATGTCCGCCCATGCGTGGGACTTATAATAAAACAGCATCGCCAACAGTCCCGCCACAAAGCTGAGCGGCACCCCCGCCATGGCGTAGCCGCCGTAGCCCAGCCACGCCAGCAGGTAGGACGACGGGATGCGCACGCCCCACAGCAAAATGATGTTGACGATGGTGGCATAGCGGATCTCGCCCATACCGTTGGCAAAGCTCATAATCGCGTTGAAGGCTGCATAGCACCACTGGAACGGCAGCACAATGCGGATATACCGCACAGCAAAGGTCAGTACGGCTTCGTCCTGCGTAAAAAGCAGCAGCAGCGGGCGGCAGCACGCTGCCATAAGCAGCCCGCCCGCCAGCGAAAGCAGCCCCGAGGCCGCCGGGAGCAGCCAGCCGCCCCTGCGCAGACGGCTGTAGCTCTGTGCGCCGAGGTTTTGCCCCGCAAACACCGAGGTCGCCTGCGAAAGCGAGGTGACCGTGATGTTGGCCAGCCCGCCGACCTTGCCCGCCACCGAGCAGCCCGCCACAAAAACCGACCCCTGCAGGTTGTACAGCGCCTGCAAAAAGACGTGACCGATGGAGTAGAGCGCCGAGTTCAGCCCCAGCGGCAGGCCGATGCGCACGATCTGACGCAGGGTGCCGGCGTCAAAACCGCGGGGCAAAACAGGCAGCGCAAGCTCTGTGCAGCGGCGGATGTAAAAAATGCTGCATATCCACGACAAAAACAGCGCAATCGCCGTGGCAGCTGCCACGCCGCCGATGCCAAGACCGAGCGCGCCGGTAAGTACAAGATCCAGCACGATATTCGCCGCGCAGCTGATAAACAACAGCTGCAGCGACGACGAGCTGTTGCCCAGGCCGCGCAAAAGACCTGCGTTGAAGTTATAGCCCATATTGCCCAGAATGCCCAGCATCGTGATGCGCAGATACAGCACCGCCCCCGGCATGGCGTCTGCCGGGACCTGCATCAGCCGCAGCATCCACGGCCCCAGCAGCAGCCCGATAACGGTCAGCGGCAGGGACGCCGCAAACAGCAGCCACACCGAGGTGCGCACGAGCTTTTGCAGTTGGTCACGGTCACCGCGCCCGACTGCCTGCGACACCAGAATGGAAATGCCCGAACCGATGCCCACAAAGACACAGAGCAGAATTTCGAGCGGCTGAGAGCTTGTCGCCACCGAGGCCAGCGCTGTGGTATCGCAAAAATTGCCGATGACGAGCGTGTCCACCGTGCTGTACAAAAGCTGCAAAATATTGCCCGCGCAGATGGGCAGCGCAAACAGCGCCGCGCGCCCCAGCACCGAGCCGTGGGTCATATCAATTTGTGCGGAATTTCGGTAAGCCGGCATAAGCCCCACCCCCCTTGGCAGAATTTCTTACTTACATTGTACGCGCAAACCGCAGTGACCGCAACAATCATTATCCTCTGCCGGTTTCCTGCATTTTGCCGCTGTGCCGCTTGTTTTTTGCGGAAACCACCGCAAACAATCACCCCATTTGCCATGCGGAAGCACACGTATTTTTTTGCTGTTTTGTGCAGGTTCAACAAAGGAAGCGGCGCAAAATCGGTAACATTGACAGCAAGATTTACCGCAAAAGGGCTTGCCACTGCGGCGCAAAATGTGCTATCGTTAAAATTAAATTCAGTAAAAAGGAAGTAAAATTTGTATGCAGCAGCCTCTGACAAGACAGAACAGCACGCGCGTCAAGCGCAGATACTCTGCTTATCAGAACCGTATTTTTTTCTATCTCGTGACCCTTGTCACCGCCCCGCTGCTGCTGTTGGGTGTGCTGTCCAGCGTGGTGTACTACCGGCAGACCGTCACGCGCAGCGATGCCCTGCTGGCCTCGGCGCGGGAGAATGTCGAGACGCAGATGGAAATTGCGCTGAGCAACCTGCGCGCCTACTACAGCGCGGTCGTCAGCGCGGACAATTACCAGACCCTGTGCCAAAAAACTGTGCCGCCGTACAGCGAGTACACCCTTGTGCGCGATATGCAGGCCGCCATGCGCGGCGGCAATCTGGTGGATAAATATGTCGAGGGGTATACCTACATCAACCTGCGCAGCGGGTGGATTTTAAGCAACAACGGCATGTACCGGCTGGCTGATGCCGCCAACCGGGATGAGGTCGCCCACCTGCTGAGCGAATGGGCGGAGCAGCATGCCGCCATGATGTGGGTCAACCGCACTGACCAGCCCACCCCCGCGCTGGCAGACACACCGCTGAACACGGTGGATCTGACCGGCGAGCTGCTCGTGCTGCGCAGCAGCTCCTACCGCACGGGCAGCTATGCGGTGCTGATCGTCAAGCTGGATCTTTCGCCGCTGTATGAGATGACCGAGAGCTGGCAGGCCGGCGGCTACAGCATTGCCGCGCGGGATTTCACCGGCAAGACCGTGCTGAGCACCTCTGCTGCGCTGACCGCCCTGCTGGACGCCGACACCCCCGCCGAGGGCGGCTGCGTGCTGGGTGGCTGGCGGCTGAACAGCGGCAAGATGGGCGTGAACGGGCTGACCTACTATGCGGCGCTGCCGCAGCGCACGCTGGCGGCCACCGCCGGCATGGTGATTCTGATCGCTTTTGTGCTGGCCGGGGGACTGGTGGCGGTGCTGCTGATCTGCCGCCGCTCGACCAGTGTGCTGTACGCCCCTGTGGATGATCTGATGCACGCGGCCAGCGGTGTGTTCGGCCAGCCCGGCAGCGATGAGGAGGAGTTTGCCTATCTGGCCGCCGGTGTCAAGCAGGTGGCCCGGGACAAGCAGGCGATGCAAAGCCTGATGCAGCAGCAAAATCGCCGCCTGCAGCAGAGCTTTGTGGAAAATCTGATCCGCAGTGAGGTCACCGATGAGGCCGCCGGCCACACGATGCAGGAGCTGGGGCTGGCAGTCTGCCCCGCGTATCGGCTGATTGCGCTGGCGCTGGATACCCCGGCGGGCACCTCCGGCCCGGTGCGGGAGACGATGCTGCTGACCGTCATACAGACGATGCCCACCGAGTTGCTGCGCCGCTGCGCGTTCCAGCCCGTAATGCTGAACTTTACCCTGCTGCTGGTCGTGGGCGGCGAGGAGGCTGATCTGAACGAGGCCTGCCGCGTGGTATATACGGCGGCGGCGCGCAGCATCCGCACCGCGCTGGGGGTCAGCTGCCGCGCGGGTGTCAGCCGCCCCTTCCACAAGCTGCACCACATGCAGCTGGCCGCGCAGGAGGCATGGGAGGCCCTGCGCCTGCCGGAGGCCGATGCCCCCGAGGCAAGCGGGCAGATGCTGTACTACCAGCCGCCCGACGAGCAGTGCGCCCGCAACAGCTATGATACGCTGCTGGAGCATGAGATCACGGCAGCCGTAACCGCCTGCAAGGCCAAGGAGGTGCGCCACCTGCTGGAGCGCTTTACCGCCAAAATGCTGGAAAAGAACATCCGCGGGTATGAGCGGCAGTTTTACATCCAGCGGCTGGTGGCGGCCATGCTGGCCGTGGCGGAAAACGCCGGGCTTTCGGTCAACCAGGTGCTGGCAGACCGGCAGGCCAACCTGTTTGAGACGATCAGCAAGATCTACACCGCCGACCAGATGCAGAATTTCCTGATGGACGAGGTGGCCGTGCCTGTTATGGACCTGCTGACTGAGTTCCGCCAGAGCAGCTCCAGCGAGCTGGTCAAGAATGTGCTGGCGCTGATCAAGCAGACGCGCGGCGACATTACGCTGAACGAGTGCGCCGACCGGCTGAACTATAACCCGAGTTATATCTGGAAGGTGCTGCGCACCGAGAAGGATACCAGCTTCAGCGATCTGGCCAACAATGAAAAGCTGGAGATGGCCAAGGAACTGCTGCTGACCAGCGACATGACGGTGGTACAGATCGCCGAGACGCTGAACTATTCCAATGTGCAGAATTTCATCCGGTTTTTCAGCAAAAAGGTCGGCATGACCCCCGGCAAATACCGCAAGGATTACCAGAACGAGAAGAAATGAGGGGAATTTCCCTCACCGACAGCAAAGACCGCACCCGATGCGTTTCGGGTGCGGTCTTTGCTGTTATTCGGTTTCTATGCGCAGTACATTGACCTTGTCATCGTACTGGGTGCGGGTGCCGGTGATGTGGGGGATCAGGGCGTTGACCTCCATGACCAGCGCACCCTCGGCGGTCAGATAGGGCTGGCCGTCCATCAGGTTTTCTTTGCCGTCAACCAGCAGGTGGGTGACGCCGACCTGCGCTGTCACGGTGTGCCCGCCGCTGTGCAGCGTCAGGCAGCCCCCGGCGGCGTTCCAATCATAGCGGAAGGCATTGGGGATGACCGTCTGCAGCCGCTCCAAAATGCAGAGCACCGCGCCCCAGACGCGGCCGTTCTCGTTGACGCTGCGCACGCCGCGGGTGTCCGGCTCCTGCCCGTTGACGAGGATCTTGGTGTAGCACTTGTCCTCCGGCTGGTATTTCGCTGCATCGGCCTGCGGGATGGGGACGAACGCATCGCGGTGCTGCGGCGCACAGGCGGCATAGTCCGGCAGGCGGCAGGGCAGCGGTGCGGCTGTCAGCGGTGCGAGGTCGGCAGGCTTGCTCTGCAGCGTGATGACATTGCGGAGGCTGCCCATCACGGCGGTCAGGCGGATGGTGCCGGGCGCTGTGCCCGCACGCAGAAATACACGGTTGGTGCCGCACTCAGCATAGACATGGTTTTGGTGGATGACGCTGTCGTCATGGCCGTAGCCTGCAAAGCGGCCGCTGTTGTAGCCGCCCAAAAACTGCGCGGGGCCGTCCAAGGTGAAGTCGATGCGCGCATCGCAGAGCGGGCAGACCCGCCCGGCGCTGTCCTGCACGGCAATATCGACATAGGCGATGTCGGCCCCGTCGGCGGCAAGGCCGCCCGGTGCGGTGTGCAGCGTCAGCCGCAGGTCGGCGGGGCTGTCGGCGGTTTCTAGCCGGTCGGACGCGGAGGGTGTGCCGTCATAGCCGTAGCCCACGGCCTCGACCCAGCCGGATTGGGTCACATCCACGCCGGGGAAGGCGAACACAAAGGCGTTTTGCGGCTTATCGCACCGCCCGACACGGCGCCCGTTGACGAGCAGCTCGACCGCGGCAACAGGGTAGCTTGCCACCACATACACCGTCTTATGGTGCGGGTCGCGGGTGTGCCAGACGCCGGTGCCCTCCCAATAGGTGCCGTTAAAGCGCTTTTCTTCATAGCGATAGTTGGCAGCGGTGGGGGCGGGGTAGTTCCAGTGGCCGATGATCTTGACGGCGGGGGCCTCGCTCTGCATAACGCGGAAATAGTCAAAGCTCTGCTTTTTGATCCGGCAGGGATCGACGCGGCCGCTCATGCGGGCGTTTTCGCTGTAGGACTGGCGGCCATGCTGGGCAGAGTCCGTCCAGCAGAGCGCCGCACAGGCGCTGTAGTAGTTCTTGCCGGAGGCACCGCCCATCCGATCGTTGAAAAACTCGGCGTAGCCGCGCGCGTTTTCAAGCGCGAGATCTTCACTGGTCAGATCGTAGAAGTCGTACCCCATGGCTTTTTTGCCGCCCTTGCCGACCCAGCGGTTGCGGTAGTCGAAATCCGGCGGGGTGAAGTCGTCCCAGATGCGGCGGGGGGCCTCCTCGCGGCTGTACTCGGTCTCGGTGACGGGGCCGTGCTGCGACAAAAAGCGGGCGGCGTGGCGGTTCAGCATCGTGCCGACATACTCGCTCTCGTTGACGACCTCCTCGGTGTTCAGGGTGCGGCAGCCCATAAAACGCCCGCCGTGGGGGTCAAGCTGCTGCTTGAGTAGCCGCATCTCCCGCATGTGCTCGCGGGAGATCGAGTTGTTGCCGGCCTCCCAGAACAGAATGGACGGGTGGTTGCGGAAGGCGATGATGACATCGCGCATCAGCTCTACGCGCTGGTCCCACTGGCGGCCGAAGCTCTCCTTCTCCTTGTCACCGGCAGGCTGGGTGCAGACGATGCCGCGGCGGTCAAACGCACGGACATCGGCGGGGCTGCCCGCCACATGCATAAAGCGGATGTGGTTGGCGTTGCTCTCGCGGATGAGGGCGGCGTCCTCATCGTGCAGCCACTCGGGCGCAATGCCGATGGCCGCCCACTCGTTGGCGGCGCGCTGGGCGTAGCCGCGCAGCCACTGCACCGCGCCGTTGATGCGCAGGCCCCGGTCTTTGTCGTAGCTTACGGCGCGGAAGCCGGTTGTCAGCTGCTGGGCGTCGGCCTTTTCGCCGTTTACAAACAGCTCGGCCTCCACGGTGTAGAGGTAGGGGTCGTCGATGCTCCAGAAGCGCAGCGGCAGGGTGTCGGCCCCGGCGTGCAGCACAGTGACCGCCATGGAATCCGTAGCGGTCGGTGCGGGCAGGCTTTCGTCCTCCACAGGGCGGTAATGCCCGGGCACAGCCTCATCGGGGATATAGGCGTCCGCCGGGGTGATGCTCAGCGGTGGGACGGCGCGGCCCGTGGGGGCTGCGGTGGCCGGGGTGCCGTCAAAGATGGCGGCAACGCTGCCGTCCGGGCGGCGCAGCGTGATGCGCAGATGGGCGGAAACAGGGACCTTGCCCTCGTTGCGGACCTCGGCCTCGACCCGAATATCCGCCGTGGCGTTGTCCAAATCAAAATTCCGGCCGTAGACATAGAGGCCCTTGGTCTGCAAATTGGAGTAGAGCGGCAGCGTCAGATAGACATCGGGCTTGAAAAACACCTGCACGGGGCGGGTGATGCCGCCGACCGAGGGATTGAAGTCGTTGCAGTTCCAGAAAAAGGGGACGCCCACGCGGTCGGCGGGGACGGCCTGCTCCTGCGGAAAGAGATAGCTGCCGGGGACAGCATCGGGCTTGTTGGGGGTCTCGGCAATGCAGAACGGCGCATTGCGGGTGGCGGTGTTGTCGGTCGCAATGGCGATGAGGTTCGGCGCATCGTACCGCACATAGGGGGTAATGTCAAAGCCGAACGGCGCAACGCCGGCCTCATAGTAGCCGGCCAGCGTACCGTTTACATAGAGGTAGCAGGTCTGGCGTAGCCCCTCAAACGCAAGCAGCACCTTGTGGTTTTTGTGCCGCGCCGGAATGGTGAGGATGCTGCGGTAGAAGGCCGCCGTGCGGCGTTGGCCGCTGCCGCCGTCCTGAATGCGGTCACGGAACAGATCCTCATCATTGAAGGTGTGGGGCAGCGTGACGGGCTGCCAGCCGGTTTCCCGGTAGTCGGCCTCGTAAAAGGCGTGCCCCTCAGCGTCCCGGTGCGCGTCAATGGCCTTTGCCATGGGGAAGGCATCTGCCCGCAAAAAGTGCCAGCCGTGGTGGAAATAAAAGCTTTCGCCTTGCAGTGTAGACATAGCGTTTTCTCCCTGTCAGATGTGCTGTATACAGTTGCAGGCCCGCGATCTTATCTTTATCATACGCGCTGCCGCGGCGAAAAACAAGTGTCATTTGATGGGCAGAAGGTTTTGAATGCGCGGTGCAGCGATAAATGTTAAGATATGGAAACAGGACCTGTTTGTTGGCAGCAGGGCGGAGTGACCCAACCCCATCGGCAAAGCGGGGCAGTCAGGGCAAGGCTGTGCGGTAAAGCCTCCGCAGTCTGTGAGACTGCAGCAGGGTCTAAGGGCAACACCGCACAATTCCCGCCTGACGGCTTAAGCACCGCTCCGGCGGCTGCGGCACGGCATCTGCGTTGCCAAAATGCTCGATAAGACATCCAGTATTATCTGCGCTTTTGGCTTAGCAGCTGCCGCACCTCGCTCGCCGTATCGGCACTTAGAATTATGCGGTATTGCCCTAAAAACGCCCTTTGTCAAAATGCACAAAACAGGCAGGCACCATGTATAAAATATTCACAATTTCAACCCGAAACAGCAAACGATAGTGCCGGTAGATATAAGGATTGTTTTGTGTGTCATTCGCATGGATAATTGCGCTGCATCGTGAAATATAATGAAAATTTTCGCATGTTTTTGATTGTAGCCAAATCCGCAGAGCAGGGGATACAATGGAAGCAACGAAACAGCCGCCGCCGGATGACGAGGGCCCGCGATCCTGACCAAAGCACCGCGGCCGCCGGCTGATGAGAACACAAAGCAAGGAGGAAACGCTTATGGCACAAACCGCTGCGGTCAAGCAGAGCAAGGCCAATGCCCGCGCCCAGAAACAGCTGGGCCACAACACATGGCGCAAGGCGTTCATGCAGCATTACTGGTTATATATCATGATGCTGCCGGCGCTGCTCTACATGATCATCTTCAATTACCTGCCGATGACGGGCCTGTATATGGCATTTACCGATTTCAGCCCTTTCAACGGTGACACGATTCTGGAATCTGTGTTCGGCAGCCCCTTTGTCGGGCTGAAGTACTTTAAAAAGCTCTTCACCGGCCCGGACTTCTGGACGCTGTTCCGCAATACGCTGTCTATCTCGCTGGCCAACCTTTTCTTCGCCTTCCCGGCCCCCATCATTCTGGCGCTGATCTTAAATGAGCTGCGCTGCAAATGGTTCAAGCGCACAGCGCAGACGCTGGTCTACATCCCCCACTTTGTCTCCATCGTCATTGTGGCGGCGCTGACTTTCCAGATGTTCTCCACCACGGACGGCGCCATCTACCATGTGCTGACCCAGATCTTCGGCGCGAATGCGCCCGACCTGCTCAGCGACCCCAAGCTCTTTCCCGCGCTGATCGTCGGCCAGAATATCTGGAAGGAGACCGGCTACGGCACCATCATCTATCTGGCGGCACTGTCCAGCGTGGATGTGCAGCTGTATGAGGCTGCCAAGATTGACGGCGCAGGCCGTTGGCAGCTGATGTGGCATGTCACGCTGCCCGCCATCCGCGGCACCATTGTCCTGATGCTGATCATGAAGGTCGGCCAGCTTCTGAACACCAGCTACGAGCAGATCTTCCTGATGCAGAACTCGATGAACCGCGCAGCCTCCGATGTGTTTGACACCTATGTCTACACCAAGGGCATCACGGGCGGCCAGTACTCGCTGGCGACCGCCACCGGCCTGTTCAAGTCCACCATCAGTATGCTGATGGTCGTCACCGCCAACAAGATCGCCAAGCTGTGCGGCGAGTCCGGCCTGTACTAAAGAAGGGAGCTGTGCTACAATGACAATGCCCTTTACCCATAAGAAAGACGAGGTGCGCGCCACCGGCACGCTGGAGGCCCGCACCCCCGGCGATCAGGCTGTACAGGTTCTTTTGTATGTCATCATTGCGCTGGTGGCGCTGGCCTGTGTGCTGCCCTTCATCTATGTGGTGGCCGGCTCCTTTGCGACCGAGCGCGAGCTGACCGAGCGTCCCTTCTTCCTGATCCCGCAGGATGTATCGCTGAACGCCTACCAGTACATCCTCAAGCAGGGCGATGTGTTCCGCGGACTGAAAAATTCGGTGATCGTCACCGTGATCGGCACGCTGATCAATATGTTCGTCTCCTGCACGATCGCCTACCCGCTGTCCCGCCCCTACCTCAAGGGCCGCAACGGCTTTATCAATATGGTCATCGTCACGATGCTGTTCACCGGCGGCATGGTCCCCGCCTACATTATGGTGGTCAATGTGCTGCATCTGGGCAACACCTACTGGGCGCTCTGGCTGCCCACGGCGATGAGCGCCTTCAACATGATCATCATCAAGAACTACTTCCAGGGCATCCCCATGGAGCTGGAGGAGGCCGCCATCATTGACGGCTCCAACGATCTGATCACCTTCGTGCGCATCATCCTGCCGCTGTCCGCGCCGGTGCTGGCCTCGGTCAGCCTGTTCTACGCGGTCAGCCACTGGAACAGCTACTTCCAAGCGATGCTGTACATCAACAACTCCGACATGGAGGTCATCACCATCGTGCTGCGGCGTCTGGTGTTCCTGACCACCCAGGTAGCCGAGGATTCCACCTTTGACTGGGGCGCGGCCGGTATGCCGCCCATCAAGGCTGTCAAGATGGCCACCACGGTGCTGTCCACCCTGCCGATCCTCTGCATCTATCCGTTTGTGCAGAAGTTCTTTACCCAAGGTGTCATGGTCGGCTCGGTCAAGGGCTGATACCAAGCAATACAACCACTTTTATACAAAAAGGAGAAAAACGAAAATGAAAAAGGCACTTGCCCTCTCTATGGCGCTGGCGATGTCCGCCGCCATGCTCGCAGGCTGCGGCGGCTCCGCCTCCGGCAGCACCTCCGCTTCCGACGCTGCTTCCTCTGCGGACAGCGCTGCCTCCGGCACCCCCACCGTCAGCTTTATGATCCCCGACTTCACCGGCCATGTGCTGAGCAATGAACATTCCGATGAGGTCATCGCCAAGTACGAGGCCTACACCGGTACCCATGTCGAGTGGCGCACCGAGGCCAACGACACCTACAGCGAGAAGTTCGGCCTGACCCTGATGGACAAGGACAACATGCCGATGATCCTGACCGCAACCAAGACGCTGGACCAGAACGCCAATGCAGCCGATGCTGCCAAGCGCGGCGCCTTCTGGGATCTGACCGAGTACCTGCAGGACAGCGAAGCCTACCCCAACCTGTCCCAGATCAGCCCCGATGTTCTGAAGGGCCTGACCGTGGACGGCCAGATCATCGGCATCCCCCGCTCCCGCGCCATCGGCCGTAACGGTCTGGGCTACCGCACCGACTGGGCCGAGGCCGTGGGCATCACCGAGGCCCCCAAGACGGTCGAGGATGTCTATGACATGCTCTATAAGTTCACCTATGACGATCCGGACGGCAACGGTGCCAACGACACCTACGGTCTGGAAATGTGCAAATACACCGGCCCGTGGGATATTATCCAGACATGGTTCGGCTGCGGCAACGGCTGGGTCGAGCAGGACGGCAAGCTGGTTCCCGTACACCAGACCGCTGAATATAAGGAAGCCCTTGACTGGATGCGCAAGATCTACGCAGACGGTCTGGTTCGCCCCGACTGGGCAACCGTAGACACTGCCAACTTCCAGGTCGACAGCCAGAAGGGCGTCACCGGCGTCTTTGTCGACACGATGGACGGCACCAAGCGCATCTGGAAATACTTTGAGGACAATGCCATTGCCGATGTAAACGATGCCTCCAAAATCGCCACCATGACCTCTGTCGGCCCCATCAACGGCCACACCCTTGCCACCACCGGCTACAACGGCTTCTACCTCATCACCAAGTCCGGCGCCAAGACCGAGGAGGATGTCAAGGCCTGCCTGCACTTCCTTGACAAGATGTGCGACCCCGAAATGATGGCGCTGGCCGACTACGGCCTGAAGGACATCTGCTATGACATCAACGCCGACGGCAAGGTCGTTCCCAACGGCAAGTACGACACCACCAACTGCCCGAATGCAGGTTTGAATCAGGCTGTGCCCTATGTCCCCTACCTGACCGAGCAGAACCCCGATTACCAGCTGGAAAAGGCTGACTATCAGCTGGCTTACGAGGAGAGCATTGCCAACAACGTGCAGTATGCCGTGTTCAACCCCGCGCTGGGCTACCTGACCCAGTCCGACACCTACGCCGAGTGCGGCAACGACCTTGTCCAAATTCTGGACGACGCCCGCACCCAGTATATCTGCGGCCAGATCGACGAGGCCGGTCTGCAGGCTGCCTTCGACCAGTGGAATGCCCGCGGCGGCACGCAGGTCATTGAGGAAGTCAACGCCCTGTACGCAGCAGATAAAGCCTAATTGAATGTGAGCGCCGCAGCGGATGTTGCGGCGCTCTTTTATGATGGAGGGAAAGTCCATGCAAATCTCTGTGCGCAGCCAGACGGCTGCCCAAACCACCCTTAGCTGGCAGCCGGTGGCCGGGGCCGCCCGCTACCGCATTTTGTGGAGCGACCGCCCTGGCGAGACCGTGCGGTTCAAAACGGCAGGCGAGAGCGGGGAAAGCCTTTTCACCTTCTGCCGCTCGACGCATATCCCCTATTACATCAAGGTGCAGGCGCTGGCAGAAAACGGAGCCCTGCTGGAGGAAAGCACACCCGTGCAGACCCCCGTGGGCCGCGTGCTGCAGCAGCAGCTGGAGGCGCTGTCCCGCGGACTGGTGGCTGTCACGGCAAACACCGGTGTGTTTATCAGCTGGCGGCTCTTTAAAAGCGAGGTCACCGGCCACAACGCCACCGGCCTGACCGGCACCGACTTTGTGCTCTATAAAAACGGGGTCAGGCTGGCCACCGTGACCGACAGCACAAACTATCTTGACGCGCAGGGCACAAGCGGGGATAGCTACGCCGTGGCCCCGCTGGTAAACGGCGTAGAAGGACCCGCCTGCAGGGGTGTAAAGCCGTGGCAGAAGGGGTACTATGAGCTTCCGCTTCAAAAGCCGGCGGACGGCGTGACCCCGGCCGGGGAGCCTTTTGCCTACCATGCCAACGATATGAGTGTGGGTGATATTGACAATGACGGCGAGTACGAGTATTTTGTAAAGTGGGATCCTGACAATTCCCACGATGTGTCGATCAAGGGCTACACCGGGCGGTGCTTTATCGACTGCTATAAGCTGGACGGCACGCTGGTCTGGCGGCTGGATATGGGACAGAATATCCGCGCCGGGGCGCACTACACCCAGTTTATGGTGTACGATTTCAACGGCGACGGCAGGGCCGAGATGGCTGTCAAGACCGCGCCCGGCACTGTGATGACCCGCTTTGCACCGGACGGCACCGTGCTGTCCCGCCGGTATATCACGATGCCGCAGAAGGATCTGGACGCCGGGTACAGCCACGCGGACAACTACGTCTGCTCGGCGCAGGATTACCGTCTGCATATGGCCGAGGTGTTCCGCCGCTGGCACACCCACCCCGAGGTCGTAAACGGCCGCTGGCCCGCCACGGTGGAGCAGTGCTTCGGCCTTGCGCCGCAGTACGCCTACCCCCTGTGCGAGGCTGATGCCCTTGCGCTGGCCGACTATTTCCTTGATGTGTACGCGCCGAGCCGCAGCCCCAAAAACGAGCTGCGAAAATTCGAGGGCTTTGTCTTTGACGGCCCCGAGTACCTGACGATGTTCGGCGGGGACGGTGCCGAGCTGGACACGATCGACTACCCCTACCCCCGCGTGGATGACGGCCTTTTGTGGGGCGATTATGCAATGCCCCGCATCGAGCCGTGCAACCGCGTGGACCGCTTTAACGCCGGGGTGGCTTATCTGGACGGCGAGCGCCCCTATCTGATCGCCTGCCGCGGTTACTACACCCGCGCCACGCTGGCGGCCTACGACTTTTTTGAGAATCACTTTCACAAGGTATGGGGTATCGACTCCGGCTTTGTGCCGATGGCGAACCCCTTCAACGACAGCGGCTGCCATCTCGCTGTCGGCACCGACCCTGTGTACGGCATTCTGGCCGGGCAGGGCAACCACAGTATTTCGACTGCTGACATTGATGGGGACGGCTGCATGGAAATTGTGTACGGCGCAGCAGCCATCGACCATGACGGAAGCCTGCTCTACTCCAAATACGGCACCCTGCCGGACGGCAGAACCCGCGCCAAGTTCGGCCACGGCGATGCGATGCATGTGGCCGACATCGACCCTGACAGCCCCGGTCTGGAGATCTTCAATGTTTATGAGGAGGGCGAGCGCGCCCCCTACGGCTGGGCACTGCGCGATGCCGAGACCGGCGATGTCCGCTTTGGCGAATACGCCGAGGAGGATCTGGGCCGCTGCATGATCGGCAAGATCGACCCGAACACCCGCGGTCTGCAGGTCTGGGTCAAGGATGTGTACGATGTAAACGGGCGCACGCTGGAGTTGCCCACCCCCGGCACCAACATGAAAATCTACTGGGCGGGCGACCTTTCCACCCAGATCACCGACGGTGCGGACTATCTGCACGGCGATCAATACGGCGTCATTAACGATCTGACCCACGGCGTCATGCTGCAGCCCGCGGGCACTGCCACCAACAACGGCACCAAGGGCAACCCCTGTCTGGTGGCCGATGTGCTGGGTGATTTCCGCGAGGAGCTGCTGGTGCGCACGGCGGATGACACCGCCATCCGCATCTACACCACCACCGATCTTACCCCCCACAAGCTGTTTACCCTGATGCACGATGCACAGTACCGCTGTGGCGTGGCATGGCAGAACAACTGCTACAACCAGCCGTGCTACCCGTCCTTTTACTATGCGAACGACATGGATTTTGCCAATGTGCTGCCGCAGCTGAACGCCAAGCCTACCCTCTGGATGGCGGGTGATTCCATCATGCAGAGCTACGCCCCCGGCGATAAGCCGGTGACAGGCTGGGGCGAGATGCTCCACACGCTGGCGCACGGTGATGCTGTATGTCAAACTGCCCACCGCGCGGACTGCCCCTTCCCGCAGGAGATGCGCTACGAGCTGCCGGGCCTTGTCATTGACAACTGCGCCATGGCGGGCCGCAGCAGCAAGACCTTCCGCGAGGAGGGGCGGCTGGACGACATTGCCGCGCATATCCGCCCCGGTGATCTGCTGGTGGTCAGCTTCGGCCATAACGATGCCAACCGCGCAAAGGCCGAGCGCTATGTCCCGGCGGATGCCTTCGGCGAGAGCCTGCGCCCCTTCTGGGACGCTGCCCGCAGCCACGGCGCAGTGTGCATCTTTGCCTCCCCCGTGGCGATGCGCGAGTTTGACGAGGCCGGTGTCTGCTACCCCTCGTTTGCCGCCTACCGCGAGGCGATGCGCGCCTTTGCCGCCGAGGTCGGCGCGCCGTTTATCGACCTTGGCGCCGCTACCGCCGCCGCCAACACCGCCTTTGGCGCTGAGCGCTGCAAGGCCCGCTATATGTGGGTGGGCGCAAAGCAGGACAACGCCCACCAGCAAAACGCCGGCGCCTGCCGCACGGCACAGGCCTTTGTGCAGCAGCTTTTGCAGGATACCACCCCGGCACTGGATGTGCTGCGGGCGAATTTCAAATAAATTTTGACAAAAAAGAAGGTTTTGTTTATGAACTACACCGAACCGAAGGTCATTTACACCTGCTTCCCCGACGGCAAGCATAAGGTGCTGACGATGAGCTATGATGACGGCCGTTTGGAGGACCGCCGCCTTGTCGAGCTGTTCAACCGCTACGGCATCCGGGGCACCTTTAACCTGAACGGCGGCCTGCCCCGCCCCGAGCGCATCCCGGAGAGCGAGTGGGTCGAGCTGTATAAGGGCCATGAGGTCGCCTGTCACACCTACCACCACCCCACCATCTCCCGCAGCCCGCTGGATCAGACCGCCCGGCAGGTGCTGGCTGACCGTATGCAGCTTGAGGGCGTCATGGGCTACCCCGTGCGCGGCCTTGCCTACCCCAACGGCAGCTGGACACCGGAGATTGCCGCCCTGCTGCCCGCGCTGGGCATCCGCTACGCCCGCGTGGTGGGTGACACCCACGACTTTGCGATGCCCCACGATTTTATGACATGGAAAGCCACCTGCCACCACACCCACAACCTGCTGGAGGACGGCAAGCGCTTTGTTGAGCTGTACAAGACGCAGTATCTCTACATGATGTATGTCTGGGGCCACAGCTTTGAGTTCCGCACCGAGGAGGACTGGGCGTTGATGGAGCAGTTCTGCCAGCTGGCCGGCGGGCGCGAGGACACCTGGTACGCCACCAACATCGAGATCGTGGACTACATGGCCGATGCCGCCCGCCTGCAGTACACCGCCGCGGGCGATAAGGTCTGTAACCCCAACGCCCAGTCCATCTGGGTCGAGGTGGACGGCCGCCACTATGAGATCCCCGCCGGAAAGACAGTGGTGCTGGTATGAAGCTGATTTACCCCATTTTGCCCGGCGGACGGTTTAAGGCTCTGACCCTGAGCTTTGACGACGGGCGCGTGCAGGACCGCCGCCTGATAGCGCTGCTGAACCGCTGCGGCATCAAGGCAACGTTCAACCTGAACTCCGGCGAGCAAGGTGAAAACCGCATCCCTTTGTGCGAATATGCACCGCTGTACGCCGGGCATGAGATCGCCGCCCACGGTGTGCGCCACCCCGGTATGACCGCCACCCCGCTGCCGCTGTCCGCACAGCAGGTGTTGGAGGATCGCCGGGCGCTGGAGCATCACACGCAGGCCCCCGTGCGAGGCTTTGCCTACCCCTACGGCGAGGTAAACGCTGCCGTAGCTGCCATGCTGCCCGCGCTGGGCATCCGCTACGCCCGCACCACACAGGACACCGGGCGGTTCGACTTCCCGCAGGATTGGCTGCACTGGGACCCGACCTGCCATATTTTCAACGATCTTGCGTACCATGGCGAAAAGTTTCTGTCCCGCACGGGGCGGCGAAAGCCGATGCTTTTGTACGTCTGGGGGCATAGCTATGAGCTGGACGAAAACAACGGCTGGACCCTGCTGGAGGATTTTTGCCGCCGTCTTGGCGGGCAGGCGGATATCTGGTACGCCACCAATATCGAGATTTATGACTATCGGCAGTCCTGCGCACGGCTGGAATTTTCTGCCGATGCAGACCGCGTATACAACCCAAGCTGTCGTGACTGCTGGCTGTATGTGGACGGACAGACCGTCCGCGCCGCCGCCGGGCAGATCACCCCGCTGTAAAAAGGAGAGAACCATGGCAAACCTGATTTTTGATAAGGCCCAAATCGAGAGCACGATCGACAAGATCGTGGACCGCACGATGCGGATGGATATGACGTGGGACTGGCCCTGCGGTGTCGCCTACTACGGCATCTGCGAGGCGTACGAAGTCACCAAAAACGAGCGCTACCTGCAGCTGGTCAAGGACCGCGTGGACGAGTATATTGAGCTGGGCCTGCCGAGCTGGACGGTCAACACCTGCTCGATGGGGCACTGCCTGATCACCCTGTATGAGCATACCGGCGATGAAAAGTATCTGGACATCGCCAAAAGCAAGGTCGAGTATCTGGAAAAAGAGGCGCTGCGCTTCGGCGATCATGTTCTGCAGCACACCGTCTCGGTCAACAACGACTTCCCCGAGCAGGCCTGGGCCGATACGCTGTTTATGGCGGGCTTCTTCCTGCTGCGCATGGGTGTGCTGCTGAAAGATGACCAGCTCATCGACGATGCGCTGAACCAATATTACTGGCACATCAAGTACCTGCAGGACCCCGAAAGCGGGCTGTACTACCACGGCTACAACAATATTACCGGCGACCACATGTCGGGCATCAAGTGGGGGCGCGCCAATGCGTGGGCGGCCTACACGATGGCGCAGGTCGGCGTGCGGCTGCCGCAGTGCTACCTGTACCCCAAGTTTTTGGATGTGGTCGGCAGCCTGAACGACCAGCTTGCCGCGCTCAAGCTGTACCAGACCGAAAACGGTCTGTGGCGCACCATTGTGGACGATGCCGCATCCTATGAGGAGGTCAGCGCCAGCGCAGGCATCGCCGCTGCCATGATCACCAAGGGCAATCCCCTGCACATCAAGTACATCAACAAGGCCATTCCCGGCATGCTGGCCAATGTCAGCCCCGATGGCCGCGTGCTGAATGTTTCGGGCGGGACGGCAGTCATGAAGGACGCCGACGGCTACCGCGGCATCAGCCGCGATTGGATCCAGGGCTGGGGTCAGGGTCTGGCGCTGGCGTTCTTTGCCGGTGTGCTGAACTACGACAACGTCCGTTCCGACGGCGCGCTGTAAACTGTCCGGCAGGGCAAAAGCCCCCGCTGCCGTAAGCAGCGGGGGCTTTTGCCTGCATCAAGATTTCACACTTTCTCAATCCAGCCGGAACACCTGCTCCAGCTTGGGCTGGGCGCCCGTTACGGGGTCCATTTCCAGCTCCAGAATGTCCTTCATATACTCGTTCCAGCGATCCACAACAGGGCTTTCGGACTGGACTTTTTCCGCGTAGGCAACGCCCTTCTCGCACTCATAATAGCCGAACAGCTCATCATTACAGTAAAAAATGCTGTAATTGCAGATGCCCGCCTCCTTCAGCACCTTGACCATCTCGGGCCAGATTTCCGCGTGGCGGCGCTGATATTCTGCCTTGTAGCCGGGCTTGATGCGCCCTTTCCATGCTATATGCTCCATTTGTATCCGCTCCTTTTGTTATACAAGCTTTTCCAAATCCAGCTTTGCGCGGCGGCAGTGCTCCAGCTCGGCTACGCTGCCGTCCCACGCTTCGTTCTCGCCGACAAAGCGCACGGTGCTGTCCGTAACGGTCAGCCCGTCCACACAGCGGGCGTACAGCGCCGGGATGGCGTGCGGGTAGATGTGCCGGGCCGAGGGCTGCTCGTCAAACAAGCCGCCGGGCTGGGTGCCGCGGTGCTGCAGCGTCAGGTGCATTTCGCTGATGCGCAGATCCCGGATTTCGCTGTCCGGCTCACCTGCCGCAAAAGCGCAGCTTTCACTTGTCAGGTACAGATGGTCAAAGCTGATGCGGTGGATCACGCCTGCCGGGCCGGTCTTGCCCTTGCGCGGCGTGGCGCTGACAAACAGCGGCTCGCCCTTGCCCCACCAGCCCGGCGCACCGGGCTGGGCGTAGGCGTCGGCGTAGCGGCGGGTGCAGCCGGTCAGATGGTGGACGTGGATGTCCTCCACCGTGCCGCCGTCCCGCACCCAAACGCCCACCGCGCGGGAGCAATCGTCAATGACGCAGTCGCTCAGGGTCATATGGCGGATCACACCGTGGGTCTCGGTGCCGATTTTCAGCGCTGAATCGCGGGAATGTAAGACGCACCCCGTGATGACGACGTTCTCGCTTGCGCCGTAACGGCGGGACATCGGTCCTGTGGATTTGACCACGATGGCATCATCGCCGGTGCGCACGATGCAGTTGGAGATGACGACATCCTGGCAGCAATCGGGGTCGATACCGTCATTGTTGGCGCCGCGGTCATCGTTTAAAATCAGGATGTTCTGGATGCGCACATGCCGGCAGCCCGCCATGTGCAGCGTCCAGAACGCCGCGTCCTGCAGGGTCACATCGCGCACGGTAAAGTTTTCGACTGCCTCAAACAGCATCATGCGCGGGCGGAATGCCTCGCAGAATTTCGGACATTCGTGGAAGCCGTTGTCCACATCCTTGTCCAAAAACACCTTGTCGCCCTGCCCGTAGATCGTGCCCATGCCGCTGATGGTCACATTTTTGGCGTGGCTGGCGCCCAAAAAGAAGCCGCCCTCCCAGCCGTCGGCGGTGTCGTCGGGGTCGGTGCCGTCTCCGCCCTGGGGGAACGGCACGATGTCGTCGGGGTTCAGGCTGCTGATAAGCACCGCGCCGCTTTCCAGATGCAGCTCCACGTTGTCCTTCAGCAGCACCGAGCCGCTTAAAAACCGCCCCGCCGGCACGACAACACGTCCGCCGCCCGCCGCTGCGGCCGCATCGACCGCCTGTTGGATGGCTGCCGCGCAGTTGGTCACACCGTCAGCCACAGCGCCGCAGCGTAAGATACTATAGTCCATCGCTCCTGCTCCTTATTTTGTCTGTATTCTTCCTTCAGCATAGCACAGAAGCAGGGGTGTGTAAAGTGCAATTATCACAAAGAATACTGCACTATGCCGCATATCTTTTGCTGCCTTGGCATTGTACAATAAAAGAATAATCACAAGATAAAGGAGAGAAATGTTATGCCCTGCACGCTGCCTGCATCGTTGGCCGATGCCGCCGTCTGCCGCGGCTCCTTTCACGCCGTTTTGGGCGGGGAAGCCGGTGAGGCCGTTTTTGCCGACTTTTCCGCTGCGCTGCAAAAAGCACAGGCGGAGGGCCGAATCCTGACCGCAAGCCTTTTCCGGTATGAAAACCAACTGTTCTTTTATGCCGAGGGGCTGAACCGCCCGTTCACACCGCAGGGGCTTTGCCCCGCGCTGGACGCGGCGCTGCTGCCGTGGCCGCCCGCTCTGGGTGAGACAGCACCCCGCCCATGGGCCGCCATGCAGCCGTATTTTTACCACGATGTACCCACTACCGCCGCCGACTGGCAGCAGGGGCGCTGCCCGCAGCGCCGCCGGGGACGCATTGCCCTGCTGCCGCCCGACAAATGGTGCAGCTATATGGAGCACCATCTGCGCATCGTCACCGAGGGGCTGGTCGAGGGGGACCGCTGGCACCTGATTTGTGTGCAGGAGGGCGTACTGTTTTCTTATCTTGAGGAACCGCGCACCAACGTCAATATCCGGCATAAGCCGGGCGCACACAGCCCCGAGCTGGACGCATGGATCGCCGCCGACCCCGAAAGCCATTTTGCACGCTTTACGCCGGAGCAGAAGGCCCACCCGGACAGCGGCCACAACTTTGTATTTTTGCCCCGCATTGCGGGAACGGAGGACTGAGCCATGACAAGAATTGGCTGCCGCGCCCACGATTACGGCAAGCTGCCCGCTGTCGCCGCTTGCTGCCACGCTGCGTGCCAAGGGGTACAACGCCGCCCAGCTCGCCATGCCGCGCGCCATTGCAGGCATTGAGGATTTTGCCCACATCACCGACAAACAGCTTGCAGAGATCCGCACGGCGTTTGCCGCGCAGGACGTGGAAATTTCGGTGCTGAGCTGCTATCAGGACCTGTCTGCCCCCGATGCGGACGCCCGCCGCACCGCTGTGGATGCCGTAAAGCGCACACTGGGCTATGCAAAGATGCTGGGTGCCAAAATGGTGGGCAGTGAAACGGCATGGGGTGCCTGCACGGACGAGGAAAAGGCTGCCCGCTGCCCGCTGATGCTGGACAGCATCGCCCGTATCACCGAGGAAGCCGCCCGTCTGAACGTCGTTTTTGCCGTGGAATCGGTGGATGTACACCCCCTCTGCACGCCGGAGCTGCTGCACGCCGTGCTGGACACTGCCGCCGATACACAGCACTGCAAGGTCATTTTTGACCCCGTCAACCTGTTCTGTGCCAAGGACGGGCAGGACAGGGCGTATCAGGCTGCCCACTGGAGCCGCTGGCTGGAGGTCATCGGCGATCAGCTTGGGGCTGTGCATGTCAAGGACTGCCGCATCGAGGCCGACGGCAGCAAGACCCTGCTGCCGCTGGGCGCGGGCGATATGGATTATTCTGCCATTCGTGCCTTCTTGGCGACCCACGCCCCCGCCGCCCCGCTGCTGCGCGATGAGGTCATTCTGCCCGCCGACACCGCCGATGTGCGGTATCTGCGCAGGATGACTGACACTGTGTAAAAGTAAAAAAATTGCCCAACCGTTTTGCGGTTGGGTTTTTCGTATTTTGTCAGCGATTCCAATAGGCGGCCACGCTGCGTCCGGCTTCCTCGCCCACTTCGTTGTAGGCGGGCTGCAAATAGTGGAAACGGTCTTTCATCAACCCCTTGGCGGCAAAGGTTTTGAAGCGGCGGCTGACCATAATAATGTCGTCACAGGCGGCAGTCAGCTCCTCCTGCGCCTGCTGGATGGGCAGGTACAGCTCCGGCTCATCGCGCTGGTTGCCGATTTGAATCAAAAAGCAGGTTTGCGCGCCTGCGTCCTGCATAAAGCTGTGCAGAACGCGCTCGGTGTCGGCTTTGTAAACATCCTTGGGGGTGTGCAGGTCGCCGTCGGTGCAGCCCTGGCACCAGACCATCGCGCTGTGGCGGATGGTATAGCCGTTTTCGGCTAAGAATTTGCGCGCCTTGCGGGCGCGGCGGACGGCATCCTGATAGTACGGTGTGCCGGGCAACCACTTGGCAATGGCAGAACCGCCCTTGGCGCAGGACACGCCCACGATGGCAACCCCGGTCTTGGCTGTGCAGGCATTGACGAAGGACGACACCATCGACCCTGTTTTCATGCCCGGCTCGTTGACACCGGCGGGGTCGTTCTCGTTCACGCCGAACGGCTCGGCCAGCGGGTGCAGCTGCGCGGGGGCGGTGACGGCGCGGTACTCAAATCCCATGCCGGGGGTCACGGCGGGGGCAAGGGCGGCATCCCCGCGCCCGGCCATGTTGCTTTGCCCCATAAAAAAGAGAAGATCCACGGTTTTCATAAAAACTCCTTTTATTAAAACAAGAAAATTTACACTGTGCGCCCGCTGTGCAGACACTTTTTGTTTATGTCGATGCCACGGAAACCGTCGGTCTTACCTCCAACGAGCAGTTTTTTCCTGCGCCTTCCGCAACAGTATGCAACCGGTGTGGCAGATAAGCAAATTATACCGCACGGAAGTGCCTAATTGCAATCGTAAGTTGTACTCTCCGGTGTTAAGTTGTACGCATCACGGCAAGATTCCGGCGGAAAAAACGTTTTTATGTTTTGCGGATAAGATGAGATTCGTATTTGCTTTTTTAGTATTTTATTTATTTAGTATTTATTTGTGCAGGCTTTTCCTGTACAGGCGAAACCCGTCCGGGCAAAGCCTGCACAGGAAAAGCCGTTCTTGGGCAAAAGCCTCAGAAGCGGGGAATTTGGGGCGGTATATAGCTGGACGAGTATCGCGCCGATGCGATTGTGAATGCGCCCAAACAGGGGCGTTTCTCGCGGCAACAGGGGCGGTGTGCGGGGATGTTGTGGAGTAGGGTTTGCATACAACTTCTTGCTGGAGAGTAAAACTTATATACTGATTTTTTGGGCTTTTCCATTGTGAGAACCCGGTGATGTGGGTATGAGTATTTTCCAATGAGCCTAAAGCTGCGCATTTATTCGCGCGGTGCGTGTGAGAACCCGCCTCGCAGATTTGCCCCCAAAACTGCCCCCAAAAGGGTTTGGAACGGGTCAGCACGATGCAGCACTCTTTTGTACACATGGGACAAAATCTGTTCCGAGCCTTGGTACGCAATACCACCAAACCCAACAAAATAACACCCTAACGCATAAATTTTAGATTTCTCATAACCCGGAGGTCGCAGGTTCAAGTCCTGTCTCCGCAACCAACAAAAGCTC
>ENA-UONW01001577-UONW01001577.1-human-gut-metagenome-genome-assembly--contig:-CS52-NODE-1577-length-26387-cov-80.695921_pt1 | contig 26387 bp, 28 predicted proteins | sample MGYA00242463_ERZ724010 | MGnify/ENA metagenome assembly ERZ724010 | reverse complement strand
TTGCAAAGATAATATTTTTCATTTACCCCACCTTACGCTGTATTGGTGGTTTACGAAAATATTCATAAAATCCCCAATATAAACAAACAGAACGAAGAGAAGGAAATATTTCTTTATCCCCATACCCTACAACTACAATCTGTGTTTCATTAGCGAAATTACTATTCCCATGAGCTACAAATTTAGCAAAAGCCTTAATAAAGAGTCTTTTCAGAGGAGCATTATCTCCAAATACATCTTCATGTTTAGCTATTATTTTTGCGCAATGTCCCTTGATGGATTGAACGAAGTCTTTTTCTAGAAAATTCTGAAATGAAGTACAATTCTCACAAGAATTAACAACAATACTATTTAGCTGCAGAATAAATTCGTTTAGAAATAAACTTTTCTTTTCATTTGCAGTATTTGCTGCTATCTTTAGGATCAGCGTATAGAAATTTTCTATCTCGTTCTCCATATTTGCATTTTGCATTTCTGCAGAACAAAAATAATGGTTATTCTTAATAAACCCTAGAAGATCAGATAAATATTCAGAAATCGTTGCAAAACATCTATCTTTCAATTGCTTTCTATACAATTTTACAATAACCTCTATAGGAGTACTCATAAAATTAGCATTACCACAAAACATGATTCCAACAGGGTGATACTTAGATAGAGCAAAAACTTTGTTTGCACTATTTATAACCTTATGCCCATAGGGAGTTGTTACAGTTATTGCACTATCTGCCGCTATTACAACAGCGTGCTTATTCATTACTGATACTAATGCTGTCATACGTATATTATTTTAAAGTTTCTTTTTCTAAGAATCGGCTACTAAATTCTTTCACCAAAAAGTAGCTTCATTAAAAAGGAGATAAGGAGCCATTCGCCCGATATATCGTTATTTCTTATTCTTTACCCTCCAGAAGAAGTGCCAAGTTCTGAAGATTGGCTCACTTAAAGCCTCAGCAGGATAATATCTAACGAAATGCATATTTCTCCATATCTTCAGGAAATACTTCTTCCCCATACTCTGATGTGTAAACCCGCCATACTTGGTGAAGTGACGTCCAAAGTTGCCGCCATTCAGTATCTCTGCCAGCAACAACTTTCCTCGCTTTTCATCCATCGGTACAATCATCTTTTCCTCTGATAGTCCCAATGCCTCATGCAGCACATACATCACCGCCCTTGCAAACATCCACAATCCAAGATGTTTCAATTCCTTCTGCAAAGTATCCCTAATCACTAATAACTCATCATTATTCACTACATAGTAGTAGTCAATGATTTGCCTCATTCCAATCCCTTCATCAAAGAAATGGTGATACAGATGCGTCAGCTGATAAACCACATTGAATGCCGTCGTTGGTATAGCTATTTCTCCAATACCATCTGGTAGGCTAACAACATTTGAGCATTGCAAATCCGCATTCCGTTTGAACCACTTCTGCAAACGCGCATTATAGATAGGATTATTCATTATACACGGGAAGAAATGTAGTTCCACCGGCACCCCGTCAAACGAAGTCTCCAAATGATGGAATCTAATATCATCACCAATTTCAAAATGAGTCTTAGCATATTCTGTTATATTTTCTCTGCTAGCATTCACCCAAACATCAATATCTCCAGGAGTACGTGAATAAGGATTCGGATACATCAAGGCATTCCCCTGCCCTTTCAGAATGCAGCACCTCATCCCATCCTCTCTCAGCATTGAGAAGAGCTTACCCGCCACAGCATTCACCTTCATGTTCTGTCGACGAATTTGTTGTGCAGCTCCCATCCAAGTCATCAGCAAATCCCTTCCCATAGGATTTTGCTTTAGCTCTTCAGAAAATTCTTTCGTCAATCTCTCGATACCATCAAAACAAAAGCCAAGAAGAGCTTGCCTAGAAGCAAAGTTGTATAGTTGTCGCCAATCTATTTGGGCGACGACCATACTCATATCCACCTTCTTACCAAGACAATAATTTAAGAACAAAAAGATTGCTGATGTTTTTATCATTTCTTATTTCAGATATTTCCTATCATTATCATCGAACCAGTCAGCCAGCGCTTCCTCAAAGCTCCACTTAAACTGATAACCGCAGTTCTTCAACTTCTCACCACAGATATTAGTAGAAATCTGGAGCTTCTTCACTCTCGCAGGACAGATACCCATTGGCGAGCCAAGAAGCATTGCCATCCTTGCCATAGGCATGATAACCCAGTTAGGAATATCAGGCACAAACTGAGTCAATCCAGTTACCTTCTTCATAGCCTCAACAATATGTTGAATAGTATAAGCAGGTTCGAAGCAACAGTTATACAACTCAACACCATGTTCATGATGTTCCAAGCGATACAGCATGAAGCGAACCAACTCCTTTACATAGATACAAGCCTTGATGGTATCCTTTCTGCCAGGATACGCAAACTTATGACCACGGATAGCCCAATACAATCTGGTGAAATTACCATTCTCACCCTTTCCGAATACCACACCAGGGCGAACGATAGTGAGCTGGCGATGAGCAGCATCACCATTCTGCCACTTCTCATGAATCTTCTCAGCTACCAACTTAGAGATACCGTATGCAGTATTAGGAGTTGGCAAAGTAGTCTCCTTCTTCAACTCCTCAGCAGCTCCGTATGGTGCAATACTTGAAGTAAACACAATCTTCTTGATATTCCACTTCTCAGCAAACGCCACCACATTCTCAGCACCACGGATATTAGTCTCGAAATACTCATGATCTTCATGACCAGGAGTACGATGCACGGCTGCAAAGTTGAAGATAACATCATCCTCTGTAGGAGTAAATGGCAAGTTCTCGATAGGCTTGCGGATATCATACTCGATGAAAGTTGACTGCAACTCCTGACCATCACGCAAAGCTGGTTTGTAATCCTTCACTACCGGATTAGGAGTACCAGGCTTAACGATATCGAGGTTATATACTTGGGCGTTAGGATAACGCTCCTTAATCAAATTTGTAAGATGGGTACCGATGAAACCGGTACCGCCAGTGATAATATAGTTCATACTAGATTTTCAAATTTACACAAACAAAATTATTTCTTATAGCCCAGTTCCTTCAAGAGTTTCTTGTTCCATTCAGAACGTTCCTTATCAAAGAACCAGCCCCATTTATTGAAGTACTTCACCATATTCTCCATATGAATCTTCAGCATTTTCTTACTCTTATAAGATGCAGCTCTATGAGCATGCACCACCGACACCATTGGCCAATACATTGTGCGATAATACTTATGCATTCTACGGGTAATATCAATGTCCTCAGGATACATGAAGTATCGCTCATCAAACAATCCCACCTTATCAAATGCAGACAAGCGGAAGAACATGAAACTTCCCTGATGATATGGTATATTTGCAGGAGTCTTGTGATCCCAAAATTCCAAGGTATAGCGATAGTTCATTTTCTCTCCCATTTTCTTTGGCATAAATCTGCGGAAGATAAGATCAAATGGAGTTGGCAACAAACGAGTTGTCAACTGCAATCGACCATCAGGATAACGAAGCATCGGCTGAAGCTGAGCAACATCCTCATTTGCCTCCATATACTCAGTTATCTTTGCTATAATGCCCTCATCAAAATATACATCCGAGTTAATCACCAGATGGTAATCAGCATGAATCTCCTGTGCCTTTTTAATAGCCACATTATGTCCAGGTCCATATCCTATGTTGGCATTATTAAAGATATACTCCACTCCATCCAACTGAGAGCAGAAATCCTTAAGTTCATCACTAGGCGAATTGTCACTTATATAAATAGGTGCAATACCATTCTTGCGCATAGAATCTATACACTTCTTTAATTCATCGTGATCTGTCTTATAGGTTACAATAGATGCAGTTATTATCATAGCGAAAATTAGAAAGTAAATGGTGAATCAAATTCTTTTAGCAAAGGATGTTTTGTATCCTTTTCCGAAAGATTAGCATGTTCTGTAGGAATGCACCAATCAATCCCGAGAGATTCATCCAAGATAGAGATACCTCCATCAGCTTCAGGATGATAGAAGTTATCACACTTATACTGGAATACCGCAGTCTCTGATAGTACAGCGAAACCATGCGCAAAACCCTTAGGAATAAAGAACTGGCGATGATTATCCTCTGTCAGTTCCACAGCCACATGCTTACCGTATGTTGGCGAGCCCTTACGGATATCCACGGCAACATCCAGCACTCTACCCTTCACGCATCTCACCAACTTACTCTGAGTAAACGGAGGTCTCTGGAAATGCAAGCCTCTCATCACACCATACGAGCTCATGCTCTCGTTGTCCTGGCAGAACTCTACATGATAACCAACTAAAGGTTCAACCTTCTCTTTAAACTCTCGCTCGCTAAAACTCTCAAAAAAGTAACCACGAGCATCACGGAAGAGGCGTGGTTCAATAATAAGCACGCCCTCTATATTTGTCTTTATTATGTTCATTTAAAAATATTTTTGAATTATTGTTTTACCTTCTCTAAATCCCCACATAAAAACTAATGGGAATCCTACTCCAAAAAGAGCATAAACGAATAGCAACAGAATATTATTTCCAATAATTGGAGGTAAATCAAAGAGATTTTCTACTGCAGATATACGCTAAAACAATTGCATAAATAGAAACGCCTTTAAAAACTGATAAAGAACGCTTTCCATTCATACACTTTCCTATTTTGCGTTTTCAAGTTCAGCAATACATTTCTTCAAAGAGTCAGTCCAATAAGGAACTTTCCAATCAAAAACTTGCTTCAATTTTGTTTTATCCAAAACCGAGAAGTGAGGTCTTTTCACAGGGCTTGGGAATTCCTCACTATAGCAAGGCAGAATATCGCATGTATTACCACTAAGTTCACAGATAATTTTGGCAAAATCGAACCATGAACAAATACCCTCGTTAGAGAAGTGATAGATGCCAGTCTTGTCTAATTGACCCGTCTCTATAATATGTGTGATGACGGCAGCCAAGTCACCTGCATAGGTAGGTGTACCCACTTGGTCAAAGACAACCTTCAGCGTATCATGAGTGGCAGTAAGATTCTGCATGGTCTTTACAAAATTCTTCCCCCACTGAGAATAAAGCCACGCCGTACGAATAATGATATAATTGCACCCAGTGGCTATGATGCTCTGTTCTCCAGCCAACTTGGTCTTACCATATACTCCCAGAGGGTTCGTCTCCCAATCTTCACGGCAAGGAATGTTCCTATCACCTTGAAACACATAGTCAGTGCTCACATGAACCAAGGTGCCACCCACCTCCTTCATAGCTTGGGCCAAATTTCCTGCAGCAGTATTATTGAGCAGATTAGCTAATTCATAGTCACTCTCAGCTTTATCCACATTGGTATAGGCTGCACAGTTAACGATAACACGGATATCATCCTCCTTTACCTTTGCACGGATAGCCTCGATATTGGTGATATCCAACTTCTCATAGCCTTCTGCCACATCGGTGAAGACAAATTTGTGCTTACTGTTCTTGGCGCATTTTTGCATCTCATGGCCTAGCTGACCATTAGCGCCTGTTACTAAAATATTCATATCATCAATTTTTTTAAATTCTTATTAATTTACTTTTCCCTCTTTGCTTTAAGAAAAGCCATGCCCCTAAATACTAACAAAAAAAGAAATAATGGGATATAAATTAAGAACTGTTTAAACATGGCCATACATAAACAGACTACAAGATAAAATGCTATACGGAACTGCAAATAAGACTTTTCTGTTGGTAATAGTCTTTGCATAAATAAAATTCCATATCTTTTAAAAGATAGTCTTTCTATTGTATTAGGGATTGCATATATCATTGCAGTAACGATTAATATCTGCATTGCACTTTCTGTATCAAATAAATTCAGAAAAGGAATATATTTGAAAAGTTCCAAGAAGAAAAAAACAAGCAGAGATATTCGACCCCTCACATTATTATATACGTAGAAAATAACAAGTTCCACTATCATTGAAATGGCAGAAAACAATAAGAACTCTCTTTCATCAGATATCCCAAAAAGTCCACTCAAAATACATATAAAAGTTAAGAAATGTACTATATAGATTTGCAACTTATACTTATTATAGAAGTTCATTTCCATACTATCAAGTCTCTTAGATGGATTTTTTTCTTTCTTAATAGTCTCAGTATCATTATAAATATATCCTATTTCATATTGAGCATAAAATGCTACTAGAAGGAGAACAAACTCTACCAATGAACATATAGAGTAAACATGAGATAGCATATAAAGAAATGCAACAGGTACTATATGATAACAAAATAGCCCTAATCTTTTATTTTTAGAGACCATTCTTTTTCTGATGGTGTAAGCTCCTGGGCATAAAAATATAAACTTATTATTCATAGTGTAGTAGCTTTGCGTCCTTAAAATTATATTTTTTAATAATTCTAGCCCATTTGTTTGCCTCTCTTGGATATATGACAATTACCCGTGAAAGACTATCTAACAATAATCTGGCATCTGTAACATTATCTGTTATAGTCATATCTACAGGAAAAGAAATACCAGTTTCAACTAAAGCGTCCATCTTACGACCTAAACGGTCTTTTAAAATTTTCCCTACACAGCATCCTTTTTTATATTTTAACTCTGTAGCAATTGCATAATCAGCCATTACTCTTTTCTTTATTATTTCAGATAAGAAATCCAAGGTAGCAGAAGCAAGGATTATTTTGCTGTCATTTTTCTTCTCTTCATCCAACATATTAAACACTTCACTATTTTTACGTTGCAACAAGAAATTATCATAAAATTCCTCGCCCAAAGTCAACAACTTTTTTTGTGAATATCCCTTTAGACAGTTAATACCTATCATTCTAATAATATCCTTAGAAAAAAGTATTATAGCCAATTTATTAACGATACGTCCAAATATGGAGGCTCCAACTTTTCTATAGAATCCATACCATTTACCATGAGGCAGCGAATCTAAAAAATCAAATGTTGAATTTGAATTAAATAAAGTACCATCAATATCTATTAATACAACTCTACTCATTTTCTAAAATAATATTTATAAGCAATAGCAAAAGGTAAAAGTGAACGATTTTTCAACACCAAGAATAAAGTTCTTTTCAATATAGGTATAGAAAACTCGATTTTTTCTTTTAGAGTATTCTTTTCACAACCATGTATACTCTCACAGAATAGCTTAAGCCTCTTCAATGCTACATCAATAGGATCAGACTTAGCTGAGTAATCTTGATAAACAGTTTGGGACAAAACGAAAACTTTATTATAATATTTTTTGAATCGTCTCAAGAATTCATGATCACTATAATCCAAGAATACCCGTTCGTTATACCCCCCACACTTTTCTAACGCAGCAAGGGACACACACATGCCACTATTAATGACACTTAATTGATGAAGGCTCGTGATACCCTCATAATGTTTTTGGCTAAAAAGGGCAAAATGATGTTTATATTTCATCGGAGACATGGTATATACTCCGCACTTTACCATTGGAGCAAACATTTTACATGATGGATTTCTTTCAATAGCCTTTAGGTAATCAGAAATAGAAACCTCATCAAAATCTGTATCTTGATCCAAAAACAACAACCATTCATATTCATGTTTTTTTGCATACTTTGCTGCCTGATTATAACAAGCACTTAATCCGATATTAGATTCATTATGAATGTAAATTGCTTCTGGAGCAATATTAGTTATATCCTGAGGATTTTCTGAATTATCAAAAACCAACAAATGCTCATTATTTGCTCCTAACGTCTTATACGTTCTTGACTCTTGCAACTTACAATGATACAAGACTAGCACACATAATATCTTCATATTATTTTTTGAACAAAAATTTCAAACTCCAATATAGAATTTTTATAACCAGAATTTTCAATGAAATCTTATGGTAAATATAATCGCAACATAAACGTTGATATAAACACCAACTTCCACTTGAAACTCCTGCTTGGTCATTTTGGGCAATAGGTACGTTTATCTTCATTACTTCTTCTGGCTTAAAGCGCATGAAAAACATAAAATCAGATATAATATACGGCTTGGTTACCTGATAATATCCATAAGTATTATGCATTTCCTTCTTGTATATGATAGCTTGATGCAACAACATACCTTCATCGAAAGATGCAGGAACTAACGATTTGCCTACATAATAATCGGAATAAATAAAACTTATTTTTTCCCCTATAGGGTAACTAAATACTTTTTCTAAAACATGATCATCAACAAAGACATCTCCAGAATTCATAAAAATTATCCATTCACCCTCAGCCATATCAATAGCTTTATTCATTGCATCATAGATTCCTTTATCCTTTTCCGAAATATATTTATCTATGGATGAAATATTTTGATTGATAATTTCCTTTGTATTATCAGTACTACCTCCATCAATTACCAAATATTCTCTATCTTTGAAGTTTTGATTTGTTACTGACTTTATTGTTTTGAGGATATTCTCTTGGTCATTAAAGACCACTGTTACAATTGAAACTTTTACCATTATTTTTTTCTGAATAAATTAAAGGATATAAAACATTTGAGCTTTTATATAAACCTACAAATAGTAAATAATTAAACAAACCGTTGAAGAACAAGTAAATGTCTCCAAATACCGCAAGTCCCATCATTACCAACAAAGCCCTTTTACAACATACATATATATTTTGTGGAGCTCGTTTATACCCCATACAATATAATCTACTTCCTATAAGAGCCATTATTGCTGTCATCAATAATCCGCCCCACCTATAGAATGCATAAGAAACGACAGACAACTGACTGTTTGGCGCACCACCATCAGGATAAACACGATAATTATATTCAAACAATAAGGCACCAACCGTTTCGAAAAGAGATTTGTCTACATCAAATCCAAAGATGTGGCGAAAAGGTCCCCAAAATATTGATGTTATATTTAAGACTGGCATACCTACTTTTATATTATCAATAACTGAGTATGGATAGGCATTCCAATAAGTATCTCCATTAGCCAAGAGTCTATAACCAAAATACAACACGGAACTTAATCCGCCATTTGCATAACCAGCCAATAGTATTACACAAAGAGGCATTGCTGCTATTGGCAAGATATACTTTTTCTTTACTTTAGGCATTTTTCCTGCATAAAAAACAGAATAAAAGAAATAAGCTTGAACAAAACTGAAAATAAATCCTTTTGAACCAGACATCATGCTTATAGCAATAAGTAAGAGCATTAAAATTGAAGAATATTTTTTTCTGCCATGAAAATACAAATAAAAGATGTAGAGTGTACAAAACAATCGACAGGCACCAGAAAAGCGTCCAAGGAGTCCCAAGATTCCACTACTATTATCAGTATTTATTTCAAATCTATTTTCATTAAAAATCGGAATGCCATTTATCAACCATGAATATAGGGTCGTAAATAGATAAATAACCAAACAAATATTAAAGAAAAAACGATTTTTATCATATTCATGATTAACAGTATTCATTAAGAGTTGGTTATAATTTATATTTCTTGTCACTAAAAGAAAAACACCAACTAGAATCATTTGGCTAGTTGCAAAATAAATAATATGTTTATCAGGACAAAAGCCAGCATAGTATAAAAATATTGGCACTGCAGCAGCAAATGCCAAATTAAGAGTAGCAACCAAGCTCGGATCTATTATAGAATGTATTCTTTTTTTTAGAGCAAAGCAATACAAACAAATAACAACAAACAACACTATAAAATATAGTCCTACATGTGGGTAGTAAACAAAACCCATAAATTCTTCAGAAGTCATATGTACTTAGTTTTTAATAACCTAATTTTTTATCGTTTGTGAGACTAAATCTCCTATAAACTCATAACCTTTTGAGGTAAGATACAAACCATCTACTAAGAGTTTCTCTATAAAATTGGCGATATTGTAGCATACCGTCACTACTGTAATTTTTGGTTGTATCATTGTATTATCTAATTTTTCACTTGTGAAACGTTAGTTATTCCATCCTTTTAATCACCTTGCATGGATTTCCTGCAGCAATACAATTTGCGGGAATATCCTTTGCAACAACAGAACCTGCACCAAACACATTTATCAAAAGAAAAACATAATCATAAATACGATTAATCTTTGTTTATATTACGATAAACGCTAGCCAGTTTTTCTGCAGACTTTTCCCAAGAAAAATCTCTTAATCTAACAAATCCTCGCTCTATAATTATATTTCTTTCTTCAATTGATAATAAATAAATCTTGTCTAACACTTCTGACAAGTTTGATTTACCTGGTTCAGATTCAAAATATATGCCTGCATCAGAAGCAATTTCAGGAAAGCAGCTTTTATTATTCAATAATACAGGACAACCATAAGCAAATGCCTCCAATATAGGCATGCCAAAACCTTCATAAAGAGATGGATAAACAAACGCTAATGCATGAGCATAAAGGATTTTCATTTCAATTCCACTGGCAGGGATATGAAGAACAGCATCCTTTACTTTCAATTCTTCTATCATCTTGCGCTCATCTGCAGTAAACCCTCCTCCTGTGCAAACCATTTTTACTTCAGTATGTTTATTATGAAAAGCTGCAAAATCCTTCAAAGTTTGAGGAAAATTTTTATAAGCATTTCTTGTACCAACATATAATATATAAGGAGACTCTACTATTGACGGATTATTTACCGACTCTCTTTCTGGACCACCATGGTAAATCACCGTAATTTTTTCTGCAGGTATATTAAGCAAGCGAACTATATCTTTTTTAGTCTGCTCGGATACAGCAACGATAGCAGATGCTTTACTCAGAGACTTCCTCTTAAACTGAATTTGCTCGTCATTCTGATTAAAATAATCTGGAAACAATTCCGGCATCATGTCATGCACAGTTATCACCCAAGGTTTATTTCCAATATAATTCAAAAAATAAGAATCGAAAAATGTTGGATGAAATACATCAAAATCCAGTTCTTTAAGTTTTTGAATTGCATAATGCTTATTGACAGTCTCTGAGGTTAAAATTAAGCCTAGTCTCATAAGGATTCGATAAATAGTACCAGAACCCTTAAAAGGAAACATCTTCTTCCATTTGGAAAGATTCAACTTTGGCATTTTAATTAATGGACAAAGATGTGATTCTATAAGATGTACGTTTTCACTTTCCTTCACAGCTATTTCCGTAGAAATATCTGCTGGCATATTACTAATCAATTCACAAAAGCATTTTGATACGCCCCCAAATCGTTGAAACGTAAATGCCTGATGGTCATATAGTACTTTCATTGCAATTTTATTTTAAAAGGCCTCCGAAGAAATTTTCATTTCGTTAAGTCTATCATCAACGTTAGCCCAGTTTATTTTCTTATCAGCAATTCATTAGTGTCCAATAAAAAAATGGGAACTAATGAGCGTCAATAGGAAAATAATGCGGATTGTCATATTCAATTACCACATCACATTTCCAAACTTCATTCTCCTTAGAGAGAAGAGATCTACACAATGGCTTCCTATAAAGCCCTTGGAACCTACTACTAATAATTTCATTTTGTTAATGGTTTTGTTACTTTAGCAAGATTGTCTGCCACAACGATCTATGCAGGCACATCTTTTGTAACTACACTTCCCGCTCCCACAATAGCACCTTCACCAATGGTTACACCTTTCAGAATGATACAATTCATACCTATCCAAGCATCATTGCAGATAGTGATAGGTTTCGAGTTTACAACATCCCAATTTTTATGAGCAATGAAATTTCGTCCATTTCGAATATTAGCGATAGTAAGGCGAGTCTGGCGACCCATAACATCGTGGCGCATATGAAAGGTTGTCTGTATGACAACCGATTTATCTATATCAATATAAGCAGCATGTAATTTTAACTGCCGTTTCATTCTTATTTTTCTAATTAAACCTAACATTTGTATATATCTATTTATTTAAACGTTTACTACCCCCCCCCAAGAGGCTTTATGATTGATAAAATACATAATTGGAATCACTAGTATCCACTAAAATTATGGTCGGGTTATTTTTTTCAAAACTTTATCATTTTTATGGATTTTATCTTTCAAAGTTCCAATCATATCAACCGGGCAAGAAGTAAACTTGCGAAAGTACTTCTCACCATCCTCATCGTAGAATCACCTATCAATAAATATCTCACACACTAGCTTCCACATTAGCAGAGTCAATCCTGACATTACTTCACTTAATATCTTATCTTTCGGTCAAACCATAAGAAATGATACCAAGAAGTTCCTTATATTTATATTTCATTGAACACATAACGATTTTAATATAGAGTTCATCATTTCATAATAATTCAAAGACAACTGCTGACTTTTTTCTTTAACTGCCTTTATTGGAAAATTAAGAATTCCATCAATTATAGTTTCTGGCATAATCTGACATTTATTATTTTCAACCTTTGCAATATTCTTAGATACACCAAAAACATTCATAATATGATACACCTTGCTTGAACCATCATCTTTTTTCTTTCCCCAAAAGTTAGTTGTCCCCCATATATCTATACTAAAACAAGGAACGGCATTATGTAATGCAACAACTATCGGGTGCATATTATTACCTATATAACCATTAGAGTATTTTATTAAAGCATACCAATCTAAAGGATTTAGAGGGGTCAAAATTTCAAACTCAAAAGGATGAACAAAGTTAATACCAAATTGGGTCGGCAAAGCAACACAATGTATTCCTCTTGATGCAAATCCGTCTTTTAAAGCCTTAAGTTGGTCAAAAGAAAGAGATTGATCATACAAACTGATTAAAACATATCTAGTTGGCAATGAAAATTTCTCTTCAACATACTGTTTTGTCGGAATTAACTCCCCTGCATTATTGTTAAAATTAAACACAGGATCTGGAGTAACACGAATCTGATTACTTATGCGACCATCAGTGATATAATTCAACATATCTTTAGTCCATTCATCTCTGACAGAATAATAAGTAAAACGGTTCAATGCTTCATTCATTTTAGATCTTACCTTCTCCGAAAAATGGGTATATTCAGAATTTTGAGAAGAAACAGACATAAGAGCCATCTTTATACTATCTTTTATACCTACTCCCCAGAATGGATTAGGAAAAGTTGTATCTGGCAATTTAGGGACAATATTAAGCAATCGTCTTGGATTAAATTTTATGCGGTCTTGTAACAAATGATGCTGCAACACCGCATCTGATCCAACTATAATAGCCTCTATTCCCCAAACACTTACCTGTTTATTTATTTCATTTGCATTATGGCAAATTACAGTTTGATTCTTTATAACCTTATCAACAAAACTAGCAAAACAAGCAGTCTGAGGATTCAAACCAAACAAAGGAGTATATTTTTTATCCTTTTTCTCTGAATAATAATTGATAAATATTGGAAAATGGCCAGCTTTTTCAAGATACTTATAAGTTGAAAGCGCTTGCAAGGTTGCCCCAAAATTTATCTCTCTATAAAACGATAAAATTCCAATTTTCATTTTTTAAAAACATTAATGAATGATTTGATACCTTTTTTAACATTAACTTCAGCCTCTTCAATCTTTGATAATTCTGCAAGATTACATAATTTCTCCCATGCCTGACTCTGCCCTTCTGTTGAAATTATTATTTCAAAAAGGATTGGCTTAGAAGAAATCGCTGGGTCGATAAACTTTTTATAAGACTGCAAAAACTCATCCTTATTTGTTGCTTGCATATATTCAAATCCTAAATCTTGGGCATAATGTTTTACTAATTCTTTTGATTGATTTGCAAAATGACCTCCAGCAGACATGAATAAAGATTTATCTACAGCATATTTGGGAGACATAAAATGCATAAATTCAGCACCCTTTCCATCATTAACAAGCATAATACGAACATTATTACGTATATGCCTATTTCCTAAAGCATTCAGATCATAAAAAAATGCCAAATCACCTGTAAATAAGAAATATAACTTTTCTGGATGTACAAGCGACGCACCAATTAATGAAGAAGTACATCCATCAATACCGAATCCTCCAACATTACAATTACAGTTTATAGTTGAATCTAAATCAAAGAAATTCCATGATCTCAATGAGTTTAATATAGCAAAATGTATTGTGCATTTTTTAGGCATTTTTGGAGCTAAAAAGTGTGCTATATAAATATGACTAAGTGGGAGTTCTGGAATACGTGAATATAAATCTTTATATACATTGCTAATTCTATTATAACAACTTACATTATTAATATCCTTGGCGGTAATATAGTGATTGAAAAAATCTATCTCATGCATTTCAAATACATAGTCCAGTTTTCTAAATCGAATTCTAATCTCACCATCTTCGCTAACTCTCCAAACACTATTAGCATAAATCTTTTCAAACGTCAAATAGTCCCCAGACATTTCGCCCAAATGAATTATAAGATCAAAATCACTTTCCTTATATGACTTATGTATCTGTGTGCCTATAAGTGAATATTTAACAGAATACTTTCCATGATAGCCACTGGTATGATCACATAATACAACTCCATTATATTGTTCACAAAAATGTTCAATTGCCCCTTGCAATGTTACATTCATTTTTTTATGTGAGCCAATAAAAATACCAATTCTACCTTCTGCTATTTTTGGAAAATCACCAGAATAATTTATGCGAAAAACAGGATGAACAAGTGGTAATGTAGGCGTCGTACAATCTTGAGTAATGCACTCAATATTTATATGAGATGGTCCACCTCCATGATGTGTCAAAGCAAGAATAGCTTTATTAACCTTAAATTCACAATCCCACTTATCATTATCATCCTTAATAACCTGAAGATGAACACCTTCTGTTAAGATATCTGCAGGATATACATTTCTATTTGTAACTTGTGGATACAAATGTCCAAGATTGAAATTTGGTTTACTACAAGTTAAAACTAATATAGGAAGCTTGCGATAGAACGCCTCAGTTAAGGCTGACATATAATTTCTAGAAGCTGTCGCGCCTGTACAACATATCATAACAGGTTCATTTGCTTCTTCTGCTAAACCGCATGCCATATATGCAGCAGAACGCTCGTCCACACAAGAATACATTTCAAAAAACGAATCACTCTGCATACTTATCACAAGAGCAGGATTAGTACCTCCTGGTGAAGCTACTATCTTTTTTATACCATGCTCTTTTAATAATGCAATAAGTATCTGTTGATTTAAATTATCAGTATACATAAAATATCAAATTAAACTACAATTTTCTACAAAATGATATCAACAATGATACATTCCCAAACGAGCAAGAAAATATTTGATTTTCTGCTTTAACCCAGGAAATACAGAAAGGGATGTCCAATCTCCCGAAAGAGAGTCTAGTTTTGCCTCTGTTTCCCAATATAAACTTTTGAAAGTAGGCTGTTCAAGGAACTTAAGCAAACAATCAGATAAAGCGATTTTTGGATCAACAAAATTTGATGTATCTATAAACTTATTAATTTTTGAATTATCAAAAGTTCTATTATAAAGCCTATCATATATAATCTGCCATTTCCCGGAATAGTAATCACTCCATTTATCGACATAGATGATACTTGCTTTATGCCCACAGTATTGCTCAAGTATGGAAGTATAGACTTGTAAAAAATCAGCCCATTTATAACTTTTATTGTTTGTTATATGAAAGATTTCTCCCAAAGCCTCTTTTTTGCCTATTATTGCTGCAATACCTTTAGCAACATCATTTCCATATGTAAATGTAGTAGTTTTATTAGCTAAATCTTTGCTGAAAACTATTGGTTTATTATCAAGAACTCTCTTTAACCAATATTCTTTCTCAAGACATGACAGTTGAAGCCTCGCATCACTAAATGTTATATAAGGTCGTATTATGGTCCAGTTTTTGAGGCAACAACTAAGCAAAAGATTCTCCTGTCTTGCTTTAGATAGGGCATACTCATCTGTTGAAAGATATTCCTTATCAGAACATGAATCAAGTAAACGTGGTGAACTTTCTTTTAATGGAGTTTCACTATTGGCATAAACTCGTGACGAAGATAAATAGACATATTGATCAGTACATTTCAACAACTTCTGAAAGCGATTAGCAAATTCATCAGTAGAATAAGACATAAAATCAATTATCGAAGACCAATGCCTAGATTCTAGAAGAGGAAATAAAAATGTGTCATCTTTTGCATTGCCACAAATATACGTAACATAATTATAACTATTTTTTTTTGAACGGCTAGTAACAACACAATTAATTTTACTTTTTGCTAAAATATCAACTAAGAATGTCCCCATCGCTCCAGTTCCACCTAACAAAAGAACTTCAATCATTGCATAATTTATTAGACTTTAAAGATGTTTTATACATTTCTACGTAAAAACTTCTTTATTAAATATATAAAATATCGCTCATAACATTTACAAATCGGCCATCGAGCATTAAAAAACAATCTATCAAACTCATTATTTGGGGTTGTTATTATTTTCTTATTAGTGAAAACATAATCTGCATCTAAATCTGTAGGCATCGTAAAAACTACATCTTTAGTATTGCCAGAACTATGTTCCCCTACAATACCTGCATTTTTTACCAAATGTTTAATCGGCATGACAAAATAACGATTCGTTTCAATACATGACATTCCCCACGCAAAATCCCAGCAATGGGTCTTATGCACAAAACTTTGCAAAGTTTTATAAAACAAGAATTGTGATAAGCAATGAGAATATAACCCCTTAAAGTGTTTTTTAAAAGCCTTATATGTCAAATCTTTAGGCTCGATATTAAAATCAACAGACTCAAATCTATCCTTCCATGTAGCCCAACCATAGACATTGCCTTTTCTGGAGATTATATGATCTTCATCATTTTTTGGTTTATACGTAGTATAATTATCACCAGATATAGCAAAAATTTTAGGATTATCTTTGTATATATCTAAAAAATAATCACAATATTGAAAGAAGCCTTTACTTGGGACACAATCATCTTCCAAAATAATAGCAGAATCTTCATTTTTGAAAATCCATTTTTTCGAACTCATTAAGGATGTATATACATCTACACATTCTTCACGAAAAAAAGTATGCAAATCACACTCCCAATCAATTTCATCAATAAAACTGCGAATCTGATTGTTTCTTTCGATTTCACCAGGAATTTCTGCTCGTCCTTTATTTGAATAAAAATACAATTTTGAAGGTTGAGCTTTCTTTATCTGTTCCCAAACTTGTCTAGCAGTCTCTATTCTGACAAAAGTTTCAAATAACACAGGATGATTTACCATTTTTTAAGCCTTTACTTTTATTAAATACTCCTTAAGCGACATCAAGTTTTTATCCTTTTCTGAGATAATCAGATTTTCGATGCCACCAATCTTTTCAAATGGCCAAACTATACCCATATCAGGATCATTATACATGATGCCAGCATCTCCTTCACCATAGAATACTTCACCACACTTGTAACTAACGACAGAATCCTCAAGCACGAGATAACCATGACCAAAGAATTGTGGTACATATAGAGTCTTCTGATTCTCACCTGTCAAATCAAATCCTTGCCACTTTCCAAATGTAGGAGAATCTGGTCGAAGGTCGATAATCACGTCATATACATGTCCACTAATACAACGTACAAGCTTAGCTTGTTGCTTTACAAGTTGGAAATGCATTGCACGAATCACACCCTTTTTACTGATAGTATAAAACACCTCTTTCAGTTCATGGTTGATACCATTCTGCTTAAAAGTATCTATATTGTAATCTTTGACGAAGCCTCCACGCTCGTCTGTAGCATAGAAAGGAGTAATTTCATATGCTCCTTTCATTTCAAGCTCTTTGAATTCAAATTTCTGTACCATATCTTTTAAAGGCTCTTGAGCCACTCTATTGTTTTATTTATACCATTATCAAAATCTGTAGATACATATTCACCGACAGCATCTACAAGATCATCATTACAGAACATATTCATAGAATACTTAATTCCATCATCTGGACGAATTCCAATACCTATTTTGTCAGCATATCCAGCTAACTCCCCTATACGAAGGAGGTATTCCTTCAATTGACGAGGTGAACCTGAACCAATGTAATAGAATGCTTTATTGGTCTCTTTTTCTCCAAGTCGATAAACAGCCTCTATTAAATCATCAACATAAATGAAATCATAAGGTTGAAGCGCAGGACCGAAAGTAGCCTCATTACCTGTCATTAATTCACCTAGAGTATAACTTACGAGATTACCCGTCTTATTACCTACTCCATAGATATTAGAGAACTGCATCCATACAAATTGCAGCCCGATGTTCTTACAATAATCTTCCAAGATGAGACGACATGCATGCTTTGCGACACCATACATCATACCTCCTGATGTTTTCTCTAAATTAGGAAGACTAAATGTAGCATTCTCTGCAACAGTACCAGCACAGAGAAACTTCTTTACATTTAACTTTTTACAGATATCGGCACAATCTATTGCCATTTGAATATTAGCAAGCTGAACTGAAGGATTTGCCTTGTCAGCTCCATTCACACCTTTCCAGGCAAGATGATAAAATGCATCATACTCTTCAACTGGGAGTTCCTCGACAAGGGAAGCATCCACACAGGATTCAATTTTAGTAATGAGTTCACTCTCAGGAAGTCGTTCTCCTTGGAACGTTATATCTACGGCAACAACCTTGATACCATTTGCAACCAACTTTTTGATAAGCGAACTACCTATAAAGCCATTACCGCCTGTTACAATTACATTCTTCATATCATTAAACTTTTAAGAATTCCGAAATCTGTTTATCCATACAAGCACGAACATCGCCTCCTTCAAGCCAAATCTTGCTCCACTCTACAATCTTTTCCATTGCTTCATCAAGATTCCAACGAGGAGACCAGCCAAAGGTTGCCTTCAATTTAGAACAATCCAACTTCAGGAAGTTTGCTTCATGAGGTCCACCATCATATTTATTCACCCACTTCATACCATCTCCCCATTTGCTGACGAAAAGGTCCACGAGAGCTCCAGTCTGGAAGCAATCAACGTCATCAGGTCCTACATTATAATAGCCGGCATATTTTTTATCCTCATACTGCTTCATAGCAATCACAAGATAAGCATACAGAGGCTCCAAAACATGCTGATAAGGACGAGTAGAATAAGGATTTCTAACTACGATATCATCATGCTTTGCTGCAGCACGAATACAGTCAGGGATAATGCGGTCATTTGCAAAATCACCACCTCCAATTACATTACCGGCTCTAGCAGTTGAAATCGGGATGATAGGAAGCCCATTGTTATCTGTAAAGAACGAACGCTTATATGAATGAGTGACAAGCTCTGAGCATGACTTTGAATTAGAGTAAGGATCATAGCCATCTAACTCTTCATTCTCACGATATCCCCAGTTCCACTCTTTATTGAGATATACTTTGTCTGTAGTTACATTAAGGAACGACTTCACGCAGTTGTTCTGACGTACACACTCCAAAATATTAACCGTACCCATGACATTTGTTTCATACGTATAAGCTGGATCCTTATAGGAATCACGAACTATAGGTTGTGCCGCGAGATGAAGAACAATCTCAGGCTGAGCTTCATCAAAGGCCTTTTTAAGTGCAGCCATATCACGAATATCACCAATAACAGAATGTACATCACCCTCAATATTAGCAATTTTAAAGAGAGACGGTTCTGTTGGTGCTTCTAAAGAATAACCAGTAACAATAGCTCCGGCATTTGCAAGCATCTTGCACATCCAGGAGCCTTTAAAACCCGTATGTCCCGTAAGGAAAACTCGTTTTCCTTTATAGAAATCAAATATATTTTCCATTCTTATTAATTATATTTTTTACTTTGCGTAATCTGGAATTTCAGGAATGCAACGATCCCAACGTTTCCATGGAGCTTTATCTTCTGCAAGAAGTTTCTCAAGAAGAGACTTCTCTCGGATATTGTCCATACACTGCCAGAAACCAGTGTGGACGTATGACATCAATTGACCTTGCTCTGCCAGCTTGACCAAAGCAGTCTTTTCAAAGACACAAGAGTCTCCACCTTCCAACAAATCAAAAACTTCTGGTTCAAGAACCATATAGCCAGCATTGATAGGAGAACCATCTAATGCACTCTTTTCACGGAATGCACGGACAGCCTGATCTTTGGTAATATCAAGAATACCCTTGTCTTGCGCCATTTTGACAGCTGTAAGAGTTGCAAGTTTGCCATGACTCTTATGGAAATCTATAAGTTTATCTATTTCGACATCGCATACACCATCACCATAAGTCATGAGGAACGTTTCATCTCCTACATATTTTTGAATGCGCTTGATTCGTCCACCAGTCATGGTATTATAACCAGTATCTACAACCGTGACCTTCCAAGGTTCCATATTGGTTTGATGCACTGTCATTTCGTTCTTACCATTACGATAATCAAAAGTAACGTCAGAATTATGCAAGAAGTAATTGGCAAACCAATCTTTGATATATTCCTGCTTATATCCTGCACAGATAATAAACTCGGTATGCCCATAATAAGCATACTCCTTCATAATATGCCATAGGATAGGCATACCGCCTATCTCAATCATTGGCTTTGGTTTGAACTGAGATTCCTCAGAGATGCGGGAACCAAACCCGCCTGCAAGAAGAACTACTTTCATTGTAATCTAACTTATTTTTTTAAAACCTTTTTGCGTTCATTATTTGTAAGTCCCAAGCAAAAACATACAATCAGAGACACAAACAATGTTATGATAAAACCAATCAAATGGTTTAACAAAGATCCATCAACTAAATATCTATATCCTATATAATATACAAACAAAGGAAACATTACTTTTATAGCAGGAATATAAACAATCTTGCAATATTCCGCAAAATTCATACTAGTCACCTTGCACACAATTAAGAACATAGCTACTATTTTAACTAAATCAGTTAACATAAATGCAACAACTATAAAATACGCAGGAAGACCTAAACGAAAACCACAAAAGGATATAGGTAAACCTAAAACCAACAAAGAACTTTGAATAATCTGATACCATTTTACCTTACCTGTTGCTTGAATAAGACCATCAATTCCCAAAGCTAATGATCTTACAAATAAACTTAATAAAACAGCTTTAGAAAAAGCTATTGTATTTTCAGGTATATTATGCAACCATAATTTTAACAAAGTCTCTATCTCGATAAAGGCTGAAAAACAAAGAATTATCATAGACAGAATACTAAACTTTGTAATTTTAGAGACTATTTCAAATGTTCTTTTATAATTACCAGAACTATAACTTTGCGTTAACTGAGGATTTGCAGCTGTTCCAAGATTTGTAACCAGACCTATAATTTGTGATTCTATTTGTGCCGCTACAGCATAGGCACCATTGACGATCGTACCAAAAATATAATTAACCAACAAAGCTGCACCTTGATTTCTCGCAAGATATGCAAAGGCTCCTAAAGATGTATAATTATTAAAATAAAGAATCTCCTTATATTTATTTATATCACGACAAAAATTCCACTTAACAGTTTCTTTAAAATACTTGTTACAATATATCTGATAACATATAAAGGAAATTGCAGAAATCACACAAACCCCAATAGCATAAAACCTTAAACAGTTACCAACATAGAATATTAATAAAACTACAAGAGGGATTTTAAAAAGCGTTGTAGAAAAATCGATTATTGCAATTGATTTAAATTTTTCAAATGCTGTCATAAGAGCTTGATATGGAACATTTATAATCCCAATAGCTGATATAGTCGTAGATATAAAATATATAAATTTAGCATCTCCTATCTTATTTACACTTACATTTAAAACATTATTAATATACCATAAGCCTATTGTTAAAGCTATCAAATAAGCCAATATAGCAAACCCAATATGTAATACAAGACAGACATTAAAAACCTTATTAACGTTACCTCCACTTTTTTTCCCCATCTCGATATTTATGAATCGTCTAGTCGTTGTTATCATTGCAGTACTTATAAAAGTTAACATTGTAACAATACCACCAACAACATTGTATAGACCATAATCTTCAACTCCTAAAGCTTGAAGGACATATCGAGTAGTAAACAATCCGATAAATGCAATTAATACCATTCTAACATAAATTATTATGGTATTAATTGCAATACGCTTGTTACTTGATTTTAACTGTTGCTCCATTATTCTTATCATTTGTTATCACCAGTTCCACTTATATCGGTTCTAGTAATACATATTCATCTTATTTACCAAATTCTTTAATTTTCTGTTCCTCTTTCAAAGAGCAAACAAGCAGTTGTCCGTGCTTCTCGGCTACGATATAGCCATCCAAGCCTTGAACTACCACCTTGCTCTCATCGGCTGCATGAACCACGCAGTTCTTGCATTCATACAAACGGATGTCCTTGCCTACCTTGGCATTGCCAGCCTCATCCTGTGGAAGCAAGGTTCGGAGACTGCCCCAGCTGCCTAAGTCGCTCCAACCAAACTCGGCTGGCAAGGTATAGATTTCCTTCGACTTCTCCATCACGGCATAGTCAATGCTGATCTTCTCGCAGGTTGGGAAGAGTTTGCCGACCACCTCTTTCTCCTGTTCGGTATAGAAAGAAGGTGCCATCTCGTCCATGATGCTGGCAAGCTGAGGCTGGAAGGTGCGGATTGCCTTGCTGATGGTATCAATGTTCCATACAAAGATTCCGGCATTCCAATAGTAATTGCCGGCAGCAAGATATTGCTCAGCTGTCTCCAGGTTTGGCTTTTCCTTGAAAGCCTCAACCTTGTAGATTTCATCTACGGATGTTGGCTCTGCTGCGGCAATATAACCATAGCCTGTTTCTGGGCGGCTTGGCTTGATACCGATAGTAACGATGGCGTTCTTATCGGAAGTATAGCTCAATGCCTTGCTGAGCACTCGCTGATACTCCGATGTATTGATGACCAGGGCATCGGATGGTGTCACAACGATGTTGGCATCAGGATGCTGCTTCTGGATCTTCCAGCAGGCATAAGCAATACATGGAGCGGTATTGCGAGCCTCCGGCTCTGATAATATGTTATCTACTGGCATATCAGGGATTTGCTCCTTGACAATGCGAATGTATTTCTCGTTTGTCACTACCCACATGTTCTCGACAGGACAGATTGGCTTCAATCTATCTACTGTCAATTGAATGAGGGAACGCCCCACACCCATCACATCAATGAACTGCTTTGGATAATCGGGGGTTGACATTGGCCAAAAGCGGCTACCTACACCGCCGGCCATGATAATAATTTGTATATCCATTATTAAATATCTATCTCTACAATGAAAGAACTTGTACTTCAACCTTTTGTGTCAAAAGCGTAACCTATGAACACTACTTTTGGATTAGTATAACTATTTTTCATTATTATACCCCGAATCTTATAAAATATGAAGGACTTTTATATGGCTTTAACTTAAAATACTCAAAAACTCATGTCTTACGTTGTTTATTCAAGCATGAGTTTATTTTTGTTTCTAGCTCATCTGCCGTATTCTGGGGTATTTTTTCAAGAGGTTTGTATCTTTTATCTATATATTTATCAGACAACAAATCGCAGTTTCTACTACCAGTATAATACTTTGGAGTTTTTACCTTATCTGGATAAAGATCAGGATTTGTTACGAATCGAATACTACGACTGTCATCGGAACATATCAAACGACATTTGGAAACAATCACCATAGCTGGAAGATGAGGATCATCAAAATCAGTGTCAGAAATCATAGCCTCAATTCTTTCTTGTTCTTTGTCTACTTCGGCTGTATCCAACCGAATAACTTTATTCTTATAGACATTTAAAACGCCGAATACCTTAAGGAACTTTTGGGCTTTCTTCAGTTCTGCCATATATTTCGAGCCGCCGATAACTAACTTCCCTTTACCATGCAAGATCCAATCCAAAACTGGTTTGAATTCAGCATGTTTTTCATTATTCGAATCGAAAACCGGTCCGAATGTATTGGTATCTACAATAATACACATAAGCTAAAGATCAAGCATTCTCAACTCCTCATCAACAAAGAAATCCCCATAACTATCAGGTATCTCACAATTAAACCTGCCATTCTTTCCTATAGGCATTACCGTAATTACATTACCAGCCTCTGTTCTTTCAAAAAACAAAACCTGAGCCTCTCCTTTAGGCTTTTTCTCAGCATGATGCATCTCATAGCGAAAACGGTTTATCATGTATTCACTATGAGTTTCCAGCAAATAAGAATTGGCATTATCTCTCCAATTTTTAAATACCAACGTTCCAAAAGCACATTGAGCTTTTGGGTGAAGATGAACCTCAGGTTGCGGAATTGCTATTTGAGTTTTTTGGCGACGAAGCATCTCAACAATAAGAGGCATCACTTGAGATACACCATATCCAACATTTGAGATATTTATCTTTACCTTACCATACTTCAAATCGAGAGAAAAAGGTGAAGATGAACCTGAACCAGAATATGACTCCACCTCTACACCTTCAAACAGAGAACTCTCCTGTCCAAATTGATTTAACGTTTCAATAATAGAGTTAGTCTTTCCATTACTTTTATCAAAACATGATTTTAGAAAAAATGCGATATGATCACCTTCTGGTACAAAATCTCGCTCATACGAATCATAATACGGCTTCGCCTGTGCTCTGACTGGAGAAAAGCGCAGCATATCTTTCTGGCTCAACACCTTCGGAAATAGAGTCTTGTCACCAACCATCAAATCAAACAACAAGCCATTTTCTGATTTTTCATCAGTATCTTCAAAATAATCACTTGTAGAATGTTCTATCCACAAACGAAAATCATCTTCAGTTGCTCGTGTATAAAGTTCTACATTATCATTTTTCTTCTTACTAAGAATGATTGTCTTGTTATTTGCTGTAGATTGATATTCAACAACAGAAACAGCTCCATTATCATTTGTGAATTTCCACTTGAAAAAACAACGTTTATCATCTATTTTCTTTTCACAAGCAAAAGAAAAGTATGATTTATCATCAGAATATCTGTTTACCATATCAAAGAAATTCCCCATCTTTGAATCCTGATTAAACTTAAATATAAATGGGTTATGATTGTGATCTATGAGACACAACAAATCCATCACTGTCGATTTACCTGTACTATTATCTCCGACCAAGAAATTAACATTCTCTATAGGAATAAAAGTCTTGTCGAAGCCTTTATAGTTATCTATGAAAAGTTTTGTTATCATAATAAAAGTTTTAATCTCTTCTAAAAATATCTCGTGTATAAACTTTATCTATCACATCATCCAGACAAGCATCGTAGCGGTTGGCGATGATGGCATGGCTCTGGGCCTTGAACTCTTCGAGGTTGTTCTCTACTCTACTACCGAAGAAGGTGCTGCCCTCCTCCAAGGTTGGCTCATAGATGACTACCTCTGCACCCTTTGCCTTGATACGCTTCATGATGCCCTGGATGGCTGACTGGCGGAAGTTATCACTGTTTGACTTCATGGTCAGGCGATAGACACCAATCACGCAGTTGTGCTCCTTGCTGGCATCATAACTGTAGGTCCTCTGGAACATCGGCATAGTTTACCAGGAGCTGCTTGGTATCCTTTGGTAAGCAATAACCACCATAGCCGAAGCTTGGGTTGTTGTAATGGGTGCCGATTCTTGGGTCAAGACCTACACCATCGATGATTGCCTTGGTATCGAGTTCCTTTACTTCTGCGTATGTATCCAACTCATTGAAGTAGCTTACTCGGAGTGCCAGATAGGTATTGGCGAAGAGCTTAACTGCCTCGGCTTCCTTCATACCCATGAAGAGGGTATCGATGTTCTCCTTGATGGCACCTTCCTGGAGCAAAGCGGCGAAGGTCTTGGCTGCTTCCTTCAACATCTCGACATTGGTTACAGACTTGATTGCCTCATTCTCCTCTTCGAACTCTGGGCGCTCGATAATCTTTGGATAGCCTACGATAATGCGGCTTGGGTAAAGGTTATCATAGAGTGCCTTGCTCTCACGAAGGAACTCTGGAGAGAAGAGAAGGTTAAACTTCTTCACGCCCTTCTTGGCATACTTCAAGTAGAGGCTACGGGTATAACCGACAGGGATGGTACTCTTAATGACCATTACTGCATCTGGGTTTACCTCTAGAACCAGGTCGAAGACTTCTTCTACATGGGTTGTATCGAAGTAGTTCTTTACTGGGTCGTAGTTGGTTGGTGCGCAATCACTACGAAGTCTGCATCCTTATAGGCTGACTTGCCGTCAAGGGTTGCCACGAGGTTCAATGGCTATTCAGCCAAATACTTTTCGATGTAATCGTCCTGGATTGGAGAAATCTTATTGTTGAGTTTCTCCACCTTCTGTAAACCACCAATACAGCGTCCCCACTATTTATCAGCGGGTTAGCCGTACCAG
>ENA-UONW01001573-UONW01001573.1-human-gut-metagenome-genome-assembly--contig:-CS52-NODE-1573-length-26445-cov-7.800227_pt1 | contig 26445 bp, 21 predicted proteins | sample MGYA00242463_ERZ724010 | MGnify/ENA metagenome assembly ERZ724010 | reverse complement strand
ATCAGCGGCTTCTAACTCATATCCGTGGAGCTGGAGGGAATCGAACCCTCGTCCAAACGAGGAAATCATAAGCTTTCTACATGCTTATCTCTGCCTTCGGTTTTCGAGCGCAGGCAAGACCAGAGCCACCAACCTGCACCTTATCTCCTGAAACTTCGCAAAGGCCGCGGAGAAAGACCTGAGCTATTCCCGATTTTGCTGTGCCACTTTACCAAACGCTTCGGAACAAGAGCTTTTGAGTGACATCCCGTTTCCACCACTTTGGCGGAAATAAAGCTAATCTACTGTACTTCGATTAAGCAGCGAGAGCATAATTTTCGTTGCCAGATAATTGTTTGATAACTGAGATTAAAGTGGAAATTACCGACCCACTGCATGCTTACCTACCATTTCTGCCCGCTGTCAAATCCAGTCAACCCCGGTTAGTAATAATAAGTTCTTCTACAAACACACCGCTCATTTTCATCAGCGGAATGATGCAAAGATACAAATTCTTTTGTTTCCAACAATAATATATTTGCAAATATTAATTGATGCCATCTATCCAAGGATATAAACAAGTTCATCGGATATTGAGAAATTTCCACACAAAAAGAATCATTTCAAACATTACCCGGGAAAAATCCACATAAACAGGTTTCAACCCCAAGGCCCCTATGTTTGAAACATAAGGGCCGAATGTTTCAAACATACCCCCCGAATGTTTCAAACCTACTTAAAGCAGGGCTATAAGACGGTTCATAAAAGATATAAGGAGAAAATCTTATCGGAAATCAGAATAATTTACAATTCAGCAGTCCGTTTCTCCAAATGCCAGAGAATCCTTGATAAAGGACAGAATGAAATGCCGAAAAGCCGGTAAAGTATTTCCTCTCCAATAGCAGCATAACAAGCGAAAAACGGTAAAAAGGAGATGTTTTGGAAAATATTGGCCATCGAAACGGACAATATTACCCAAACGTTCAAGGAAATCTGAGTATTTTTGTCCCAAACAAATAATCGATTTATTCATGAGGAAACTGATTCTAACCACCCTGCTGGCCGGAGGATGCTTGTCTGCCTTCTGCGCCCAGACAGAAAGGAAAACACCAAAAACGTATAAGCCCGTACGGACGGAAATGTACCGCAAGGGCTGGATTGACTTCAACAAGAACGGCGTGAAGGACGTCTACGAAGACCCCAACGCCCCCATCGACGCACGCATCGAGGACCTGCTCGGGCAGATGACACTCGACGAGAAGACCTGTCAGATGGTGACCCTCTACGGCTACCAGCGCGTGCTGAAGGACGACCTGCCCACACCCGAATGGAAACAGGCGTTGTGGAAAGACGGCATCGGCGCCATCGACGAGCACCTGAACGGCTTCCGCCAGTGGGGCCTACCGCCCTCGGACAACGAGAACGTGTGGCCGGCCTCGCGCCACGCCTGGGCCTTGAACGAAGTGCAGCGCTTCTTCGTCGAAGAGACGCGCCTGGGCATCCCCGTAGACTTCACCAACGAAGGCATCCGCGGCGTGGAGAGCTACCGCGCCACCAACTTCCCCACCCAATTGGGCATCGGACACACCTGGAACCGGAGCCTCGTGCGCCGCATCGGCGAGATAACGGGACGCGAAGCCCGCATGCTGGGCTATACCAATGTCTATGCTCCCATCCTCGACGTGGGACGCGACCAACGCTGGGGACGCTATGAAGAGGTGTACGGCGAGTCGCCCTACCTTGTGGCCGAACTGGGCATCGAGATGGTACATGGCTTGCAGAAAGACCACCAGGTGGCCGCCACGGCCAAGCACTTCGTGGCTTACAGCAACAACAAGGGCGCCCGCGAAGGCATGGCGCGCGTCGATCCGCAGATGTCGCCGCGCGAAGTGGAGATGATACACGTCTATCCCTTCAAGCGCGTCATTCAGGAAACGGGTCTGCTGGGCGTGATGAGCTCGTACAACGACTACGACGGCATCCCCATCCAGGGCAGTTTCTACTGGCTCACCACCCGCCTGCGCGGCGAGATGGGCTTCAAGGGATATGTCGTGTCGGACAGCGACGCCGTCGAATACCTCTACACCAAACACGGCACGGCCAAAGACATGAAGGACGCCGTGCGCCAGAGCGTGGAAGCCGGGCTGAACGTGCGCTGCACCTTCCGCTCGCCCGAATCGTTCGTGGAGCCGCTCCGCGAACTGGTAAAGGAGGGCGGCCTGAGCGAAGAACTGATAAACGACCGCGTGCGCGACATCCTGCGCGTGAAGTTCCTCGTCGGCCTCTTTGACGCTCCCTACCAGACCGATCTGGCCGGAGCCGACGAAGAGGTGGAGAATCCTGCGAACGAAGACGTGGCCCTGCAGGCTTCGCGCGAAAGCATCGTCCTGCTGAAGAACGACAAGCAGACTTTGCCCCTCGACATCGACCGCATCAAGACCATCGCCGTCTGCGGCCCCAATGCCAATGAAGAAGGTTATGCGCTGACCCACTACGGCCCGCTGGCCGTCGACGTGACGACGGTGCTCGAAGGCATCCAGGCCAAAGTGGAAGGCAAGGCCGAAGTGCTCTACACCAAGGGTTGCGACCTGGTGGATGCCCACTGGCCCGAAAGCGAACTGATAGAATACCCGCTGACCGATGACGAACAGGCCGAGATAGACCGTGCCGTAGCCAACACCCGTCGTGCCGACGTGGCTGTCGTGGTGCTGGGAGGCGGCCAGCGCACCTGCGGCGAGAACAAGTCGCGCAGCAGTCTCGACCTGCCCGGCCGCCAGCTGAAGCTGCTCCAGGCCGTACAGGCCACCGGCAAACCCGTCGTGCTGGTACTCATCAACGGGCGTCCGCTCTCCATCAACTGGGCCGACAAGTTCGTGCCCGCCATCGTCGAAGCCTGGTATCCCGGTTCCAAAGGCGGTACAGCCGTGGCCGACGTGCTCTTCGGCGACTACAATCCCGGCGGCAAACTCACCGTCACCTTCCCCAAGAGCGTGGGACAGATACCGTTCAACTTCCCCTGCAAGCCTTCGTCGCAAGTGGACGGCGGCAAGAATCCAGGGCTGAAAGGCAACATGTCGCGTGTCAACGGAGCTCTCTACCCCTTCGGTTATGGTCTGAGTTACACCACATTTGAATACTCCGACCTGAAAATCAGCCCCGCCGTCATCACTCCGAACGAAACAGCCACCGTCACCCTGAACGTGACCAATACCGGCAGTCGGGCTGGCGACGAAGTGGTACAGCTCTACACGCGCGACGTGGTAAGCAGCGTCACGACCTACGAAAAGAATCTGGCCGGCTTCGAGCGCGTCCATCTCCAGCCGGGTGAGACGAAGCAAGTCACCTTCCACCTCGACCGCAAGCAGCTGGAGCTGCTCAACGCCGACATGAAATGGATGGTAGAGCCGGGTGAATTCGTCGTCATGGCTGCCGCCTCGTCCGAAGACGTCCGCCAGACCGCCGTGCTCAGCGTGGAAGACTATGCCACACGTAACGCCCGCCTGAAAGCACAGAAGGAAGAAAGTCCCGTCACCGCCAGCACCAACCCTGAAAGTGTACTGAACGTACTCGACGGAAAGCCCGAAACCTACTGGCAGGGCAACAAAGGCGACTACCTGACCGTTGCCCTGAAAGGTAACCCGAAAGTGGACGAAGTGACCCTGACTTTCAGCCGCGACAACCAGCTGCCCGCCAACTTCGAGATTCAGCTCTCGGGTGGTGGAGGCCAGTTCCTGACCGTTTATTCGGGTACCGTCAGCGAATATGGCAAACCGCATACCTACACCTTCCGCGGCACGACGGCCAGCGATCTGCGCATCCTGCTCAACGACGACCGCGTAGGCATCGCCGAAATCGGCCTGAAACTGCCGCAAAAAGCAGGCAAATAATTCCACGGGCACGGACAATACAGACTGCGTCGGGTCATACCGGCGCACACTCCTGTAGGGTCCGTGCCCGTATCTTTTGTTAATTATGGCAAAATCTGCTCAAGGCACCGATAACTTCCTTATCTTTGTTTAATTAAAGAAGTTACTAACCAAAACCTAAGAGAAGCATGATGAAAAGTATATTCTTATTGTCGTCCGCACTCACCCTGAGCCTCGTGGCATCGGCCCAGACGGAAGTAACCGTCGGCGTGACGCAGGGCAAAGACTATGGAGTGACCTATATGCTCCCGAAAACAGAAATCGAAATCAAGGTTCATGCCACCAAGCACACCTATACACCCGGTGAATTCTGCCGCTATGCCGACCGTTACCTGCGCCTTGCCGGCGTTTCAGACGATCCAGATATCTACTGGACGCTCGACCAGATAGAAACGGCCCTGGTGGGAGTACCCGATAAGGAACATGTCTATTTCGTCAAGATGAAAGACAAGACCGTCGCTCCGCTGATGGAGCTGACGGAAGACGGCATTGTACGCTCCATCAACCTGCCATTCAGCGGAAAGAAAGCACAGGAAGCTCCGCAGGCTACGAAGCCCGAAAAGGAAGTAGACCCACGCAGTTTCCTTACCGAAGAAATACTGATGAGCAGCTCTACTGCCAAAATGGCCGAGCTTGTGGCCAAGGAAATATACAGTATCCGTGAAAGCAAGAATGCCCTGATACGAGGCGAAGCCGACAACATGCCGACCGACGGCAACCAGCTTAAGCTGATGCTCGAGAACCTGAATATTCAGGAAAAGGCTTTGACAGAGATGTTTACAGGAAAAGAGAAAAAAGACACGCAGATACTCACCATCCGTATAGTCCCCGAAGAGAAGGAGAATGCCGTAGCACTGCGTTTCTCGAGCAAACAAGGTGTAGTAGACAAGGACGACTTGTCTGGCGAACCGGTCTATATCAGTATCCGGAACAAGAAAGTACTGAACCTGGTTCCCACGGACGACAAGAAAAAGCTGGAAGGTATTATCTACAATGTACCCGGCCAAGCTCAGATTGTCATGACTTACAAGAACAAGGAAATATTCAACAACGAACTGCCGGTTACCCAATTCGGTACACAAGAATACCTGGCTCCGGTGTTGTTCAACAAGAAATCCAGCACAACCGTACTGTTTGACACCACAACAGGCGGCCTGCTGAAGGTAGACAGAGGGAGCGAAAACTAAACTTCCGCTCCGTCATCCTTCTTTACCACAAGACGAATAAACCCATCCCGTTGCAGCTGCACGACATAGGCAGCTACACGGGATGCGTAGTTTTCATCGGGTGCAAAATGTGTCTGTAGCATTGCAATGATTTCGGCCACGGTACGCTGCCCGTCAATCTGTTTCCACACCGCCGTGCCATGTTCCTCCAGCGGGATACGCACCTCAGGTGACAAAGCCTTCGGCCGTAACCAACGTTGCATCCACGCCTTTCTGAAACGCGGAAGGATGAGCACTACGCACTCATCCTCCCAAACTGTACGGACCATTTCCGCACGCACAGGTACGGTGTCCAGCAAATTAAACTTTTCCTTCATTCCTACAGAAACATCAGTCCTTAATGTTAGGTTCTTCCAGACCCAGACCTTTCTTCTTGTCGACCACTTTCAGAACGAAACCTAAAACCAAAGCGGCTACACCCAGACAGGCAAGCATGACGAGCGGTGCCGTATAATCGTAGGACACAGCTGCCTCTTCGGGCGTAATTGCTCCACTCTGCAAGTCGGCCACCAACTGAGGATTGGTCTTGTCGAGTACCTTGCCTATCAGCAGAGGGAACAGCCAAAGACCGATGTTCTGAATCCAGAAAATCAATGCATAAGCACTACCGATAATCTTGGCATCCACCAGCTTGGGCACACTCGGCCACAATGAGGCCGGTACCAGCGAGAAGCTTGCCCCAAGAACCAGAATGGTGAGGTAAGCAACAATAATTCCGCCTACTGCACTGCCCTTGAGCGCAGGCAATACGAAGGCAAACGTGAGGTGACAGAAAATGAGCAGCAGCGAGCCAATAACCAACATACTGGCGGCCTTGCCTTTATGGTCTACATAGTTACCCAAAATCGGTGTAATGCCTACGGCCAGTAAGGGGAATACAGCAAACACGGTCTCGGCACTCTGACGCATGTACCCCATATAACAGAAAATCACCAGTGCCACACCGGCCAAAACCAACAGGCCGTTCTTCATCGAGGCACGCTTGGAGAAGTTGCTGGCAAAAGCAGCTACTGCCACCACCAGCATAATGAGATATTGGATAACTGTCACTGTATTGGTAGCCCAGAAAGAATCAGCAGGTACTTCGGTAAATACCAGATTGCACTGCAACATATTGACGGCATACTTCTGGAACGGGAAGATGGCTGAATAATACAATACGCACAACAAAGCGACCAGCCAGAAACCTCCACTCGACAGAATGCTTCCCAAGTCGCTTATCTTGAACGGATCGTCCTTCTCTTCAGCTTCGCCCGTCTGTGCATCCAGTTTCTTGTCCATAAAGAAATAGACAATGAACATAATGAGGGCAATCATCAGAAGAACTACACCAAACGCAACCGAACGAGAAACGTCGATTACACCACCCAACTTGGCAAACATCGGTGAGAAAATCATACAGGTAGCCACACCCAAACGGGCCAATGCCATCTCAGAGCCCATAGCCAAAGCCATTTCGCGTCCCTTGAACCACTTGACAATACCACGGGATACGGTAATACCTGCCATCTCAACTCCGCAACCGAATATCATAAAACCTACCGCTGCAAATTTGGCCGAAGCCGGCATCCCTTCATAGAAAGGAGAAATACCCAGTTCATCGAAACCGGGAATATAGTTCAGGTTATTGTTAAACCAAGTTTCAAGTCCGCTTCCCTGGAAACTCTCAGTCACAGCATACCAGTTGATTGTTGCACCTACCAGCATTACCGCTCCCGAAAGAACTGCCGTGAAACGCACTCCCATCTTGTCCAGGATGATACCCGCAAAGATAAGGAAGAATACAAATACATTCAAAAAGGTTTCCGACCCCTGCATGGTTCCGAAGGCTGTAGAATCCCAGCCGCGCGTAGACTGCATCAGGTCTTTAATAGGAGAAAGGATGTCCATAAATATATATGAACAGAACATGGCAAAAGCCAGGAACAGCAACACCATCCAGCGTATACCTGCCGAATCGCGCAAAGTCTGAAGATTGGGAGTTGTTGAAGTCATCATATCAGTCTTTAATGAAATAATAAACGAAAAGCGGGATTGCCCATACCTCGGTATGCAGCAATCCCGCTCTTTCAGAAAATATAAAGTTAGTTCAATATCAGTTTACAGAGTCTGCAGGAGCATTTGCTGCAGGAGCCTCGGCCTGCGGAGCTGCCGTGCCGGCAGGCATGTTATACGGATTGGTTGCTTCCTGCTGCTGTGCCTGCTCCATAATAACATCGGTACCTTTCGAAGAAGCGCCGGGCAATACATAGGCAGTAGCAATGCTGAACACTACCATCGCAGCAGCCAAAGTCCAAGTGGCTTTCTCCAGGAAGTCAGTAGTTTTGCGCACACCCATAATCTGATTGGATGAAGAAAATCCGGAAGCCAAACCGCCTCCCTTAGAATTTTGAATCAAGACAATGAAGCACATCAACACAGATGCAAGCAACATAAAAATAACTAATAATAAATACATTTTTTACCTATTTTGTTTTAGCGTTAATAATCAATTTCTCCAAAAATCGGATTTGGTCTGCAAAGTAAGCATTTTTTTTTGGATAATTCAAGCTTAACTTTTTAATTATTTCAAGAGCCTTCTCATATCGGTGCTGTTTTATATAGATTTTGGCCAATGTCTCAGTAAAACAGCTGTCATCCAAGTCTTCGGACGACAATATGGACGTTTCAGAAGAAGCCTCTTCTTCAAGATCATTTTCAGAATCGGACATCACATCACAAACAGGTTCCACATTCATGTCTTTCTGTTCCTCTTCATCAGAAGCCGCTATTGAATCGACGAAAGTATCTTCTACTACGGCCTGTGGTAAATCATCCGTCTGACCATTGTTATCCATTCTGTTCAGGAAGCCGTCAATGAGGTCCTGCCCTCGAAGTTTGGGAACATTTTCCTGCTGTTCAGCATTTGTTTCTTCCTTCAGCAGGTAAGCAGTATAGTCCATCGCATAATCCAAACCGGAGGATTCATTCTGTTCTGCCGGCATCGTTGACAAAAAAGCGTCAATCAAAAACAGCGTACGATCCACGCCGGGTTCCTCCGAACCGTCCGACTGACAGATTGGCCCCCCATCACCTTCCCGTTGCAAAGCATAACGGTCGCCTTCTATAAGATAGAAAAGCGAACGACGGTCGGCCACATAGAGTACAGCCTTGCGCAACTCACTACCGAAACTGTCGTCATGCAACAAAAACAGATTTTTCAAATAGAGCAGTCGCAATGATTGAAAATAGGGATAGCGGGCCACCAATGTACGAAGCTCGTACAAAGATTCTCGGTCCAAACGCTCCGGATGCTGAATCCATTGATGTAATTGGGCTGACGTCATATTCTTTTCTTACCAATTAGCTACCGTAGCATTGAAAATCTGTTCCGTAATATCTTTCACCATCAACGTAATCAACTGATCCTGAACATCTGTCAACAACTGATTTGAATCATACGTCTGAAAAGCGGAGAACTGTTGCTCAAAATCCTCCTCATGATTGGTATTATTAGTATAACGTACATTTACGGTCAATGTAACTTTTACTTTCGAAGCAAACCCGCTGGCATCAACCGACTCATTATATTGGTTATATCCCGTAATCTCACCGTCAATATCCAGATCTCCACCCGAATCGACTATTTTCAAACGAGTTTGCTGAATGAACATATCCTTCAATTTCGTATTGAATTCAATAGCCAAGGGAGCATATACGTACTCAGCCCGATTCTGGAAATCGGCAATGGAAATAGTCTTTACCTTCGTATAGTCAATCGAACTAATAGGCGCCAAACCAAAAGAAACCCGACACGAATACACAATAACCACCACAAAGATACAGGCAGCTATGATACTTATCTTCTTAATCCAATCCATATTCCTTAATCTTTCTGTATAGCGTACGTTCTGAAATGTTCAAATCCAAAGCTGCAGCTTTCCGCTTCCCATGATGTTTCTCAAGTGCCTTTCGAATCATTTCTTTTTCAACATCATCCAAAGCCAAAGACTCTTCGACATATTCTTCCGTATCCTGAATATCATCATCGGCAGAAGAAGTAATGGGAGTAACCGGCTGGACTGCCGGATGAATGATGGTGGGGACATTGGGTTCTACCGATGCTGGAGTAACCAACTGTGGCGCAGGCGTATAATAAGCAGGAGACGGCACAGAAGCCCCGACATTACTTCCCCCTGAAGCACGCTCAGACATAATCTCATGAACAAGTTTTTTCAATTCGGTTACATCCTGACGCATATCAAACAAGACTTGATACAAAATCTCCCGTTCACTACCAAAACTCTTCCCTTCCTTAGTGCCCAACAGGGCCGGCAAACGCTGTTCATTGTTAGCAGGCAAATAACCTTTCAGAATATCAGCATTGATTTCACGATTGGACTCTATGATTGATATTTGTTCGGTGATGTTCTTCAACTGACGAACATTACCCGGCCAAGCGTAAGACATCAGCAACCGACGTGCATCTTCGGTCAACTGAAGCGGAGGCATATGATATTTTTCTGCAAAATCAGAAGCAAACTTTCGGAACAGCAGCACGACGTCTTCACCCCGTTCACGCAAAGGAGGTACCTGGATAGGTACCGTATTCAAACGATAATACAAGTCTTCACGAAAACGTCCTTCAGCAATAGCCTGAGTCAGATTGACATTCGTGGCAGCTACGATACGCACATCAGTCTTCTCTACTTTCGACGAACCGACCTTAATAAATTCACCACTTTCAAGAACACGAAGCAGACGAGCCTGTGTCGGTAAAGGAAGTTCACCTACCTCATCCAGAAAAATGGTTCCACCATTGGCTTCGCCGAAGTATCCCTTACGATCACTGATAGCACCGGTAAAGGCTCCTTTCTCGTGACCGAAAAGTTCTGAATCTATCGTTCCTTCTGGAATGGCTCCACAGTTCACCGCGATGTACTGCCCATGCTTACGGCGGCTGTACTGATGTATAATTTGCGGAAAACTCTCCTTTCCTACCCCACTTTCTCCCGTAATCAGTACGGACAAGTCGGTAGGAGCCACCTGCATAGCTACATCAATTCCACGCAACAATGTTTCGTTGTTGCCGATAATGCCAAAACGCAATTTGACCTGTTGTATTTCCGCTTTTGTCATCATGTTACAAATCCTCTTCTACACTATCCAACTTCAGTTTATCACTGTCGTCACGTTTATCATAATATTGCTTACGCAACGGATTAGCCTTTGCCATAGCTTCATGCAGACGATTACGGTAAACATCGATAGCTACATATACTGCCTGACGGAACGAATCTTCAGAAGCGACACCCTGGCCTGCAATATCATACGCCGTGCCATGAGCTGGGGAAGTACGTACAACGGGCAAACCGGCCGTAAAGTTTACGCCCTCATCCATAGCCAGCGCCTTGAAAGGAGCCAAGCCCTGGTCATGATACATAGCCAATATACCGTCAAAATGAGAAAAGCTGCCCGATCCCATAAATCCGTCAGCGGGATAAGGTCCGAAGCAAAGCACACCTTCCTCAGTCATTTCCTTCATCGCAGGAATGATAATATCTTCTTCCTCAGTACCCAGCAAGCCATTATCTCCTGCATGAGGATTGAGTGAAAGTACGGCGATTCGCGGAGCACCGATACCAAAATCCAGTTTCAGCGAACGATGGAAAATACGCATCTTTTCCTTTATCAGATCTTTAGTCAAGGAAGAAGCTATCTGACTTACAGGAATATGTCCGGTAACCAACGCTACACGCAAATCATTCTTCATTAGAATCATCAACGCTTTCTCTCCTTCACCTAACTGCTGCTCGATATATTCAGTATGGCCCGGAAATTTAAAATTCTCTGACTGAATGGTATGTTTGTTAATAGGAGCTGTAACGATTACATCGATCAATCCTTCCCTATACTCTTCAAAAGCTTTCTCCAAAGCCAGTAGAGCTGCATGTCCGGCTTCGGCGTCTGGTTTCGAAAATTCCACCTTTACTTCCGTATCCAAACAGTTCACGATACTCAACTTATCTGGAGCAGCTTCTCTGGCCGAATCTATAATACTGAAATTTGTCGGCAGATCAAGTGCCTTGCGATGATAGGCAGCGACCTTGGGTGAACCATAGATAATGGGGGTACACAATTCCAACATAGTAGGTTCTGCAAAGGTTTTCAGAATAACCTCATATCCTACTCCATTAATATCACCCTGAGTAATACCGACTCTTACTTTTCTATTTTCCATTGTTCTGTTCGTTTGTTACTACATCCGTCTTTTCTTTTCCCTCCTGAGCAGTTTGGTCTTCCGCCTGTACCTTTCCAGGCAAACGCAATGTATAAAGGGAAGCCTCCATCCGACGAACCAGATTACGTTTCAACTTATCAGGTGAATAAATAAAGATTTCGGAAACGATAATACGCTGGTTCTTCTCATCTAGACGCATATGGGACACAAAAGGTCCTCCCATAAAATCACCCTTGATGCGCCACAAGCCACGGGCTTCCAATGCATAGGCATCCTGCACCGTAATAGGACGTACATCCGTCATCAGTGTATCAGTAGCCATATACATGCCTTCACGCGCACCCGGTATATTTTCTTTCATCACCGAATCACGTTTCTGCAGGAAATATTCCTTGGTAAACGTATTCTTATCACGATAGGGGAAAGAATAGATTACGAAATTCTGGTCACCCGTTGCGGTATTCGTTCCAGCCCAGAAGAAGTTCTCGCCAGACTTATGAGCTGTAAGTTCACCAGGTACCCACACCTCGCAACCGAACATTTTCTTTACTTCATTGTATACATAGTTATTATGTTTGGTTTCAAGCACTGTAATCTGACGGTTCATTTCCGCATGGGTAAAGAAGTCTATAATCGTCTGCTTGTTTTGCGTAACATATTCACCAAACGACTCTTCATCAGGTGCCTGAATGGTCAAAATTGCCTGAGGATAGGCATATACATCCTTGCCATACTTCATTTTAGGCTGGGTGTATATATTCTGAACATCAGCCACAATGATGTTACGTACCAACTTCAGCGTAGCATCATAATGTGTCGGGTCGGTATACATCATTCTGAACGAACGTTCCGACTGGGGAAGACCGGGTACATCGGTATCCAAAACATTGTATAGAGCTCTACCAGCCGGGCGCTCCCACATGTCCTGATCGATCACAACCAGTATTTCATATGCACGGCCACTCGAAGTAGGCGTCAGTACACTCTTTCCGCCTTTTTTACCGCCACCACAAGAAACAAAAAGCAGTGACATGACAACGACACTGAAATAAAACAAGTGCTTTTTCATATTAGTTACCTTTTAAAATTTTACAAAGCTACAAAGAATGCCTCTATCCGCCATACCGAAGTTAATAATTTATATTAATTCGCACCACCCTCTTCCTGTTTGGCGGTTGACAACATTCCACATGCGGCAAAAATATCTTCTCCGCGAGAGGCACGTATCGTAGTAAACAGGCCATGTGAAGTGAGATAATCACGGAAACGAACCATTGTATCCATATCCGCCCCCTGCAAATCAACATTAGGAATGGCATGGAAACGAATGAGGTTGATGCGGCAATCCAGCCCACGAAGAAGTTTCAGAAGTTCCTTGGCATAAGGCAAACTATCATTTACACCCTTGAAAACAATGTATTCGAAAGACAAACGGCGCTGTTTGCTGAAATCATAGTGATGCAGCAAGTCTACAATTTCCGTAATAGAAAAAGCCTTTTCAGCAGGCATCAGCTCTATACGTTGTAGGGGCAATGGCGAATGAAGGCTGACTGCCAGATGACAATCACTCTCCTCAATAAAACGTTTCAATCCCTTACGAAGTCCCACTGTCGAAAGCGTCACACGCTTCGGACTCCAACCATAACCATAAGGAGCAGTCATCACTTCCAGTGCTTTCAACACTTCATCCAGATTGTCCAGCGGTTCGCCCATCCCCATCATCACGACATTGGTCAGTTTGTCGCGTTCGGGTAAAGAATGTATCTGATTTAAAATCTGTGCAGCGGTCAGATTGGCCGAAAAGCCCTGTTTACCTGTCATGCAAAACTTGCAATTCATCTTACATCCCACTTGCGAAGACACACACAAGGTAGCCCTATCCGCATCGGGAATATAGACAGATTCGACATAATGATTTTCGCCTACCTGATATAAATATTTCACCGTCCCGTCTACCGAACGCATTGCTTCGACGGGCGCACTGGTACCAACTTCAAACAATTCTTTCATCAGGTCGCGATGTTTTAACGACAGGTTCGTCATTTCGTCAATCGACGCAACCTTCTTGTCGTACAACCACGATGCGATCTGCTTTGCCGAAAAAGCAGGCATTCCCAAACGCCCCACCACCGAACGAAGTTCGGCAAGCGTCATTCCCAATAAAGACTGTTTCTGCATATTCATATGTCAAATCTTAGTGCAAAGATACACATAAAGTTGCATAAAAACAACAGGAGTTGCCTGAGGAACATCTCAGGCAACTCCCGTCTTATATCAATATTCCAAACTTTGGGAAACTATCAGAAGAACAAGTAACGTTCGTCTTTCACCTGACCATTCAGATAAAGGTCATTGATGAATTGTCTTACAACCAAGTTGGTATACATACCCTGAAGTTTCTCTACCTCAGCCTTCTCATCGTAAGTTTCATTCAACTTCTCTTCTGCATAGGGTTGAAGTACAAACACACCGGCATTACCCTTGATAGGTGCGCTCAACTGGTTCATAGCACCTGTAGAAGCGTATGCACTGACAAGCGGTTCGCTGCTGCGCAATGCAGAAACGAAAGCGGAAGCATCGAAAGTCACATGTTTTACAGAATCGGAAACCGCATTGGCAAGAGCCTTGTATTGGTCGAAAGTCGTAGCATTGGCAGCCTTCATATCAGCCATGATTTTCTCAGCCTTCTTGTCGCGAACCAACTGCATTCTCAGTTCGTTATGAACAGCAGCCAACGAGCGATAGCCTTCGGGAGCAACTGAAACCAGACCAACGACCATCATGTGGTCGTTCTCACCACACTCATACAAGCCTGAAACATCGCCGGGTTTCGCAGAGAACACCCAACGGAGCGCCTCTTTAGTACCACGCACACCACCAATGGTATGTTCTGCGCTATAAAGATCCGTACGGTCGAGCAGACGATAACCTGCATCTTCTGCATTGGCCACCATCTTGTCCAACGTATTGTTGGCTGCAATGAACTGACTGAAGTCATTGTATGCTTTGCTGTAGGTTTCCTTACTGAACTCTACGGCACGTTTCACCACTGCCACTTTATACTTATCCTTATAAGCTTTCTTGCCGGTTACCTGCAGAATGACACTGCCTTGCCCCAAAGTGAGGTTCTGCAATTCGTTAGTTTCTGCAGTAGTAACAGCTGTGATATATTTCAAATTGTCACCATCAATCTGTGCACCTTCATAATTGGCAGAAGTAATCCATACAGACTCACCTGTCTGACCATATTTCTTGGCAATTTCTGCGAAATCGGCTCCGCCTTTGATGGCATTGTAGATACTGTCGGCCAATGTCTTTGTCTTTTCAGGAGTTTCAGCTGCAACCTGAATCTGACGATATTGGATTGAGTCAGGCATAGAAGCCTTTGCCAATTTCTTGAACGAGTTCATCGTATTGTCGGCCACATTGTAATAAGGACCGTAAACTTCACCCATAGCAACCGAATCCAAACGTGCAACTACATCGCCCGGCAATGCTCTTGTCGTGCAATACAAATCGACATAAGGTTGCTCGGAGCCAGTAGAGCGAACAAGCGAAGCATAATCGGAAGAAGCGGCAGCCAACTGAGCTGTATATTCATCCATCTCCTTACGCAATTCGGCCTTGTCTTCATCGCTGGCAGTTACCTGAATATCGATATATTTGATGTTGCGGGTTTCAACATACTGACGATATTGTTCTTTCTTCTCATCGTAAGCAGCCTTCAACTCGGCATCGGTCACTGTAATGGTTGAATCCACAATTGAAGAGTAAGGCACGGCAGCCAACAACATATCCTTCTGGTCAATGCGTCCGTCGAAAGCCATCTGTGCCTCCACGGGATTAGAAAGCAAAGACTTCGAAATGAGGTTGCTATATTTCTCCTGCAAACGAGTCTGAATAAGGGTCTTCTCGATGAAAGACCATACCTTATACATTGATTCATAATATTCGGCATACTGAGAGGGCATCTGTGCCGTGTTCATCTTGGCATAATCGGCGAGGAACTTCATCAGCATATCCTTGTCGAAAGCACCTGTCTGAGGATTACGGAAAGGTGACTGTGACAGCAAAGGATGAGTTCCTTCATTGATGATGGATTTGATTTCTTCCTTGGAAACGGTCAAGCCCAGCTTTTCGGCTTCGGCTTCAATCAACTGGTTGTTGACATACGTACGCCACACTTCATCGCGCAGCTGGTTGAGCTGGTCGTCACTCAATGCATTCATACCGCTCGTAAACTTCACGACTTCTGCATATTCGTCTACCATTGACTGATAATCCTGAGCGGAGAGCACTTGTCCGTTCACTTCACCTATGTCCTGTGATTGATGCGGCTGGAGTACTCTCCAAGCGTCGCCTGCAATAAAGGCGAACAAAGCCAGACCCACCACAATCACCAATAAAGGTCCTTTGGACCGAATGTTTTGTAATGTTGCCATTTTATTAATTGATTTTTATTTGTTTATTATTCTTTTTTCTGCAAATATTCATTTTAGCGCACGAAGATACAAAAAATGCAAATACACTTCCATTTATTCCAAGAAAAATTACGTTTCTCCACATTTATTCGACCACTTTCATACGTACAAGCTCTATTTTGGTGGCTGTCACCTTGATTATCTTGAAATGAAACTTGTCAATCACCACTTCTTCATTCAGTTTCGGGAAACTTTGGTAAACACTCAGAATAAGGCCTCCTATCGTCAGGTAATCGTCCGACTCAGGCAAATCCAAATCGAATGTCTCGTTGACCTTTTCTATTTCGAGACGGGCGGACAACAGATACTCATGTTCAGCTATCTGCCGGCAGACGTAGGATGTATTGTCATGTTCGTCTTCGATATCACCAAAAATTTCTTCTACCAAATCTTCCAAAGACACAATCCCCGACGTACCACCAAATTCATCGACCACAACAGCCAGCGTTTTTTTCTGCTGCATAAAGAGTTTCATCAGTTTATGGGCAGGCATGGTTTCAGGTACAATGGGCACCTCCTTCACATTGTTGTGCCAATCGGCCGGATTGCGAAACATTTCAGAAGAATGGATATATCCTATTATATTGTCTATGTTTCCATTATATACCAAAACCTTGGACAGACCTGACTCAATAAAGAGATTCTTCAATTCGTCCAACGTAGCAGACATGTCGACGGCCACAATCTCCGTTCGCGGCACGATACAATCTCGTATTCTGACATTCGAGAAATCCAAGGCGTTTTGGAAAATCTTGACCTCCGTATCCAGTTCTTCTTCATCGCTTGCATTTTCGATACTCGATTGCACAAAATAGTCCAAATCGACCTTACCGAATGCCCTGTCCGAATCTTCCTTGTTGATGCGCATACCTGCCAGACGCAGGAAAAGACACGAAAGTCCTGAAGCCAACTTGGAAATGGGGAAAAGTATAATATAACAAACCAATAAAGGGAAAGCAAAAATCTTGAGCACCAGATTGGGGTTGATCTTGAACAGATTCTTCGGAAGGAATTCCCCTGTAACGAGTATAATCAAGGTAGAGATAATGGTCTGTATCAACACCTGCAGGAAATGGTTGTCAATGACACCCGCCAGCAGATAGCCTTCTATAATCTGAGCCATCAGAATACCATAAATGACCAGGGCTATGTTGTTGCCCACCAACATCGTGGAGATAAAGTTATTGGGATTTCTGAAGAAGTAAGACAACACAGACGACGTCCACCCTTCACGTTTGTCCATCTCAAAGCGAAGTTTGTCCACCGAAACGAACGCAATCTCCATCCCTGAAAAGAAGGCGGAGAAAGCCATGGTCACCAACAAAGATATGATTATTCCCATACTCAAAAAAACTACTTGACCGTGTCGGCCTGCAACGTATCAGCAGGGGCCGTACCTGTCTCTTCATCGATATAGAAGATTCCGTTGGTCTTGAAGAATTTATATTTCGTCATCTGCTCGTCCGACTCAAACCCTACGGCATATATTATCTGGTCGGGTTGTTCAATACGAACCTGCCTGTCCGAATAGACTTTCTTCTTATTCTGATCCCAAAACAACAAGTCTGTATCAAACTTTTCTCCTTTCAGATTGCGGATATGCACATTGCTCATCAGTTTCCAAAGCTTCTGTTTGTCGTAATAGTAAGCCGTATCGGCTTCAATGCTGGCTTCCACCTGAAAAAGGGAATCGAACTTCTCTACATATACCCCTTTCTCGAAGGCCCAATAGGAAGGCGACTTGCGGTCGTACACTTTCCACTCTTCAGCGTTCACGCGATAGCGGATAATGCCCGAATCGGACACAAGCGTCACCACTCCACGCGTATCCATCACAGGCAAGGAGTCGCGCTCGGTAATGGCTTCCCCCAATTCCTTCTTGCGGCCCGAACAGGAAGAAAATAAAACAAGCATAACCATTGCCCCGACGGCAATGGTTATGCTCAACATTCTATATTCGTTCAATCGAAAAGTTTCTGAAGACATACCATTATCTGATGGTTGTGCTCTCACCGATCCAACCTTCAACAGTGATGCGGTCGCCAGTCTTGTAACCCAACATGAAGAGGTCTTTAGTTTCGGGCAAGTGTGCAGAGTAAGTCTTGATCAGCTCATTGGCCTGATCGGCTACAGAAGGATCTACCGACTTGGCTTTCTGAAGCTTGTCGAGAACTACATAATAAGTACACTTGTTCAGAGCAGGTTCGTCGTTCCAACGAGGATTGGAGCCGTAAGCCTGAGCCAGGAGGATGTAAGCGTTACCATAGTTTTCGTTGAAGCTGATGGCCTTGTAGCAATAGCTGCGTACCTGAGCCCATTTCTTGGCAACGAACATGGCACCAGCAGCAGCATAAGCCATTTCGGCTTTCTTCGCATTGTCTGTTTCCATACCCATAGCCTCATCAAAATACTTAACGGCTGTTTCGTAGTCACCCTTCTTGTATGCCTGATAACCGCAACCTACAGCTGCATCGGCAGTCGGGTCAATCTTGTACATATAGTAAGATGCCTGGAAATAGGCTTCGCTTTCTGTACACTTCATCATCTTCAGTACATTGATGGCTTTCTTCAGGAAAGTGGAATCATTCTGATTGGCTTCTACCTGAGGACCATAGATTTTCTGCAAAGACTCGCAATCGGCTACACCACTGTTGATAAAGATAGCGTCAACTGTTTGCTTCATCTTCTCCAGATTGCCTTTCTTGGCAGCATTTGTTTCAGCAGCAAGTGCATCATTCAAGAACTTGCCTACATTGAGGTAATCCTGGAAGAACTGTTCAGTATGAGTGGCATCAGCTTTTACGATGCGCATGGAAGCGTCCATAAAGTAATAGAAGATGGGGCTCCAGGTTTCTGCCTTGTCAGTCTCGACAGACTCTTTCAACCAAGCATAAGCCTGCTTCACATCAGGTTTCGGAGCATAAGTCAGATAATCGATGGCCTTACGTCCCAAAGCTCCGGCTACAGAATAGGTCAATCTGGTACCTTTAGCCGTAAATTCGGGCATATATTTCATCTTCTGATCGTGTACAAACATCAGTTCATCGAAATACTTCTTGTATTCGGCGGAGTTGCGGTCCTTGATAGGTTTCATCAAAGCGCCCAAGATGTCTTCCGCATCTGTAAATGTATAGAATCTCAGTGTCGGACATTCCTTCAACACCGCCATACAGGGGAGATAGGCATCCTTGTAATTTTTAGCCTTTACAGCTTCGTGAGAGATACTGCTGTTGGCATTACAGTCGTTTTGTGCGTAAGCGCCGGCTGCTCCACCCGAAAGGAGCAAGACCGCTACAAGCGTCTTAATTTTCATTGTATTTAAAATTTTTAGTTGTTATACTTTGTCTATTCAATGTCTTCATCTTATTAATCTACCTTGCGTTTGAAGAACCAGCGTTCATTGAACGTGATTCCCACTACAATCCGCAATGTGTTTTCGTCGACAAACGAAACGGTCGAGCCGTTGGTCTTCGCATACTGTGCCGTCACGCTCACCATCGAACCTGTACGGGGCAGAGGCAATCCGAAACCGGCCGACACTCCGAACTCCTTGGCCGCCCGCTGTCCTGCTATCTTATAATAGGGCAACGAATAGTAGGCGCCCACGCGATATTTGACATGGCTCAGATAGCTGCGCCCCAACAGATTGGGGATATATTCGGCTCCGACTCCTATCTTCATGCGAGAGCAGAAGGCATTGTCGTCGTTCAGGTAAGACACCTTGTCCCATTGCTGCATCATGAAGTCGGCTCCCACCGTCAGGCGTCTGTCGTACACGTATGCCAGACCTACACCCAAAGTCATCGGCAAACCGAAAGTTGCCACCGAGTCGCGCGAGGAATAAGTGCTGCCCGTTGTGGTATTCCCTATTGTCTCACCGATAACGGTTGTATTGTGCAAGTCGTGTCCCGGCGAGAAAACAGCCCCCAGCGTCAACGCATTTTTCTTTCCCCAATGCTGGGTATATTGGACGCCCAAATCCAGCTTATAGCTCTTGATACCCGTGTTCAGCACCTTCGTATAAGGGAATTTGGTAGCATCCAAAGGGAATTTCAGTTCTGAAGTCCTCGTGATGTCTCCCCAAAGGTACGAAATATTTGCGCCAATAGAAAGATTTTTAAATATTTTAAAACCTAAGCCCATGTAAGCCTGATGCAGACCTCCTTCGCCCGAATAGGTAACCGTGCTCGAATTGGCCGAATTGTTTTCGTCTTCACGATACTCGCTCATGCTATAGCCTACATTGGAGAAAGGCACGACGCCGGCGCTCATACCGCACCATTTGGCCAGACGGAACTGCATGGTGATATAGTCGAAACTGGAGTTCTTGGCATTCTGCTTCAGCGTCCCGTTGCTGAAGTTGGTATTCTGCAACGACACGGCTCCGTCGAAAATGAACGTCAGCGAGTCGACCGCCGTATAGGAAGCCGGATTGGCATAGTTCACTTGCGAACCGTCACGCAGACCATAGGCCACACCACCCATAGCCTTGCTGTTGCTCGAGCCCTGGTCCGACAAATGGCCGTATCCATACCGCGTATAAGGTGAATTCGTATTGTTTTGGGCCACTACTGCCCCGGACAGCATGCCGAGTAAAAGCGCCAAGAGTGTCAGTCTATATCCTGTCATTATTGTATATCAATATTCGGTTTAATCCTTTCAACACTAAAAATTTGTCTGCAAAGATGATACTTTTTAAGTTTGTATCAAAAGAAAATTCGTCGCCCCCCGTTAAAAAAACCAAAAGTGCGGGATATTTCTTCTTCAGTTCCCGTATATAGCCCTGCATTTCATATTCGATGCCCCGAAGCACTCCGCCGCGGATGGCCGTTTCCGTATCCTTTCCCATCGGCAGCAGGCGGCCTTCGGGAGCCACCAGCGGAAGACGGCCCGTAAAGCAGTTCAGCGCCTTGAAGCGCATCTGCAAGCCGGGCGAAATGTTGCCTCCATGATAACGGCCGGCCGCATCGACCAGTTCGTAGGTGATGCAGGTACCTGCATCGATTACCAGAATGTCCTTGCCGGGAAAGCGGTCGGCAGCCCCCACAACGGCGGCCATACGGTCGTAACCCAGCGTACGAGGCGTTTCATAAAGGTTCTCCACAGGGAGAGGAGTGTCGGCTCCCAGCCTCAGCAAGGGGCAGGGCAGTTCGGCCAGGCGCGCTTCGGCCTCGTCCGTCAGGTCGATGACCGTGGCCACGATGGCCTTCTCTATGGGATAGCGGCGGCAGACATCGGGCAGCGACTCCAACGTGCGGTTGGAGTCGTAGGTCACATCCAGCAGTTCCGTCCCCTCGAACAGGGCTATCTTGGCCGCCGTATTTCCTATATCTATAATCAGATTCACAGTCTTCTTTATTTTTCGGGTGCAAAGATACGACTTTATTCCATTATTCCGCACAACGGAAAGCAATGCATTCGCAAGCGGAAAGCACTGTTTTCTGCTCCGCAAAGCAATGCTTTCCTGCAAGCCCTGCCACAAGCCTCTCCAGCCAAGCCCCTGAAAGAGACTGACGACACAGATATTTTTCTGCCGAAAGACCGACATTCTTGTGACAAAACAAAAAAGATAGCGACAGATAGGGAAAATATCAACCTTATTATTTATCTTTGTTAGCTTGAAAAAGTTAGCAAATAAACGAAACTACCAATATGAAAGATTTCTTCAAATTTACCTTCGCGACCGTCACGGGTATCATCCTGTCCTGCGTCGTGTTGTTCTTCGGGGGCATCCTGATACTGTTCAGCGCCCTGGCCTCCTCGGAAGCCGAAACGCAAGTAAGCGCCAACTCCGTTATGATGCTCGAGCTGAAAGGCGAACTGAGAGAGCGCAGCCAGTCGGTTCCCTACGAATCGCTGCTCAGCGAAGATTATCAGGTATATGGGCTGGACGACATCCTCTCGTCCATCCGCAAGGCCAAGGAGAACGATAATATCAAGGGAATCTATCTGCAACTCAGCTACCTGACCGCCGGCTATGCCGCCATCGAAGAGATACGCAACACGCTGCTCGACTTCAAGGAAAGCGGCAAGTTCGTCGTGGCCTATGCCGACAACTACCAGCAGAGCCTGTACTACCTGGCCAGCGCGGCCGACAAGGTGCTGATGAATCCCAAAGGTTCGCTCGAATGGCGGGGCATCGCCTCGACTCCCGTCTTCTACAAGGACTTGCTCGAAAAGATAGGCGTCGAGATGCAGATTTTCAAGGTGGGCACCTACAAGTCGGCCGTCGAGCCCTTCATCGCTACCGAAATGAGCCCTGCCAACCGCGAACAGGTGACGGCCTACATCAACTCCGTATGGGGCGCTGTGACCGAGGCTGTATCCGAGTCGCGCAACGTCAGCACAGACAAGCTCAACCAGTATGCCGACAACATGATTATGTTCGAGCCTTCGGAAGAGACTGTGAAATGCGGCCTGGTGGACACCTTAATATATAAGAACGACGTACGCGACTATCTGAAGCCCCTGGCCGGCCTCGACAAGGACGACGACCTGCCCGTATTGGGATTGCAGGACATGGTGAACGTACGCAAAACCCAGCCGAAGGACAAGAGCGGCAACATCGTGGCCGTATACTACGCCAGCGGCGAAATCGTCGACTACGAAAGTTCGTCGTTCAGCGACCAGCCCACCATCATCCCCTCCAAGGTCATCCGCGACCTGCGCCGCCTACAGGAGAATGACGACGTAAAGGCCGTTGTGCTCCGCGTCAACTCGCCCGGCGGAAGTGCCTACGGCTCCGAGCAGCTGTGGTATGCCGTCAGCCAACTGAAGAAAGAGAAGCCCGTCATCGTCTCCATGGGCGAATATGCCGCCTCGGGCGGATACTATATGTCGTGCAATGCCGACACCATCGTGGCCGAGCCCACTACCCTGACAGGCTCCATCGGCATCTTCGGCATGTACCCCAACGTGAAGGGACTGACCGACAAGATAGGTCTTGACTTCGATGTAGTGAAAACCAACGCATACGCCGACTTCGGCGCTACCGGCCGTCCCATGAACGAGGGTGAGAAGGCCCTGATGCAGAAGATGGTAAACCAGGGCTACGACCTCTTCCTGACCCGCTGCTCCGAAGGACGCGGCATTGCCAAGGAAGAGCTGGACAAGATTGCCCAAGGCCGCGTATGGACCGGCAGCACCGCCAAGGAACTGGGCCTCGTCGACGAGCTGGGCGGATTGGACCGTGCCCTGGAGATTGCCTGCCAGAAAGCCGGTATCGATGCCTATACCGTCGTATCCTATCCGGCCAAACAGACCTTCCTCGAGATGCTGATGAACACCAATCCGGGCACTTACCTCAAGTCGCGCTTCCTCAGTGGCAAGGCTGGCGAACTTTACCGCCAGTTCAGCATTCTGGAGAACTTCGACAAGCGCGACCGCATCCAGGCACGCCTGCCCTTCGAACTGAATGTAGAATAATACCGCTCCTGTACAGATGACAGAACGTACCGTCCCCATACACCGCTGGCTTCTCCCCTTCTCATGGATCTATGGAGGGGGAGTATGGCTCCGCAACAAGCTCTTCGACTGGAAGATTCTTCAGTCGAAGAGCTTTGACGTCCCTGTCATCTGTATCGGGAACCTGACCGTAGGCGGTACGGGCAAGACGCCCCACACGGAGTATCTGATACGGTTGTTGCAACAGGCAGGACTGAACGTCGCCGTACTGAGCCGCGGCTACAAACGCAAAAGCAAGGGCTATATACTGGCAGACGCCCATAGCAATGCCACCCGGATAGGCGACGAACCCTATCAGATGAAAGAGAAATTCCCTCAGGCACGCATAGCGGTCGATGCCGATCGCCGCCATGGCATCAGCCAACTGCTGGAGCTGGACAATCCCCGCCCCGACGTCATTCTGCTGGACGATGCCTTCCAACACCGCTACGTGCAGGCAGGCCTGAACATTCTGCTGACCGACTACAACCGCCTGTTCACCGAAGACAGCCTGCTGCCCGCAGGACGGTTGCGCGAACCCGCCTCGGGCAAGACCCGTGCACAGATAATCATCGTCACCAAGTGTCCGCAAGACATCAAGCCGATCGACTTCAATATCACAGGGAAGCAGCTCAACCTGTATCCCTTCCAACGGCTTTACTTCACACGCATACGCTATGGCATGCCTGTAGCCGTATTTCCACAAGCCGTGGCCGACCGTCCCTTGTCCAAGGTACTGAGCGGTGAAGAGCATGTGCTCCTCGTCACCGGCATTGCATCGCCGCAACCGCTGGTCGAGGAAGTAAGGCTCTACGCCAAGACCCTCAGGCAGCTCTCGTTCTCCGACCATCACGACTTCAGCGAGAAAGACCTGAGGCTCATCGAAAAAGAATTTTCACAAATGGAGGGATGCCAGCGTCTCATCATCACAACCGAGAAAGACGCGGCACGGTTCAAGGCCCATCCTGCATTGAGCGAAGGCCTGAAGCCCTACATTTACGCCATCCCCATCGAAGTGGAAATTCTATTGAACCAACAAGAATCCTTTAACCAAAACATTATTGGCTATGTTAGAAAAAATTCAAGAAACAGCAGCTTACCTCAAAAGTAAGATGCACACGCAACCCGAAACAGCTATTATCCTCGGCACCGGTTTGGGAAGCCTGGCCGGCGAAATCACCGAGAAGTATGAAATAAAGTACGAGGATATCCCCAACTTCCCCGTCTCGACCGTCGAAGGACATAGCGGAAAGCTCATCTTCGGCAAGCTGGGCAACAAGGACATCATGGCCATGCAGGGCCGCTTCCACTACTACGAAGGCTATTCGATGAAGGAAGTGACCTTCCCCGTCCGTGTCATGCGCGAACTGGGTATCAAGACACTGTTCGTGTCCAACGCCAGCGGCGGCACCAACCCCGCCTTCGAAATCGGCGACCTGATGATCATCACCGACCACATCAACTACTTCCCCGAACATCCTCTGCGCGGCAAGAATATCCCCTACGGTCCCCGCTTTCCGGACATGAGCGAAGCCTACGACAAGGAACTCATCCGCAAGGCCGATGCCATTGCCGCCGAAAAAGGCATCAAGGTGCAACACGGCGTTTACCTGGGCACACAGGGCCCGACATTCGAAACGCCTGCCGAATACAAACTCTTCCACATCCTGGGAGCCGACGCCGTCGGCATGTCCACCGTGCCCGAAGTCATCGTGGCCAACCATTGCGGCATCAAGGTCTTCGGCGTATCGGTCATCACCGACCTGGGTGTCGAAGGCAAGATTGTAGAAGTGTCGCACGAAGAAGTTCAGAAGGCAGCCGACGCCGCCCAACCCCGCATGACCGAAATCATGCGCGAACTCATCAACCGTGCTTGAGACGAACCATACCTTTATATATAAATAAGTAAAGATGAGAACAGAAATAGCTACCCTCGGCGAGTTTGGCCTCATAGACCATCTGACCGAGGGCATCCAACCTCGAAACGAATCGACCCGCTACGGCATCGGCGACGATGCCGCCGTGCTCTCCTATCCTGCCGGCAAGGAAGTGCTGGTCACCACCGACCTCCTGCTCGAAGGCGTACACTTCGACCTGACCTACGTGCCTCTGAAGCACCTGGGCTACAAGGCCGCCGTGGTCAACTTCTCCGACATTTACGCCATGAACGGCACTCCCAAACAGATTACCGTCTCACTGGGACTGTCCAAACGCTTCTGCGTGGAAGATATGGAGGAACTGTATGCCGGCATCCGTCTGGCCTGCGAAGCCTACCATGTGGACATCGTGGGCGGCGACACCTGCTCGTCCTACACGGGCCTCACCATCAGCATCACCTGCATCGGCGAAGGTGAGAAAGGAAAGACCGTCTATCGCAACGGAGCCAAGGAGACCGACCTGATATGCGTCAGCGGAGATTTGGGCGCAGCCTATATGGGCCTCCAGCTGCTGGAGCGCGAGAAAGCCGTACTGAAAGGTACCGACAAGGACGTACAGCCCGACTTCGCCGGCAAGGAATACCTGCTGGAACGCCAGCTCAAGCCCGAAGCCCGCAAGGACATCATCGAGCGGTTGCGCGAGGCAGGTGTGCAGCCCACGGCCATGATGGATATCTCCGACGGCCTCTCGTCCGAACTGATGCACATCTGCACGCAGAGCAAGGTGGGTTGCCGCGTTTACGAGGAACATATCCCCATCGACTATCAGACGGCAGTCATGGCCGAAGAATTCAACATGAACCTCACGACCTGTGCCCTGAACGGAGGCGAAGACTATGAACTGCTGTTCACCGTGCCCATTGCCGACCACGAAAAGGTAGCCGACATGGAAGGTGTCAAACTGATAGGCCACATCACCAGACCCGAACTGGGTTGTGCCCTCATCACCCGCGACGGCCAGGAGTTCGAACTGAAAGCCCAGGGATGGAATCCGCTGAAAGACGGCGGGAACGCCACCTGTTCAGCCGAAGAAGAAACCTCCGAAGAGGAAAAATAAAAAATATTCCATGCATTAAACACTGGTTATAAGGCAAATAGGCCTCAGCCAGTGTTTTTTTATTCTCCGACTGCTTGCAGAATCCAAAACTTTCACTACCTTTGCAACCGAAAACCTGAAACGATGGTGTCATAGCTCAGTTGGTAGAGCAAAGGACTGAAAATCCTTGTGTCCCC
>ENA-UONW01001572-UONW01001572.1-human-gut-metagenome-genome-assembly--contig:-CS52-NODE-1572-length-26529-cov-22.860354_pt1 | contig 26529 bp, 17 predicted proteins | sample MGYA00242463_ERZ724010 | MGnify/ENA metagenome assembly ERZ724010 | reverse complement strand
TTTCAATGGCGGCTACCAGGCGGAAACGCTGGGCCAGCTCATGGAAACCTTCCTCATCGGCGGTTTTGGCAAAGCCGTCGTACATATCCGTCCACTCGTAGTTCTCGCCCTCAGCGGCGGAGAGAAGGTTTTCGGCGGTGTCACCAATGCCATTCAACTCTTTGAACCACAGCTTGGCATGTTCCTTCTCGTTATCGGCGGTTTTAAGGAACAACGCCGCGATCTGCTCGTAGCCTTCCTTCTTGGCCTTAGATGCAAAATAGGTGTACTTGTTGCGTGCCTCAGACTCACCGGCAAAGGCAGCCATCAGATTTTTTTCGGTTTGAGTACCTGCGTATTTCGTTTCTTTCATGGTCGATGCTCCTTTCAGCTTTTTCTGCTCATATTATAACACGGATTCGTGTTATAAACAATATTTTCATTTTAAGTGATTCAATCCGTCCGTATCCCGCAGCGTGATTGCACCTCGTCTTAGCTCCACAAGCCCGTCTTCCGAGAAGTTTTTAAGCATCCGCGCCACCGCCTCCCGTGCCGAGCTGATGTGCTGGGCGATCTGCTCATGGGTCATGCGTATGGTGTCGGAGCCGGTACGCTCCGCTTCGGCCAGGAGAAATTCTGCCAACCGCCGATCCAATCCCTTGAACATGATCTGCTGCATCGCCCACATTTTCCCCATCTTCGTAGGACTGGGATGCGGCATAGCGCTGCTCGTCAGTCAACTTCCCTCTATCGTTACCTTCGTAGTTTTTCTAGAGCAATGTGTCAATCTCAGCAATACGATTCTTCACCTTGCTCAGCTCCCGGTGCCTGGCGGCAAGCTGATTCTTGTCTTCTACATCGTGTGATGATATAATTAACGACATATAATGACATCATTATTGTAGGAGGGAATTTCGTTGATTATCTACTTACAGATGATAGAAAGCGACGAAGATAAATCCAAGTTTGAACAGCTTTACATAATGTACAAGGGCTTGATGTTCCATGTTGCCATGAAAATTCTGAAGAATGAATTTGATGCCGAGGATGCAGTACATCAGGCGTTTCTATCCCTTATTGAGAATCTGAAAAAAATATCGGATGTCAAATGTCCAAAAACCAGAGCTTATATCGTTATTATTACAGAACGGAAAGCAATAGATATCATTCGCAGCCGATCAAAACTGGTAGATATGGAATTTTGGGAGAGTACCTATGGCATCGAAATCCCATTGCCTGGTGATCATGGTTTGGCCGATGCTATGGCACGATTACCGGCTGCCTATCGTGATATCCTATTGCTGCGCTATTATAATGGATACTCTGTACGAGAAATATCATCTATGCTGCATATAAAAAAGGATACCGCACAAAAGCAGCTTTGGAGAGCCAAGGCCGCTTTGCAAAAACATTTGAAAGGAGATGCGTAAAATGTCAAACATGGCATGGTCAGAACAGGAACTGGCCAACGCGGCAAAGCGTGTAGCAGAGTCCATGCTTACTTCATTCCCGTCTCCCAGTGAATGCGAACATGTATTTTCCGATGATTTTGAACATAGCATGGAGATATTACGAAAAAAAAGCAAGCGTAGGGTTGTTGCGCATAAAATATGGCAGCGGGCTGCGGTAATATTAATTGTGACGATTCTGTCTGTCAGCACATGGCTGACAGTTGATATACAGGCAAGAGAGCGCGCCTTCCAATGGATAAAAGAAATCTACGAGAGCATAACGATCTATCTTTTCAATAGCGAAGATAATGAAATAGATCACATCTGTTATGAGCCGTCGTGGATACCGGACGGATTTTCGCTGGTAGATAACTATCAAGATAGCGATTATTGTCTTCGCGTATATGCCAACGATACCGGAGAAAAAATGTTTTCTGTTGAATATACCTTGATGCAGCATACCAGCATGAGCACAACAGCACAGGAGTATAGCGAAGTAGTCAAAGTCGATATCAACGGAATTCCAGCAAATTTATACATTGGCAATGAAACTTCACCAGAAAAAGCTTTAATATGGGTGGACGAAGCGAATCAGGTTGTGTTTAATATACAGGGAAATATCAGCAACGAGGACATAGTGCACATAGCGCAATCCCTTATTTTGTCGATTCCTACAAAATAATAAAATCATGTAATTATGGTGTCCAAAAAGCACCCCCTTTCTCCGTTCTAATGCTTAGAAGAATAGAGAAAGGGGGTGTATTTATGAAAAAAAGACGATTTCTCTCATCCTTGCATTGATCCTGTTGTTATCCTGCTCCGCGACAGCGCAAGCTACATCCGTACAAGCAGCTACGCCGTCGGCTTCAATCACCATCAATGGAACAACAGCTACATGCAGAGTGTCTATCGCCAAGCCTGGAAAAACCATCCATGCAACACTTCAATTATGGCAAGGCCGTACGATGATCGACTCCTGGAGCGGTAACGGGACATCGTATCTGCTTATCACAGGCTCTCATGAGGTAACAAAAGGGAAAACATATACAGTAAAAGTAGTATGCACAGTTGATGGGCAAAGCTTTTATGTGAATCCCGCTACTGCAACAGCATAATAGGTAACTTGTAATATAGATGAATATTCTATATTACAGTCCATGTATACAGCGGTTGACAGAATGAGGGTGATTCCAATGATTTAATCATATTAATTACATAAGTACATAAGAAACCCAAACATGTACAAAGAAAGGAAATAAAGATGAAGAAGATTATTACCTTGATTATGGCGTTTCTCGTATGCGCAGCAATGGCTGTTCCTGCGTTTGCCTCTACATCTGACACAAGAATCACCGGGTTTAGTGTAAATGTGTATTCCTACCATCGTCTTACACCCAGAACAAAAGATGATTCATCAGCTGTGTATTTTTATTATCGTGACGGAAAGCGCGATCACATCAGAGCAAGAGCCCTTGGTGGATCCGCACAAAACGGATCGATGAATAACTGTACTGTATCTGGCGGAACTCGCGTGAATTATGTGACATGTCACAACGGGAATAAGTACAGTATCCATTCTTTCATTAATGAGGACGGCTATCGCTGGGCAACGCTCTCCTTCTCGTGCCCCAATCTTTTTGGTGAAACCATGTCCGGTGAATGGAGCCCTGATAGCGCAAACTCGTATAAGGATGCAACGCCCTGACAGTAAATCAAATACAAAGCATTCAAAACAAGCCGAGATGGAGCAGTAAACATTAGCGGAGGAATAACATAATGGGGAACTGTATTAGAACCGAAATGTGGAAAGCATTTCACAACAAAATGATGCGCAGTGCATTGCTGATCGGTTTTATTCTTGTCATAGCTGATTTGGTTCAAACTGCAATTACCGTCAGTGACTTAGGCGCATCCTATGCACATTCCCCGGGCGGATATGATGGGTGCAGCTTATTTGTCAATTGGATCGGCGTCAACGGAGTCACCGTCGGGGCTGTAGTCTTCTATGCCGTTTGGCCATTTTTGGCTGCTATGCCTTATGGGTGGTCATTGTATGAGGACAACAGGTCTCATATGACAAATAATATTCTTACCAGAGTTCCGTATTCTCAATACCTAACAGCCAAAATGGCGGCTGTATTTGTTAGTGGCGGCATTGCTATTGCATTGCCGGTAACTACGGATCTGTTTGCATCCGCGATGGTATGTCCCGCCTGTATTCCTCGGGTTGCACTGCCTATTACAGGATTCTGTTCAGGCACAGCCTTTTTGGCGAAGCTATACTATACCCACCCTTGGCTGCATGCAATCATCTGGTGCATTATTGAGTTTTTCTGGGGCGGCGTTGCGGCCAGTCTGTGCATTATCGTCGGGCATAAGGTAAAACACCGATTCTTTGTGACAGCAACTCCACTTCTGCTGTTCCTATTACTTGATTTCATTACCCCCATGCTTGCCGACGCAATGAACTGGTATATAGAGCTCTCGCCTTTAAGGCTGTGCAATTTGGCAAGTACAAATCCCAGTCCCACATGGATCATACTTGCGGAACTTATTCTTTTGACATTCGTATCTGTTCTTACGGGGATATATAGGAAATACAGACATGAGGTTTTATAGGCTGTTGCGCTATGATCTGCGGCAGGGATTGCAAAGGAGAAACTATCTGATTGCCACTCTCCTCTTTTCCATGCGCTTATTCGCAGCATATCGCTCTGTGCAATTCTATTGCAATGTGGAATCCATTTCAAGCCGGGGTTCAATTGGCGACTATATGCTGTGTCTATTTCGCGGCATGGCAATCATACAACACGGCTCTATGGAAGAAAAGGTGTCGATCCCCATCGAATGGCTGATTGTGTGCGGCTTTTGCCTGTATATAACAGCAGCATATCCTGCGCAAGGTATCAGTGTACAAGGTCAGCAAGTTTTCCTACGCACATCGCGTGGGAAATGGTGGCTGTCTAAGTGTATATGGTGCATAGCAAGCTGTACTTTATACTTTGCTTGTGAAATGATTACCATAATAGGCACAGCGATTCTGACACCCGTTACCTTCGGCCTGAACAACACGACCGAAATCACCGCATTCTTGTTTTCGGAGGTCTTGTGTGGAGAGACAATTTCACTCACGCCGGCAAGCGTTATCCTATATGCTCTGATACTTCCGTTTGTGACTCTTACGGCCGTATGTATGCTGCAAACACTCTTAAACCTTGTCGTCCGTCCGGCCATTAGCTTTCTAATATGCTTTGTCACATATATTGCTGCCGCATATTTCCCTATTGAATGGTTGGTCGGCAACGGAGCGATGGTGATGCGATACCAGCTTTTTGATGCAAATGGATTGAGTTATCGTAAAGAACTGGTGTTTACACTGCTACTGTTGCTCTTATCAATAGGCGCAGGATATTTACTGATACAAAGAAAAGACCTCATATCTCTTGAAAAATAGGACGGTGATACGATGAATATTGTGGTGGATCATGTCACAAAAACCATTCACGGAGCGGTCGTGCTGCAAGACATCAGTTTGAATTTTGAAAGCGGAAAAGTCTACGGATTGCAAGGGGAAAATGGATCGGGTAAAACGATGCTTTTACGTCTGATGTGTGGGTTGATCTATGCAACAGAGGGCAGTGTTTCAGTAAATGATCGTCGCCTGGGGAAGGATCTGGATTTCCCTGAATCTGTGGGCGTGATGATCGAGAGTCCCGCATTTATTGACGAGTATACCGGGCAAAAAAACCTGGAGTTGCTTGCCGGTCTAAAACAGCTGATCTCGGTCTCCGACATCCATAACACCCTGCAAGCGGTTGGCCTGGACCCGAATGATAAACGGACTTTCAAAAAATATTCATTAGGCATGAAACAACGTCTGGGTATTGCTGCGGCCTTGATGGAAAAGCCCGATCTGCTGATTTTGGATGAACCCACAAATGCACTGGATGAGCAGGGCGTTGCTATGATCGCACAGTTGATCCGTAAAGAATGTCAGCGCAGTGCATTAGTAGTCGTTGCGTGCCATGATGCTGACTTTGTGCAGAGCGTATCGGATGTTGTTATTCAAATGCAAGCGGGAAGGGTAACATCGGTGATAGGCAAATGAAAGACAAAAAGAAATTCTGGCTGATTTTCTCCGTTGCGGCAGTAGTGCTCTTTGTTTGGATGATCCGCTATAAAGCAATTAATCAGGATTATCGTCAACGATGGTCTGCCAATACAGAGAAGACATACTCCGTTGGAGAAATCGTTCCTATTGCGCCGGATTTTGTCGGGTATAATTTGGCGGCTGAAGGCTATATGCTTCGGGTCAACCGTTTTGAAATTGTAGATTATCGTGCCTATACTTCAGCTTTGCAGTATGACGGGACCGATCGAAGTCGGATCCCCGATAAGGTCGCATTGGTCAGCGTTACTGTTTCGCAGCAGAATAGTCCCGCAGAAGGATTCCCTTTAACGGAACTATCATTATACACCACGGATATGCTCATGAATATGGATTGGGATCTCTTGGGTGTGGTCAATCCTATATTGGACGGTGCCACCGGGATTCGGTTACAGGATGGCGCCTCATGTGATATTTTGCTGCCATTTGATCTGTATAGATATCGCTTCACATCCGCTGAATGGAATCGTTTAGAGCAAAGCAATATCTGGCTGCAAGTGACAAATTATCCTACCAGAAAAATCGTTCGAGTGAATATAGGTGAGGAGTAACTGTAGTTCCGGATTTTCGTATTACTAAATAGATGTTGCCATCCCTTATCTGTGCATTAGTAGAACATACACCATCCCGCAAGGGTAGTGTATGTTCTACTTTTAGAATATTGACAACTTGGGCTGCTGTTTTACAGGCTGAGTCATAAAGCATTCTTCCAGGACTCTCGTGAAAAGCCGCTTTTCAGCCCTTGCTTCATCAGTTCCACTCAGAACCAGTACTTCTTGTAGAACTCGCAGCAAATACCGCGGTATTGGTTCACGATAATTATTCTTTGATTTGTCCTATCAATTCAATCATTCCGACGGATTCTAAAAGTCGAAAGACTTGCTACTTTTTCATGCGGTCTCCCTTCCGTTGTCCTGTTTTCTTATTTAGAGGTATCCAAAATGAGGAAAAAGAAGTTATGTCTAAGCCGTTTGCTGCCTGTTATAGCGGCGCTGCTTGTACTCGTTATGTTTCGCACGGTTTTTATCCTGGGCTATGTGCCTACTAACTCTATGAAACCGACGCTCGAAGCTGGTAGCTTGATCCTCGGTGTACGAATCAAAGGCAGCTTTGAAGTCGGAGACGTTGTTATCTTTTGCCATGGCGGGAATCTTTTTGTCAAGCGTATTGCAGCGGTTGGTGGGAATGTGGTCATGCATAACGGAATCAACATGTCTGTGCCCGAAGGCTCCTACTACATGCTGGGAGACAATGCGGATGACTCCTATGATTCCCGTTACTGGGACGAACCATTTGTACCAGTAACAACAGTTGTTGCTAAAGTATGGCTCCCGATAGGAAGTCGATAATAGAGGGGCAATCGCACGATTAGGTTGGCCGTGTGATGATGGATGCCAGTTTTTCCAAACCGTGCCGTTCAACAAAACGATAGGCATCAAAAAGATCGGAGAATTCCAGTGCTTCACTATAATATTCAGTGTAGCCCTGCGCTGACCTCATCAATGGATGTTGGCCGTTTACATTGATGGAAATATAGTATCTCAGCTCTGCCTGTTTCATTTTGTTTCGATTATCCTTTTTCACAGCATAGCTCTCATTATACGCCAGGGAATAGCCTTAATAAAGTTTTTTTGATAATTCCGCATCTTTTTCGACAAAAAAAGCCCGTCACTCAGAGGTAAACTCTCAGTGATGGGTCTTTATGAGTTTGTATGAGGAATAACAAGCCGAACTCGGCACAGCTGCCCTTGGCAAAAAAACAAGGCGGAGCTTTCGTAAATCTATACAATTTGCGAAAGGTTCGGAAAAACCCGTTGTCGCAGCGCCGTTTCCGGCCCGTGTGACGGAAATGCTGACGGCGCAAAGTCCGCCGCCGGGGCAAGAGAAAGGAAGCATATGCTTTGAACCACCCGCATCTTGTGCTCCAGGGAGGAATGGACATAGACCTGGAGCGTAGTCCGGACATCGGCATGGCCCAGCATCTCGCTCAAGCTCTTGATGTCCACACCCTGCTCCACGCAGCGCGACGCATAGGTGTGCCGCAGCACATGGAAATTTCGATAAGGGATCCCCGCCGCCTTCAGCAATGCGCGGTACTGGTATTGCAGTGTCCGCGGTTCCAGCGGAGCAGACTTACCGGTCAGAAAATAGTTCTCCTCATTCCTGGCCGGGCAAACCGTTTGCCTTAAAAGGGCCAGCATATCCTCTGGCAGCGGGATCGTGCGCCGGGCGTTGTCGGTTTTCGGCGGTTGCACCACCAGGTGGGTGTGTATGCCCTTTTTCATTCGCTGGGCCGTCTTGGTGACATGGATCACCCCATTACATAAATCAATATCCTTATACTGGAGCGCACATAGCTCCCCCAAGCGCAGACCGGCATTCAGCGCAAGCAGGACCCCAACGCCCGCCATGCTGGGCGCTTCCAGGACCTTTTTTGCCAACCGCCCAATCTCGTCTGCGAAAAATACCTCGATCTTTTTTCGGTGATAGACGGGCAGTTCGGCATTCACACCGGGACAGCTGCAGTCCAGCTTTTTGGCTGTATACTTCAGAATTGACTTTAGTAATACGCCGATGTCCCTGGCGCTTTTGCCGGATAGTCCGCTTCGCTGCAAGCGGCGCAGGAAATCAGAAATCTGATCCGCCGTCAGCTGACAGATAGGGGCCGTTCCCAAAGCAGGCAAGATATAATGCTGCGTCAGATAGGAATACCGATTCCAGGATGATGCTTTCAGAACATGGCTTTTCTCGCTTAAAAACAGTTCTGCGGTCTGGGCCAAGGTCGCAGCAGATGCTTGCACGGCAGGCTTCTCTGGCAGCGTCTCAATGCATTGCTGCCGCTTGGCCCGGCACGCCTTATAGCTGTCGGCGTAAACATACCCATACTCAGCCTGCCCGGAAGCTGTGCGGCCGCGAATATATCGCCCCTCCCAGCGCCCGTCTTTCCGCTTGTAAATATTTTCTCCTCTTTTAGGCATGACCAACGCTCCTCCTTGACGATGTTTTTGACGGCGTAAACGATTTTGTGATTGGGAATATTTGTAAAATAGGCCCTTGAGTAGCAAGTGATTCTATGCGGCATTTATAATTTGTACCTACTTTTCGCTAAATTTCCGCAATTTAGGTATTGACTTCCCTCAAAAAAGACGATACAATGTGGATACATAGGTGGATTCTACTTTCGCAAATTGTATAGATTTACGAAAGAAAGCTTCACCTCTACACCAACCAAAATCATTATCCCCCTAAAAGGATAAATGATACCGTAAAATTTCATAAGAAGTCCGATGATGCTGCACGGCGGTCATCCGAGCTGGAAACGGCCAGGTGATTGCCCTGAAGGAAAGGGGTGCGATTCCCCATGCGGTCGGCACTGTAAGCGCAAGGATATGATCGAGGCGGGAAACCACTGGGACGAAAGTCCGTCATTGCGAGAAAATCGTGAGAAGACAGATCATAAACGCAGAGAGTATCTCATGGCGCAAGTCAGTAGAATTGTGTAGTTAGGACTCAAAGGCAGCGGGCGCTCTCTCCGTGGTGCTGATATGGCAGAAGTGTACGCTGATGACCCGGTATGGGTTTATCAGCGCTTTTTTTGTCATGAATCATTAAGGAGGTGTGCCCATGGGTAAAGTAGCAGGTGCGCAAAATTTTGACGGAGCGAATTGGTACGAGCAGCACATTGCCAAAAGAACACGGGATGCATTGGCTGAGCAGGACCGCGCTTTTGCGGAAAAACACGCAGGCGACAGCCTGGATCAGCTGGCGGCCTATCTCCGGCGCTGCGCCGGACATTGGGGAAAGTCCCCTGCCCCCATCGAGATCGTCGGTGGCAGTTACATCGCAGAGCGCTTTGGCGATTGGAAAGATGCGCTGAGAGCCGCCCATTTGAATCCTATATACAAAAAACCCCGCAATAGAGAATGCGGGCGCTATCAAAACGAAAAGAATATCCAAATTCAGCTGCATCGGAGCGAGCGTGACGCTAAACGGGCAGCACGGGTTGAGCGAGTCAAGCAACGCCAAAGCAAATGCGCTGTTCACGAAGCCATAGAGGAAACCTTCGTCGCAACAGATGTAATGCTTGAGTAAGGTTTGCCAAGTCGAGGGCGGAGATCCGCCAGCTTTCCATATGGGCAGAAGGGGCTTAGCCAGCCCCTTCCGCCCAATCCTCTTAACGAAAGCACCTTTCGCCTTGGGCAGATCGGAGCGCAGCACCAATTACAATAGGGTGTCGCGCCCCTATATAACCTTGTTATTTTCTTATTGGATGCGAAAATGTGCTCGCAGCTAAGGTAATAATGCCGGCAGGCCTTATTATAAAAAATTTTCTGAGAGGAGATTGGAAATGCAAAAGACAGCGAAAAAGTTCCTTTCAATGCTGCTTGCGCTCATGATGGTTCTGTCCATCCTTCCCACGGCAGTCTTTGCAACGGAACAAGGCACAGTAGCTGCGCCGCTGGATAGTATTGTTCCCTATGGTGCGAATGACCAGACCACAGGAACGGCAACTATCAGTGTGCAAAACTCTGTGACCTTTACCGGCTACTCTGCTTTCGAGAATGTGCCCTATTATTTGGTCACCGTTCCCGCAGGCACGACCTATGTAAAGGCCACATACAAAGACGCTGCCATACTGACCAATGCCACAAACGGTGTAGCATCCGGCTACTACGCCGATGTGCCGCAGTGGACTGGCGGCGGTGTAGAAATGGCCTATACGGAGAGCAATGGGGATATCACAATCACAATTCCCTTGAACTACTCCCGTACCGCCGAGGATGGGACCACGGTCCAAAAGAGCTTTGTGCTGGGTGCAGATGGTAGCGGAACTGCCTATGCGCCGGAGTATGACAGCAGCGCCAGCTATGCGCCTGTCCACTTCCTCGCCTTCACCTATGAAGGCAAGTCGGCCCCCACGGTCGCTCCCGGTGCGATCACCACAGCCAATGTGACCCTGGGCAATGCCTGGACGTTGGATGTGGCTGAGATGTTCACGGATGTCGATGGCGATGCGCTGACCTATACAGCAACCGTCAACGGCGTTGCACAAACGCTGAACGGCTCTACCTTGAGCTACACTCCCACTGCGGCTGGTGAGTATACGGTCGTGCTTACCGCTACCGACGACAGCGGCACGGCTACCCACACCATTGTTTTGACCGCTGCGGAGGGCACACAGGTCCCGCGGCTGAAGAGCGGTGTTCCGGTCACCGCAAGCGCGACCGTGTCGGTAGGATACGCCTATAACCTGTCCGATCTGCAGGCTGGCAACATCTTTGAGAATCCGGACGGTTCTTCCTTGAGCTACACCGACTACTATTACTATAGAACGGTCGGAACTGGCGAAAAGAAGGGGCCTTACTACTTCTCCACGGCTCTGTTCGGTGCTACCACGATCCAAATCACGGAGAACACCGCCGGTACATATGTCTATGAGTTCCATGCCATGAACTCTGCCGGTCTGTCCACGGACACCTGGACGCTGACACTGACCGTAGACGACTCGATCGAGCAGCACTATACCTTCCATGTCGGTCGGGATATGAACTATTCCGCCAATAGCAGCAGGTACCCGCTGATCAAGCTCTACAAGACGGCTGGTCTTGACGATAAGGGTGCTGACTACCTTGCTTCCTATTAAATTGGTGGCAAGACCCAGTACATCTATGAGGACACTGGCCTGTCCATCGCCAAGGTTGATGGCAAATATCAGCTTACCATTGGTAATGATACCTACGATTTGGAAGGTTACAGCCCTCTGACCTTTAAGGCCAGTGATTTTACCACGGCTGCGCCCGATTCTACCGGCACGCTGGCAGATAACTACAACAATTTCTATGCCAGCCTGGCTGCCGGCAGATATTCCTTCCGCGCCTATGGCTACAAAGCTTCGGAAACCAGCGCAAATGTTTACCTGGGCGGCCACAGCTTGACCCTGCCCACTGAGACCAATGTGGACGGCGGCACCGGCGGCGGCACGGATATTTATCTGCGCCTGCACTCCATCTATACCACGAGCAAAAAGAACAGCACCGACTATTTTACCGCTGATGACTATACGGCTCGTGTGGCCATGCCCATTATGGGCGGTGATGTGCAGCACGGAACACCCTATCCTTCCGGCAACTACACCTACTATCCCTTCATGATGTACGCTGCCGGCAACGCGGCTCTTTGGAACGCCTATGTGGAGCCTACCGCAACAACCGCTGACAGCTTCATCTTCACGCAGTCTATCAATAATACGACTGCTGCGGGGTACTCGGTAGTTACCAAGAATCTGTCGCTCTCCCAGGCGATAACGATGACTGCGACGGTTCCCGACTACGCAGATTTTACGCTCTACTTCCAGTATAATAACTTCAACACGAAGCCCATCAATCCGACTGGAGAGGCTGAAACTGACGCTGCTGCCGGCACAAAGACTCTGACCTACAAGATCAGTAAGAGCAACTCCAACTACACCTGGCGTTTGGAGGACAATCGCTCTGGTGTAACGAACTATGTCACCAAGGCCGGTTGGCTCAAGAGCAATTCTGCCAACTTCTCCAAGACCTTCACTTTCAACAGTGGAGATTGCACGGATCAGTACTATCACGGGTTTGGCAACCTTGGCACCATTACCAAGACCCGTGACGAGGCGGAGATCCAGGCGTATTTGGATCCCACCGGCTATAAGTACACGGAAAAGGATTCTGAGCGTGTCCGCGCCTACCGTCTGTGGCAGATCATTGACAGCGATGCCATGAACATCATGATCGAGCCCGAGTTCAAGGCCCAGGTGCTGAGCGAGAAGGGTTCTGTCGAGGCGGCATCCGGCGGCAACGCCAAGGGCAATTGGCTGGATGTCAAGCCCGATGGCACAACTATCGTTGCCGTGAAGTATAAGGCACTGGATGTCTACACGACCGCTGACGAGCACGGCACCCACGGCGGCCTCTACCCGGCCACCAATCCCGCGCGCACCAGTGTGTTCGTGCTTACCAATGATGCGACCGAAAACGGCAATGCAAAAGCCAATATCGCCTATAATTCCAACGGCTTGAGTTCTTCTCGCCCGACGGCGTGGGATTATAACTACGACAACTGGTTCTATCTGAGTAACGACACCGCTCCCACTCTGGACTTCTCGGTGTCCAGCAGCGGCACAACGACGGTTCAGTACGCCATTGTCACCACGGACGAGGACACTATGGTGAGCAATCTTTCCGGCTGGACCACCTTGACGGCGGATTCCAGCGGCAAGTATCACGCAAGTCTCCTGGGCTTCCGCGAAGCTGGGTTGGCTGGCGGTACTGTGATCATCAAGATGCATGATAGCACCGGCACCTCCTACAGTCTGGCTCGTGTGGCCGAAGTGACCGCCACGGTCACCAACGCCTCCAATCCCCAGGAGACGGAGATCATGCCCGGCGATAAGGTGTCTCTCACCTTCGAGGGCAGCTACCGTGGCATCTACAAGTACAGCGGTATCTTCAACCCCACTACCTACAACCTGTTCTATTCCATCGGCGATACGGCCTATAAGACCAATGTCGCCCAGTATCAGCAGATGGATCAGGCTGAGCTGGAGCTGACAATCCCGACGAATGTGGACTTTGGCTCCGGCAGCACCGCCAATGTTCAGCTCACCAACGGTTATACCTACGGCTCCATGTACTCGGCGGCGAATCCGTTCTCCACCCTGTACAAAATGACGGATACCGGCGTGGGCACGAACTTCAACGCGGTCACGGTGAACTTCTGCTTGAACCGTTTCCCCAATGTGAATGTGGAGGTCACTCCGCGCTATAACTTCAAGCTGAAGCTGAATATTACCAATCCCACCACCGCCACGCCCACTGTGACGCTGACGGATGCCGCAGGCAATGTCCTCACCGCCAACAGCAACGGCGAGTATGAGAGCCTGCCCTACGGCACTTACACCTATGCGGTGCTCTGCGCCGGCTGCGACTATGTCTACGGCAGCTTCTACCTGGGCAGCGCAGACAAGGCCAATGTGTCCGGCGGTGTGCTGACCAAGACCATTCCGCTGACGGCCTCTGCTGCCGGCGCATGGGACGGCACCACCAAGACGCAGCCCACTCTGACCGACGGCGTGTATCAGATTGGTACCGCAGCGGAGCTGGCTTGGTTTGCGGCGCAAGTCAACGGCGGGAGCTATGCCATCAACGGTGCGCTGACGGGTGATATTGACCTGGCCGGCTACAACTGGACGCCCATCGGCGGCACTACCGCCAGCACGGCCTTCAAGGGCAGCTTTGACGGCAAAAATCACACCGTGAAGAACATGGGCATCTACTATAGTGCCACCACTACCGCGGCCCCGTATAAGGGACTGTTCGGCTATGTGAACGGCACCAGCAGCAGCTACGCCACCATTCAGAATCTGAAGGTGAACGGCCAGATGTTCCTGACCTCCACCGGCAGTGTTGCCAACGCCTATTCCGGCGGTGTAGTGGCCTATGCCAACTACGTCAACATTTCCGGCGTAGTCTCCGATGTGGACATCACCGTTACCCGTGTGAATGGTAACTGGGGCAGCGTGGGCGGTGTTGCAGGACGTCTGGTGAATTCCAACGCCGCCAACTGCGGCAACGAAGGCACGATCCATGCCTACCAGTATGCGGGCGGTATCACCGGCTACGCTACCGGCACCATCACCGGCTGCTACAACAGCGGTGCGATCACCGGCAACGGCTATGTGGCCGGTATCGTGGGTCAGACCACCAAGGGCGTCACCGCTTGCTACAACACCGGCAGCATCACAGGTGCCGGCAACTATGTGGCAGGTATCGTGGCCTTTGCCTCCGGTGCGTCCGCTTCTGTCAAGAACTGCTTCAACCGGGCCTATGTAAAGAGCCCCGGCAGCAATGTGGGCGCTGTGGTCGGTATGACCAACAACGCTTCCGCCGCAATGTCCAATCTGTACTATCTGAACTTCACCTGCAGCAAGGGCATCGGCAGCGCTAAGAGCACCGCTCAGACGGCCACAGCTAAGACCAGAGCAGAAATGGATTCCGCAGACTTCGTGACAACCATGAACACGGGTATGACGGGTACCTTCGGCTCCAGCCGGTATAGCCCTGCTTTGAGCTGGCAGATCAAGTTGATTGGTCTGACGACCCCGTCTGTGGGCAATGTGACCTTGGATCCCTTCGGATATGTGGATGAAGAGGATCTGGCGTTGCTGCAAAAGTGGGTTGATGACGGCAAGGACGAGGATACTCTTACGCCGGAACAGTGGGCTCAAGCGGATGTTGATAAAAATGGAAGATTGAATGATGACGATGTTGATACGCTCAGTCAATATTTGGAGGACCCCAGAACTTATCCGCTTGGGTAACTTCCCATCTAATAAAACCGGATAACGTGTCCCTTAAATGAGACTACGTTAAAAAATACTCGGTAGGCCTGAATAGGCTTCACCCCCTTGAAACGCAGGTCCGGGGAATCCGCTTGCGGATTCCCCGGACCTCATACTTATATATTGGAGAATAGTATGAAAAAACAATTTTTTTCATTTATACTTGTGATTGCAATGCTTTTAAGCGTAATTCCTGTAGCTTTTGCCGCTGAAATTGGCCAAATTTTTACTTTAACTTTTGATAATGTGACTCCCCATGCGGGGGATATAATAACCGCGACTATCTATATGGAAAAAGCTCCATCTGACTACTATAAGGTCACAAGTAGTATTGAATATAATATGGACACCCTTACTTATGTGGACTATACCTGTTCTTGGGAAAGCATGAGCTGTTCCGTCACACAAAAACGATCCGGCGATTTTAAGTCCTATGTTGATTTCAAAATTGACAGCAAAAGAGGCACTAATACAGTTATTCTTAATGAAATTCAAACGCGACAGACCGGCGCATTTGCCACAGTTCGTTTCAAAGTAAATGAATCATGTGAGGTTGGACAGGCCATCAAATATAAAATTAGAGGCACATTTTACGATGCAAACGCAAAGGCCGTTATCAACAATCCCAATGCCGAAGCTACACTTGTCGTTACTGAGCAGGGTGGCAGTATAATCACCGTTCCAAAAACTGAAACCGGCTATACTGTTTCCATGGGTGCTGACCAGCAGATCTCTGCGGATCAGCAGGTGCGTATTCCGGTGACCGTCGCCTCCGGGGAAAAGGGCATCACCGGCTTCAATGCCTATGACATGACCTTTACCTATGACCCGGCAGCCTTGATCCTGAACACCAAGACCGGTGACGCCGCCAACCTGACGGTGGAGGACAACAACGGCACGGTGCGCGTCCGCCGCTACGGCGCTACTGTGCCCTTGGGCGAGGCCCTGGCCCTGGATTTCACCGCCAAGGCGACTGCCAGCTCCACCGTGACGCTGACCAACGCCAAATTTGACCTGGACGCCAACTCCATCAATTTTGACGCTCCGGAGACCACCATCACCGATACCGACACCGTGGTGGATGCCAATAACTTCACCGTGACCCTGTCGGATGAGTTTACCTCCGACGCGGAGACCCGCCTGGTCCCCGGCGGCGGCAGCTTCACCTTCAAGCCCGTGGACAGCCACTATACCTACACCTTCACCGTGAAAATGGGCGACACCGTCAACGAGGGCTTGACCTTCGGCGCAAATGACACCTACACCATCGAGAATATCTCCGGCAATGTGGAGGTCACCTGCACCGGCAAGACCCCCAAGCAGTACGATGTGACATACAATATTAACACAGATGTGGAGCAGGATGTGACCAGGGGTCCGGAGAAAGCCACCTACTTAAAAGACTACTCCTTCACCGTCACTCCGAGAGCCGGTATTACCTACGATGTAAGCTACAGCACACCCTCTACGGCTGGCACTACAAAAATACTGATCCCCACCGTCAACGACAATGGCACCATCACCTACACGGTCCCCGCCAATAGAGTCGTTGAAGATCTGAGGATCTATGTCAGATCCAGCGCAACAGATGGTATTCCGGTCGTGATCACCGGCAACGGCGCTGAGGACGTAGCCTCCGGGAATGCAAGCTCTATGGGCAGGAATATGCCCTACTACTTCACGCTGAACCAGCGCGCGAACTGCGACTACACCGTCACAGCTTACTATCAGCCCCTCAACACTCCCACGGCTTCTAAGAGGCCCGCCACCGTGCGCAGCCTTAGCAATGGGAAATATGTGGTCGAGGCCGTGGATTATAATGTCTATCTGCGTAGCGCCGATCACTGGAACTTGGTGGTGAATGTGGAAAAGGTTTCCCAAAAGGCGGAGGAGGTAAGTGTATCCACCTACCTGGAGCTGAACGACAAGACCATGATGCTGGTCACGGTCAAGGGTACTCCGGAGGGCGGCAAGGCATTCACCTATGACGGCAACACCATGTATAAGGTCAATGCCTACGGCACGGATCAGTATGCATGGCTGGTGATCGTGGACAGGGGTCAGACTCTGACCCAGGAGGAGGCCGCCGCCAAGGTCGCCATCTCTGCCGCAGACAATGTGGTCACCATCACCCCGAGCTTCGATGTGAACATGACCGGGAAGGCGGATGTCAACGATGCGCAGCTGGTCTACGATATGTATAACGGCACATACAGTGACTTCACCCAGGTTTCCGTGGAGAAGTTCCTGCGGGCCGATGTAAACGCCACTAAGGCGGTGGATCACACCGACGCCGTGGCCATCGTGAATCAGTTTAAGTAAGACCCTGCCAGCTTCCCCTCCCCCAGCGGGAGGGGAGGCTATCCCCCGTTGGGGACTTCGCACCGGTCAAGCCGGGCAAAAAACGGCCCAACCGGGCGGAGAGAGAAGGAGATCAGCATGAGAAAACGCATTTTTACACTATTGGCAGCCCTGTGTCTGCTGCTGTGTCTGCTGCCCACCGCAGCTTTTGCCTCGCAGACAGGCAGCAAAACAGACGAGAGCCGCAGCTACAATTTTGACCTGTCCGTAGGCGGTGCATCTGAGGTGCGGGCCACCACTGGCGAGACCATCACCGTGACCCTGGTGCTCAAGCGCACCGACGCCCAGGAAAGCGCCGACATGTACGGTATGCAGACGGAAATCGAGTACGACGACACCTTCCTCCAGCTGGTGGACGGCAGCGTCATGACCGCCCCCGGCATCCGCTGGAGCGATTTAGGCCGCCGCACCGGCGGGCGGGCCTTCTATCTGAACTTCGTGTCCTTTAAGGGCGGCGAGGCTTGGGAGCCGGAGGTGGTAGTCGGCAGCTTTCAGATGAAGGTCATCGGCACGAAGGGTGTGTCGCAGCTTATCCCCACCAACACCCTGGTTTCCACCCAGGACGGCATGGCCGGATACACCGTGAAGGATAATAGCGTGTCCGTCATCGTCACCACGGACTGCACCGTTACCTTTGAAAGCAACGGCGGCACGGAGGTCCCCTCCCAGACCGTCCAGTACGGTGAAAAGGTGAAAAAGCCCGAGGACCCCATCCGGGAGGGCTACCACCTGGAGGGGTGGTACAGAGACCTGGACCGCACCCAAAAGTGGGACTTCCACAAGGACACCGTTAAGGGCAACATGACCCTCTACGCCAACTGGGCCGAGGGTGCCGCCGCAGGAAGCGTTACCTGGTGGATTATCGGTGGCGTGGGCCTGCTGGCCCTGCTGCTGATTCTGCTGGCTCTGCTGGGCAAGAAGAAGGTCCGCTTTGAGACCAGCGGCGGCACAGAGCTGGAGGCCGTTTCCGTGAAGCGGGGCAGCGTCATTGGCGAAGTCATGACGCCCACGAAGCCCGGCGCAGTGTTCGGCGGCTGGTATGCAGATCAGGCGCTCACCAAGCCCTGGGATACACAGAAAGACCCGGTGCGCAGCAACATGACGCTCTACGCGCGCTGGATGTAACCTACGCATAAATGAGGTAAACAAATATGAGAAAACGCATACTATCTCTGCTGCTGGCACTGACTTTGGCTCTGTCGGCAGGCGTATTCGGCGTCATACCGGCGCTGGCTGCGGATTCCTGCGTTTCCGTGAAGGCGGATGCCGTCACCACCGGCGAGGTGGTGGCCGGCAGCCTGCTGGAGATCAAGCTGGCAGATGTCTTTGAAGATACGGACGGCCATACGCTGACCTACACGCTGACCAACGCAGCGCAGTTCAGCGTCCAAACCAAGGTCAAGGACGGCTCACTCTATGTATCAGAGAAAGACCCCGGCACCTATGAGCCAAAGGTCAAGGCGACCTGCTCGGACGGCAAAGAGCTTACAGCGACCTTTACCATCACGGTCAAGGAAGCTCCCCACGGATTGGACGCACAGTATAACTACGATGAGACCCCCGCCAAGGAGGTCACGGTGTATGTGACCATCTCCAACGACGGCGTACCCATCAGGGGCAAGGATGGGACGATTCTCTGCCACAAGGCCATCACGGTTCCCTACTTCGACCTGAGCCGGTACGACATGCCCGAGTTCTACCGCTTCCATACGGCAAACGGTGAAGGCGAGTATGTGGATGAGAACATCGTGGAGCGGCCCACCGGCCTGCACCTGTACCTCTACCTGCTGGAGCGCTACTTCATCGGCCTGCCGGAAGAGGAATGCGGGAAAGGAAAATATACCCGCAGCGACCTGGAGGGCTTCATTCTCAGAGACGATGTTCTTTACATGGACGAGGAGCCTGCCTATACGGCAGACACGCTGGCTGCGCTGAAGATCACCGGCTCTCCCACCAGCCTCTACATGGCAAATTTTTGGGGCCATGATGAGAACCTGATGTACTACCGGAATCACTGCTATCCCTACATGAGTCCCGGCTGGGGTTCCACCTCGGACTACATCCTGCTGTCCAACGGAGATACCTGGGATGTGGCCATGTACAGCAACTGGAGCTTCTGGTCCAGCGGCGGCGCCTTTACCTGCTTCGACAAGGACGAGTACACCGCCCGCCCCGGCACGGATCTGACGGTCACCTCCAGGGCTTACGGCACGACCTTTGAGGGAAGCGACTTCTATGACTTCACGAATCTGGATGTATTCATCTATAACTCCAAATGGGAGCAGGTCGGAGATCAGGTCAAAGCAGCGGATGACGGCAAGTCTACCTTCACAGTCACCGCTCCCACGGAGGAAGGTACCTACTACATTGTGGGCATGGACCCCAACCGAAAGATCGCCACGGATGATTCCGGCGGTAAGAACTATGCCAAGATCGCACCGGCTACGGCTATTCTGAACGTGTCCAAGACCGCTGAACTGGAGCGGCCCTTCCAGTCCATCTCCGTCAACGGAGAAAAGCTGGATGCGAAGAACATTTCCTACGAGGGCATCGTCTCCCTGGGCAGTGAGGACAATGAGGAGTTCAAAAATGTCTACGAAGAGATCCCCAAGTACCATGTGATCGTCCCGCAGGGAACGGAGACCGTTGACATTACCTACAACGAGGGCGTGGATATTTACCACGCAGATGCCACTGCATACGGCTATGAAACGGACCTTGCCGTGGATGTGGTGTCCTCGGCAACCATCCGCTCCGTTACCTTGAAAAACAGCTACAAGGCCAACAGTGACGGCACCCAGACCGTCACCACCCCCGTCACCCGCTATATCCGCAATGCGGACGGAACAGCGATGGCGGTCACGCTGGAATCCAGCAGTGCCAACAATTTCCGACCGGTGGCCCTGTTCACCTTTGAGTATGCAAAGGCAGACACGAAGCCGGATGTGACGTATGGAGATGTGAACGGAGATGCAGCCATTGATGTTTCGGACGCACTGCAGGTCTGCCAGATCTATCTGGGCAATGTAGCGCCGACGGATACGCAGAATGCAGCTGCCGATGTGAACGGCGATGGAACGGTCGATGTTTCGGATGCTTTGATGATCTGCCAGTATTATCTGGGCAACATCACGGAATTCCCGGCTGGAAAGTCGAACTGAATAAAGGAGGAAACAAATCCACATGAAAAAACTGATTTCTGTGCTGCTGACATTGGCAATGGTACTGAGCCTGGTACCTGCCGTCTTTGCAGCAGACGAACCGACCATCACTATGAGCGCAGATAAGACCTCTGTTGCCCCCGGTGAGACTGTGACACTGACTTTAAGCCTGGATAAGGACACAGTCGTTGATGGCGCAGGCTTTAAAATCGATTTCGATAAGGACGCATACGAATATGTGAAAAAGGTCCCGGATACCTTTGATGATACTACAAATGAAAATGTAGCGAATGAAAAAGGCTGGGTTCGGGCGGTTTATTTGAACACAAAACCGAGCAAACCGACGACCTGGTCTGCAGGCAAGCTGGACACGTTTACATTTAAGGCCAAAGAGGGAGCAAACACTTCTACGGCCACATTCAAGCTGACGATTGAAAACTTGGAAAAATATAATCCGGACGATCCTGCAAATAACATCAAGGTTGCCCACAATGTAGTTGGCAGCGAGCTGACCATCCCTGTTGAAACCCCGGAAGCAAAGGGCTACACCGTTTCCCTTGGTGAAAACAAGACGGTAGCCTCCGGTCAGATTGTGGAGATTCCTGTGACCATCGGCAACACAGCTGGGGAGACCCCCTATAACGCCTTCGACATGAAATTCTCCTACGATAACACTGTCCTGAAGCTGGATATGGAGAAAACCAATACCGAAGGCTACCGGGTATATCCCCTGTCCAGCACCGTTCGTGTACAGCGCTACGGCAAGGCAGCTGAGTTGGGTCAGGCCCTGACCCTGCGCTTTATCGCCGTAGGCCAAGGCTCCGGTGAGGTCAAGGTTATGAGTGCGTGTGTAGATACCAATGCCAACGCCATCGAGTTTGATGCACCGGATGCCATCGTGCTAAACGATACGACCACCATCACCGTCAGCGGTTACACCGTGGATCTGCCGGATGACTTCACCCGTACCGATGCGGAAGGTTCCGTGATCGAGGCAGGCGGCAATCTGACCTTCGTTCCCAAGGACCCCAACTATGACTACACCGTGACTGTCACCGTCGGCGGCGTGGAAGCCACCCCCACCATTGACGAGGATGGCACCTACACAGTCCCCAATGTCAACGGCAATGTTGTTGTTAAGAGCACCAAGACCCCCAAGAGCTTTAATGTCACCCTGGGCGATGATACCACCGGTGCTGCGACTGCTACTTACAAGGAAGACTACACCTTCAAGCTGACCCCTGCGACTGGCTACACCTATAAAATGGCCGTGACCATCGGCGGCAAGGACTACACCGGCTTTACAGCTGCTGCGAATGAAGATGGCACTACCACCTACACCATCCCCGGTGCGGATGTGACCGGCGACATCATCATCAACAGCAACAAGGCGGAGAAGCAGCCGGCGACCTTCACTGTCACCTTTGACGGCACCGGCGTAGGCGATGCCACCGGCGAAAGCTCCGTCAAGGAAAACACCAACTACACCTTCACCGTGGCGAAGAAGGACGGCTTCAAGTACACCATCTCCGCCACCATGGGCGGCAAGGCCGTGACTGTCACCGAGGGTGCTAACAACACCTACACCATCGCCAATGTCACCGGCAATCTGGTCATCACCATCGAGAAGAAATCCACCCTGACCATGGAGGTCACTGTTTCCAAGTATGTAGAGATGGATAACAAGACCGTGTTCCTGGTAACCGTGACCGGCACCCCCGAAGAGGGCAAGGCGTTTGCCTACGGCGATAATGTCATGTACAAGACCACCGCTTATGGTGAGAATGTGTACAGCTGGCTGGTGATTGTGGACAAGAATGAGGCATTCGACCAGGCTACGGCTGAGGCCAAGATCACGCAGGCCAGTGCTACTGCCGAGGAAGTGACCCAGAGCTATGATGTCAATGAGACGGGCCTTGTGGACATCAACGATGCTCAACTCACCTACGACATCTACAGCGGCAAGTACACCGACTTTGAGAAGGTCTCTGTGCGGAAGCTCCTGCGTGCGGATGTGACCAAAGATAAGGTCGTCAACTCCGCCGACGCCGTTGCGGTCGTCAAAAATTCCAAGTAAACCAAGGCGAATCCATGGCTTCCCCTCCCTTTTGGGAGGGGAGGCAATTCGCCATATTTTGGGGCTTTACCATTGCCTCCTGTTTTAGGAGACAATGGTAAGAATCCAAAACCGCTATTTGGAGGATACCCGTATGAAAAAACGCAGCGGCCTGTTAAGCGCCGTAAGTATTTTGCTGGTCATTGTGCTGGTGGCAGGGATCAGCCTCTCACTTCTTTCCTCCGGTCGGACAAGGCCGGACAATCCCATCAGCACTCAGCCGGATCGGCTCCAGGCAGAGTCGCTGCAAGGCTCCGGCAGCACCGGCGGGCAAAGCTCCGGCAAGGATAATACAGAGAATACGGATACTGCCCAGGATCCATCAGAGCCGCAGAAGCCTGATGAGCCGCAGAAACCCGACGAGCCGCAGAAGCCCGATGAGCCGCAGAAGCCCGATGAGCCGCAGAAACCTGATGAACCGCAGAAGCCCAATGAGCCACAGAACCCCGATGACACCAAGCCGGATCCATCGGGCCCCACAGACCCCACGGATAACCCCGGCAAGGGCGACCAGGGCGGCTCCAAGTCAGACGATAACAAAGGCGGCTCCGAGGATTCCGGTGACCATGGTGATGGCACCGGCGGAGACGACGGGGACCACGGCGGCAGCGGAGGTGACCACGGCAGCGGCGGTGAGGAGGATGATACCCCCCGCATTTATACGACACTGAAAACCCAGCAGCTTACCAAGGCAGAGCTGCCCGACAGCAAGCTGACCTTTGTGGCCTATCCCCTGGGTAAGGGCGATCTGCATATCCGTGTCCGGCTGAAAAATGAGACCAATTCCGGAAACGGATTGCTGCTTACTTCTCAGAATAACCAGGACTACGAGGCACAGCTGGATTTCAACGCAGATAACCTCTTTGTGCTGTCTCTTTATGATGGGGAGACCTTTCTGGGACTTGTTCAGTACCGGGTGGGCTATTACGCGAATCTTGCGGACGATACCCACCCGACGGTGGGGGACTATCCACCCTCCATCGTTACCAATCTGGACGGGGCCAGCCTGGACATGAGCTCCCAAACCTTCCCCTTGACGGTGATTGCCCGTGCCAACGCAGAGCTGGGAGCCGGTGTGATCTATTCCAATCAAATTCGGGTCACGCTGGACGGCAAAACCGTGGAAAAGAGCTACGGCGATTCTCAACCCACCTACGAGTTGTATTTCGATCCCCCTCAGTTGGGCGATGAAGAAACCCACATCGTCCGGGTGCTGGCCTGGGATGGTAACGGAAACTCCACCATGAAGGTCTACACCGTCACCTATCACCAGATCAGTGAGGGCGACCCGGCAGGCTCGGTGGATGTGGTGCTGGATGCGACCACCATCGGCCTGGGCATTCTGGATACCGGTACGCTGGACATCGTGGAGGGCGAAACGGCGGCATCCGTGCTGCTGCGCTTCCTGCAGGAGCGCGGTTATGAGCCGGATTACCAGGGGTCCACCACTATGAACTTCTATCTGCGCCGGATTAGCCGGGGCGACATTGCCTACCGTGCCAATGTCCCGGAGCATCTTTGGGAGCTGATCCTGCGGGACGGCATCACCACCAATGACAACTATGACCGGGACAGCATCGGGGAGTTTGACTATACCCAAGGCTCGGGCTGGATGTACTCCATCAACGGCACCCTGTATGAGGGTACCGGCATGAGTGGCTACAAGGTCCGCAACGGCATTACCATTTATGTGCGCTTCACCCTGTCCTACGGCAAGGACATCGGCGGCTACGATTCCACCGGAGGCGGCTACGGTTCACTGAGCAGCTACTGCGGCCTGTGGATCAACGGCGGCTACCAAGCCCTGGGCCACGACTTCGTGGAGACGGACCGTTTGGAACCCACCGAAACAGAGGATGGTTACATCCACTATCGCTGCTCCAAGTGCCATGAGGAGAAAACAGATATTCTCCCGGCCACCGGCGGCGGAACGGAGCCAATAGAGCCTGCCCCTACGGAGCCCGGTCCCCACGGAACCGACGCCCACAGAGCCAACTTCCGAATAGGACCGGCTGATGCGGCGGAGGATGGGAAACGCTCTAACGGGACACGGGAACGGTAAAGTTTTCCTTTGTAGAAGGGCGCTGAAACGAACGATGGAGGATACTGCATGAAAAGAGCAACACGAATATTAGCGGCACTTCTTTGTGTGCTGCTTCTGCTCCCAACGGTGGCCTTTGCGGAAGCACAGCCTTCTTTGGAAAAACAGATTGCACAGAGTGCGGAGGGAATGTCCGCTCTGGGCGGCAAGAAGGGTGAATTGCTGAAAGACCGGGAATTGTTTCCTGCAGGCGATTCCGTCTGCGATTGGCTGGCCATAGCTATGGCACTGTCCGGCACAAGGGAGAGCTATTCCGACTATTTGGCGGAACTGAAGGCCCATGTGGAGGACGCATACGCCAAAAACGGATGCCTGGATCGCAACAAGGCCACGGAATACCACCGGATTTCTTTAACGGTGCTGGCACTGGGGGGCAACCCCACCAACTTCGGCACGAAGCCCGACGGCTCGGCCATTGACCTGATCGCAGAGGGTACTTACAACTATGCCCGTGATCCGGGTGCTCAGGGCTTAAATGGCTGGATATGGGCGCTGCTGACCTTGGATGCCGGGGACACAGAGGTCCCGGCAGACGCCCTGTATTCCCGGGAGGACATGGTAAATGCCATTTCCGTTGCTCAGGAGCCGGACGGCGGCTTCGGCCTGATCCCCGGAAAATCGGATGTGGACATCACCGCTATGGCGGTGCAGGCCCTGGCTCCCTATCGGGACCAGCTGGAGACCGAGATCGACGCAGCACTTTCCTATCTTTCCGGCCAGCTGACGGACACCTGCGGGTATATCGCCTACGGCGATGAAAACGCGGAAAGCACCGCCCAGGTCATCCTGGCCCTGTGTGCGCTGGGCATTGACCCGGAGACGGATAGCCGTTTTGTCAAGGGCGAGCACACCCTGCTGACGGAGCTTTCCCAGTTCCGGGAAGCGGACGGCACCTACCGCCATGTGCTGGAGGGGGCCGGCGACGGCCTGGCAACGGCCCAATCCGTCCTGGCCTTAGTGGCTTTGCAGCGTGTGCGGTCCGGGCAGCCGTGGGTGCTGCATTTTGACGGCACTCAAGCGCCCCGTGAGGCATCCGGTACAAATGGAATCATCATCTGCGCCGTGATCGGTGCGGTAGTCGTAATCGCCGCCGGTGCGATCTACATCATCGGCAGAAAGAGGAAAAAGGCATGAACAAGCTGACAGATCAAATTCAGGCAGAGGTCAACAAGGTCGTTTTGGGCAAGGAGGACATCGTCCGCAAGGTGCTGCTGGCCATCCTGGCCCAGGGCCATGTGCTGCTGGAGGATGTGCCCGGCGTGGGCAAGACGACGCTGGCCAAGGCGTTTTCCAAGACCCTGGGTCTGGACTCCAAGCGTGTCCAATTCACTTCCGATACCCTGCCCTCGGATATTATCGGTTTCTCCGTATTCGATAAGGCAGACGGCAAGCTGAAATATCAGTCCGGAGCCATTATGACCAATCTGCTGCTGGCGGACGAGATCAACCGCACCTCCAGCAAGACCCAATCCGCCCTGCTGGAGGCTATGGAGGAATTGCAGGTCACCGTGGACGGTGTGACCCGGCCCCTGCCAAAGCCCTTTATCGTGCTGGCGACGGAAAACCCGGTGGGCTCTGCGGGTACGCAGATGCTGCCCGCATCCCAGCTGGACCGTTTCATGCTCCAGCTGAGCATGGGCTATCCCAATCGGGCCAGCACGGCGGCGCTGCTGAAGGACCGCCATCATGTGGACCCGCTTTCTGCCTGCCAGACAGTGACTTCTCCTGCCGAACTGGAAAAGCTCATTGCAGAGGTCAGCAATATCTATGTGGCAGACCGAATTTATGACTATATTGCAGAGCTGGTGGATCTGACCCGCTC
>ENA-UONW01001565-UONW01001565.1-human-gut-metagenome-genome-assembly--contig:-CS52-NODE-1565-length-26578-cov-15.806319_pt1 | contig 26578 bp, 27 predicted proteins | sample MGYA00242463_ERZ724010 | MGnify/ENA metagenome assembly ERZ724010 | reverse complement strand
ACACCCCATTTCCTAAACAGTATACCATACTGTCTAACAAATGGGGTGCAGTTCAATCACGCACCGGGGACTTACTTTTTATCAGCTTATTTGCGGCCGCGCTGGAGTTCGATCCAGGCAAGGTCGCCGCGCTCCAGGCCATGGATCAGCACCTCGGCCGTGGCGATGTTGGTCGCCACCGGGATGGTGTGCATGTCGCACAGGCGCAGCAGGGTCACATCGTTGGGCTCGCCGGGTTTGGCGCCCACAGGATCGCGGAAAAACAGCAGCATATCCACTTCGCCGCAGCCAATCATGGCCGCGATCTGCTCCGAGCCGCCGCGCCCGCCCGGATACAGGCAGCGCACCGGCAGGCCGGTGGCGTCGTGAACGATCTTACCGGTGACACCGGTGGCCACCAGCTCATTTTCCGACAGGATTCGGACATATGCGGTACAGAACTGCGCCATCAATTCCTTGCGGGAATCGTGGGCGATCAAGGCGATCCTCATTGCTGTTCCCTCCCTGGGAGTATGTAAGCGTTTACTATACGCTATGGCGTGTACGAATTATCTATTATAATAAGATACCTGTGCAAAAAAAGCAAGTCCCGCAGCCTAAAACCTGTTAAAAATTTGCACATCTTTTACCTAATCCGGCAATTTTCACAAACCAAGCTGTGAAAGTTTAGCTAAACCGCGCGGCGCAACCATGCTATAATGAGAAAAAGAAGCTGCACCCGCAGCTTGCAAAGGAGGAATCCCCATGAAGAAATCCGCCCAAACTGTCATCCGCCCGGATGCCTGCTATACCATCGCTGCTGCCAACGGCCGCGTGCTGGAGGTGGCTGATTTCAACACCGAGAACGGCGCTTCGGTGCGCCTGTGGAGCTACGAGGGCCAGCCCTGGCAGCAATGGGTTTTTGTAGAGGCCGGGGAAAATGAATATCGCATCAAGAACCGCTTTACCGGAAAGGTCATGGACCTGGCGCTTTCCGGCGTCGAGAACGGCACCTGGGTACACCAGTGGTCGGCCACGTCCGGCGCAGGCCAGCGCTGGCAAATCGTGGATGCCGGCGGCGGCAAGGTAAAACTGCGCAATGTGCTGGCCGATAAGGTCATCGACCTGGTGGGCATGCGCGTGGAAAACGGCACCCAGGCCCAGATCTGGCAGGACGTTTACGGTGAGAACCAGCTGTGGAAGCTGGATCCCGTGCCGGATCGTCTGCTGGAGCGCACCGCTGAGCCACCCAAGCCGACCCGTTCCGCCCCCAAGAAGGCCGCCGTCAAGACCACCCGCACCCAAACCGGCAAAAAGGCCGCCGGCAAGAGCGCACGACGCGGGAGTAAGAATAAGTAACGCCTTATTGGCTCTCTCCGGGAGAGCGCTGTCGCTGCAGGTGACCGAGGGAGGGAGCATATAAAATAGCTGTCTCTCCCCCACCCGCTCTGCGGGGAGTCCTCTCCCAGAGGCAATGTCATTTAGTCAGCACTAAAAAGAAATAGAAACCAGCCCGCAGGATTCCCCATCAAAGATTCCGCGGGCTGATTTATTTGTGTTTTCAAGAAAAATGACACTGGGAGAGATGAACCTCATAAGCAAGGCTTCAACAATAGATAAACTGATTTTACTTCGGAAGAATTGCATACAATGCGTCTATTGTCAAGTATTTAGAAGAAAAAATCCCTCTGCACTACTTCTTGCGTTGGTATAGAGGGATTCGCTTGTTTAACTAAGTGACCTTGGCCATTTTCGCTCCTCTTTTTTATTTTACACTCTGTTCATGCCCTGTTCACGAAGTGTATATTCAGGGGCAGTTATCCACAGTGTATACGGGTTATCCACGTTGAAATTGTTGAAAACCCTGTTGAAAGTGTGGAAAACTTTCCCCCATTGCACGTGCCTATGGTCGAAAACCTTTGGAAAACCCCGTGGAAACACGAAACACCGCTGCGGAAAACTTTCGCCCCCGCCACCTTCCGACAAGAGAACTGTTGCACTTCCCCGTGGAAAATGCTACAATAAATTGGTATATCTTTAACTAACAGGAGGGCTTTGCCCATGAACAATTGGATCGACCGGCTGGAGCGCCGCTACAGCCACTTTGCCATCCCCTATCTTGTCAATGGCCTTATGGTCGGCCAGCTGGCCGCGGGCCTCATCGTGCTGCTCATCAACTGGCAGTTCAGCGGGTTCATCTCCCTCAGCCGCAGCGCCGTGCTGCACGGGCAGATCTGGCGGCTCATCACGTTTTTGTTCCAGCCGGTGTGGCTGGGCGGCGCGCTGGGCATCCTGAATCTGGTGTTCTACTTCTGGATCGGCAACTCGCTCACCCGTGCCTGGGGCGATTTCCGCATGACACTCTTCATCGCACTGGGCGTGCTGGGCGCCTGGATCAGCTGCTTTTTGGCGGGCGGCGCCTCGCCGGACGGCATCTTCCTGAGTATGATGTTCGCCTACACCTGGATGTGGCCGGAGCAGGGCGTGCTGCTGTTCGGCATCATCCCCTTTAAAATGAAGTACCTGGGCTGGTACGAGCTGTTCGTCTGGGTCGTGCAGTTCCTGATGGGCAGCCTGACCACCAAGATCAGCCTGGTGCTGAGCCTGCTGGGCTTCCTGGTGTTCTTTGGCCGCGAGGTGTTTGACTGGTGCCGCGATACCCTGACCGGCTACAAGCGCCGCCGCGACTGGGAAAACCGCAACCGTTGACCGTTTACGCGCCCCGAGCGCGAAAAGATAAAAGGAGTAATTACCATGAAACTGATCACTGCGATCGTCAATAAAGAGGATTCCAAAAACGTCTGCAACCAGCTGTTGAAAAATAAGTTCTACGTCACCCGCCTGGCCACCACCGGCGGCTTCCTGATGGCAGGCAACATGACCCTTCTCATCTGCACCGAGGATGAGAAGGTCGACGACTGCATCGGCATCATCTCCCAGTGCTGCAAGCAGCGCACCGAGATCGTGCCCGGCACCGCCACCCTGGGTCTGGGCATCGAGAGTGCCCTGCCCATGGAAGTGACCGTGGGCGGCGCTACCGTCATGGTCACCAACGTGGAGCGTTTTGAAAAGCTGTGATGCTGGAACGCCTGGCCGGTAACACGGCCTTAAAGTCAGAGCTGGGCGCGGCCCTGGGCGCCGGGCGGCTGCCTCACGCCATTTTGCTGGTGGGCGAGCCGGGCTGCGGCGCGGGCTTTGCGGCCCGCTGCCTGGCGGCGGATTACCTCTACCCCCAGGGCGGCCCCCATGCCGAGGCCGTGCTGAAAAAAGAGGATACCGAGTGCCTGGTCCTGCAGGGCGAGGGCGCCAGCGGGCAGATTGCCGTTAAGCGGGTGCGGGAGATGCGCGAAGCCATTCAGCGCTCGGCGCTGTCCACCGATGCGGCGGGCCGTGTGCTGTTCATTTACGGTGCGCAGAACCTCAACGGTTCCTCGGCCAACGCGATGCTGAAAATTATTGAGGAACCGCCCGAGGGCGTGCTGTTTGTGCTGACCGCCACCAGCGCTGCCACCGTGCTGCCCACCATCCGCAGCCGGTGTGCCGCCTATACCATCGCTCCGGTGCCCACCGACGAATGCGCCGCCCTGCTGACCCGCGAGGGCCTGCCCGCCCGGCTGGCCCAGGAGCTGGCTTTTTTGTACGAGGGGCACATCGGCACGGCACTGCAGGCCTTCCGCAACGATACGTTCAAAGCCGCCCTGGGCCTTGCCAAGGAGCTGTGCAGCTACGCGGCCCAGAACGACACCTACCGCACCCTGGTGCTGGTGACTAAGTACGAGCGTGACCGCGAGAGCTTTCTGGCCCTGCTGTGGCAGCTGGATCAGCTATGCAGTGCGGTGCTGCGCCGCCCCGCCTATGGGGCTGAGCAGTGCGGCGGCCTGACGCCGGACCGCGCCGCGCGGATCTTACAAGTCAGCGCTGCAACGCGCAAAACCGTAACAGGCAACGGCAACCTGCGCCTGGCGGTGGCGGTATTTGCCGCCGAGACTGCCCGGTAAAACCATGTACCAACGGCATTTTTGTCTTACAAATAGATAAAGGAACTTCCCATGAAAGTAATTTCTGTAAAATTCAAGGAAAACGGCCGCTCCTATTATTTTGATCCCTGCGATTTCGAGATCAAAGAGGGCGACTACGTCATCGTTACCACGGCCCGCGGCACCGAGTGCGGCGAGGTCGTGCGCGCCTCCCACGAGGTGCCGGGCTTCTCCCGCGAGGTCAAGCCGGTCATCCGCGTGGCCGATGCGGTGGACATCCGCCGCATGCGCCAGAACCGCACCGACGTGCAGCAGGCCTACACCATCTGCGAGCAGCGCATCGCCGCCCACGGCCTGAAAATGAAGCTGGTGGACGCAGAATATACGCTGGACCGCAGCAAACTGGTGTTCTACTTCACCGCTGACAACCGCGTGGACTTCCGCGAGCTGGTCAAGGACCTGGCCTCCCAGTTCCACACCCGCATCGAGCTGCGCCAGATCGGCGTGCGCGACGAAAGCAAAATGCTGGGCGGTTTGGGCCTGTGCGGCCAGCCGTTCTGCTGCAGCCGCTTTTTGAAAAACTTCCAGCCGGTGTCCATCAAGATGGCTAAGGAGCAGGGCCTGAGCCTGAACCCCTCCAAGATCAGTGGGTCGTGCGGGCGTCTGATGTGCTGTTTGGCTTATGAACAAAAAAGCTACGAATACCTGAATTCCATCACGCCGCAGGCGGGCAGCATTGTGCGCACGCCGGACGGTGAGGGAACGGTTATTGAAGTGAACGTTGTGGCAGGCACGCTGAAGGTTCGCTCCAACGTGGAAATCCTGGCACCGCGCATCTATAAGCGGGAAGAATGCGTCTACCTGCGGGGCGGAAAACGGGCCCCCAAAGCCCCCGATAAAGAGGACGAATAAGGGACTATAAGCTCAGTTAGTTGCGGCTTACCGTCGAAATTTTTCAATATATGGCACTTGCTAATTTTTTTGCAATGTGATACACTATGTATAACGCAGTAGGCAGAGCAAACCCGCTGTGTGCCATACCGGGGAGCAGCCGTGCAGGGCCGGTAAGGGTACAATACCATTCAGCACGGAGATAAGGAGTTCACGATGGCTCATACCGTTTCCAGCGAGTGCGTTGCTTGCGGTGCATGTGTTGATACCTGCCCCGTTGGTGCAATCAGCATGGAGGACAAGGCTGTTGTCGATGCAGCTTCCTGCGTCGATTGCGGTGCTTGCGAGGGCGTTTGCCCCACCGGCGCTATCCAGGCTGAATAAGCTATTTTGCGCTTAAAGCGTGACCTGTATCCGCAGGTTGCGCTTTTTTTGTTTTCTTTTTTATGTGGCGCCTTTCGTTCCGCGCCCCCCTGCGTCGCTTCACACGTTTTAACGGCTTTCTTCCGTTATGTGTTCCTTTTGGAGACCCAAAAAGCAGGCCCAGGTAAGCCTGCCATTATAAAAGGCCCTGCCGCAAGGTAGGCAGGGCCGATAGGGCACATAATTAAAATTTATTCAAACACATTATCTTCATCAGGAATTTCTTCGGCAACAGCGTTGCCCTCGGCATCGATCCCTCGGCGGTCCAGCGTGGCGTGGATGAACTCCTGCGCCAAACCGTACAACGTGGCAAACACCGGCACGCCGATAACCATGCCGGGGATGCCCAGCAGATCCCCGCCCACTACGATGGAGAACAGCACCCACAAAGCCGAAATGCCGATGGACTGGCCCAGGATCTTCGGGCCGATAAAATTGCCGTCAAACTGCTGGATGATCAAAATCAGGATGCAGAAGATCAGCGCCTGGATGGGGTTGACCAGCAGCAGGATGAAGATGCTGGGCACCGCGCCAATGAACGGGCCGAACACCGGGATAATGTTGGTGATGCCAATGAACACGCTGATCAGCACAGCAAAGTCCAGCCGCAGCACCGTCATGCAGACAAAGGTAATAACGCCGATGATGGCGGAGTCGATGATCTTGCCGATGAAGAAACCGGTGAAGTTATCGTTGGCATAGTGGCAGATGCGCAGCGTCTGCTCGGCCGCACGGCGGGGCAGCAGCGCGTGGGTCACGGTGCGCAGCTGGTGCAGCAGGTGCTCCTTGTCTGCCAGCATGTAGATGCTGGATGCAATCGCCGTAAAGACATTGACGAAGTTGCCCGCCACATTGCCCATGGTGGACATGATCTGCGGCAGGGCCGTTTTGCCTAGGCTGTAGACCTCGTTGAGCATGGCCTCGGAATCATCCAGCATTTTAATGGCGCGGTCCAGATCCACACCGTAGCGCCCCTGGACGAACAGCAGCATTTCCTGGATGCCGTTGATATACTGCGGCACATTATTAAACAGCGTCATAATGCTGTTTACGATCTGCGGAATGACCAGCCAGGCCAGCAGCACGATCAACAGCACCGCCACCAGGTACGCCAGCAAAATGGCTACCCACCGCCAGCGCTTGGAATATTTCAACAGTTTGGTGTGGAAAAACCGCACCATGGGGTCTAAAATGTAGGCAATTACGATACCCCCGAAAAAGGGGGACAAGATGCCCATCAGTGCGCCGAACCCGCCTAGGAAATAGCCCAGGTTGTTCAGCAGCAGGTAAAATGCAATACCGGCGCATACGATGGCTACCCAATCCAAGATGCTTTCCGGCTTTCTGTCAATAAAATGCTTTCCGCTCACAATTCCTTGCCTCTCTCAATCATTGCCCGTTTGGCTTATCCATTTTATTGTACTTGCACATAGGGGCATGGTGCAAGAGGCAAATTGTTAATTTTTTGCCTTTTTTGTAACAGTTTTTCCCTGCGGGGCGGGCGGTGGTTCCTCGGGCAGGCCGCGGGCCGTCAACCCGGCGCCCACCGCCTGCCGTGCCAGCGCTGCCAAAACGGCCAGCGTGGGCACACCGGCTACCATGCCGGGGATACCAAACAGCTCGCCGCCCACCACGATAGCCAGCAGCACCCCCAGTCCGGATAGCCCCGTGGCCCCGCCCAAAATGCGCGGCGCGATGAAGTTGCCGTCGATCTGCTGCACGGCCAGGATAATAATCAGGAACTCTGCCGCCTGCAGGGGTGACTCCAGCAGCAACAGCAGCACCCCCGGCACTGCACCCAAAAACGGTCCCAGCACCGGCACGATGTTGGTCGCGCCCACCATCACGGCGATCAGCGGCGCGTAGTCCAGCCGCAAAAGCAGCATTAGGGCAAAGGTCTCGGCTCCCACCAGCAGTGCGTCCACCAGCTGACCGCCGATGTACCCACTAAAAGTTCGGTCCGCCAGTTGAAACACCGCACCCAGCTGTCCCACCGTCCGGGACGGCAGGGCGGCCCGCAGGCAAAGGCGGACGCTGTGCAGCAGCTTTTCCTTGCCCAGCAGTAGGTAGATGCTGGCGGCCAGCGCAATGCCCGCATCGGCCGCCGCCCCGGCCGTGTTGGAGGCTGCTTTGGCTGCAGCCTGCGCTGCCCGGCCCGACCACGCCGCGAACTCGCTTTGCAGCCGGGCGGTCAGCTGCTGCAAAATCGCGTCCATCGTGGCGGTATCCACGCCAAAGGTGGCCTGTACCCAGGCCAGCAGGCGGCGCAGTGTTTCCTCGTAGGCGGCCAGTTTGCCGAACAGCGAGGTCACGCTCTGCGCCAATTGCGGCAAGATCAGCCACAGCAGCAGCCCCGCCGCGCCAAACAACAGCGCGTAACTCACCGCCGCGCCGGCCCCGCGCCGCCCGCCAAACCACTTGGCCGCCAGCCATCGGGTGGGGATGTCCAGCACGTAGGCCAGCACCAGCCCCCACAAAAACGGCCGCAGCATCACGGTCAGCTGCCCCAGCGCCGCCGCCAGCGCGGGCAGCTGTGCTACCCCGCCAAAGATCAGTGCCGTACCCAGCGCCAGCCCCAGCCAATCCCCCACCGTGCGGGGCGTGCGGCCCAGCCAATGCTTCATAGTGTATCCTCCTGTGTTTTTCTTCTATCTGTTTTTCTTCTATCCTACCCGACCCGACCCGTGGGAAAGCGCGAAACCGGGCCGAAATCCATTGAAACACCGCCCTTTTTATGCTATGATACAGGTACGACCCAAAAGGGAGGGATTGCCATGACCCATACGACCGTGACCGCCGCCGAAATGAAGGCGCTGGAAAAAGCCGCTAACGACAACGGCCTTTTGTACATACAGATGATGGAAAACGCCGGCCGCGCCGCCTTTGCCCAACTGCGCCGCCGCTTGCCCGGCCCCGCCCGGCTGCTGGTGGCGGCGGGCAGGGGCAACAACGGCGGGGACGGCTTCGTCATGGCCCGGGTGGCCGCCAAGCAGGGCTGGCAGGTGCAGGTGCTGCTGGCTGAGGGCGAGCCGAAAACGCCCGACGCTATCACCAATTTTGGATCATTACGCGATCTGCCCATAGAAATTCTGCACGATGCGGCATCTGCCGCCCCGGCGGATGCGGTGGTGGATGCGCTATACGGCACGGGCTTCCATGGCACTTTACGCCCGGCGGGCCGCGCAGCCTGCGATTTAATGAACCGGCAGCACCAAAACGGTGCACTGCTGCTGGCGGTGGACCTGCCCAGCGGCATCAACGCCGATACCGGCGCGGTAGCCGAGGGTGCCGTGCGTGCAGACTTGACCGTGACCTTCCACCGCGCCAAACCGCTGCATTACACGCCGGGATCTGCCCATTATTGCGGCGAGGTGGTAGTGGCGGACATCGGCATCGGCGCTTACGCCGACGGCCAAAAAGAGGAGTAAAGCAACATGGGACGTTCATCCACACGGGAAAACAAGACCCGCTACCAGTTGGCCCGGGAGGAACTGGGCCTTTCCCGCGAGAAAGCCAGCGAACTGCTGGAGACCATCGCGCCCGAGCGCATCGAAAAAATCGAGAGCGAGCGCAGCCTGCCCCGGCCGGACGAAGTGCTCATCATGGCGGAAAAGTATAAAACACCGTCGCTTTGCAACTATTTTTGCGCGCGGCAGTGCCCCATCGGCCAGCAGTACGTGCCCGAGATCCGCAACAGTGAGCTTTCGGACATCGTGCTGAAAATGCTGGCCTCCCTCAACGCTATGGACCGCAAAAAGGAGCGGTTAATTGAAATTGCCGCCGACGGCACCATCAGCAAGGATGAGATCGACGACTTTGTGCGCATCCAGAAAGAGCTGGAGCGCATCTCGGTCACGGTGGAAACGCTGCAGCTTTGGGTGGAAAAGATGCTGGCCAACGGCAGGATCGACACTGAGGCCTATAATAAGGAGTCGGAAACGCCGTAATTTCTCTCCACAGGGAAAAATAGCACCGTTATTTTGCTGATTTTATCCTGTTTGTGCAATAAATAAGCGTGTATAATCGTATTCACAACAAAGGAGTGAATACATATGATTTCGTTAGCTGCCTTATTTCTGTTCGGTTGGTTCTTTTTCAAAAGCGTGGGGCTGGCGTTCCGGGTAGCCTGGTGCGCCGCCAAGGTGGCCGCAGCTGTGCTGTTCGTGGTGGCTCTGCCGCTGATGGTGGTGGGCCTGCTCATTGGGAGCATCATCAAACTGGCGCTGCCGCTGCTGCTCATCGCCGCCGCGTTCTATTTGCTGAAAAGCTGCGCATAACCGCACAAAAGATACCGCTGTGTGGCCGTAAATGGCATACACGGCGGTATTTTTGCTTATACTGTATTAAATTTTAGTCCACCACGGGGATGTTCAGCCCAAACTCCAGCGGGCGGAACCGGGGGCAGACATTCTCGGCCGTGCAGATGACCGAGGCCGCCAAACGGCTGCCGATCTCGCAGGCTTCCGGCAGTGTCTTGCCGTAGGTCAGGCCTATGACCGTACCGGCGAAGAAGGCGTCCCCCGCGCCGGTGGTGTCGATGACATCCACCTTTTTGGCGGGCACAACGCCGCTTTCGCCGTTGGATCGCGCATATACAGCGCCCTCACCGCCCATGGTCACCACCATGCAGGGGATGTTGGCGCTGTGTACGTTAGCGGCCAGCGTGCGGCACATCTCCTCGGGGGCCATGTGGTCGTACTCGTCGGAGAAGAGCAGCCCGGCCTCCTGCTGGTTGCAGACGAAGCAGTCGATCTCCTGCAAAAAGGCGCGGCGCTCCATGGCGATGCTCATGTTGGAGATGGCGGCGTAGACCTTTTTGTTGTACTTTTTGGCGCAGCGCAAAATCTGCTTGACGGTGTTCTTTTCCAGATCCAGTTCAAAGGCGATGCCGTCGCAGTCGGCAAAAATTTCGTCGCCTTTTTCCTCCAGCAGCCTGGTCAGCGGGGTGGTGTCCGGCCGCTTGGAGATGGCGGCGCATACGTCGCCGTCGTTGTCAAACACGGCCAGCCAGGTGCCCATGCCGTCGGGCACTTTCTCGATGTATTTGGTGTTCACCTTATGTTTGGCCAGCTTGTCGATAACGTCCTGGCCGGAGCCGGTGTCATCCACCAGGCTGACGAAAGTGGGGCGCAGCTCCACATTGGCAATATCCTCGGCCACATTGCGGCAGACGCCGCCGTGGACCTGCTCGACCCGGCCGGCGTTGCGCCCACCCGGGATGTAGGTGGATAGCGGATAGCCTTTAATATCTACAAACACCGCACCGATGACTACGATACCCATACGAAAAAGTCCTTTCCTATACCAAAAGATTGCCCATATTGTACCATGGTTCGGCAGGATACGCAATTGTGTTACAACTTCTTCAACTTCTCCAGCCGATTCAGCGCTTCATGCAGCGTCTCATCCTTCTTCGCAAAATGGAAGCGGATCAGGTGGTTCACATCCTCGCGGAAGAAGCTGGAGCCGGGCACGGCGCCTACGCCCACATCCCGGGCCAGCATCTCGCAGAATTCCAGGTCGCTCTTGTAGCCGTAGCGGGAAATGTCCATCAGCACGTAGTACGCGCCCTGGGGCGTGGTGTGCTCCAGCCCGATGGCATCCAGGCCCTGCACAAACAAATCCCGCTTGTGGGTGTAGATTTTCAGCAGTTCATCGTAATACTCCCGGCCAAAGCGCAGGCCGGGGATGACAGCCTCCTGCAGGGGCGCGGCGGCGCCTACGGTCAAGAAGTCGTGGACCTTTTTGATGCGGTCGGTGATCTCGGCCGGGGCGATGGTGTAGCCCAGCCGCCAGCCGGTGATGGAGTAGGTTTTGGACAGCGACGAGCAGGAGATCGTGCGCTCCCACATACCGGGCAGGCTGGCAAAGTAGGTGTGGGTGTAAGGTGCGTAGACGATATGCTCATACACTTCGTCGGTGATGACGTAGGCGTCGTACTTTTTGGCCAGGTCAGCGATGGTTTCCAGCTCAGTACGGGTGAACACCTTGCCGCAGGGGTTGGACGGGTTGCACAGGATCAAGGCCTTGGGGTGCTGCTTGAAAGCAGCTTCCAGCTCGTCCACGTTAAAATCAAACGTGGGCGGGTGCAGCGGCACATAAATAGGCTCGGCCCCGGAAAGGATCGTGTCAGCACCGTAATTCTCGTAAAAAGGCGAAAACACGATGACCTTGTCGCCAGGGTTGGCCACCGTCATCATGGCAGCCATCATGGCCTCGGTGCTGCCGCAGGTGGTCACGATCTCGCTGTTGGGGTCGATTTCACAGCCCATCAGGCGGCTTTGCTTTTCGGCCAGCGCCTCGCGGAAGTTCTGCGCGCCCCAGGTGATGGAATACTGGTGGAAATCCTCGTGGGCGACCTCGGCCAGGCGGTTCAAAATAGCCTGGGGCGGGTCAAAGTCCGGGAATCCCTGGGACAGGTTGACCGCGCCATATTGGTTGGAGATGCGGGTCATCCGCCGGATGACCGAATCCGTAAAATGCGCTGTGCGCGTGGATAGTGGCTGCATGGGCTGCTCCTCCCTCTATACTCCACAAAATATATGCCCATTATTATAGTAATCACGCGTCTTTATTGCAACCTGCCCCTCATCAACACCCCGGCAGCCCTGCAAAATGCTTTAAGGCAACACCGCACAATTCCCGCCTAACGGCTCAAGCACCGCTCCGGCGGCTGCGGCACGGCACCTGCGTTGCCAAAATGCTCGATAATACACAAAGTATTATCTGCGCTTTTGGCTTAGCATCTGCCGCACCTCGCTCGCCGTATCGGCACTTAGAATTATGCGGTATTGCCTTAAAGAAATTTTCTCTTTGCCGCTGTAAAGCGAAAGAAATTTTCGCAAAACCACGTGAAAACGGCAATGAAAAGTTAAATATCTTACGATTTTTGGGCAATAATCCTCTCTTTGTTAACAAATTGTCCAAATATGGTGTGGGTTTTTCGTCTTTTCGGCAATTTTAACAAAAGGGGTTTTCTTTTTTGTAAAAATGTGTTAACATATATTTAACAAAGTGGTCGGCTGGCGGAACCAGATCAGCCCCACTTAAATATTTTGGAGGAATGCTTTTATGATGAAGTATCTGCAAAAGCTCGGCAAAGCGTTAATGCTTCCCGTAGCTGCGCTGCCCGTCTGTGGTATCCTGATGGGCATTGGTTATGCGCTCGCTCCCGCCGTTATGGGCGCTGAGGGTGCTACCTCCGGTGCTGCGTACACCGTTGGTTTCCTGCTGATCAAGGCCGGTGGCGCTTTGATCGACAACATGGCTTGGCTGTTCGCCATCGGCGCTGCTGTGGGTCTGTCTGATGACCATGACGGCACGGCCGGTCTGGCTGGCCTGGTCAGCTTCCTGATGATGCAGCAGCTGCTCAGCCCCGGCGTTGTCGGTGCTGTCCGTACCCTGGAAGAAGGCTCCGTCGATTACATTGCTTTCAGCAAGATCGCCGGCAACTCCTTCATCGGTATCCTGGCCGCCATCATCGGTGCTGCCTGCTACAACAAGTTCAAGAACACCCAGCTGCCTGACTGGCTGGCGTTCTTCAGCGGCAAGCGCAGCGTTGCTATCGTGACTGCCGTTGTTTCCATCGTTGTTTCTGTCGTTCTGCTGTTCGTCTGGCCTGCCATCTTCGGCGTTCTGGTTGCTCTGGGCAACGGCATTGCCAAGATGGACGGCGTTGGCGCCGGCATCTACGCTTTCCTGAACCGTCTGCTGATCCCCACCGGCCTGCATCACGCCCTGAACAACGTGTTCTGGTTTGATACCATCGGCCTGGGCGACCTGAGCCACTACTGGGCTGGCGACACCTCCGCTGATGTGGGCTGGAGCCTCGGTATGTACATGTCCGGCTTCTTCCCCTGCATGATGTTCGGTATTGCCGGTGCTGCTCTGGCCATGGTCCAGACTGCTAAGAACAAGAAGGCTGCTATCGGCCTGGTCGTTTCCGCTGCTATCTGCGCTTTCGTCTGCGGCGTTACCGAGCCCTTCGAGTTCGGCTTCATGTTCCTCTGCTTCCCTCTGTACATCGTCTACGCCGCTCTGTACGGCATCTTCACCATCATCACCTACTACTCCGGCTTCCGCGCAGGCTTCTGCTTCTCCGCCGGTGCTACTGACCTGGTCTTCTCCGCCAGCCTGCCCGCACATGCTAACACCTGGATGATCATTCCTCTGGGCATTGCTGCTTTCGTCGTGTTCTACCTGGTGTTCCGTTTCGCCATCACCAAGTTCGACCTGAAGACCCCCGGCCGTGAGGACGAGGACGAGGAAGCCGCTGAGGCCAACATCACCCTGGCCAACAACGACTACACTGCCATCGCCAAGGGCGTTCTGGCTGCTGTCGGCGGCAAGGGCAACGTTGCCAACGTTGACTACTGCGCTACCCGCCTGCGCTTCGAAATCAAGGACCACACCGCCGTTGATGAGAAGGCTGTTAAGAAGGCTGGCGCCGCTGGTGTCATCCGTCCCAGCAAGACTGCCTGCCAGGTCGTTATCGGCCCCAAGGTTCAGTTTGTGTACGACGAACTGAAGAAAATGCTGTAAGCCTTGCGTGATCGCTTACAGTGCCCCTTGGTAAAGGTTCTGGTTCCCTTTATCTAAACCGCATATCTTCCGCCGGGGGCGGGCTGAACGCCTGCCCCCGGCGCTTTTTATGAAATGTTGCCTGGAGCTTGCACAAAATTGCTCGGATTTTGATATAAAATTCACATTTATCTGCTTTTTCTAAAACGGTATTGTGGTATAATACAAGGTAAGGAGAAACGGCGGCCCCACCGGCCCGCCCCAATAATTAGGAGGAAATCTCTATGAAAATCATCCGCGCGAAAGACTACTATGACATGTCCCGCAAGGCTGCCAACATCATCTCGGCTCAGGTCATCATGAAACCCAACTGCGTGCTGGGCCTGGCCACCGGCGGTACCCCCGTGGGTACCTATAAACAGCTGGTCGAGTGGTACAACAAGGGCGACCTGGACTTTTCCGAGGTCACCAGCGTCAACCTGGACGAGTACCGCGGCCTGCCCAAGGAGCATCCCGAAAGCTACTGGAGCTTCATGCACCGCAACCTGTTCGACCTGGTCAACATCCGCCCCGAAGCCATCAACCTGCCCGACGGTACCAACATGGATGCCGAGGGCGAGTGCGCCCGCTATGACGCTGTCATCAAGAGCGTCGGCGGTGTCGACCTGCAGCTGCTGGGCATCGGCCACGACGGCCACATCGGTTTCAACGAGCCGGGCGAGGCCTTCGAGCTGGGCACCCACTGCGTCGACCTGAAGCCCGAGACCATCGAGGCCAACAAGCGCTTCTTTGACGGCAACGAGGACCTGGTCCCCAAACAGGCCTACACCATGGGCATCAAGACCATCATGCAGGCCCGCAAGGTGCTGATGGTCGTCAACGGCAAGGGCAAGGCTGAAATCGTGAAGAAAGCCTTCTTCGGCCCCGTCACTCCCGAAGTGCCCGCCAGCATCCTGCAGATGCACCCCGACTTTATCCTGGTCGGCGATGAGGAAGCATTCAGCCTGATCTGATGGCAGGAGGTTTTCCGTTATGATTATCAAAAATGCCAAAGTTTTTACGGATGGCTGCCGTTTTGTGGAAAAAGACCTGGTGATCCGCGATGGCCGCATCGTCTTCGGTGCCGCCCCGCAGGAGAACGAGGAAGTGCTGGACGCCAAGGGCAGCTACGCCCTGCCCGGCCTTGTGGACATCCACTTCCACGGTGCTGTCGGCCATGACTTCTGCGATGCCGACGAAGCAGGTCTGCAGGCCATTGCCGATTTCGAGGCCAGCAAAGGTGTGCTGGCCATCTGCCCCGCCACGATGACCTTCAGCGAAGAGATCCTGAACGGCATCATGGATGTGGCTGTGGCCCATAAAAATGAGCACGGCGCGGATCTGGTCGGCATCAACATGGAAGGTCCCTACATCAGCCCCAAAAAGGTGGGCGCCCAGAACCCCAAGTACGTGATGGCCGCCAACGCCGATATGTTCCGCCGACTGCAGGCCCGCAGCGGTGGGCTGATCAAGCTGGTGGACGTCGCCCCCGAGGAGCCGGGCAACATGGACTTCATCAAGGAATGTCACGATGAGGTGCGTATTTCCATTGCCCACACCTGCACCGACTATGACACCGCCAAAGAAGCCTTTGCCGCCGGTGCCACCCACATGACCCACCTGTACAACGCCATGCCGGGCATCACCCACCGCGCCCCCGGCCCCATTATCGCCGCGCTGGAGGAGGGTGCCGAGGTCGAGCTGATCACCGACAACGTGCACATCCACCCCGCCGTGGTGCGCTTTACCTTCAACACCTTCGGCGACGACCACGTGATTCTGATTGCTGATAGCATGATGGCCTGTGGTCTGCCCGACGGCCAGTACAGCCTGGGTGGTCAGGCCGTCACCGTGCACGGCCGCCGCGCCACCCTGACCGAGCAGGAGGGCACCATCGCCGGCAGCGCCACCTGCCTGTTTGACTGCATGAAGCGTGCGGTGCAGGAGATGGGCGTGCCGCTGGAAAGCGCCGTCCGCGCCGCCACCCTCAACCCCGCCCGCAGCATCGGTGTCGATGCCGACTATGGTAGCCTGGAAGCAGGCCGCTGGGGCAACGTGGTACTGGTGGACGACCAGCTGAACATCCAGACAGTGGTGCGCCACGGCCAGATTCTGTAACCGCTGTAAAAGCCGCAAAAAATAAACCGGGACGTTTTGCCGCGTCCCGGTTTTCTTTTTGCGCACCGTATGCTACAATGGGCGCAACAAGCAAGAAGGAGTGTGCCCCTATGAAGAAAATTGCGATTTTGGGCTGCGGCCAGCTGGGCAGCATCGTGGCCGATGCCATTGCCAGCGGCCTGCTGCCGGATTATACCCTCTGTGCAGCGATGAGCCGCAAGCTGCCGGACGCCGAGGCCCTGTGCGCCAAAGCGGGCGGCGCGGCCTGCGTCACCTTGGACGAGGTGCTGGCCCAGAAACCGGATTACGTGGTGGAGACCGCTGCCGTGCAGGTGGCCAAAGAAAGCTGCCTGCCGGTGCTGGAAGCCGGGCTGGGCTTTATCCCCATCAGCATCGGCGCTTTTGCGGATGCCGATTTTTACGCCAAGGCCTGCGCCGCGGCCAAGGCCCACGGCGGGCGCATCTACCTGCCCCACGGCGCAGTGGGCGGCTTTGATGTGCTGCACACGGTGGCCCTGATGGCCAAGGCGAAGAACCAGCCCATCACCGCCGAGATCCACACCCACAAAGGCCCGGCGTCACTGAAAAACACGCCGCTGTTCACCGAAGAGCTGATGACCACGCCAGAAAGGACGGTGCTGGCCGGCACCGCTGCCGAGGCCATCCAGGTATTGCCCACGAAGGTGAACGTGGCGGTCGCCGCCGCCCTGGCCAGCATCGGCCCCGACGCCATGGGTGCAAAAATTACCAGCGTGGAAGGCTTTGCCGGTGACGACCACTGCATCACCATGGAGACCGACGGCCTGAAAGTGACCTCCGACGTCTACAGCCGCACCGCCGAGATCGCCGGCTGGAGCATCGTCTCCCTTCTGCAAAACCTCGCCAGCCCTGTGGTGCTGTTTTGACCTACTTTCTTTGGAAAAGAAAGTAGGCAAAGAAACTTTCCATATAACACAACACAAAAGGGCGATGCCGGAGAACTGCATCGCCCCTTTGTAATGTCGTATTGAGGATAAACCGTAGAGCATTTTGGCCCATTCGACCACCTCATATCGAGGTGTCTGCCGCAGGGCGGCGGAACACCGAAAGCGCAAACAAAAAATTATTTCTCGCGGCGTTTCGTCAAATATTCATCCATTTCTTCGGCAACCTGCTTAGAGTATTTAACAGCCTCCACAACGGTCCGTGCGCCCAGCACCACATCACCGCTGGCAAAAATCCCCTCACGGGTGGTGTGGCCGTGCTCGTCGGTGGCAAGCAGACCGTGGCTGCTCATCTCCAGGCCGGTGGTGGTGCTGACGATGCGGTTCTGCGCGCCCTGGCTGATGGCAATGATGACGCTGGAGCAGGGGAAGAACTGCTCCTCGCTGGTGGAGGTAATGTTGCCTTCCTCGTCCATCTCCACTTTCTTGTAGTAAACGCCGTCGTCGGTAATGCGGGTGGGGCGCATGCCGTAGTAGAACTCCACGCCGTCGGCCTTGGCGTAGTCCACCTCACGCACGCTGGCGGCGGTCTGGTAGCGGCGGCAGAACACGCTGACATGGCGCACGCCCTTGCGCAGGGCGGTACGGGCCACGTCCATCTATCACCTTTCTGTATCGAGTATACCCATACCGACGCAGCTTGTCAACGCGCGATAAGGTTACAAAATGATGGCTGCGAGCTGATTTAGGCCCGCGGCCTGCAGGCGGCGCTGGTGTAGTCCGCACCCGGGCTGAAACGCTGGGCCGCTGAAAAGAGGGAACCGCTATGAACGCCGATTCGTCAAGGGCGTCGTCGTCCCGATCCTGACCATTGTGGATGAGGACGAGAAGATTGATGAAGAAAAACAGCGTGCCCAGGTGGATTACGTCATCGTGGGCGGCGTCACCGGCATCCTGACCTTTGGCTCCAACGGCGAGTTCTACATGCTGGAGGAGGATGAGATGGAGCACGGCCTGCGCATCATAGTGGACCGGACCGCCGGGCGTGTGCCGGTCTACTTCGGCATCGGGGCCATCAACGCCAAAAAGTGCTGCCGCCTGGCCAAAATGGCCATGGCAAACGGCACGGCGGCGGTCAGCGTGCTGCAGCCCATGTTCTTGAAGCCGACCCACGATGAGCTGTTTCTCCACTTTAAAACCATTGCCGGGAGGATTCCCGATACACCGGTATTGCTGTATAATAATCCCGGACGGGTCGGCTACACGCTGACTACCCCGGCGGGTGCCGCCCGGGACGGGTTTGTGCGTACCATGACCGCCGCCGGACTTTTATAAAAAGGAGTCTTTGCCATGAATACCACCCTGCGTGCCCAAGCTGAAACGATTGTAACTGCCAGCATTCACGCCGTGCTGCCGGATGAAGCGGTGCGCCGCGCATTGCAGGGCTTTGCCCCGGCGGGGCGGGTGTTTTTGGCAGCCGCGGGCAAGGCCGCCTGGCAGATGGCCCATGCCGCCGTAGAAGTGCTGGGCCGGCCGGCCGGCGGCGTGGTTATTACCAAATACGGCCACGTGAAAGGCGAGATTCCCGGCGTGACCTGCTATGAAGCCGCCCACCCGGTGCCCGACGAAGCAGGCTTTGCCGCTACCGAAAAGGCGCTGGCGCTGGTGCATGGGCTGACCGCGCAGGATGCTGTGCTGTTTTTGCTCTCCGGCGGCGGCAGTGCCCTATTGGAAAAGCCGCTGATCCCTGGCGCGGAATTGCAGGACATCACGTCCCAGCTGCTGGCCAGCGGCGCGGATATTGTGGAGATGAACACCATCCGCAAGCGCCTGTCCGGCGTCAAGGGCGGACGGTTCGCGCTGGCCTGCGCCCCTGCGCAGGTGTACAGCATCGTGCTCAGCGATATTTTGGGCGACCCGCTGGATATGATCGCCAGCGGCCCCGCCTGCCCGGACAGCTCCACCTGCGCCGAGGCCAAGGCTATCGCCGCACGGTATGGGTTAAAGCTTTCCCCGGCGGCTGCGGCGCTTCTGGAGCAGGAAACACCCAAAGCGCTGGACAATGTGACCACCAAAATCACCGGCAGCGTGCGGGAACTGTGCGCCGCTGCGGCGGATGCCTGCCGCAAAGCGGGCTACACCCCCGTGCTGCTGACCGACCGGCTGAACTGCGAAGCCCGGGAGGCAGGGCGTTTTTTGGGCAGCATCGCCCAAAGCCACGCCGGGCAGGGGCAAAAGCTGGCCTTTCTGGCGGGCGGCGAGACCGTGGTACACCTGACGGGCCACGGCCTGGGCGGTCGCAACCAGGAATTGGCGCTGGCCGCCGCCCCTGCGCTGGCAGGGCTGAATGCCTGCGTTTTCTCGGTGGGCAGTGACGGCACCGACGGCCCCACCGATGCGGCGGGCGGCTACACGGACGGCGATACGGATGCCGCCCTGACCGCCTACGGCCTAACTGTGCCTGCCGTGCTGGCAGATAACGACGCCTACCACGCCTTGCAGGCAGTGGGCGGGCTGCTGGTCACCGGCCCCACCGGCACCAATGTAAATGATGTAAGTGTGGTGCTGGTGCAGGGATAACCACACAAAACAAAACGTCCCCGGTGGTCCCATCGCGGACCACTGGGGGCGTTTTGCGTTGTTTTGTAAGGTTACTTCTGCTCGGCCAGCCATTCCACCGCCGACAGGGCGGCAATGTTGCCCTGCCCGGCAGCCTTGATATACTGGTAGGGCTTGCCTGCCAGATCGCCGCAGGCGAAGCAGCCCGGCAGGTTGGTGCGCATCTGGGCGTCCACGGCTACATGGGGGCCGTCGGTGGCAAGGCCCGGCACCAGTTTGTCCGGCGCTACGGCATCCCGCAGCACAAACACACCGTCCACGGGGTGCAGATCTTTGTCGGTCTGCACGCCCTCGGCCCTCATCGTGCCGGGGATGGATAGCACCCTCTCCCGCACCACCGTTACGTTGGGGTCGACATTGACCTCGTGGGGTACGACCGGGAAATACAATACCCGGGCGCAGGTCTCGGCCAAAAAGTCGGCCTCGCGGCAGCTCTCGGCGTTGTAGCCCAGCACGGCCACTGCCTTGCCCTTGTAAAAGTGGGCGTCGCAGGTGGCGCAGTAGCTTACGCCGCGGCCCAGCAGCTCGTCCTCACCGGGGAAAGGTTTGCCCATCACGACGCCGCCCGCCAGAATGACTGACGAGGCCTCATACATAATATCCGGCGTCTGGATGCCGAAGTAGCTGCCCATGGCGTAGACGGTCGTGACCTGCTTCTCGGTGATCTCCACGCCCATCACGTCCAGATGGTGCTTGAGTTTGTCGGCCAGGTCGGTGCCGGTAATGTCCGGCAGACCGGGGTAGTTGCGGATGGTATGGGCCTTGGTCATCTTGGTCGTCAGCCCTTTGCTGCCAAACAGCAGCACCTGCTTGCCGCGCACGCGGGCGGTGATGGCCGCCGATACGCCGGCAGGCCCAGTACCGATAATGGCAATATCAGCGCGGGTGGTTTCGTTCATGGCAGTTCTCCTCTATACTTTCTGTATACGCTTATACTTTCCCTATTCTACCACAAAATCAGGCGTGTGCAATATTTTTTGTAGCGATGATGTCCACGCCTGTGCCCGCCACATTTTCGGCCAAAACCTGGCCAATGGTTATGGGGGCGGGGACTTCCACGTCTTTCAGTGCGCGGACCACATCAAAAATCTTGCCTTTGGGGATGTCACTGCGGGTCTTGCAGCTGACCATGGCCAGGGTGCCGCCGGTCACGCGGACGGTGCTGGTCACGATGCGGGTGGGGGCCGTGACCTCCTTGCGGGCGTAGGCATCACCCCGGGGGCAGGTGTTGCCGGTGACGGAGGCGACCGCGCCGTCCTCCATCGTAACGATCAGCGGGCAGCCCATGGGGCAGCCGATGCAGGTAAGTTCGATTTTTTTCGTTTCCATAATCAGGCCTCCTCCAGCGTAACAGTCAGGCACGAGGCGTCAGGATGGGCGCGCAGGTCGGCCCCTTTCAGGCGGACGGTCTCCATCTCGCCGGGGGCCAGCACGGGCCGCTTGCGGCTGAAAATGCAGGTATCGCCCAGATATACGGCGATCTTTTTGTTCTTGAACACACCGCCCACGCGGAAGCGGATGGTCACGGTATCGCCGGCGCAGGCCGGGCGCACCGTGGCGGGCACGGTGTAGCGCACGCCGTTCTCGCAATGTACCGGGATGGCCGGGGCGTCCTGCTCGCCATTTTGCAAATAAGCGGCGGCCTGGACACCGGCAGCGCCGGCTTCCTCGGAAACATAGTCCACCAGATCATGCACATGCAGCACATTGCCTGCGGCAAACACGCCGGGGATGCTGGTCTCCAGGCTTTCGTTGACCAGCGGCCCGCTGGTGATGGGGCTTAACGCCACACCGGCGGCGCGGCTCAGCTCGTTTTCAGGCAGCAGACCGCAGGAGAGCAGCAGCGTGTCGCAATCGTAGTGTTCCTCGGTGCCGGGGACGGGCTTGCCGTTTTCTACACGGGCCAGCGTGATGCCCTCGACCCGCTCCTTACCCTGGATGTCCACGACGGTGTGGCTCAGCTTCAGCGGGATGCCGAAGTCATCGAGACACTGCACAATGTTGCGCTTTAAGCCGCCGGAGTAGGGCATCAGTTCGGCCACCACCTGCACCTGGGCACCCTCCAGCGTCATGCGGCGGGCCATGATCAGGCCGATATCACCGGAGCCAAGGATGACCACCTTGCGGCCAGGGAGATAGCCCTCCATGTTCACCAGCCGCTGGGCCGTACCGGCGGTGTAAATGCCGGCGGGGCGGTAGCCGGAGATGTTCAGCGCACCGCGCGGGCGCTCCCGGCAGCCCATGGCCAGAATGACGGCTTTCGGGTGCAGCTGGAACAGGCCGTCCGTTTTGTTCATGGCGGTCACGGTCTTGTCTGCTGCCAGGTCCAGCACCATGGTGTTGAGTTTGTAGGGAATCTGCAATTCCTCAGCCTGGGCGATGAACCGGGCCGCATACTCGGGACCGGTCAGTTCCTCTTTAAAGGTGTGCAGGCCAAAGCCGTTGTGGATGCACTGGTTCAAAATGCCGCCCAGTTCGCTGTCGCGCTCTAAAATCAGCAGGTTTTCTACACCGGCCTTGCGGGCAGCCACGGCTGCCGCCAGCCCCGCGGGGCCGCCGCCGATGATGACGAGATCTACGTTGTTCATATCCAGCCCCTCCTTTTAAAACGTATCCTTGTTGGTGCCGACGATGATTTTAGATTTGCCGCCGGCCTTGGTAATTTCACTCTGGGGCACGCCCAGTTCGCGGGCCAGAATTTCCATCACGCGGGGGCTGCAGAAGCCCGCCTGACAGCGGCCCATACCGGCACGGGTGCGGCGCTTTACGCCGTCCAGACTGCGGGCACCGGGCACGCGGTGGATGGCATCAATAATTTCGCCCTCGGTCACGCTCTCACAGCGGCAGATAATCTGCCCGTAGGCGGGGTTCTCTTTGATAAGGGCGGCGCGTTCTTCAAAAGGCAGCGTCTTGGGGTCCAGGATACCCTTGCGGGTTGGGTCAAACGTCGGATCGTCCTCCAGATGCAGGCTGTTTTTCACGATGTCGGCCACCATGGCGCCCACGGCGGGGGCGCTGGACAGGCCAGGGGACTCGATGGCAGCGCAATCCACAAAGCCGGGGGCAATCTCGCCAATGAAGAAATCGTGCCGCGGCTCGTGGGCGCGCAGGCCTGCAAAGCTGGTGATAGTCTGGCGCATGGGCAGGTCCTTCACCGCCAGGCCGGACTTCTCCCGCACTTCGTTCAGGCCTGCCGCCGTGGTGGCGGTGGCCTCTTTGTCATCCACATCAATGGCCGTGGGGCCGACCAGCAGGTTGCCATGCACGGTGGGGGTAACCAGCACGCCCTTACCGTACTTGCCCGGCAGCTGGAAGATGGTGTGGTGCACATGCCCTGCCGCCGCGTGGTCCAGCAGGAAGTAATCGCCGCGCCGGGCAATGATCTGCATCGGGTGGGAAGCATCCACGGCGTTGTGCAGCTCGTCCGCATGTACACCGGCGGCGTTCACCACCAGGCGCGTCTCAAAGCTGCCCTTGTCGGTCTCCACGCGCCAGCCGCCCTCGATGGGGGCAAAGCCGGTGACGGTGGTATCAAACTGGAACTTTACGCCATTTTTTGCGGCGTTCTCGGCAAAAGCATAGGTCAGGCCAAAGGGGCAGACGATGCCGCCGGTGGGTGCCCACATGGCAGCCACCGCGTTATCGGAAACGTTCGGCTCCATCTTGACCAGCTCGTCGCGTTCGATAATGCGCAGGCCCTCTACGCCGTTGGCCACGCCGTTTTCATACAGCTTTACCAGATTCGGGCGGTCCTGCTCGCTCAAACACACCACCAGGCTGCCGCACTGGTCGTAGGCAAAATCCAATTCTTTGGCAAGGGCAGGCATACGGCGGCTGCCCTCCACATTCAGCTTGGCCATCAGGCTGCCGTGGGTGGCATCGTAGCCTGCATGGACAATGGCGCTGTTGGCCTTGGAGGTGCCGCAGCAGACATCCTCCTCCTTATCCAGCACCAGAATATCTGCTTTACAGCGCGATAATTCCCGCGCCGCGGCGCAGCCGGAAACGCCTGCACCTATAATCAGAACGTCCAACATACTTATTCTCTCCTTCTGGCGAAATCCATCCGGAAAATCACCTATAATACCAGTATAGCGTGCAGAAGTTTTGCCGTCAATAGCCTGTTTTTTGTTGTTTTTGTACAAAAAATATCCCATAAACCACACAAAGCAGCACCTGGTAGATCAGGCGCTGCCTTGCGGCTTTGAAGTAATAAAGAAAATGTCTGCTTCGCCTGCGGCCTACAGCATCGGCGGGGTGGTATCCCGCAGAACCAACCGGCAGGGCAGGCAGATGGTCTTTTCCACATCGGATTCGTGGTTTAAAAGGCGGATCATCTGCTTAGCGGCCATGCGGCCGGTCTCGTGCAGGCTGTTGTCGATGGAGGTCAGCTGCGGGTAGCAGATGGTGCAGTAGACGCTGTTGTTGCAGCCAATGACGGCGACTTCGTCCGGGATGCGCTTGCCGGTGGCCTGCAGCGCGTGCAGGCAGCCCACTGCGGTGGTATCCTCGGAAAAGACGATAGCATCGGTGTTTGGGTCCTGCTGCAGGATGTGTGTGGTCACGAACTGACCGCCCTCGATGGAACGTTCGGCCCGGTAGCAGCGCTCCGTCAAACCGTATTCCCGGATGGCACGGCGGTAGCCGTTCAGCTTGTGCTCCTCACTCTCGGTCTCGTCATCATTGACAAAGGCAATGCTGCGCCGCCCGGCCTGGGCCAGCCGCTTGACGGCGTGGTAGGTGCCGTCTTCCTCATCGGAAAGGACACCGTAGGCGTTGGGCAGCGGCAGAACCGCGTTGGCAAACAAAATCAGAATATTGGGAACATATTTGGCAATGTACTCGCGGCACTGTGGTGTCACGAATATGGAACCGACGAAGAATACGCCAATGATCTGCTGGGCGTTCAGCGTACGCAGATACTCGCCGGTGCGGGCGGGGGTGCCGCCCAGGTTGCACAGGATGGTGCTGTACCCGGCGGTGGCCATCGTGCGCTCGATCTCATAGGCGATGGCGGCGTGGTGTACATCACGGATGTCCACCGTCATAACGGCTACGCAGCGGCTTTGCCGGGTGGCCAGGCCTTTCGCTACCTGGCTGGGCCGGTAATCGCAGCTGTCCAGCACGGCCTGCACCTTGATGCGGGTGGCTTTGCCCACCTTGCCGCCGTTCATCACCCGGGAGACCGTGGCAATCGAGACCCCGGCTTCCCGGGCTATATCATAAATAGTCAAGAAATACCTCCTGTGGGATGCAACACTTTGTAAGCGTTTTCAACATATTCATCATAGCACGCCCCAAAAACCGATGCAATTCTCGGATTTGACAAGATAATAACAGGGTTTTCTAACAAAATGACGAAAATTTACGGCATCTGTTATTTCCTACACAAATACACAAAATTTCGGCCTGGCTTGTGTCTTTTCTGCACAATTGCCCTCAAGCGATTACAATTTCCTTGAATCGTTAAATTTGGGAACAAGAGAGGGTAAAAAACATTTTGGCGGGATATTTGTCTAAACCGGGCTCTTTTTTCTATTGTATGGGCTGTGGCGGCGTGATAAAATAAACTGGTCTTTGATTTTTCCCTTTTTGTATAAGGATATATACGCATTATGGCTACCGCGCAAAGCCGCGTTACCGATATGACCCGGGGCGACCCGGTACGGCTGCTGCTGAACTTTTCGGCACCGCTGTTTTTAAGCAACCTGCTGCAGCAGTTCTATAATCTGGCGGATACCGCTTTGGCCGGGCATATCCTGGGGGACGCTGCCCTGGCGGAAATCGGGGCTACGGCTGCCCTGTACGGCCTTATCATGAACTTCGCTTTCGGCATGAATAACGGTCTGGCGCTGACGGTCAGCCGCCTGTTTGGCGCAGGTGATGAAAAGGGCGTGCGCCGCGCTACGGCCTGGATGCTGGCGCTGGCCGGGGCTACGGCTGCTGTGCTGACGGTGGTTTTCGTTGGTGTGCGCCGTCCGCTGCTGGTGCTGCTACAGGTGCCGGAAGCGTCGATAGATGGGGCCCTTGCCTACCTGACGCTGATTCTGCTGGGCATCCCGCTGACTATGGCTTATAATATGGAAGCCGCCCTGCTGCGGGCCATTGGCAACAGCCTGACGCCGCTGTACTTTTTGCTGTTCAGCACGGTGCTCAACATCGGGCTGGACATCGCCTTTATGGGCCCGCTGCAGCTGGGCGTGGGCGGCGCGGCGGCCGCCACCGTGGTAGCCCAGGGCATCAGTGCGGTGCTGTGCGGGTGGTACATCATCCGCAACTACCCGGCCCTGCACTTTACCCGCAACGCCTTTGCCAACGGCAAAAAATTTGCCGCCAATATGTTCTGGGCGGGCCTAAGCATGGGCCTGATGAGCGCCATCTACAACATCGGCAGTGTGGTACTGCAAAGCAGTATCAATGCGCTGGGCAGCACCTACATCGCGGCCCAGGTGGCCGCCCGCCGCTTTGCCGAACTGTTCTTTATCCCCGGCGGTGCGCTGGGCATCGCAGTGGCCACCTACAGCAGCCAGAACCTGGGTGCGGGACACCGCAGCCGCATCATGAAAGGCGTGACCACGGCGCTGGGCATCTACTTTGTGTGGTGGGTGTTCGTGATGTTGTTCGTGTTCTTCCTCAGCGATCCGGCGGTGCGGGCCATCACCGGCACCAACGACGAGGTCATCATCTCCAACGCGGTGCTGTACTTGAAGATCAGCGCCCCGGTCATCCCGCCCATGGCGGTGCTGGTCATCGTGCGGAACATGCTGCAGGGCATCCAGCACACCATCGAGCCGCTGCTGGCCAGCGGACTGGAACTCATCGGCAAGGTCATCTTCGGCGTGTGAATCGTGCCCGCGGTGGGCTACACGGCGGTCTGCTTCTGTGAGCCGGTCACCTGGGTGATCTGCTTCGTGTTCATCCTGGGCGCGCTGTACCGCTGCCGGGGTGAGTTGAAGGACAAAGAATAAGTTCTATACCGGGCATGGCCAATGGGCTGTGCCTGTTTTTTGTTTACAGGGGCGGTTGAATGCTTTATAATAAAGGCAATACCGCATAATTCTAAGTGCCGATACGGCGAGCGAGGTGCGG
>ENA-UONW01001563-UONW01001563.1-human-gut-metagenome-genome-assembly--contig:-CS52-NODE-1563-length-26594-cov-5.951129_pt1 | contig 26594 bp, 29 predicted proteins | sample MGYA00242463_ERZ724010 | MGnify/ENA metagenome assembly ERZ724010 | reverse complement strand
TCCACCACATTATAATATGTATGTATCTTAAAATCAAAATATTTTTAAATTCGCGCGTGGAAGATGCAGGCAAAAAATATACCTTCTATCACAGCGATAAAATGCTGCTCACAACCGCACAAAAGCTTTCAGCCACACATCAGATTTCTGCGCTGTCCGGTATTTCCATAAAAACCGGAACGATCGCAAGCTGTGATGCATGGCTGAACCGTCTTGATTATATTCATTTTATGCATACGACATTTCACAGCTGTGGGGAAGACATGGAAACTGCTGCGGTTGCACAGCTCTGCCATTCTTATAATATCCCACTGCTGAGTCTGCGCAGCTTATCCAATACACTCGTTCATCAGGAAGATTATGATGAGTCTGCTGCCGCTAACTGCCAGCACTTCGTATGCGCACTTTTACCGTTGATTTAAGCCTATGGCAGCAGTGCTGCGATCTCTTCTTCGGAGATCACACCGACAGATTTCCGGTATACCTCGCCTTTTTGGAATACGATCAGGGTCGGAATGCTCATAACTTTATATTTTGCAGCCAGAGCTGCCTGCTCATCCACATTGATCTTGCCGACCTTTACCTCGTCATGCTTCTGCGCAAATGCATCCACAACCGGTGAAAGCATTCTGCACGGTGCACACCAGGATGCCCAGAAGTCTACCAGTACCGGCTTATCTGCCTGTAATACTTCTGTATCAAAATTTTCCGTTGTAATTTCTACTACGCTCATTTTTATACCACCTTTCTTTTCTTTAGGATTTCCTGCTATTTGTCTTTTATTCCCATACAATGTCTGTTTTACAAAGTCTCTCTGCAGAAATAGCAGTTATAACGCTTTGGATCATCACGCTCCGGGATCAAATTTTCTGCATTGCAATAGCCGCAGCAAACAAGTCGTCTGCCCTTCGGTATCATATCTCCCGGCAGATAACGTTCCGCATAACGCAGCTGCCCATGAATGCGGCGTTCCTCTGCAAGCTGTCTTCTTTTCTCTTCCTGATGCTCCATTGCATCCTGTCTTGCTTTTTCTTCCAACATCTCCGTTGTAGACTTTGCCTGCCGGCTGACTGTCGTCTTCTTTTCAACTGTTCTGCTGACTGAAGATCCATTTCCCGGTGTCATACTTCCTGCTGCACCCCCAGCTGTTCTGACAGCCGCCTGTCTGCTCTGCATATTACTTCTCTGCATACTGCTCTGTGTGCTATTTACTGGTCTGCTCTGTGTCTGCGGACGATAGTCTGTCACCGGCCTGTTTTGCACCGGTGTCTCTTTTTTTCCCACCTTCTGGCTTTTCTTTTTCTGACTGGAAAATAAAAAGCATAACACGATCATAAATATAATCACTTCCATTTGGCTTATGCCTCCTTCCTCTGGTTCTTTTTACTGCTGAACTGTACGATCAAAAGCTCTACGCTCAGATTGTCCGCCATCTTGCCTGTTTTTACATTTTCTTCCGCTTCCACGCACTGTTCCAGACTTTTTCTGAGTGTTTCCTTTTCAAATCTGGATGCCTGTGTCACATATTTACCCGCAATAAACGGGGATAACCCCAGCTTTGATGCGATCGACTTATTATCATAGCCTTTTCCCTTTAACAGCTTTGTCTGATACAGCAGGTTATACTGTCTGGCGATCAGAAAAAGGATACGCATCGGCGGTTCCTTCAGTGCCAGCAGATCATAATACAGCTCCAGTGCCGCCTCCTGCCGCTTTGAAGCCACTGCTTCAATCATATCAAAAATACGGTTGTTGATCTGTCTTGTACAGATTGCATCCACATCTGCCTCTGTGATATCCGGCTTTTCCAGCGTATAACAGAGCAGCTTTTCCAGCTCCGATGCGATATTTTCCATGTCGCTTCCCGTACGCTCCATAAATACGGCAAGTGCACGTTCCGTGATCAGCTTCTGCTCTTTATTCAGCCTGCCCAGTATCCATCTGCGCAGCGTCTGCTCATCCTGTATGTTAAACTCCGCTATATAACCGACATCCTTACACGCTTTATACAGCCTGCCCCGTTTATCCACCTGCGGCTCCACAAAGATGAAAAACGATGTCTCGGGAAGCTGCTTTAAATAATCCGCCAGCTTATCCTGGGCTGATTTGAAAAAGCCGCTGTTCTCCACCACGATCACACGGCGCTCTGCCAGAAAGGGCATCGTCTCCGCCAGATCTATAAGCTTCTCCGGTATGGTGTTTTTGCCTTCAAAATAATGATAGTTCATCGTGTCATGCACATCTGCCATGGCACCTGCCAGTCTGTCCCGGTACTGCTTACGCAGATAATCCTCTTCGCCTGTCAGAAGATATACATTTTTAAAATCCTGTTCCTTAATGTCTCTTGCTAATTTCTGCATTCTTTCCTTTTACCGCCGTCTTTTAAAAGCCTTCTTTTCTGCGCACCATACGCATTTCTCTTCGTTTCTGACCGGCCTGCCATTCTGCCTTCTCTGCCTCTGTCTCTATGATCAGCCCCGGTACCTCACATGGTTTTCCGTTTTCATCCACCGCAACAATCGTCAGGTATGCCCTGTTGATCGGTCTCCGCATGCCATCCATTGATTCTACATATGTATCTACACGCACTTCCATGGAAGTATGCCCCACATATGTCATCTTTGCGATCATCACGATCAGTTCATTTACATAAGCACCACGGATAAACCGCAGGTTATCCACAGAAGCTGTGATCACATTCGCCTGTGAATGTCTGTTGCCGACCAGGCACGCCACCTCATCGATCCAGGACATGAGCTGTCCGCCAAACAACCGTCCCATACCGTTCATATGCGTCGGTCTTAACTTATGCACCTGTTCGATCATGGAATCCTCTACTCTTTTTTCTTTGACTGCTGCCATTCTATTCGCTTCCTTTTTTAATAAATTTATCCATTCCTATTATCCTGTTCTGCCTCTATGCACCGATCGTTTTTTTGTAAATACCGCAGAATAACCATACACGTATTTAGCATACCGCCCCTGCTGTTTTATGGTGCTGTACAGTTATATTCAGTATAACAATATTCCGGGAAAATGGAAAGCTGTACTTTCTTTTTTCTGATTTGTACAGCAATTTCCCCTGCCTCATCTGTACGGACTACCTGACTGCCACAGTCAGCCAGCCTGTCCAGCGTTTCCCTGTGCGGATGTCCGTAAGAGTTATCTCTGCCGCAGGAGATCAGGGCAAGCTTGGGGCTGATGTAGGTCAGCAGACTGGCAGAGCTTGACGTCTTTGCACCGTGATGGGCAACCTTCAGACAATCCACCTCTCTCATTCCATTCTGCTTCATTGCCTGCACGACCGCTGCATCACAGGTTTCGGTACTGTCTCCGGTCAGCAGCATAGTATAGCCCCGGAGCGTGGCATATAAAACCATGGAAGCCTCATTTTCGTCCGTTACCGTCAGCTTACCGGATGGATACAGACAGAAAAGCGAAAGATCTCCTGCCCGGATTCTGTCTCTCTGCCGGATATAGGTAATCCTGCTGCCCGACCTGTAAGCAGCCTTCCGCAGCACATCATACGCTTCATTTTCCTCCGCCATTTCACTGAAAAATACCGTTCCGACCGAAATCCCACATGAGCTATCCAGCAGCTCCAGACTTGCAGAATACTGATCCTCCTGTGCGTGTGAGATAAACATCCCGTCTATATACCGGATCCCATGATATTTCAGGTACGGGATCAGTCTGTACTTGCCCGCCTCCTTTACATCACTGCTGCCACCGTCTACCAGAAAAACGTGTCCGCCCTTCTCCTGCAGCAAGATACAGTCCCCCTGCCCGATCGACAGCATTGTGATCCTGTTTTCTGTATGAGGGGGTAATATTAGTAAGCATATGCTAACTACAATCAGAATGATTCCGGTTCTTTTACTATCTCTTTTGTTCTTTCTTATCCTGTTCTTTCTTATCCTGTTCTTTCCATTCTTTCCGGTCTTTCTTCTATCTTGTTCCGCATTCTCTCCTGTTATCTGACACTCTCTGTTTTCCTGCTGTTTTTCCCTTTGCTTCTCCTGCTTGTTTCTGTTTTTGCTATGATATAAAAGCACCAGTGAAAAAAACAGAAGCAGATAATAAACAATCATCTGCCAGATACGTGGTCTTCCGAAAATCTGTATACTGCCTGGCAGACCTTCCGCCTTTATGCACAGCCATCTGTAAAATGTCAGAATGTATTCCGGAATCTGCAAAAGCAGGGGAAACCGCAGCAGATAGGCAAAAATTGCAACCGGCAGCAGAACAGACATCAGCGGGATCACGAGCAGATTCAGCAGCATGGCATAGACAGGAAGCTCATAAAAGAACCAGAGCTGCACCGGCAGTGTCACTAACAATATCCCGATACCGGGCAACAGCTTTTCCTGCAGTATTTTCTGTATCCGGTATTCCGCTTCTGTCTGAAAGACCGGCAGAAAAAGCGTCAAGCCAAGCACTGCCCCATAAGAGAGAAGAAAACCTGCCTGCTGCACACTGTCAGGCTTTTGCAAGACCAGAAGGAGCGCCGTCACTGCCATGGCAGTCAACAGATCATAGCTTCTGCCAAGCAGCTGTGCGAAAAGCAGTATCATACACATCCCACAGGCACGGAATACAGAGCTTCCCATGCCGACCATTTTACCATACAGAAGCAGCATTCCCACGCCTGCACCGCAACAGACCCAGATGGGCAGAAAGCATTTACGCAGCAGCCTGTAAAATCCCATACCAAGCAACGAGATATGCAGCCCGGAGATTGCCAGAATATGTGCGATCCCATTCCGCTGAAACAGCATACGGATATCACCATCCAGCGCACTTTTCTCTCCCAGCACCATGGCTGATAGGATTCCTGCATTTTCTTCCCGCATATTTGCCTTAAAAAATGCCTTCGCATCCTCCCGCAACCGAAAAAGTCCTTCCGCCAGCCTGTCCGCTTCCCGGGAAACTTTTAAAATTTCTGCATTTGTCAGTTGGATGTCATACCCGAGCGATGCATAATATGCTCTTGCATCAAACTGTCCTTCATTTTCCGCATGTGCAAAATACCTGACCTTACCACAAACAATCAGTCTGCTTCCCAGTGAAGGCATCTGCGCAAGGTTTCCCTCCTGCAGATAACAGACAGCTCCCATTTTGCTATTTGAATTTTTGTTGTTTGTATTGGAATCATCCGCAGCGACCGCACCGGATAAGATCTGCACCTGCTGCAGATATAACAGCAGGTGTCCGTTTTTTTCTTCTTTTTGCATCAGTCTGCCGCCAAGAGAAATCTGTTCTTTCTCCTTGGGAAGTGCTTCTGCCATTTTCTGCCCTGTCAGCTGCACCAGAAACAAGCCGGTACACAACAGCAGGACTGCCACACAAAGTGGTCTTTTCAGCTGCATGTCATTTTACTATACTCCAGACAGCATATACTACTGCTCTACCAACTCCAGATTCCGCTCAAACACTGTTGCAAGCGGAATACTTTCCTTGTAAGAAAGATCTGTCTCCCCATTGATAGAGATCTGTACTCTGTTGACATCCGACAGCTCTACTAGTGAATTAACAATAGAATAGATCGTAACATTGGCATCAACCTTATAGATCTGCGTCAGGAACTCTTTATCCAGATTGACATAGCATGTACCGTCACTGACCGTTACCGATACTACTTTTGTCGCCGGATTGATCGTCGGATACGCTTCTTCTCCATCCTGCACGCCTGTGATCAGCTGCTCCATGACAAGCTTATCGAGTGAAATGTTACTGCTATATACTACCTCACGCGTTACCGTTTTCAGCTTATCGCCATTTTCATTTGCAAAATAAAGCACCAGCGTTACCTTTTCTTCCGTATTGATCTCATTACCGGAATTATCAATGAACTGATCCGCTGTCATAACACCGACCGGAGCCCCCTGATTGTTCAGCAGTGCAGAACCGTCTACCAGAAATGATACATAATTGACATCCGGTATCTGTGTCAGCGTTCTGACGATCGCTGCCCTTGTCAGAATCTCTCCCGTCAGAGACTGTGCATAGTAGCCCACGCCAAAATTCAGATTTGCACTTTCATCCGCCACTGTACTGCTCTGCAGCTGGATTGATTCCGTGATCGCAGCCCTGTTTTCCGTATCTTCCGGCGTTTTTTCCAGTTCTTCTATCAGAACACCGAGCAGCTTTTCGGTATCAGTCTCCGTAGTTGTGATCTCACGGCTTGCTACTTTTGTTTCTTCTTTATTCACTTCATATATCTGATACACTGTCTCATCCGTTGCTTTCTGCTCTTTTCCGCATGCGGTAAGCACCAACATAAACATGATACACAGCCAGATCCCATATTTCTTCATATGACTTTCCTGCCTCTTTATGTCAATCAGAAACCATTGTTACTTGGATACATAAATGATCGGTATCTTGACGGTGAAAACAGTTCCCTGTCCTTCTTCACTGTCTATTTTGATAGAACCTCTGTGCAGAAGGATCGCATTTCTTGCAATCGCAAGTCCCAGACCGGTTCCGCCGATCTCTCTGGAATGAGATTTATCCACACGGTAAAATCTTTCAAAAATATGCTCCTGCGCTTCCTCCGGGATACCGATTCCATTATCCTCTACCATGATCGTTGCAAACTGATGATCCGCATCTAAGGAAACCTTGACATATCCATACTCTTTATTGTATTTGATCGCATTTTCCACCAGATTGGAGATTGCAAGCGTCAGCTTCACTTCATCGATCTCTGCAAAGACCTCCCGTGCGCTTTCATACAAAACATCGATATTACGCTGCTTTGCGATCGGACGCAGACGTTTTAAGATCAATTCGATCAGTTCATTCAGATTCCGGTTTTCAATATTCAGATTTGCAGATGTCTTATCCATTTTCACTAGAGAAAGCAGATCAGTAATGATCTTATTTTCTCTTTCGATCTCTTCTGCAATATCGGTCATAAATTCCTTATACAGTTCAATCGGAACATCCTCCTGTGAAATCAGTGAATCTGCAAGAACTTTCATTGATGTGATCGGTGTTTTCAGTTCATGAGACACGTTAGATACAAATTCCTGCCTGGATTCATCCAAAGTCCTCATTCTGCCAAGCAGTTCATTAAATGCATTCACGATATGTTCTGTTTCCACATAATCCGGTACGCTGATCTGCTCCGTATTAAATCCGTCATTGATCTCCCGGATTGCCGAAGTGACACGATCAAACGGTCTGACCAGAATATGTGACAGAAGCCACGCAATACCAATCAGAAGAATCATCGCCGTAAACTGCAGGATCGTTGCCTGATTCCGCAATAGCTCTACATTCGTTGCAATATTGTCTGTGGAAACACTTGTCAGCATAACACCCTTTACCTGACTTTTCTGCTGCTCACCGTCCACTGTCTTCTGCCCGCCAGCTGTTTCCTTCGGTGTATTATCCACGATCGGTGTCGTCACTTCGATATATTTATTTTTTGCATCATAATTGGAAGATGTCTGCCCTTTCATGCAAAGCATGACCTCTTCTGAAACGATCGTCTTTCCTTCACTGATTCCATAGGTATCTTTTATGATATTACAGTTTTGATCGATGATAATGACACGCCCGTCATACAGATCGGACAGCATAGACAGCTCCGCATTTACAACCTCTGAGCTTGTATCACTCAGATAGTTATATGTGATCAGGTGATTTGCCAGGATCTTAAACTGATTCTGGACATCTGTAGTCCGGACACTGACTGCCCGCTTTTCGTAATTTTGTAAAATAGCGTTTCTCAGTACCATAGTCGGTATGATACCGACTGCCAGAATAATGATAAAGATCCGTACTTTCAGGCTCCGCAAGAACTGGAGCCTGTCCTTTACTTTAGAAAACAACAGTTTCAATGTTCATTCCTCATCCTTTAAAATAGTAGCCAACACCCCATTTGGTATGCACATATTTCGGTTCGCTGGAATTTGTCTCTACTTTCTCACGCAGACGACGGATATGTACATCCACCGTTCTTGCATCGCCCGGATAATCTACCCCCCAGACCATTGTAAGCAGCTTCTCCCTGCTGTATACCTGATTTGGGTGAGTTGCCAGAAGCTCCAGTACGTCAAACTCTTTGGCTGTCAGATTGATTTCTCTTCCTTCTATATACACTCTTCTGTTGTCGCGCTCAATAGTCATATCGCCTGCCTGGATCCTACCGGCTGTATCGGCTTTCTTTTCCTGTTTGGCAGTTCTGCGGATGATGGCTTTGATCCTTGCCTTGACCTCAAGAATATTGAAAGGCTTTGTAATATAGTCATCTGCACCATATTCCAGTCCCAGGATCTTATCCATATCATCACCCTTGGCAGTCAGCATGATGATCGGTACATTGGAAAATTCCCTGATCTGCTGACAGACCTCAAAGCCGGAAAGCCTCGGAAGCATGATATCCAGCAGAATTATATCAAACTGCTGCTCTCTGGCAAAGGTAAGTGCTTCTTCTCCGTCATAAGCACAGGTCACTTCCATGCCATCCTGCTCTAAACTGAACCGGATTCCTTTTACGATCAGTTTTTCATCATCCACAACCAACACTCTGTTTGCCATCATATTCTCCCATTCACACACTATTGTGTTATTTTAATTTTATCTTTTATCTTCGTGTATAAGCCATCCTTGATCCCGGATACCTGCTTGATCTCCTCCACAGTCTGAAAGCTGCCATGCTCCTGTCTGTATGCAAGGATACTTTCCGCTCTTGCCTGTCCTACACCCGGCAGCGTACATAATTCCGCCACATCAGCCGTATTGATATCCACAAGTCCATCATCTGCCTGCTCAGCAGACGTCTCCGTTTCCTCTGCCCGGGCGAGTTCCCATTCCTCCTGCGTACAGATCCTGATCATCTGTCCGTCCTCTACGGGAAGTGCCTGATTGACTGCCTCCGGCTCTGCATCCTCTGTCATACCGCCTGCCAGCTCCACCACATCAAAAATACGGGCATCGTCCTGCACCTTGTAAACACCGGGATATTTTACCGCACCATTGATCTGGACATAAATCTCTTTTCCAGTATCAGCTGCTTTCTCCGTCCGGTCAGCTGTGGCATCCGCCGGTTCTTCTGCCTGCACCAGGGAATCCTTCGCGGATTGATCTGCTCCGCCCTGTCCATCACCTGACTCCTGCATGACCTTTGTCTGCTCCCCGCCTTCCAGTTCATATGTATACCGCCCATTGGAACAGGCAGAAAGAAAGAAGGCTGTAAACAGGCAGCCCAGCATGATCATGGTACATTTCATTCTTTTTGTATGCATAACATAGTCTCCTTTATCTGATAAAGAAGCCCCTCTATGTCAATCGCACTTTCATTGTATGCTAAAAAAACGCGGATAGCAAGCAGATTTTATATCACATTTTAAAAACAATAACGCCGATGACCGCCACTGCCATTCCCACCAGTTTTCTGACAGAAAACGGCTCCTTTTCGACACCGAACATCCCCAGAAGTTCGATCAGATAGGCACTGATCAGCTGCGCGATCACAATAAACATGACCGCCTTTGCAGGTCCCAGCTTTCCCATGCTGACAACGACCGTATAGGTGATAAACGCACCGATCACGCCGCCGAGCAGCAGGTAAGAAGGCTTTGCCGCAAGTACCTTCAGCGGATTGCTCCGATCCGTAAAAAGCCATGCCAGAACACAGACCAAGAGTGCTGTAAGCTGTACAAAAGCGGATGTTGTCCACAAAGAAGACTGTTTTGTCACCTGTGTGTTGAAAACACCCTGTACACTCATCAGAATTCCCGATAATACTGCAATAAAAAAACCAACCACCGTATAAGACCTCCTGTTTATCTATATCTTATCCCGTTGATCGGTTTTTATTCCTTCTTTTATTATTTCTGCAGCTGTACATCCATCTGTTCCTGCAAAGACTGCAATGCCTGATCCGCATCTTCACCTTCCCAGATACCTGTCAGTGTCCGTTCCAGCTGTACCCAGAAATTGCTCACCTGCATGATCTTTGGCAGGCTGACACTTTTTTCGTATGCCTGCATGGCAAGCGCCGGCTTATCGTTTTCATAGCTGACATTTTTATGGGCGGTCAGTTTTCCTGTTCTGTCATAAAAATCCGCACCGATCGTCCCGGTCAGATAAGATGCAAAAGCATTGGCATCTTCCTTGTGATGCCCGTAGCCGTTGACGATCACACCGTTTGTCACGGAAAGTCCACGGCTTTTCAAGTCTGTGGAAACATCAGGCAGCATTGCCATTCCGTATTCTCCCTGCAGACTGCCATCTGCCTTTGCCGCTTCCAGTCTTGCAATCGCATCTGTGGTCACAACCGTAAATAATGTCCTGCCATCTATAAATTCCTGCAATACCGTATCATAATCTGCTTCCTTTGCCTCAATGGAAAAGAACTGGTTCAGACTCTGATACATCTGCAGGCAGGCTGTTGTATTCTCATTATGAATATTGCAGATGGATGCATCATCCCCATTTTCTCCGCCGATATCCATATAATTGCCGGCAAAGAAATAATTATAGAAAATATCCGATACATCCCATTTTAAAATAGATTCCACGCCATCCGGTGCATCGTAAGCATCCGCAAGGTTCAAAATGTCATCTACCGTTTTAGGAATCAGGTCGCTTCCGCCGGTGATCTCGATCCCAACCTCTTCTCCCGCTTCCTGCTGGGACTTAAGTGCTTCGATTTTATTTGCCGCCATCTCGTCCAGATAAGTCTGATTATATAACAAGAGAGAAGTTTCATAGTAAAAAGGATAAGCAAGCAGCTTGTCCTGATAAGTTACTGCATGCAGTGCTGCCTGCGGGAAGTTTTCCTCTGTCACGATCTGCTCCGGATCTGTGATCTCATCTGCCAGTCCTGCCAGATATACCTTTTCCAGACTGTCATTACTGATCAGACACAGATCGGGCATTGCCTGCTCCTGCATCGTTGCCTGATTGATGCTCTCCACATATTCGACTGCGGATACGAGCGTTGGCACGATCCTGATATTGTCATGCGCTTCCATGTAAGAAAGTGCCATACTGTTCATATAATCTGTCAGTGCTTCATCCGTATACCAGACATAAAGCGTCTCCTTCTGCATCCCTGTGCCAATCGACGGCTGATTGCTGCCCTGAGACGGCTGCAGATCCTGCACACCCCTCAGCCAGACGAAAAACACCAGCAGAAGCACCAGTATCACAGAATAGATTCTACCTCTGATTTTCATGCGTTACTCCAATTCTTTCAGACATGTATCCAGTATCTGTATCATGTCATCTACATCTTTTTCCGAAATAACAAGAGGTGGTACAAAACGGATGATCTGTGTTCCTGCATTGATCAGGACAAGTCCCATTTCCAGTGCTTTGTTGATCACCGGTGCAACCGGCTTGTCAAATACAAGTCCCTGCATCAGTCCGACACCTCTGTGCGCTATAATACTATCATACTTCTCTGTCAGTTTGTCCAGTTCTTTCCATAAATAAGCACCGACCTTCCGGACATTATCAAGTACCTTTTCCTCTTCAAACAGATCAATCACCTTGCTGATCGCCGCACAGGCAAACGGATTACCGCCATAGGTTGTACCGTGATCGCCCGCTACAAGGGATGCGGCACCGACCTTTTCCGTCATCAGAAAGGCGCCAACCGGGACACCGCAGCCCAGTGCTTTTGCTGTTGTCATGACATCCGGCTTCACACCGTATCTCTGCCATGCAAACATTTCACCTGTTCTGCCCATGCCACACTGGATCTCATCCAAAATAAGCAGGATATCTTTTTCATCGCAAAGTGCACGTACCTGCTTCATAAATTCTTCTGTAGCAGGGAAGATACCACCCTCGCCCTGTACGGTTTCAAACAGGATCGCACAGGTTTTGTCCGTTACCTGCGCAAGCACACTGTTAAAATCATTCAGCTCAGCAAACCTGATATTGCCGATCATCGGTTCAAATGCTTCTCTGTAATGCGGATTACCCGTCACGGAAAGTGCCCCCATCGTTCTGCCATGGAATGAATGATTCATGGCAATGATCTCATGATCTGTCTTTCCGTCTTTTAAATACGCATATTTTCTGGCTGTCTTAATAGCCCCTTCAATGGATTCCGCACCGCTGTTTGTAAAGAAAACACGATCCATACCGGAAATCTTTTTCAGCTTTCTGGCCGCTTCTATTGCCGGTACATTATAATAGTAGTTGGAAGTATGCAGGATCTTGTCGATCTGTGCTTTCAAGGCATCATTATATGCCTTGTTATTATATCCAAGGGCAAACACGGCAATTCCTGCCACGAAATCCAGATATTCTTTTCCTTCGATATCATACAGTTTTACGCCGTCTCCATGATCGAATACGACCTGATACCGGTTATAAGTATGCAGCAGATCCTTCTCTGCTTCTTCAATATATTCCTGCATATTCATATTATAATTCTCCTTCATCCTTTACGATCGCTGTACCAATACCTTCATTGGTGAAGATTTCCAGAAGCAGACAATGTGCGATTCTGCCGTCCAGGATATGGACACGGCCTACACCGTTCTTTACCGCATCTGTACAGTTGTGCAGCTTCGGTAACATACCGCCGCCGATACAGCCTTCCTCGATCAGCTCATCTGCCTGTGTTGCAGTCAGTCTGGAAATAAAGCTGTTCTTATCATTGATGTCTCTGTAAAGTCCCTCAATATCTGTTAAGAATGCCAGTTTTTCAGCACCGACCGCCTTTGCGATCGCGCAGGCTGCATCATCTGCATTGATATTGTAGGATTCAAATTCATCACCGAGACCGATCGGTGCGATGATCGGCAGAAAGTCATGATCCAGAAGATCGAACAGGATCTGTGGATCTACTTTCTTGACATCACCGACAAAACCGATATCTTCGCCGCCCGCATATTTCTTATCCACATGTAACAGACCTCCGTCTTTTCCACTGATACCGACAGCCTTGACACCAAGCTCCTCCACCATCGTAACAAGCTGCTTATTAACTTTGGATAACACCATTTCGGCAATTTCCATAGTCTCTGCATCCGTTACACGCAGTCCGTTGATAAATTTTGCTTCTTTACCAACCTTACCGACCCAGCGGCTGATCTCCTTACCTCCGCCATGCACAATGATCGGCTTAAATCCTACCAGCTTCAAAAGTGTCACATCTTTGATAACATTTCGCTGCAGCTCCGGATTTGCCATTGCGCTTCCGCCGTATTTGACCACGATGATACGGCGGTTAAACTTCTGAATATAGGGAAGCGCTTCAATAAGCACTTCTGCTTTTTCCATTATCTGTTTCATGTCTTTGTTATCCATTGTCGTTCTCCATTCTCATATGCTTTTCAGATCTGTTTCTATGGCATATCTGTTCTATCGGTTAAAACGTATAATATTATTTTTATTGAGCACAAAATCATAATAGTTCAGATCCTCACGCTTTGTCCAGCCGATCTCTTTCCAGAAAGCGTTTCCGATATCATTTTGTGTAAAAGCGATCAATGATACCTTATTGATCCCTTCCTTATGTAAGGCGTTCATACAGTGAACGACCATGTCCTTACCGATTCCACGTCGTCTGTACGCCGGATCCACACAGACATGATACAGGCAGCCTCGTCTGCCGTCATGCCCGCAAAGGATCGCCCCAACGATCTTTCCATCTTCTTCCGCTACAACACTGATCCCCGGGTTTCTCTGCAGAAATCTTTCCACGCCCTCTTTGGAATCATCCACGCTGCGGATCGCAAAGCCGCTGATCGTCAGCCAGAGTGCATATACCTGCTCATAATCCTCAATTTGCATTGCTCGTATCATCTTTATTTACCTTATGGGAACATTGGTACCAGTTCCAGTCCTTCCTTTTCATCCAGTCCAAACATCAGGTTCATATTCTGTACTGCCTGTCCGGCCGCGCCTTTTACGATATTATCCAGCGCACCCATCATGATGATCCTGCCTGTTCTCTCATCAATCTTAAAGTTCACATCGACAAAGTTACTTCCCTCTACCCATTTTGTCTCCGGGCATACATTCTTTTCCAGGACACGCACGAAATACTCATCTGCATAGTATTTATCATATACTGCCCTGATCTCTTCATAAGTCGGAAGCGAGCCGTCTGCCTTTTTGGTCAGCGTTGCATATTCTGTCACTAAAATGCCTCTGTTCATCGGAACAAGATGCGGGGTGAAGTTTACAAGGATCTCTTTTCCTGCCGCATAGCCAAGCTGCTCCTCGATCTCCGGTGTGTGTCTGTGTGTGGCAACGCCGTAAGCTTTGATGTTTTCATTCACTTCACAGTACAGATTGTTTACCTTTGCACCTCTGCCTGCCCCCGACGTACCGCTCTTTGCATCGATGATCAGTGTCTGCGGATCGATCAGTCCTTCCTTAACAAGCGGATAGGCTGTCAGAATAGAACATGTTGTATAACAGCCCGGATTCGCAACCAGCCTTGCCCCCTTTGTTTTTTCCCGGTTGATCTCACAAAGTCCGTAAACAGCTTCCTTAATATATTGTGGAGCCTTGTGGGTAATGCCATACCACTTTTCATATACGGAAACATCTTTGATACGGAAGTCCGCACTCAGATCGATGATCTTTGTCCGGTTTAAAATAGAATCGTTGATCACGGAAGCACAAAAGCCCTGCGGTGTTGCGGTAAAGATCACGTCCACCTGCTTTGCCAGTTCTTCCATATTATCATCAAGGCATGTATCCTCCACAAGCTGGAACATATTGCCGTATACACTTGCATATTTCTGATCGATATAGCTGCGTGAACCATACCATTTAATTTCTACCTCTTTATGCTGCAAAAGCAGTCTGACGAGCTCACCTCCCGCATAGCCGGTTGCGCCGATAATTCCTGCTTTGATCATATTTCATTTCTCCCTTCTGTTACATATCTAATATATCTTACTTCAAATCTGCCATTCATTCAATCCGTTTTTGTCCCGGCATCGTATAATTATACGTCCATATTGTATAATATGCAATAGTTTTTTCATAATATGCACTTTTTCCTGCATTATTCATCGTTTTATGCATATTTTCATACTTGCATTATGCACTTTTATGTTGTATATTAGTTGCAGAACTTACAATACATACCTATGGAGGCATATAAATTATGAGAGAAAAAGTTGTTTTAGCGTACTCAGGCGGGCTTGATACAACAGCCATTATTCCCTGGTTAAAAGAAAATTACGATTACGATGTTGTCTGCTGCTGTATCGACTGCGGACAGGGCAATGAGCTGGATGGTCTCGACGAAAGAGCAAAGCTTGCCGGTGCTGAGAAATTATACATTGAAGATCTGACAGATGAATTCTGTGATCACTATATTGTACCTTGTGTACAGGCACATGCTGTTTATGAAAACAAATATTTACTCGGTACTTCCATGGCTCGTCCTGCGATCGCAAAAAAGCTTGTCGAAGTCGCACGTAAGGAAAATGCCGTAGCGATCTGCCACGGTGCAACAGGAAAAGGAAATGACCAGATCCGTTTTGAGCTTGGTATCAAAGCACTTGCTCCTGACCTGAAGATCATTGCTCCATGGAGAAATGACAAATGGAAATTACAGTCCCGTGAAGACGAGATCGAATACTGCCGGCAGCATGGTATCCATCTTCCGTTCTCTGAAGATAACTCTTACAGCCGTGACCGTAACATCTGGCACATCAGCCATGAAGGTCTTGAACTGGAAGATCCTGCAAACGAGCCAAATTACGAACATCTGCTTGTACTCGGCACCACACCTGAAAAGGCACCTGATGAAGGCGAATATGTAACAATGACATTTGAAGCCGGTGTACCAAAGAGTGTCAACGGAAAGGAAATGAAGGTTTCCGATATCATCCGTACGCTGAATGCATTAGGCGGCAAGCATGGTATCGGTATCGTAGATATCGTTGAAAACCGTGTTGTTGGTATGAAGAGCCGTGGTGTTTATGAGACTCCCGGCGGAACGATCCTGTACGAAGCACATCAGCAGCTTGAGGAACTCATCCTTGACCGTGATGTTTACCGTGCAAAGAAGGATATGGGCAATCTGTTTTCACAGGTCGTTTACGAAGGAAAATGGTTCTCACCGCTTCGTGAAGCAGCACAGGCATTTATCGAGAGCACACAGAAGTATGTAACAGGTGAAGTAAAATTCAAGCTTTACAAGGGTAACATCATCAAAGCCGGAACAACCTCTCCATATTCTTTATATAATGAAAGCATTGCAAGCTTTACAACCGGTGATATGTATGACCATCATGATGCAGAAGGCTTCATCAACCTGTTTGGTCTTTCTACAAAGGTTCGTGCCATGAAGATGCTGGAAGTACAGAATAAGAAGAACGACAAATAATTTTCTGAGGTCAGTATGAGTGTATACACAATCATCATAACCTATGTTATTACGATCAATCTGATCGCCTTTTTCCTGATGGGACTCGACAAATGGAAAGCCCGGAAAAGGGCTTGGCGGATTCCGGAAGTTACCTTGTTTCTGTTTGCCATCTTTGGTGGCAGCATCGGCAGTATTCTCGGTATGTTTCTCTTCCACCACAAGACCCGCCACTGGTATTTTTTATATGGATTGCCACTGATCTTATGTGTGCAGCTTCTGCTCATTTATCTGATCTGGCATTCCCCTGTTGAAATTGGGATTTTATAATAACACGGAGTCATGCACTGCATGACTCTGCCTGTTATTGGCTTCGTTATTGGCTTCGCCAATACGATGTGGCTACATAATGCTTTGCAGGCAAAGCATTACATTTACGGGAACCTCATCGTATGCAAAATTGGCTTCGCCAATACGATGAGGCTGCATAATGCTTTATTACATTTAGGAGGGTACATATGCATATTGCTGTTTTAGCGGACAATATTGCAGACCGCAAGCAGACGGAACGTCTTTTAGATCGCGCCAACAGCGCACTTGCGTCTGAGATCGGAACACTTTATGTGGATTCTTTCGGGGATGAATCATCCTTTCTGCCCGTCTGCATGAAATATGACCTTTTCCTTTTAGATATCGATCACGATATGGCACATTGTATGGAGATCGTTGCCAGGCTGCAGGAGCTTTCTGCGCCCGGTATGATCGTCGTCTGTAAAGACGCTGCTGAGCCGTATCGCCGAGAAAATGCTATCCAGCATCTCTATACACTGGATAAACCAATCCTAACCGCACCACTTCACAAGCTGCTGTGTGATATACAGCAGGAAATCAAATCCCAAAAGCAAAATCTGACGATGATAGAGATCCGTGATATCGAACATACCCATTTCGTATCCAAAGATGATATTATTTATGCCCGGTGCTTTGAAAAAGAACACAGGGTTCATTATGTTTTTGACCACCATGATGCCATTGATATTATCGGCAACATGGATGATATTTACCGTTGTCTGGGCAACCATGCTGAATTTCAGGTGTTCGGCAAAGACTATGTCATCAATCAGAATCATGTCCGCAGCCAGACAAAAAAGAGCATCCAGCTCTCAAACGGTGAGACACTGACCTGCTCTTCTCTTCAAAATCTTCCTCTGCTCGGAAAACTGTTATTCTCTTAGCTTATTTTCGGAATCTGCCCACTTACACTACTGTATATTTATGCCCTTTAAACAGTCACGATAATGCCACCATCATTGGCATACATGCTGCTGACACCGGCTGTATCCATAATCAGGATATTTCGGAAGTCTGCCTTTTTACAAATGATCTCCTTAAACTTTTCCGCTTTGTCCGGGCAGTTGCAATGAGTGATCATCAATGTCCTTTTCTGCAGATCTGTTTTTTCTCCCAGAATAATATCTGCCATCTTTACAAGTGCTTTTTTCATACCGATCGCCTGTCCCCGCTGTACGATATTACCATCATCCGTAGAGCCCATGACCGGCTTTACCGCAAGCGTAGATGCCACAAAAGCCTTTACCCTGGAAAGTCTGCCGTTTTTTCTGAGTGTATCCAGATTATCCAGTACAAAATACGTAGTCAGATCATCTCTGAACTGCTCTGCCAGCGGAATGATCTCTTCAAAGGATTTTCCCTCTTCTGCAAGGCTGCTGATATAAAATGCAATCTGTGTCTCACCACAGGATGCGGAACAGGAATCAAATACATGGATTTTCTTGTCCGGATTTTTTTCCAGATACATACTTCGTGCCAGATAAGCACTGTTATAACTGCCACTCAGATTTCCGGACAGCGTTACAACGTAGATATCTTCTGCCGCACAGTCAAATGCCTGCATATAGCGCTCCGGCGACGGACAGGCAGACTTCGGACATGTCGGGCACGCTGCTACCTTCTGCAGAAAGTTCTTCTGATCAAAGGTTTCATCATCCCATATTCTTTCTTCTCCCACCTGTAGTTCCAGTGGCACGATCTCATATCTATTATCTGATTTTAAATGCCCCGGTAATTCTCCACAGCTATCCAGCACAATTTTGTAACTCATTATTTTCCTCCGGCCATCATGTAGTTTTCATTACTACATAATATAGCACATATTACATCATTTGCATAGACCCAATATCACATTTAAACGTTTTGTTAACGTAATATATTTTTTGACCATTACAATATTTTATATTACAATACTAATGAAATATTTGTTTCGAAATTGAAATCAGAAAGGATTTTTTATGATTGCATTACAGATTCAAGATAAAAAAAAGATGCTGCAGGTACTTTTGGAAAGCACATCCTTTGATACATTTCTGATGCAGGAGGTATCTGTGATCCGGGACAGTTCTCTCTTTTTAGAAGGACGGATCCATCCTGAATACCAGCCATATCAAGATTTTCCCGCGCAGACGGAAAACATCGGTTTTGTTCCGTGGCATAATATCAGAGCACTTCTGGCATCCTATATCGGCAAAGAATTCCCGCTTTCCTTTAAATTTGTACTGCAGGCACCTGCTGCCTACACGCAGAACCTGCTAAAAAATGCAGCCTTTACCGGTGATCCGTCTACCGTAAAAGGACTGATCCTGACCTTCCGCTACGAGCAGGAGCATCTGACATGCCTTACCGGTATTTCCCTGACTACCTTTTCCATGGACAAGTCTATTGAAACGCTCTGGGATCAGGGTATTAAAAAAGCACTAGCCAATATGCAGATCGGATTCGAAGAATGATGCAGCAATTGCATCATTTTTTGATTTTGGAATGAAATACCAGACTTGCCAGATAGCTCAGGATCAGTGCACCACTGCAGCCGACTGCACCTGCTTTAAAGCCGCCCATAAAAATGCCGAGAAAACCATATTCGTCAACTGCATCTTTCACACCTTTCATCAGCACATTCCCAAAACCAAGCAATGGGACATTGGCTCCTGCGCCCGCATATTCCGCAAACGGCTCATAAATACCGAAAAAGCTTAATACAGCGCCAAGGCATACGATCAGCACCATGATCCTGCCCGGCATCAATTTTGTTTTTTCCAGTAAAATCTGCGCAAGTGCACAGATCAAACCTCCTACCCAGAATGCATTGATATATGACATATGTTACCTCCTTTTCATAAAGAATGTGCCAAGGCACATTCTTGCGCCGAGCGCGGTCGCTTGCGACATATTTCTTCTTCGCGCGAGTGCGCCTCCTTGCGGAGCATTTTCATGTGATAGGAATTCCTATCACATGAAAAAAGATGAGACATTTCCGTCTCATCTTTAGGATTTCCATAAATGCATGAATTATTCGCCAAGGTATGCGATCACTTCTACCTCACATAACACGTTCTTTGGTAATGTCTTTACTGCTACACAGCTTCTTGCCGGTTTTGAAGTAAAGTATTTGGCGTAAATTTCATTAAATGCACCAAAATCTCCCATATCAGCGAGGAAGCAGCTTGTCTTTACGACCTTGCTGTAATCAACGCCTGCTGCTGCAAGGAGGTTCCCGATATTTTTCATAACCTGCTCCGTCTGTGCTTCAATTGTTGCTTCTGCGATCTCACCTGTCTCCGGTATGATGGCGATCTGTCCGGATGCAAAGAAGAAATCTCCCGCAATGATGCCCTGTGAATATGGTCCGATTGCTGCCGGTGCTTTTTCTGTACTGATAACTTTCATGTCACTCTTCCTTTCCTACTGCAAATTTTATGTGTAATAAGCACTGCGTGCCTATACATACTATTTTGATCACGGTTCTATAAAGCTGACAACCACATAGAAACCGCGTTCATTTTCCTCAATGGATACAACTGTTCCTTCTTTTGTTTTCAGGCGTTCCCTGAATGGAATATTGGCTGACATTGCCAGCGACGGATCGATCGTATAATAATAACTGCTGGGCAGAACACCTTCTGTCACAGTCACCTTCTGTCCGGTCTCAAGCAATCCCGGACGTTCCATTTTAAACTCCAGTTCTCTCATCTGTATCTGCCTCCGTATAAGATGCCGCCAGTGCCTCCATTTCCTGCTGTGGCAGATCTTCGCGCTCCAGCATCTTTGTAAATACTTCCACGACATGTGGATCAAACTGCGTACCGGAGCATCTGCGCAATTCGGCGATCGCATCCTTTTCCGGCATTGCCTTGTGATACGGTCTGTCGTTGACCATAACATCATGGGAATCCACCGCTGAGATCACACGTGCGATCAAAGGGATCTCTTCACCCTTCAATCCGTTTGGATAACCGGTTCCGTCCCATTTTTCATGATGGCATAAAATGCCGTCCGCAATATCGCCAAGCTCCGGTGAGCTTTTCGCAATACGATAGCCTTTTACCGTATGCTGCTCTATGATCGCACGCTCTTCCGGCGTCAGTTTTCCTTTTTTCTTAATGATATCCTGCGGAATTGCTACCTTACCAATATCATGCAGCGCTGCCAGAAGCTCCAGCTTTCCGATCTCCGCATCAGGGAGGCCCATTTCCTTCCCAAGACGGGCTGCCATCTTTCTTGTACGCTCTACATGCTCCTCTGTCTGGTAATCACTTTCGCAAAGCGTCTGCTTCAGAGAATTTACAATAGAACTGCTGGCAGATTTTTCTTTCAGCATCTTTTTATTCATCATATTCGATCTGGCATCCTGCATCAACTTCTCTACAGGAGTATCTGCATCTTCCTTAGTTGCAATACCATATTCGATCGACACAGGCATTTTATCATAAAAATCAATGACCTCCGCCTTGATCGCCTCCATGATATCCCCTGCATCCAGATTGTTGGTCTTTTCCAGAACCACAACAAGATCGCCATTGTCCAGCTTTGCACAGAATGTATCCTTACCCACTCTTCTGCGGATATAACGGGCGATCTGCCGCATGACACCATCCCCATAAACCGTTCCGTAAGCTTCGTTCATGGCACGCAGTCCATCTACATTGCAGACCGCAAAAGAAACCGGGAAAAATTCCGGATTTCTCCACTGCGGGATCTGTGTGTAAAAGCTCTCTTTATTGTAAAATCCCGTCACTACATCAAACAGCATGGAATTTTCCAGTTCGAAATATGTCTGTCTGCTGGCAGTCACATCATGGAACACAAACAGTTTTCCGATCAGCTTTCCTTTATCATCCTTCATACAGCAGAACTGACACTGGTAAGTCTTTGCCTTACCGTTTTCAACCGTTTGCCAGTCAAATTCCTGATTGATATCCGTTCCGTTCATTCCCATGAATTTCTGCTTCTGCATAAATTCTTCTATCGTCAGGGAGCCATTTTTAAATTCCATGCCCGGCATCAGCTCATCCAGTCCCGCACTGTGGTCTGCCAGCCTGCCTTCATAGTCAAACAGAATGATCGGATCCTTCAGATATTCCAGGATCATGTTACGCGTGATCGTCAGCGTGACGGACGGCAGATAATTGAACGTATAGAAATACAGCAGAAATCCTACAAACACATACAGCAAGATCGTCGGATCCATAATAAACGGAATGATACCCGCCAGATATACAAAATTGATCACAACTGCCAGAAGCATTCCGATGATCGGACCATAATACCGTTTTCTGTATACACGCGGCGTTTCTCCGCATTTCAGGGATAACAGGATAATCGTTGCCGCAATCATCATCATATCAAACGCTATATGGATGTGGAATGGAATCTGCGGTACATAGGTCAGGATATAACCGTCTCCAAATGATTCATGCATATAGGAGACTGCCACCTGATCAAACGGATTGATCATCATAAAAATACCGTCAATAAAAATATAAGCCCCAAATGCGATTTTAATCCACTTCGGTGTGCGGTTTTCCCAGCCTACAAAAGCCATCGCATAATCATAGTAGAAAAACAACATCAGATCCATAAGTGTAAAGGTCAGAGAACAGCCGATCGATTTGATGATCAGATAACCCGATGTCAGATTGAGTGTGTAAGTACCGATCATCAGGAAATTCATCAGCATGGCAATGCCAAGCTTTTTGGCACTCTCTGTTCCTTTTCGATATGATTTTAATACAAGTATTGCTACAACCAGCGCAAATATGTAATAAATGGCAACAATGATCTCTTCCACCTGAACTCCCCACCTCTTTTATCCGCTCTTTACTGCTTCAACGCACTTGCTCTGTCCTGTAAAAATGCTGCAATCTTTCCGGTTTCTTCCACGATCTGTGCATTCTTTTCACTGCTCTCATAAGTCTCATTGGAATGTGCGGATACTTCTTCCGTGATCGCCGAAATATTCTGCACGCTTTCCACGATAGAATGATTTGCTTCTGTCAGACTGCTGATCGCGGATGCCATCTGGCTGACCTGCTGCTCGATCTGTGTCGTATCCTTCTCGATCTGTCCAAAGCTCTGTACAGTTTCCTGTGCCACGGTATATTGCTGCTTTGTACCGTCTGCAAAGGATCTGACAGCTTCACTGACATCCTGTAATTTATCCGTGATATCACTGATGAGGGCATCAATGTTCTTGGTTGCTTCCTGCGTCTGGCTCGCCAGCGTGGAGATTTCGGAAGCCACAACCGCAAAGCCACGCCCGGCTTCGCCCGCTCTTGCCGCTTCAATGCTGGCATTTAAAGATAACAGTCCTGTCTGGTCGGCAACGGAATTGATCAGCTCTGTGATAGACTGCATCTGCTTTGTATACTCGTCCAGCTCGTTCAGTCTCTGCAGTGCATGTCCACCTGCCTGCTCCAGCTGTTCTACCTGTTTCTCCAGATTTTCCATATTATCCGCACCTTTTCCGACTGCGGTCTTTGTTTCCGCAACACTGTTCCCGATCATCGTACTTGTCTGGGAAACTTCTTCGATCCTGCCCTGGATCTTTTCTGTCATACTAAGCTGTGACTGAATGGACTGTGCAGTTTCATTGCTGCCCTGTCTGACCTCATCCATGGCACCGCAGGTCTGTACAACCGATTCTCCGAGCTGCTGCATCTTTTCATTCAGGCTGCCAATGCTTTCTGTCATTTCCGCAGAAACGGAAAGCACTTGTGCAAGCAGATCTGTCGCATGTTGCTTTTCCTGATCTAAAAGTGCCATCTTTTCTTTGGAAATGATCATACCTGTTTTGGATACCACAATATTGAAGTAACCACACATCATCATCAGCAGGATCTGTATCTCTGTTGTCACGATGTATTCGTTTGTTGTTCCTGCTGCCGCAATATGATATACAACCGTCAGGATATTCATAATATTATAAGAAATCGCCATTATAAGCGCAAATTTCCGATCTTCAAAAATGTTGCATACAACCAATACAAGGATTGAATAAGTAAATACCAGTGCATTTTTGGCTGTAAGCATTAAAACCGCCTTTGGAATCATAAATCAAAATCAATACAGATAGCGGATTGCTTTTGCATCTTTGTTTTTAAAATAAACAAGCATCGCTGCAATCGCCGGGAGCCACAAAAGCAGGCATACCAGTACAATATATCCGGCTGTCCGGTTTCCTTTCACTACCTCGATCAGATAGGCGCTCGTAATGGCCACAATCTCTATAAAATAGCACCGAAGCGCACCGGCATTTTTCTTTTTGTTTTCTGATTGACTTTCCATGTTGGGCTCCTTTGGAAGAATTTTCCTTTTTTATGATGTCATACTCGCAAACCCGCAACTACGTTGCAGATAGTTTGTTTTTCCTGATGTCATACGGATTGCTCCGTGCAAGCACGTCGTGTTTTTTGACTTTTGCCTCTGACATCATGATTATATCATAAATCAAACCGTATAGAAAGCGTGTTTTGGGAAAGACTATAGAAAAAGGAGGTGCTATCCATGAAAACTTTAGACTATATTGCTTTAACACTTGTCATTATCGGTGCAGTCAACTGGGGACTGATCGGCTTTTTCGACTGGAACCTTGTTGCTGCACTCTTTGGCAGCATGAGCTGGTTATCCCGTATCATCTATGCAATAGTCGGTCTTTGCGGTCTCTACTTAATTTCCATGTATATGAAAATTGGAACCGTAGACGATGCAGCATAATATAATGCCGGATAAAATAGGAGATTCCATAGGAATTTCCCATACAGATGTCGGGGCAAATGCCCCGACTTTTATGCGCATATCGGGGCGTTTGCCCCTGACATCTTATACATGCTCCAGCACCAGCCCGTGTGCAATACCCGGAACGGAATTGCCTTCGTTAAAGCTTGTCTTGCTCAAAAGCGCACCGGTCGGGACAAACAAAACCCGTTTCCATTCCCCGCTCTGCAGCTTTGGCAGAATATAAGAAGCAAGTGTCACCGCACTGCAGCCACAGCCTGATCCGCCCGATCCCACATCCTGCTCATTTATATCAAACAGCGTCGTTCCACAATCCATATGATTGCCCGCAATTTCAACATTCTTCTCCCGCAAAAGATCGATCAGTGCCTGACTTCCCACTTCTCCCAGATCTCCTGTGATGATCCGGTCGTAATCTTCCGGTTTCCTTTCAAAATCCTGCAGATGCTGCCAGATCAGATCCGCTGCCGCCGGTGCCATGGCACATCCCATGTTCATGCTGTCTTTGACACCCATATCCACGACTTTTCCGGTAGTGATCCCTGTGATCTGTGCCATCGGATCACTCACCTCGGTTGCCAGCAGGAAAGCCCCGCTTCCCGTTACCGTCCAGGTAGAAGATTTCGGTCTCTGTCCGCCATATTCCAAAGGGAAACGGAACTCCTTTTCCGCACTTGCGAAATGACTGGATGTCACACAGACAACCTGCGTAGCAAACCCGCCCCCTATCGTCATTGCACCAAGGCTCAGGCTTTCCCCACAGGTTGAGCAGGCACCGTACACACCAAAATACGGGATCTCATAAGAAGCCAGTCCAAAAGAGCTTGCCATGGACTGTCCGAGCAGATCGCCCGCAAACAGATAACGGATTTCCTTTTCTGAAACCTCTGTCTTTTTCAGCAGGATCGCTACTGTTTCTTTCTGCAGCTTACATTCTGCCGCCTCCCAGCTGTCCGCTCCAAACTGGTCATCTGTCAGTACATGATCGATACAGCTTCCCAGCGGTCCCTGCCCTTCTTTTGTCCCGGCGATTGACGCCCCATTTACAATATAAACAGGCATTGGCAGTTTCACACTGCTTTCGCCCATTTCAAAAATTGCTTTTTTCATCCTACACCTTCCTTTTTCTCTGTTTCAATTTCGCCTTTTCTACTTGCTCTTTTCTCTCTGTTTTCCTCTCTGTCTGTTCCTCTATACCATTTCTGCAACGCTTTTTTATACCCAGCCCAGCAGCTTCCCGATCCAGTAGAAAAAGCCCAGAATTCCACTTGTAAAAACACCATATAAAATGACAGGACCGGCAATGGAAAAGATCTTAACACCGATCCCGTAAACCTGACCTTCCGCCTTATATTCAATGGCAGGTGATGCCACGGAATTGGCAAATCCTGTGATCGGAACAAGTGCTCCTGCGCCGCCCCATGCAGCAATTACCTGATATATACTAAATCCCGTCAGCAGAACGCTGAGCAGGATCAACAGTAGAGAGCACCAGCTTCCTGCAATATCTTTCTCCATGCCAAGCGACTGACAATAATTTAAGATCACCTGTCCGATCACACAGATCACACCACCTGTCAGAAAGGCTTTCAGCATCTGCAAAGCCAGATTTTTCTTCGGCGTGATCTCCTTCATATACTCCTGGTATGCCTGCTTTTCCTGCTCCTTCTTCTCATCTGCTGTTTTTTCCGGATAAGCACTGCCTTCCGCTTCCTCCGCCGTTGTGCCGTTCGTATCTGCGTCCAGCTTCCGGTTTTCCTGCATGCCCGCAGCCGTATACACATTTCTGATCTGTGAATTATGATCCATTGTTTTCGCTCCTTTCCTGCTCTTTCGCTCATTTTTACATCTGTTTTCTATCTGTATTTTCCTGTTTTGTAATCTTGTTCCCTTGTAGTATGTGCGCTTCTAAGCAGTTTCAAACAATGCATGAAAATAATAATACAAAGAACCTGCCAGCTTTCCCGCTGCCAGAGCCAAAAGTGCAATTCCAATTCCTCTTTTCATGGAAAACCGCCTTGCCATAATGGGCAGTGCATCCGCAATTTCAGCAATGGATAGTGCCAGACAACCGACATAATTTCCCGTGAAGAATCCGTATAAGCTCAAAATGCAGTATTGCAAAATTGTCAAAAATAAGCCAAAGCTGACTTTTCCGTGTGATATACTGTTTTGTACCGGTGCAGCGATCGTATCG
>ENA-UONW01001543-UONW01001543.1-human-gut-metagenome-genome-assembly--contig:-CS52-NODE-1543-length-26900-cov-17.084448_pt1 | contig 26900 bp, 20 predicted proteins | sample MGYA00242463_ERZ724010 | MGnify/ENA metagenome assembly ERZ724010 | reverse complement strand
CGGGTGAGAACGTTGGCAAGGGCAGCGATGATACCCTGTTTGCTCTGGTGGACGGCACCGTCCGTTTCGAGCGCGTGGGCAAGAGCGGCAAGAAGTGCAGCGTTAAGCAGTAACTTCTTTCTGAATAACTGCAATCGTAGAGCCGGACCCTCGTGGCCCGGCTCTTTTTGATGAAATAAGGCTATGCGTTCGTGTGGCGCTGTTTGCAAGCCTTCCCCCGGTCGGGGAAGGTGGCACGAAGTGCCGGATGAGGGCGCTGAAACGCAAAGGCCTATAAAGCTAAGGAGGGGCTGTATGGCAGCACAGACTAACTTTATCGACATCGCCACGATATGGCTCCATGCGGGCAAGGGCGGCGATGGTGCGGTGAGCTTCCACCGCGAAAAATTCGTGGCCGCGGGCGGCCCGGACGGCGGCGACGGCGGCCGGGGCGGCGACATCATCTTTGTGGCGGACGATCATCTGTCCACCCTGATGGATTTCCGCTATAAACGCAAGTATGTGGCCCCGGAGGGCGGCAAGGGCGGCGCAAGCCTGTGCCACGGCAAAAATGCCGAGAATCTGGTCATCAAGGTGCCGCTGGGCACCGTGATCAAGGATGCAGAGAGCGGCCTTGTCATCGCAGATCTGTCCGACCACACCCCGGTCACCATTGCTAAGGGCGGCCGCGGCGGCTACGGCAACGCACACTTTGCCACCCCCACCCGCCAGATCCCCAAGTTTGCAAAGCCCGGTATGCCCGGCGAGGATCTGCAGGTGACCTTGGAGCTGAAGTTGATCGCAGACGTGGGTCTGATCGGCTTCCCCAACGTGGGTAAGTCCACCCTTATCTCCACCATCAGCGCCGCCAAGCCCAAGATTGCAAACTACCACTTTACCACCCTTGTGCCCACGCTGGGCGTTGTGTCGGTGGGCGAGGGCGCAAGCTTTGTCTGCGCCGACATTCCCGGCCTGATCGAGGGTGCCAGTGAAGGCGTTGGTCTGGGCCACGATTTCCTGCGCCATGTGGAGCGCTGCCGCCTGCTGCTGCACGTCGTTGACGTTTCCGGCAGCGAGTGCCGCGACCCCATCGAGGACTTTGAAAAGATCAACGAGGAGCTGGCAAAGTTCAGCCCCGTGCTGGCCGAGCGCCCGCAGATCGTGGTGGGCAACAAGTGCGACCTTGCCACCGAAGAGCAGATCGAGACCTTCCGCCAGTATGTGGAGGGCAAGGGTCTGACCTTTGTGCCCATCTCTGCCGCCACCATGCAGGGCGTAAAGCAGCTGCCGGGGCTCGTGTACAACCGCCTCAAGGATATCCCGCAGGTGCCGGTGTTCACCCCCGAGTACAAAAAGCCGGAGCCCAAGAAGAATGGCCGCGATTTCACCATCCAGCGCATGGAAGCCCATGTGTGGAGTGTGGATGCCCCGTGGCTGGAGTATATTCTGGCCGGCAGCAACGTGGACGACTACGAGAGCCTGCAGTTCTTCCAGCGTCAGCTGGGCGAGAGCGGCATTCTGGACGCGCTGGTGCAGAAGGGCGTGGAAGAGAACGATACCATCCTCATCGGCGATTATCAGTTCGACTATATCTTCTAAGGATAAAGCATCATGAACGAATCAGAAAAGATCGACCCGCGGGAGCTCAGCCCGCTGGCGCTGGCCTTTGTGGGGGACAGCGTGCTGGAGCTGCTGGTGCGTCAGCGTCTGGTGGAGCACCACCGCCTTTCAGCCGGAAAGCTGAATGCCGAAAAGGTCAAGTATGTCTCTGCCAAGGCGCAGTTCAGAGAGGAACAGCTGCTGGAGCCGCTGTTCACCGAGGACGAGCTGGCTGTGTTCAAGCGCGGCCGCAACGCCAGCAAGGCCAGCGTTGCCAAGCACGCCTCCCCGGAGGAATACCGTGCCTCCACCGGCTTCGAGTGCCTGTTGGGATGGCTGTACCTGAACGGACAACTGGAGCGTGTGCACCAGCTGTTTGAGGTGCTGTGGCAACAGTTTGACCCTGACCAGAAATAAGAATGCGAAAGCCCGCTGCTTTCCACACTGGAAACCAGTGGTGGAGGGCAGCGGGCTTTGCTTGTTGGCATCTGCGGTCCGTCAGATGCCGCTTACGCCATCAGCGGCTGTTTTTTGCGTTGGTGGAACGGCTGTTGGTGGAGTTCTTGGCGCTCTCGTCATCGGCACCCTTGGTGTACTGGTTGGGGTGCTTGTGCTCGTTGGTAGCGCTGTTAGTGGTCTTGCTGCTGGTACGGTTAGAGGTCTGGTTCTTGCAATTGGTACTGCGGTTCTCACTGCGGTTTTCCATGGTGTGAATGCTCCTTTCGGTCGTTGCTGTGGGGGCGGGGCCGCCCTCACAGTCCATAGTGTGGCCGCAGCCGACGGCTTTATACATCCCATGGGAGGAAAAGAATATGCCTACGGAATATTTTGAGCAGCGGGAACGTGCCCTGCTGGGCCCGCGGTACGAGCAGCTGTATGCCGCCCCGCAGCAGACGGCAGAGCGCGGGGTCACCGTGTCGGCGCTGCGCACCACACCGGAGCAGTTTGCGCAGAGGGCAGATTTCCCGCTGGAACCCTCGCCCTTCTGCAAGGCGGCTTTTGTGGTGCATCAGCCGGATTTTAAGCCCGGACGGCATCCGTACCACCATGCGGGTGTGTTCTATTCGCAGGAGCCCTCGGCTTCTTCGGCAGCGCCGCTGCTGGGGGTACAGCCGGGGATGCGGGTGCTGGATCTGTGCGCCGCACCCGGCGGCAAAAGCAGCCAGCTGGCGGCGGCATTGCAGGGGCGCGGTGTGCTGGTGAGCAACGAGTATGTGGCTGCGCGTGCCGAAATTTTAAAAAGCAACCTTGAGCGCATGGGCGTTTCCAACGCCGTGGTGCTCAACGAGACTCCCGCCCGCATTGCCGAGGCGCTGCCGGAGTTTTTCGACCGGGTGCTGGTGGACGCGCCCTGCTCCGGTGAGGGAATGTTCCGCAAGGAGCCGGTAGCGCTGCAGCAGCACTGCGAGGCACTGGTAAAGCAGTGCGCAGAGCTGGGCGCACAGATACTGGACTGCGCCGCAGCAGCACTGGCTCCCGGCGGGCAGCTGGTGTACTCCACCTGCACCTTTGCGCCGGAGGAGGACGAGGGACAGGTGGCGGCGTTTTTGCAGCGCCACCCGGAGTTTGTACTGGCAGATGTGCTGGGCAACGTGGATTACACCTTTGGCAGCGCAGGCGAAGAGAACCGCACCGGCGGTCTGCCGCTGGATGTAAGCAAGGTGCGCCGCATCTGGCCCTGCCAGGGCGGCGAGGGGCATTTTATGGCCCGGCTGGTCAAGGCCGGTACGCCCCGCACCCTGCCGCCGGAGGGGGAATACACCCCGGAGGAGCAGCTCTGGCTTGCCGCCGCTGCCGAGGCGGGCAAAAAGGGCAAGGGCAAGGCGAAGCCTGCCAAGGCCGCAGATGCCCGCAGCGCCCGCCGCGCAGACAGTCGCGCCTGCCGGGACGCCGTGCAGGGCACGAGCCGCCGCACCCGGGATACCGGGGCAGGGGAGGCCACCCCGGCGCAGAGCCTTGCCGCATGGCAGGAGTTTGCCCGGCAGTATTTCCCCGCGCTGGCGCAGCGCCCGGCCGTGGTGCACGGCGGTGGTGTGTTGCTGCCGGTGGCCTTTCCGCAGACGGGACTTCATGTGCTGCGGGCAGGGGTGTTCGTGGGCAGCGTGCAGAAGGGCCGCTTTGTGCCGGAGCATCATCTGTTTACGGCCTTTGGAGGCCTCTGCACGAACTGCGAGCAGCTGACCCTTGCCGACTGCCGCTGCACCGAGTACCTCTCCGGCCGCGAGGTGGAAGCCCGCACGGCAGCGGACGGCTGGTGCTGCGTGACCGTGGACGGCTGGCCGCTGGGCGGCGGCAAGGTGTCCGGCGGGCGGGTGAAAAACCACTACCCCAAGGCGCTGCGGCTGCTGTAAACCGCAGATTTACACGCATCCGGGCGAAAATCGGGCTTTTCAGGCTTGAACGCGCCGGTGGATTGTGATAAAATAACAGAGTTAGATTTTGTGTGCTGCCACAAGCGGGCGACCACAGCCCGTCTGCCCGCAGGCGGAGATACCGATAAATTTAGGAGGCTCTTTCCCATGTCTGGACATAGCAAATGGAACAACATTAAGCGCAAGAAGGAAAAGACTGACGGCGCCCGCGCCAAGGTCTTTACCAAGATCGGCCGCGAGATCAGCGTTGCCGTCCGTGACGGCGGCCCCAACCCGGCTTCCAACAGCAAGCTGGCAGACCTGATCGCCAAGGCAAAGCGCATGAGCGTGCCCAACGATAACATCCAGCGCATCATCAAGAAGGCTGAGGGCGGCGATAAGACCGAGTACGAGGCGATCACCTACGAGGGTTACGGCCCCGGCGGCGTGGCTGTCATGGTGGAGACCCTGACCGACAACCGCAACCGTACCGCTGCCGACCTGCGCCACTACTTCGACAAGAACGGCGGCAACCTGGGCGCTATGGGCTGTGTGGCCTTCCTGTTCAACCAGAAGGGTGTCATCGACATCTCTCTGGAGGATAAGGACGCCGACGAGGCCATGATGGACGCTCTGGATGCCGGTGCCGAGGACTTTGATGCCAGCGAGGACGCAGCCGAGGTCACCACCGATCCCGAGAACTACTCCGCTGTGGTCAAGGCTCTGGAGGAGAAGGGCTACGAGATCCTGTCCGATGATCTGGCCATGGTGCCCATGACCACCACCCGCCTGACCAATCCCGATCAGCTGAAGCAGATGGGCAAGCTGCTGGATTCTCTGGAAGATAACGATGACGTCCAGAACGTCTGGCACTCTCTCGAGAACGAAGAGGACCTGCCGGAATAAGCTTCCGCAAGTCTCTTTGCTCCTGAAATAAGACGATAAAAAGCCGCTTTTTGTGCTGTTTGGCACGAAAGGCGGCTTTTGCTTGTTATTTTTGTATGTCGTGCGGATAAGGGTTCCTTCTGGCATCAGAAAAATCGTACTCTGCACGCATATCCTCATCGTATGATGGATTTTCCGAAGAAGTGCTATTAGATTTATCGTTCATAGTGCGTCCACAGACTGAGGATCTTAACGGTCTGCTCTTTTTCATAGACCTGATAAACAAGGCGGTGCTGGATGTTGATGCGGCGGCTGTATGCACCGTTCAGATCACCCACCAGCTTTTCGTACGGGGGCGGGTTTTGGAAAGGATCAACACGGATGATTTCAATGAGTGCCTTTGCCTTTTCGTCCAGATGGGCAGACTTCAGTTTTGGTACGTCCTTTGCAGCGGTTTTGGTGTAAACGACCTTGTACATTTACCACTCCACCGCCGTTTCGTCCACACAGTCCTCAAGCGACGTGGCGATTCCGTCCATGATCTTTTCGCGCATACCCGGTGCAGAGACCAGATACAGCGTTTCCATGATGCCGCTGTAATCTTCTTCAGACAGCAGCACGGCATTGCCGTCCTTGGTGGTGATGTTGATGGGCTGGTTGTATTTAATGGTCTGCTCTACATAGTCGAAGGCATTCTTACGGAAATTCGTGATATTTGTAGTGGTCATCGTAGAATCACTCCTTTCGTGTACAGTATAGCGTACGCTTGTAAAAATGTCAATATGCGACCGGCAATCGAAACATGACACACGGTCACCCCTGTGCCAGCGCCCTGCCTTTTGCGTAGTAGCGCTGCATTTCTTCCCGGGGAACCATATTCCCGCCGGTAGCCCAGACCAGATGGGTGGCGTTTGCCAGCGCACCGGCGGGCAGAGCGGCTTCGGTGTAAGCGCCAAGCAGCTGCCCGGGCTGGGTGAGCACCGGGCCGTACATTCCCGCCAGAGCGCTGGGTTCAAGGTAAAGATCTTCGGCATCAGCCAGCTGCGCCAGAAGGGTGTACATCCGCTCGTCCTGCAGGGTGTAGCAGCCGCTCATAAAGGGACGCATCAGCCCGCCCACAAAGCCGGAGGCGCGCCCCACGGCAAGACCATCGGCGGCGGTGCAGTTGTCGATGCCAAAGTCCTGCACACAAACGCTGCTGTTTTCGCCGGTGGCCATGCCCAGCATCATGCAGGGGGAGTGGGTTGGCTCGGCAAAGAAGCAGTGTGCGGCATCGCCGAACAGCAGCTTCAGGCCAAAGGCCACACCGCCGGGGCCGCCGCCCACGCCGCAGGGCAGATAGGCGAAGAGAGGATGCTCCGCATCCACGGTGACGCCCTGCGCATCCAGCTGCTTTTTCAGCCGCAGTGCAGCCACAGCATAGCCCAGAAAGAGGGTCTTGGAGTTTTCGTCATCCACAAAGTGGCAGTAGGGGTCACCCGCCGCCAGCTTACGCCCCTCGGTCACGGCGATGCTGTAATCAGAGGCGTACTCCACCACCTTGACGCCCCGGCTGCGGAGCAGGTCTTTTTTCCATTGCCGCGCGTCAGCGGACATGTGCACGGTGACCTGAAAGCCCAGTTTTGCGCTCGTGATGCCGATGGAAAGCCCCAGATTGCCGGTGGAGCCCACCGCAATGGAATACTGCGAGAACAGCTTGCGGAAGTGCTCTTCTGCCAGAACGGCGTAATTGTCGGTCAGATGCAGCATTCCGCTGTGCAGGGCAATGTCCTCGGCGGTTTTCAGCACCTCGTAAATGCCGCCCCGCGCCTTGATGGAGCCGGAAATGGGCAGGTGACTGTCCAGCTTGACCCATACCTGCCCGGCGATATGAGTGCCACTGCGCTCCTCCAGCACCTTCTGCATCCGGGGGATGGGCTGAACAGGGGACTCGATGATGCCGCCCGCCGCAGCGGTCTCGGGAAAGACGGCGGCAAGATAAGGTGCAAACCGCTCCAGCCGTGCGGCGGCGTCCTCAATGTCGGCCAAAGTCAGCGGGCAGGCGGCCGCAGCCTGTGCAAAGGGCAGCTTGTCGGGGTTTACCCATGCAGTCTCCTTCAGGGCGCAGAGGTCAGAGACCACGGGATATGCCGCGATCCAATCGGCAACAGAACGCCCGACGATGCACTTGGCAGGTGAAACCATAGCGGATCCTCCTTCATATATAAAAGTAAAAGCAGATGATGCGCCCAGCGTTTTTTGTGGAGCGCTGCGTGTCTTGAATATAAAGGTTTTTACAGGAATTGTCAACCGGCTGCTTTTTGCGCCGGGCGGGTCAGAGCGCCACGATCTCGGTGGTCACCAGCTGCTGCTCTGCGCCGTAGTTCAGCTTCATGGCGTAGTCGGTCAGGGCACAGAATTCCTCAGCCTCCTTCCGGGTGGCAAAATAGTTCTCGGTAAGTACCTCGGAGTTGCCGCGGGCGTGGAAGATGGTCTTTACCACAAAGTTGTTTTCGTCCATAGTGTGCCTCTCTTTTCCAGTAGATGAGGGAGACGCTGCCGTCCCTCGGTGTAATTGCAGTATAACAGGACAAATGTCCCACAGAACGGACTTTTAACGGAAGCAGGACATATTTTTGCGCAAACCGGTCAAAAAGCCGCACCAGCCGGAGGAACAGGAGAAGATTGGAAAGAGAGCAGCACACTGCCCAAAAACCTTGTTAAAAAACTGGCATTTTGCCGTTTTTGTGTAAAGTATACAAGAATAAACACAAAAAAACGGCATTGTGCGTATTGCTATTTTATAACTGATATATTAGAATATAAGCAAGAAGAGCGTGCAGGCGTACTGCGCGTGCCATAAGATAAATAACGACAGGAGGAACTTCTCTATGCCTATGAAAATGGGTTGGCGCTGGTATGGCGAGGGCAACGACCCCGTCACCCTCAGCGACATCAAGCAGATCCCCGGCGTGACCAGCATCGTCTGGGCGCTGCACAACAAGATGCCCGGCGAGATCTGGGAGATCGACGAGATCCAGAAGGTCGCAGACCAGATCCACGCTTACGGCTTCGATATGGACGTTGTCGAGTCTGTCAACGTCCACGACGACATCAAGATCGGCCTGCCCACCCGCGACAAGTACATCGAGAACTACAAGCAGTGCATCCGCAACCTGTCCAAGTTCGGTGTCAAGGTCATCTGCTACAACTTCATGCCCATCTTCGACTGGACCCGCACCGACCTGTTCCACCCCGTCGGCGACGGCTCCACCGCACTGTTCTACGAGAAGGACAAGATCAAGGGCGACTACAAGTCCATGGCCGAGTACATCATGTCCTTCACTGAGAAGTACAACATGACCTTCCCCGGCTGGGAGCCGGAGCGCATGGCAAAGCTGGACGAGCTGTTCAAGGCTTACGCCCCTGTCACCAAGGAGAAGCTGTGGGAGAACCTGAAGTACTTCCTGGAAGCTCTGATGCCCACCTGCCACGAGTGCGACATCAAGATGGCCATCCACATGGACGATCCTCCTTGGGATATCTTCGGCCTGCCCCGCCTGCTGGTGGACGAGCCCAGCATCGACCGCTTCCTGAAGATGGTGGACGATCCGTACAACTGCCTGACCCTGTGCACCGGCAGCCTGAACGCAAACCCCAACAATAACTGTGCCGAGATCATCCGCAAGCACTGCGACCGCATTGCCTTCGGCCACGTCCGCAATATCCACCACTTCCCCAACGGCGACTTCTCTGAGGCTGCGCACCGCGACTGCTGCGGCGAGACCGGCATCATTGAGGTGATGCGCGCTTACCATGACTGCGGCTTTGAGGGCTACATCCGTCCTGACCACGGCCGTCAGCTGTGGGAGGAAGGCCCCGGTGTCTGCCGCCCCGGCTATGGCAAGTATGACCGTGCTCTGGGCATCCAGTATATGCTGGGTATCTGGGATCTGCTGGACCGTCTGGATGAAGAAAAGAAGGGCTGATGATTATGAAGCTGTCTGATATCAAAAACGGCAATCTGTCCGCCGAGTGGGCAGAAAAGGGCTATGAGCTGCCCAAATTCGACATCGAGGCCGTCAAGGCCAAAACCCACGCCGAGCCCACTTGGGTGCACTTTGGCGCAGGCAACATCTTCCGCGCTTTCCCCGCTGCCGTGCTGAACGATGCACTGAACAGCGGTAAGTACGACCGCGGCGTCATCGTGGCTGAAAGCTTCGACTACGAGATCATCGACAAGGCTTACCAGCCCTACGATAATCTGAGCCTGCTAGTCTGCCTGAAGTCCACCGGCGAGATCGAGAAGAAAGTCATCGCTTCCGTTACCGAGAGCCTGAAGGCTGACTACTCCTTCGGTGCTGACTGGGCACGTCTGGTGGAGATCTTCCAGAACCCCAGCCTGCAGATGATCTCCTTCACCATCACTGAGAAGGGCTACGGCGTTGCTCCTGCTGACCTGGAGCGCGGCCTGACCCCCGTGCTGGCCATGGGCAAGGTCACCGCTCTGCTGTACGAGCGCTTCAAGGCCGGCAAGCTGCCCCTGACCGTTCAGAGCATGGATAACTGCTCCCACAACGGCGATAAGGTCAAGAACGCTGTCCACGCCTATGCTGCCAAGTGGGTGGAGAAGGGTCTGGTGCCCGCCGAGTTCCTGGCCTATGTGCAGGACGAGACCAAGATCACCTTCCCGTGGAGCATGATCGACAAGATCACCCCGCGCCCGGATGCCAAGGTCCAGCAGATGCTGGCCGACGACGGCTTTGAGGACAACTACACCATCGTCACCGAGAAGCACACCTTCACCGCTCCCTTCGTCAACGCCGAGGAGACCCAGTACCTGTGCATCGAGGATCACTACACCAACGATCGTCCTCCGCTGGAACTGGGCGGTGTGCTGTACTGCGACCGCGAGACCGTGGACAAGATCGAGAAGATGAAGGTCTGCACCTGCCTGAACCCCCTGCACACTGCCATGTCCATCTATGGTTGCATGCTGGGCTACACCCTCATCTCTGCTGAGATGGCAGACGAGGATCTGCGCTCCTTTATCCAGAAGATCGGCTATATCGAGGCTATGCCTGTTGTGGTCGATCCCGGCGTGCTGAACCCCTACGAGTTCATCGGCGCTGTCATCAACCGCCGTCTGCCCAACCCCTTTATGCCCGATGCTCCCCAGCGTATCGCTACCGATACCTCCCAGAAGCTGGCTATCCGCTTCGGCGAGACCATCAAGGCTTACGAGGAGCGCGGTCTGGACAAGTCCAACCTTGTGTTGATCCCGCTGGTGCTGGCAGGCTATGCCCGCTACCTGAAGGGCATCGACGACAACGGCCAGCCCTTTGAGATCTCTCCCGATCCGCTGCTGGCTGAGCTGCAGGCCATCGTCAACCCCTTGGAGGTCAAGGAAGGCGAGCAGGACTTCAGCTGCCTGAAGGCTCTGTACAGCCGTGCCGACGTGTTCGGTGTGGACCTGTATGCCGTCGGTCTGGGCGAAAAGATCGAGGGCATGGTCAAGGAGCTGTACGCTGGTAACGGCGCAGTGCGCAAGACCCTGCACAAGTACACTCTGGCCCGCTAAAACTTTATAACGCTATTTCCGTGACCCACGCTGCGCTTTTGCTTTGCCGCAGCGTGGGTTTTTGTTTTGTGAAAATTGTTATGTAAAAATAGAATCCCGGAGCGTCCGCAGACGCTCCGGGATTTCAAAAGAACCATAATTTTCCGCTATTCATGCGCAGAGCAAAGCGGAGCGCATGAAAAATCGTCACGGTGCCCTTATTTCCGGCAGTCGTGCAGGCTGGCAGCGGGCAGGGCGCTGCTCAGCAGGCTCCATGCGGCATCCATGCTCTCGTTCAGCAGATAGGCCTGATTCTTCTGGACGTAGATGTACACCGCCTCTTTGGTGCGGTAGGCGCAGTACACGGTGTTCCAGGTGTAGCGGTTGGTGGGCTCGGTCTTGTTCTGCTCACCGGCCATCCAGACCGAAAGCCCGGCGGCGTCCAGTTCCAGCCGGTAGAAGGGACGGGGCAGACCCAGCTTTTTGATCTGCTTGGAGAGGTTGGCAAAGAAGGTACCGAAGTATACGGCGGGCAGACCGATGGCTACGATGGCCAGCACGGCGGTCAGCAGCCCGGCACCCTCCCGCTTGCCGATCTGGCTCAGGCAGATGCCGGCACACACCAGCAGAATGGCGGTGAACACCGCCGGACGCTGCCAGCCCTTGTTGTGGCGCAGCAGGTCAAAAGATGCAAAATCGTGAAAGCTTTTTTCGTCCATCTGAACGGAAACGCAAATATTCTGGGTCATAAAGTTACCCTCCTTTTTGGGCATAGTACCACATTTACCGGCAAGAAGCAAGCAAAAGATGCATCGGCGGCGGTGCATCCGGCTTGCAAACCGCCCGCAAGGCGTGGTAAAATAAGATATTATCTGGGGTGTATCTGAAAAGTCGAAAATTTAGTCTATTTCTACAAGCACAGCTGGCTTTTGCGTGAATCAGCCTTGAAATCCACAAAGGATTCCTGCGGCTATTTGCCTTAAATCCCGCTTGTGCTTGCGAAATATTCGTCATTTTCTTTGTTTTCAGATACACCTTACGAAAAAGGGGGAAGCCTTGCATGGAAAAGTGCAACTGGAAGCACAGCGTTACGCTCAAGCAGCGCATGGTGCTGTGCTTGGCAGCATTTTTTGCGGCCTTTGCATTGCAGCTTGCCCTGAACGGCTATCAGGCGCGGGCGGTGCAGCAGGTGCAGGACGACCAGATGGGCAACTTTAACGCCATCAGCCGCTTTCAGGGCGGTGTGGAAAGCTCCATCAGCATTCTGGAAGCGTACCGCTGGGAGAACGGCGAGACTGAGGAAATGCTGGAAAAGCTTCAGGCAGCCTGCTCCACCAGCAACGCATGGCTGTGGCGCATCCGATCCAATATGGACGGCTTGCAGAACGTCAGCGATGAGCAGTGGGTGCTGTACGGTGCGGTGGAAACCACCTACGGCAGCTACGACACCCTGCTGGAAGAGCTGGAGAGCTATCTTTCCAGTGGGCAGGAAGCAAAGGCTTCCCAGCTGTACTACAACAAGGTTTCGGTCTGCGGCGGGTATCTGAGCCAGTACACCATGCAGCTGCTGAAAGCCTCGATTCTGGATGCCCAGACTACTTACACCGAGATCTCGGAGCTGGGCGAGCGGATCGCCCTGATGCAGATCGTGGTGGTGGCACTGTGCGTGGCGCTGGGCTGCGCCTCCGGTCTGATGGTCATGCAGCTGCTGACTCCGGTGTCTCAGATGATCGAGGCCTCCCGCGCTATCAGCCGCAGCCAGTTCGATACCCCGGACATCCCGCTGCCCAAGCAGCCGGAGATCGGCCAGCTGGCGGAGTCCTTCAACCGCATGAAGCACTCTATGGCGCAGCAGGTGAGCACCTTACAGGAGAAAAACGAGATCGAGCGGGAGTTGCATCGCCAAAAGACCGAGGCGCTGGAACTGCAGAACCGCATGGAGCGCAGTCGGTTACAGCAGCTGCGCAGCCAGATCGACCCGCATTTTTTGTTCAACACCCTGAACGTCATCCAGCAGATGGCGGGCACAGAGTCCGCCTACCGCACGCAGGCGCTCATCATGGCGCTTTCCCATCTGCTGCGTTACAGCCTGATGAGCAACGATGAGCAGGTGCCCCTCTCCCGGGAGGTGCGCGTTGTGGACGAGTACTACTCCATCTACCATGTGCGTTTTGGCGACCGGGTGCAGATGGAGTGGGCGTTCTCGGATTCGCTGGATCTGACCGAGACTATGGTGCCGTCCTTTATCTTGCAGCCTATCGTGGAAAACGCTTTCAAGCACGGCATCTGCCCCAAGGAAGAGGGCGGCGTGGTGCGCATCCGCATGATCCCCCTGCGGGAAAAAGGTCTGCTGTGCATCCGGGTGCTGGACAACGGCGTGGGCATTGAGCCGGAGCAGCTGGAACAGCTGCGCACGGCATTGGAGCAGCCCGCACCCCGCTGGGAACATATCGGTATTTATAACGTGGCTGCCCGTCTGCGGCTGCTGGATGCCCGCTGCCGGGTGGTGGTGCGCTCCCGGCCGGGGCGGGGAACTGCGGTGATCCTGTATCTGCCGCTGGTGGAGAATGAGGAGGAATTTGAGGAATGATTCGTCTGTTGATCGCGGATGACGAGAGAATGGAGCGGGAGGCGCTGGCGGATATCGTCATGCGCCGGTTCGAGCATGAGGTGACGGTGGAGATGGCGGAAAACGGTCGCAAAGCCGCCGACACCGCTGTGCTCTGGGAAGCAGACCTGATTTTGATGGACATTGAGATGCCGGGCATGAACGGCCTGGATGCCGCCCGCGCGGTGCTGGAGCAGCGGCCGGAGTGCAAGGTGATCTTCATCACGGCGTACAGCCTGTTCCAGTACGCCCACGAGGCGGTGCATCTGGGTGCCTGCGACTATCTGCTGAAGCCGGTGGACCCGGACGAGACCGAGGCTGCCATCCGCCGCGCCATCCGGCAGATCGAGGCCGGCCGTCGCTTGGCCGAGCTGGCTGCGGAAGCCCCGGAGCCGGAAACCGCCCCGGAGCAGGAGGCCGAGCCCGCCGGGGAAGGGGAGAGCGACCGCAACGCACTGGTGATGGACCATGTGCGCAAGTATATGGAAGATAACTATATGGCCGACCTCTCGCTGGACAGCGTGAGCGAAATTTTGCACATCAGCCCGGCGTACCTTTCGGCGCAGTTCAAAAAATACCAGAAGATGAATTTTCTGGACTGTCTGACCGAGCTGCGCATCAACGCAGCTAAAGAACTGCTGGCCGACCCCTTCCGCTCCGCAGCGGAGGTGGCCTCCATGGTGGGCTACGAGGACGCCAGCTACTTTGCCCGTGCCTTTAAAAAGCGCACCGGCATGACCCCCACCCAGTACCGGAAGGAAGCGGCAAAGGCAGCCCGGGAGGCGCGGCTGTGACCCGCCGTCAGCTGCTGCGTCTGCTTGCGGCAGCCCCGGCACTGGCAGTTACAGGCTGCACGGCGCAGTCTGCTTCTTCGCAGCAGGAGAAGCCGCTCATCCTGCGCTATGCGGAGAATCAGCCGGAGGACTACCCCACCAGCAAGGCGGCAAAGGCCTTTGCCGAGCTTGTGGCGCAGCGCACGGGAGGCCGGGTGAAGGTGCTGGTTTACAGCGGGGCGGAACTGGGCGCAGAGCAGAGCGTCATCCAGCAGATGCAGTTCGGCGGGGTGGATTTTTCCCGCGTGTCCCTGAGCCAGCTGGCAGAGTACGAGCCGGAGCTCAGCGTGTTGCAGCTGCCTTACCTGTACAGCGATGCCCAGCAGATGTGGCGGGTGCTGGACGGCAGCATCGGCGATGAGTTTCTGGCCATGCTGGACGGGATGGACTTAGTGGGGCTTTCGTGGTTCGACGCCGGTGTGCGCAGCTTCTACACCCGGGAAAAGGTGACCGGGCTGGATGATTTGCAGGGGCTGACCATCCGGGTGCAGGAGTCGGACATGATGAGCGACATGATCACCGCACTGGGCGCAAAGCCGGCGCAGGTGGTGTACAGCAAGGTATATGCCGCCCTGCATAATGCCGAGATCGACGGGGCAGAGAACAACTGGCCCAGCTACGAAGTGATGGGACACTACGAGGTAGCGCCCTTTTTCCTGAAGGACGAGCACACCCGGGTGCCGGAGGTGCAGCTGGCCAGCCCGGCGGTGATGGAAAAGCTTGCCGCGCTGGACGAGAGCTTCCCGGAGGTGATCCGTGCCTGCGCCCGGGAGAGCGCGCAGACAGAGCGCGAGCTCTGGGCGCGGCGGGAGGCGAACGCAGAGCAGAATATGCGCAAGCGGGGCATCTGCGTCACCGAACTGGACGAGGCCGAAAAAGCCCGCTTCCGCGCAGCGGTACAGCCCATGTACGATGGCTTCTCTGCCCAGCAGGAACTGATCGACCGGATACAGAAAAGCTGAAAAAGACACCCCGAGAAGTGCCCGGATGGACATTTTTCGGGGTGTTGTTTTTTGCTATGAATGCAGGAATGTATCCAACTGGTCAGTAGTGTTGCACAAACAAGACGGAAAGCGATTGTGCAATGTGTCAAAAACAATCTTGACATTCTTTCGAAAAATAGGACATTTTTCGAAAGCTCTTGTTTCATTTCGGAAAATTTGCTAAAGTGTGTACAGTCAATGAACGAAAGCTCCGGCACCTGTGCGCCCGGAGAATTTCACAATTATTTAAGGAGGACGATTCCTATGAAAATGATCTCTCGTCGTAGCTTTATGGCCGTTGCCGGTGCAGCTACCGCTGCTGTTGCTCTGACCGCCTGCGGTGGTTCCAAGAGCGGCTCCACTTCTACCGCTGCTTCCACCTCTACCGCAGCTTCTGCTTCTGCTGCTGCCGGTGATGCAGCAGCTGCTGCCAACGATCCCAAGGTGACTCTGGTCTACGCCGAGGTCAACCCGCTGGATACCATCGTTGGCCAGACCGGTTCTCACTTCAAGGAGAAGGTCGAGGAGCTGAGCGGCGGTTCTGTGGTCGTCGATGTGCAGGCTTCCGGTGTTCTGGGCTCTGAGAACGACGTTCTGGACGCTATTCTGGGCGGCTCTACCTCCATTGATATCAGCCGTATCTCTGCTTTCGCTCTGACCAGCTACGGCTGCAATAAGTCCAAGCTGCTGTCCATCCCCTTCACCTTCAACAACCGCGCTCACTTCTGGAACTTTGCCAACAGCGATCTGGCTCCTGAGTTCCTGAACGAGCCCCAGGAACTGGGCCTGCCCGTTCGCGGCCTGTTCTACGGCGAGGAGGGCTTCCGTCACTTCTTCACCGTCAAGCCCGTTGCAACCATCGATGATCTGAAGGGCATGAAGCTGCGTGTGTCCAACGACCCTGTTATGAACGGCATGGTCGAGGGTCTGGGCGCTAACCCCACCGTCGTTGCTTTCGGCGAGCTGTACAGCGCACTGCAGACCGGCGTTGTGGATGGCGCTGAGCAGCCCATCGCAAACTACAAGTCCAATGCCTTCCCCGAGGTTGCTAACAACCTGATCCTGGACGGCCACACTCTGGGCGCTGTGCAGGCTGTTATCACCGACAACGCATGGGGCAAGCTGACCGCTAACCAGCAGGCTGCCGTTATGGCTGCTGCTGCCGACACCCAGAAGTTCAACGCTGATCTGTCTGAGACTGCTGAGAACAAGGTTCTGGAAGAGCTGCGCTCCTCCGGCTGCAACGTTGTGGATGTGGACGACAAGACTCCCTGGCAGGAAGCTTGCGCTAAGGTCATCAAGGACAACACCTCTGATCAGGCTGAGCTGTACCAGAAGCTGCTGGACATGAAGGCATAAGCTGGCTTTCCATCCAATCTAAGTAGTACATTGCCCGGCGGGAGCCCACGGGAATACGCCCGCAGGCTTCGCCGGGTTTTTATATGGAGGAATTTCTATGCCGAAAATCTTTACCACTCTGGATAAGATCAGACCGGCGTACGACTTTACCTACAAGGTGGTTCTGTTCATCTGCAAGATCCTGCTGATCGCAGATATCCTCATTACCACGATGTCGGTCATTGGCCGTTACGTCCCCTTTATTCCGGACCCCTCCTGGTCTGAGGAGGTCGTTTTGACCTGCATGAGCTACATGGCTGTGCTGAGCGCTGCGCTGGCCATCCGCCGCGGCGCACACATCCGCATGACTGCCTTTGATATGTACCTGCCCAAGAAAGTGGTCAAGGCGCTGGACATCCTGTCTGACGTGGCCGTGATGATCCTTGGTGTGGTGATGATGGCGGTCGGCTGGAACTACGCCACCACGCTGGGCGGCCGTGGCTTCTATGTTTCCATGCCTTGGCTGAGCCGCTTCTGGATGTACTTTCCGGTGCCGCTGGCCGGTGTTGCCATGATCATCTTCGAGATCGAGTCGCTGTATAACCATATCAAGAGCTTTTTTGTAAAGGAGGAAATGTAATATGACAGTTCAGACACTGGCAATCATTGTCCTTCTTGTCAGCTTCTTTGTTATGATCTTCCTGCGCTTCCCCATTGCATACGCCGTTGGTCTGTCCAGCGTGCTGTGCATGCTGGTGCAGGGTCAGGCACTGACCGACGTCTGCCGCCTGATGGTCAAGGGCATCTCCTCCTTTAGCCTGATGGCTGTGCCGTTCTTTATCACCATGGGCGTGCTCATGGGCTCCGGCGGCATCTCTGAAAAGCTGATCGCACTGGCTGACGCCTGCGTGGGCTGGATGCGCGGCGGCATGGCCATGGTCAACATCGTGGCTTCCTACTTCTTCGGCGGCATTTCCGGTTCTGCTTCCGCCGATACCGCTTCCATCGGTTCTATCATGATCCCCATGATGGTGGATCAGGGCTACGGCGCAGACTTCTCCACCGCTGTTACTATTACCTCTTCCTGCGAGGGTCTGCTGGTTCCTCCCAGCCATAACATGGTCATCTACGCTACCACCGCCGGTGGTATCTCCGTGGGCAGCCTGTTCCTAGCCGGTTACCTGCCCGGCGCTCTGCTGGCTATCGTGCTGATGATCGGCTCCTACATCATCTCGGTCAAGCGCAACTACCCCAAGGGTGATCCCTTCAGCATCAAGGCTTTTGTCAAGCAGCTGGGCACTTCCATCTGGGCACTGGCCGCTGTCATCATCGTGGTGTTCGGCGTTGTCGGCGGTGTGTTTACCGCTACCGAGTCCGCTGCTATCGCCGTTATCTACTCTCTGCTCGTTTCCGTGTTCGTCTATAAGGGTCTGGACTGGAAGGGCGTGTGGCACGCTCTGGACGAGTGCGTCAACACCCTGTCCATCGTGCTGATCCTGATCGCTACCTCTGCAGTGTTCGGCAACTGCCTGACCATGCTGCATGTGCCTGATCTGGCAGCAACCGCCATCACCGACCTCACCGATAACCCCTACATCATTGCATTGCTCATCGACCTGATCCTGCTGGTGCTGGGCATGATCATGGATATGGCTCCCATCATCCTGATCGCTACCCCCATCCTGCTGCCCATCGCCACCTCCATCGGCATCGATCCCATCCAGTTCGGTATCATCGTGGTTCTGAACTGCGGCATCGGTCTGCTGACTCCTCCCGTTGGCTCCGTTCTGTTCATCGGCTCTGCCGTTGCAAAGCGTCCCATGGAGAAGGTAGTCAAGGCAACCCTGCCGTTCTACCTGTGCATGTTCATTGCACTGCTGCTGCTGACCTACATCCCCGACATCAGCCTTGCTATCCCCAAGCTGCTGGGCGGCTATGTAAGTCCCATTGCAAACCCGCTGGGCCCTGTGTTCATCCACTAAGCGCAGCATAAGGGAAAACCCCTTGCATCTATAAGACCGGAGCCTGTCAGCCCTTTGGGCTGCGGGCCCCGGTCTTTTTTGCTTTTGCACCAAAATGCGGACAGCTTGCACGGCGGGGAACACTATGATACAATAAAGTGTATAGAAGCTTGGAAGGGGAGAGAACACTATGGAGCAAAAACGCCTGTGTCCGTTCTGCATGGGGGAACTGCCGCCTGCGGCGACCGTCTGTCCCCATTGCGGGAAGATCTTAGAGGGATGCAACCCGGCGGGCTGCCTGCCGGTGGGCACGGTGCTGGCCGGGCGCTACACCGTGGGCGAGATGCGCAGTCTGGACGGCGAGGGTGTGCTGTACAGCGGCGTGGAGAATCTGGGCGCTTTCCGGGTGACCATCAAGGAGTACCTGCCCGTCACCCTTTCTGCGGAGCGCGGGGCGGACTGCATCCTGCGCCCCAAGCAGGGCAGCGAAGTGCTGTTCAAGACCACCCGCATGGACTTTGCAGACCTGTACCGCGCCGTCCAGCGCATTACCCCCGCCAGCGGTCTGGAGGCTGTGCTGGATGTGGTGGAAGCCAACAACACCGTGTATGCGGTGCTGGAAAACTTAGGCGGCACCCCGCTGGAGCAATGGCTGGAAAATCGTCCCGCTCCGGTGCAGGCAGAGGATGCCTGCGCCATGCTGCGCCCGGTGTTTGAGGGCGTGGCGGCCATGCACAAGGCGGGGCTGGTGCACCGCGGCATCTGCCCGGAGAATATCCGGGTGATGTCGGATGGCCGCTGCCGTCTGGCCGGGTACGCCACCGTGGGTCTGCGCACCGCAGGCAGCGGTCTGCACGAGCAGCTGTACGAGGGTTACTCCGCGCCGGAGCAGTACACCACCGCCGAGTTTGAGGGGCGCTACACCGACGAATACAGCCTTGCCGCCGTCTTTTACCGCATGGTGTGCGGGCAGGCACCCATGCCCGCTGCCCAGCGTGTGGTGTCGGACTCTAACCCCCGGGCACGCACCGTAGAGCCTGCCGTACCGGCCTATGTCTCCGATGTATTGCAGCTGGGGCTGCGGCTCAAGGTCATGGAGCGCATCCAGACCGTGCCGCAGCTGTATCAGGCGCTTTCTTCCAAGGAATATACCGCCGAGCTGACCCGCACCATGAAGCCGGAGACCCCGATGCATCCGGTGCGGGCAGAGCAGAGCGCGCAGAGCAGGGAACATCTGCTCAGTTTGAAGGGGTTGCTGGCGGGCATCCTGATCCTGCTTTCCGTTTTGATCTTGCTCACCCTGTGGGGCATCGTGAGCAGCAAGGAGGAACAAACTCCCTCTTCGGAGCCGAGCTCGGAAGCTGCCAGCAGCGAGGAAATGAAGCCCCAGAACCTTGTGCCCAACTTTGTGGGCATTGACTACGAACAAATCAAGAATAACCGCGAGTACACCAGTATGTACCTGTTCCGGGCGGTGCTGGAGTACAGCGATACCGTGCCTTCTGGGCAGGTCATCCGGCAGGAGCCGGAGGCCGGCGAGGTGATGGAGAACGGCGAGGTGATCCAGATCGTGGTCAGTCAGGGCCCGGAGAAGGTGGAGATGCCCAAGATCATCGGTGCATCGCAGGATAAGGCCATTGAGATCCTGAGCAGCCGGGGGCTTGTGGCCAGCTGCTTTATGGTAGTGAACGATGGCTCCTACGCTACGGGCTGTGTGGTCTCTGCCAGCGAGGAAGAGGGCGCTATGGTCACGGTGGGTACGGTGATCACCGTGTATATCGCCGCAGACCCCAGTGTGCAGATCACTACCACCCCGGAGGAGCCTGCCGCTACCGAGCCTACCACCCCGGAAACGCCCCCGGAGGGCAGTACAGAGCCGGAATACGATACCAATTAAACAGCATACAACAAAAGCAGAAGCGGGAGCCTTGAACGGGCTCCCGCTTCTGCTTGTTTAGGATAGGAAAGAGAATGGCAAATTAAAGGTTCGAGTAGCCCATTAGGCAGCGGTCCACCTCGGCGGCGCAATCGCGGCCCTCGCGCAGACCCCACACCACAAGGCTCTGGCCGCGGCGCATATCGCCGCAGACGAACACCTTGTCCACGTTGGTCTTAAAGCTGTGGTCGGCTACATTGCCCCGGGCGGTCAGCTCCACCCCAAAGGCATCGGCTGTGTAGTTTTCGCAGCCGGTAAAGCCTGCGGCGATAAACGCCAGCTGGCAGTCGTAGGTAAATTCCTTGCCGGTGGGCACCATGCTGGTGCGGCCGGTCTCGGGGTCGCGCTCCGGCTTCAGGCAGCTGATGACGGCACCGGTCAGGTTACCGGCCTCGTCCTTCAAAAACTCCTTGACGGTGGTCTGGTACACGCGCGGGTCCTTGCCGAACTTGGCAATGCACTCGGTCTGGCCGTAGTCCACCTTCAGCACCCGGGGCCACTCCGGCCACGGGTTTGCGGCGGTGCGCTCGGCAGGGGGCTGCGGCATCATTTCCAGCGCCATCAGGTCGGTGCAGCCCTGCCGCAGGGCAGTGCCCTGACAGTCGTTGCCGGTGTCGCCGCCGCCGATGACCAGTACGTTTTTACCGGCTGCATTGATGGCCTTGCCGTCTGCAAAACCCGAGTCCAGCAGGCTCTTGGTCACGCTGGTCAGGTAGTCCACGGCAAAGTGCACGCCCTTGGCGTCCCGGCCGGGCACGTTCAGGTCGCGGGGCTTTTTTGCGCCGCAGCACAGCACTACGGCATCAAAATCTGCCAGCAGCTGCTCGGCGGGCACGGCGCCGCCTACATCCATGCCGGTGCGGAACACAACACCTTCGGCCTGCATCAGCTTGACCCGGCGCTCGATGACCGCCTTATCCAGCTTCATGTTGGGGATGCCGTACATCAGCAGACCGCCCACACGGTCGGCGCGCTCAAACACCGTAACGGCGTGGCCGCGCTTGTTCAGGTACTCTGCCACCGAAAGCCCCGCAGGGCCGCTGCCCACCACGGCAACGCTCTTGCCGGTACGGGTCGGCGGCGGGGTGGCGGTCAGCCAGTTCTTGGCGTAGGCTGTTTCAATGATGGCGTGCTCGTTTTCGCGCACGGTGACGCTGCTGCCGGTCACATCCCCGCAGGTGCAGGCGGCCTCGCACAGGGCGGGGCACACCCGGCTGGTAAACTCCGGGAAGCGGTTGGTGGCCATCAGGCGGTGGAGCGCAAGCTCCCACTTGCCATGGTACACCAGATCGTTCCACTCCGGGATGAGATTGTTCAGCGGACAGCCGGAGGCCATGCCGCCGATCATCATGCCCGCCTGACAGAAGGGCACGCCGCAGTCCATGCAGCGGGCGGCCTGCGTCTGCTGCTGCTCCCGCGAGAGCCAGATGTGGAACTCGTTAAAATTTTCAAGGCGCTCCAGCGGCGCAACGTCCGTGCTGGTCTTGCGCGCATAATCCATAAATCCTGTTGTCTTACCCATGCTGCTGCCCCTCCTTACTTATGCTTCTGCACTGCATAAAATGCTTCGATCTGTGCCTGCTCGCCGTCCAGACCACGCTCCTCTACCGAGGCGATGACCCGCAGCATGCGGTCGTAATCGTAAGGCAGCACCTTTTTGAATTTGGGCAGGAACGCACTGAAATTGTCCAGAATCTCCTTGCCGCGCGGAGAGCCGGTGGCCTCCACATGGGCGCGGATCAGCTCCTTCAGGGTGGCAACATCGTACTTGTGCTCCACCGGCTCCAGGCTGACGGTCTCCTTGTTCACCCGCTGGTAGAAGTCCCAGTTTTCGTCCAGGACATAGGCAATGCCGCCAGTCATACCGGCTGCAAAGTTCTTGCCGGTCTGTCCCAGCACCACCACGGTGCCGCCGGTCATGTACTCGCAGCCGTGGTCGCCCACGCCCTCCACAACGGCAGTAGCGCCGCTGTTGCGCACACAGAAGCGCTCGCCGGCCACGCCGGAGATGAACGCCTTGCCGCTGGTAGCGCCGTACAGCGCCACGTTGCCGGTGATGATGTTCTCCTCGGGCTTGAAGTCGATGCCCTGCGGCGGGCGCACCACGATCTTGCCGCCGGAAAGGCCCTTGCCCATGTAGTCGTTGCAGTCACCCACCAGCTCCAGCGTCAGGCCATTGGGGATAAAGGCACCAAAGCTCTGGCCGCCTGCACCGTTGCAGTGCACGGTGTACACATCATCCGGCAGATCGTTGCCGTATTTACGGGTGATCTCGCTGCCAAAGATGGCACCAAAGGCGCGGTCCACGTTGGAAACATTCAGGCTGACGCTCTGGGGAGCCTTGCTGCCCAGCTTGAACTTCTTCATCAACACCTTCATGTCCAGCGTGTTTTCCAGATGAAAGTCGTAGCTGTCCTCCTTGATGAAGTGGACGTTGCTGTTTGCAATGGCGGGGTTGTGCAGAATGCAATCCAGATCCAGCTTTGCGGCGCGGCTGCCCGGGGCGGCGGGCTTGACCCGCAGTAGGTCGGTGCGGCCCACCAGCTCGTCCACGGTGCGCACGCCCAGCTTTGCCATGTACTCTCGCAGCTCCTCTGCCACAAAGGTGAGGTAGTTGATGATGTACTCCGGCTTGCCCTTGAAGTTCTTGCGCAGCTCGGGGTTCTGGGTGCAGATGCCCATGGGGCAGGTGTCCAGATTGCACACGCGCATCATCACACAGCCCTCGGCCATCAGCAGGGTAGTGCCGAAGCCGAACTCCTCTGCGCCCAGCATGCAGCTGATGGCTACATCCCGGCCGGACAGCAGCTTGGAGTCGCTCTCAATGCGCACGCGGGTGCGCAGACCGTTCAGGATCAGGGTCTGGTGGGTCTCGGCGATGCCCAGCTCCCAAGGCAGACCTGCGTGCTTGATGGAGGTGCGGGGCGCAGCACCGGTGCCGCCGTCATAGCCGGACACCAGAATGACCTGTGCACCGCCCTTGGCAACACCGGCGGCAATGGTGCCCACACCGGCCTCGCTGACCAGCTTGACGTTGATGTTGGCGTTGCGGTTGGCGTTTTTCAGATCGTAGATCAGCTCTGCCAGATCCTCGATGGAGTAGATATCGTGGTGGGGCGGGGGAGAGATCAGGCCCACGCCGGTGGTGCTGTGGCGGGTCTTGGCGATCCACGGATACACCTTGGCACCGGGCAGGTTGCCGCCCTCGCCGGGCTTTGCGCCCTGTGCCAGCTTAATCTGGATCTCCTCGGCGCTGACCAGATACTTGCTGGTCACGCCAAAGCGGGCAGAGGCCACCTGTTTGATTTTGGAATTGCTCTCGCTGTGGTAACGCTCCTCGGGCTCGCCGCCCTCACCGGTATTGCTGCGGCCGCCCAGACGGTTCAGGGCGATGGCAATGGTCTCGTGTGCTTCGCTGCTCAGTGCGCCGTAACTCATGGCAGCGCCCTTGAACCGCTTGACGATGCTGGAGATCGGCTCCACTTCTTCCAGCGGGATGCCGCCGTCTGCGGCGTAGTTGAAGTCCAGCAGACTGCGCAGATGCACACCCTCGGCACCCATGTTGTCCACCGTCTGGGTGAACTGCTTGAAGGTGGCGTAATCGCCGGTGCGGCAGGCTTTCTGGAACAGGTGGATGGTCTGAGGGTTGAACAGGTGCTCTTCCTTGCCGCTGCGGAACTTGTGGGCACCGCTGTCGGCAAGCTCCATGTTGATATCCAGCCCCAGCGGGTCAAAAGCGGCGTTATGCAGCGCTTCCACATCGGCCTGAATGTCTGCCATGCTGATGCCGCCCACACGGCTCACCGTGCCGGTAAAGTATTTATCAATGACCTCCTTCGAGATGCCCACAGCCTCAAAGATCTGGCTGCTCTGGTAGCTCTGGATGGTGGAAATGCCCATCTTGGAGGCGATCTTCACGATGCCGTTGAGGATGGCGTTGTCGTAGTCCTGCACAGCGGCGTAATAGTCCTTGTCCAGCAGACCCTCGTCGATTAGCTGCCCGATGGTCTCGTGTGCCAGATAGGGGTTGATGGCGCAGGCACCGTAGCCCAGCAGGGTGGCAAAGTGGTGCACCTCCCGGGGCTCGGCGCTTTCCAAAATCAGCGCCAGTGCGGTGCTCTTTTTGGTGCGGATGAGGTACTGGGACACTGCCGACACCGCCAGCAGGCTGGGGATGGTCACATGGTATTCATCCACGTCACGGTCGGACAGGATGATGATGTTCGCACCCTCCTTGTAGGCGCGGTCTACCTCCAGAAATACCCGGTCGATGGCCTTTTCCAGACTGGTGTTCTTGTAGTAGTTGATGAACACCGTAGCCACCTTAAAGCCCGGCACGTTCATGTACTTGATCTTCAACAGGTCGGTGTTGGTCAGGATGGGGTTGTGCACCTTGAGCACCTTGCAGTTCTCCGGCTTATCCTCCAGCAGGTTGCCGTGGGCACCGATGTAAACGCTGGTGGAGGTGACCACCTTCTCCCGGATGGCGTCAATGGGCGGGTTCGTCACCTGTGCGAACCGCTGTTTGAAGTAGTTGAACAGCGGGGGATGCTGGCTGCTGAGCACGGCAAGCGGGGTGTCGGTGCCCATGGCACCGGAGGGCTCTGCGCCCGCCCGCGCCATGGCAAGGATCATGGTGTTCACGTCCTCGTACTTGTAGCCGAACACCTTCTGCAGCCGGGTCAGCTGCTCGCCGGTGTAGCTTTCTACCTTCACGTTGGGGATCTTTAGCCCGCTCAGCTGCACCAGATTGCGGTCGATCCACTCGCCGTAGGGCTCGCGACTGGCGTAAAGCTCCTTCAGCTTTTCATCGTCCACCACTTCGCCCTTGACGGTATCCACCAGCAGCATCTTGCCGGGACGCAGGCGCTCCTTGACCAGAATGTTCTCCGGGTTGCATTCCAGCACACCCACCTCAGAGGACAGGATCATGCGGCCGTCCTTGGTGATGTAGTAGCGGCTGGGGCGCAGACCGTTGCGGTCCAGCACCGCGCCCATCACATCGCCGTCCGAGAACAGGATGGCGGCGGGGCCGTCCCACGGCTCCAGCATGGTGGCGTAGTACTGGTAGAAATCCCGCTTTTTCTGGCTGATATTCTTGTTGTTCTCCCACGGCTCGGGGATGGTGATCATCACAGCCAGCGGCAGGTCCATGCCGTTCATCACCATAAACTCCAGAGTGTTATCCAGCATGGCGGAGTCCGAACCGGAGGTGTTGATGATGGGCAGGATCTTGTTCATATCGTCCTGCAAAATGGGGCTGGAGATGCTCTCCTCACGCGCCAGCATGGCGTCGGTGTTGCCCTTGATGGTGTTGATCTCGCCGTTGTGCAGGATGAAGCGGTTGGGGTGTGCACGCATCCAGCTGGGGTTGGTGTTGGTAGAAAAGCGGCTGTGCACCATGCCGATGGCGGACTCATAATCCGGGTCCTGCAGATCAGCGTAGAAGCGGCGCAGGTCGTGCACGAGGAACATACCCTTATACACGATGGTGCGGCTGGACAGGCTGGGCACATAGGTGCCGTTGCTGGCCTGCTCGAACACGCGGCGCACGATGTACAGGCGGCGGTCAAACTCAATGCCCTTGCTTACCTTGGCGGGCTTTTTGATGAAGCACTGCCAGATGGCGGGCATGCAGTCCCGGGCCTTCTGCCCCACGGCATCGGGGTCTACGGGCACTTCGCGCCATGCCAGAAACTCCAGCCCCTCCTTGCGGGTGACCACCTCGAACAGCTTCATGGCCTGTGCCCGCAGGTGCTCGTTCTGGGGGAAGAAGAACATACCCACGCCGTACTCCCGCTCGTTGCCCAGCCGAATGTTCAGCTCCTCGGCAACCTTGGAGAAGAACTTGTGGCTGATCTGCAGCAGGATGCCCACGCCGTCGCCGGTCTTACCCTCGGCGTCCTTACCGGCGCGGTGCTCCAGCCGCTCAACGATGGACAGTGCATCGTCCACCGTCTGGTGGCTTTTACGTCCCTTGATGTCCACCACAGCGCCGATGCCGCAGGCATCGTGCTCGAACTGTGGGTCGTACAGACCAAGGGTGGTTTTCTGCTCTGTAAAGTTTTCCATAGTCTTTCCCATCCTTTTTACTTGTTTACCGGGGGCTGCGGCACCCTCCGCAGCTTTTTATCCCCTGCAAAAAGAAAAAAGCGCCCCGCAAGGGCATAAGATGCCCCTGCGGAACGCCTTTGTTCCGATACCTGATATTATACAGATTCCTGAAAAATCTTCAAGTGACAGCTGCACCAAATATGCCACACACATTGCGCCGCTTCTTGTGCGAAACGCCGCGAGCCCCCGCAGCTGTGCGCGGTATACAAGCAAAACCGCCGCACCCGGCGTTGTGCACGCGGGTACGGCGGTTTGGAGAAATTTGCCCTGAGTGATGCGGAACACTCAGGACTCAGGAATGCTTTGATTTGCGGGTGAAGAACCATCCGCAGGCCAGCAGCAGGGAGCCCAGGCTTGCCAGCACACCGGCCATCCAGCCGGTGGTGCCGGTCTGGGGCAGGGTGGGCACTGCCGGGGCAGCGGGCTGTGCGGCGGCGGGAGCTTCCGTGTGGGGAGCCTGAGCCGGGGCGTCGGATGCGGCGGCAGCTTCGGTGCCGTTGGTGTCGTCAGAGTCAGCCGGGGCTTCCGGGGCGGAGGCGTCTGCGTCGGGGTCCGGTGCCAGAGAGATCTCTTCCACCGGCAGAACCGCCAATTCTGAGTTGCGGGTTTGTTGTAAAATAACCAAACGAAACCTCACCCGCCCAGAATGGCCTGCAGGTCGGCTTCCGGGGTGGCAATGGGCTTGAGGCCGTACCGTTCCTGCAGGGTGCGCACCACCCCCGGCGAGAGGAACGGGGGCAGGGTAGGCCCCAGCCGGATGTTCCGGATGCCCAG
>ENA-UONW01001537-UONW01001537.1-human-gut-metagenome-genome-assembly--contig:-CS52-NODE-1537-length-26941-cov-11.316410_pt1 | contig 26941 bp, 30 predicted proteins | sample MGYA00242463_ERZ724010 | MGnify/ENA metagenome assembly ERZ724010 | reverse complement strand
AAAACATCCTCGCACACAAAAAAGAGTATAATGCAAAAAATCAAAAAAGGCTCAAGAGTATCGCCAAGGCAAAACAGGAGATCATCAAAGAGCCGACCAAAAAGGAGTAATTAAATGGCAGTTACAAAAACATGGAAAGTATGGGGAGCCGAAGGTCATCGGCAGAAGTTGAGCTTCGGCGAGTCGATTCGCTGGGATTTCACAAAATATGGTGAGACAAGAGTAATAGAAGTCGAAGCGGAAGATAAGACCGGGACGAATGATTATGTGATAGTCTCTATTACGCGAGAAACAGCCGAGCAGTGCGAGCGAGAATTCGCGGGTCAACTCGACGATGGGCTGTTTGAGGATGCTCAATATGGCAAGATTGAGGAGATGACCGTCGAAGAGTTGAAGTCCGAGAGGGTTGGTCGTATCAAGAGACTTGTAAAGCGATGCGGGACACAACGCGAGCTTGCACAGCATTTCGGCATCCCGCTACGAACTGTTGAGACATGGTGCCAAGGACGCAGTCAATGCCCGGGGTATGTCGTCAGAATGATAACGCAGATCTTAGACTTTGAAGAGCAGTTGTCAATCGAAAGAATAGTTTATCTTGTTGGGGGAATAAAAAAGGGTAGGGTCACAGAATACGGCTACTGCTTTGATAAGGATGAGGCACTTGCATTGGCAGAGTCAAAGGCAAATAGTCAGATTGATATGGAGAAAATCCATGTGTCTGGATATAAAGTCAAAATGGCACTAGGGCAGTCAGCAAAAGAGGTTATGGATGATATGCTCGAGCGGGAGTGTGAGGGACGCCCCTTACCGCTTATAGGCACATATCACAAAGAATTTGATGTGTGCGGAACGAAAAAAAGCTCTTGACAAAAGGTTTGTACCATGCTATTATATAGCCGAGCGGTAACGCTCACGTCGTTGCTTTTGCAACGTGGATTAAAATAAAATTGTGCAAGCAATCAGATTTTTAATGTTTGAGAGCAGCACACCTGTAGGGGTCCACAGTCTTTGTGGTAAAAAATGAGGCTTGTATCTTATGTGATATAGGTCTTATTTTTTTGTCTATTATGTGACGATATGTCACCTCATCTATCAAATAACGTAAATCGTTATAATATAACAAAAATCGGATTATACTAACTCGTCGGGATATTATATAACCGAAGGAGCAGGTATATGGCGATTAGAATTTTACTGTCCAGAAAGCTGGGCGAGCTACGCTGGACACAAGCTGATTTGTCCCGGAAAACTGGTATCAGACCGAACACAATCAACGACTATTATAACGAGCTATCAGACCGCATAAATCTCGAACATTTCGACAGAATATGCGAAGCGCTCGATTGCGATCTGTCGGAGATACTTGTACGGGAGCCAAATCCTATTCCCGAGATGGAGGGACGCTCCAGATCAAGCAAAAAGGCATGAGGATACAGTCCTCGTGCCTTTTTTACTCTTTTTATCACCGATATCCTCTTGGGTCGTACGAACTTGGGCATCTCGAGATGATCGGCGCGATAGTCTATCAGCTCACGAGAAATCTCACCGAGGATGAGATAAAGCGCTCGGGCTTCGACGCATATTTCGTTGACCACACTGCCGGTGTTTATCCCGCCTCAGCTGCGGGGGTGCCGTTCACCGCCGCTTATATCCAGAGCACGGGTGACATGATAAGTGACCTCACCGAGGACCTTGCAGCAGAGCAAAAGGCGAGAAAGACATATGACAATATTCTGCGGCTTGTCGACGATCCCGATGTCCGCGACCCGATAAAATTCCTGCGTGCAAGGGAGATAGTCCATTTCCAGCGGTTCGGCGAGGGTATGCGCCTTGCGACGGATAAGCTGAATTCCAAGAATTTCTATGCTTTCAACCCGTCCTTCGATAAGAATTGCCTTAAATAAACCCCTGATACGCAAATTTTTGTTGACTTTTTGACCCTGATAACTTAGAGCAGCTTCGGCTGCTCTTTTTAATTCCGAATGCCAAAAATCAACTTATCTTATTGACAAAAAAGTTATTAATACATTATAATATTTTTGCTTACTATGCTCTAACGGATTGGGGAAAAGGAGTGTTCGGATGAAAAGTGGAAAAAAGCCGTATTCATCGTGGTGCTTACCGTATTCGTGGGCGCTTCGGTGTGGATGACCTTTAACTCTGCATCGGCGACGCGCTTGCCTCGGGCCTGAAGCTCGCCGAGGAGGATATGAATGTCAGGATCAATGACTATCAGATGTATCTCTCAGGTGAACGCCTTGAGAACTACGCAGGGGTCATAGGCTGGTTTACAAGCCCTATTTCGGCTCTCATCAGCCTTATAATCCCGCTGCTTTTCTACCGCTACGGCTTTACCTCGGATTGGGATGTCCTTTTTGTTGACTCCATCCGTACAAAGTGCATGATAGTGGGCGTTGCCTTTGACCTTGTCGGGCACCTGCTCTGCTGCCTGCCGTATCTCTTCTTCTGGGATTATACCGACGAGAAGCATGCCGAGGTCATGCAGGCCCTGAGCGAGCGCGCGGACGCCGCCGAGTTTGAAGCTATAAAAGAAAAGGCGCAGGCAACGGCAGATTAAGCCTTTTCGGTCAGATATGGTGCGAATTATCAGTTTATTAACAAAAAAAAGCTTGCATATTCAGCGGCTGTAATGTATAATTGTTACATTAATGTTTTGGAGGTCATATTAAATGAATTTTATCCCCCTTCTTGCTCAGCTCGGCGGATCGGCCGGCGGTGCATCCTCAACCCAGCAGAGTAACCCCATTATGATGATAGTAATGATGGCTGCCCTTTTTGCCGTTATGTATTTCGTTATGATCAGACCGCAGAAGAAAAAGCAAAAAGAAGAGCAGAACATGCGTGACAGCATCCAGGTCGGCGATGAGATAACCACCATCGGCGGCATCATGGGCAGAGTAGTCACCGTCAAAGAGGATTCCATCATCATCGAGACCGGCGCGGACAGAAACAAGATGAAGATCACCCGCTGGGCTGTTTCGACCAACAATACCGCCACCGAGAAGGCGGAGGCTGAGAGACAGGCCGCCAAGGAAGCTGCCGAGGCTGAGAAGAAAAAGAAGATGGACGAAGCCGTTGAGAACAGCAAGGCAAGCAGAAAGAAATCAAAGAAGAAGAAGGACGACACCTTCGACAGCTGAGAATAATTTATTCGCCCCCCTCATATCATGTACTAACATGACGTGAGGGGAGTATTTTTATGCCTGCTAAAACCAAAAAAGCGAGGCGTGAGGAGCAGTCGGCTTCTCCGCTTAAGAAGATTGCCGTCGGTGCGGCGATAGGTGCGGTGCTTTTCTTTGCTTTTACGGCGGCCTTTGCCCTCGCTTCGCTCAAAAGCGGCATAGGCTCGGGGGCATATTTCCCCGCAGGCTTGATAATCGCCCTGCTCTCGGGGCTTGTTGCGGGCTTTGCGCCTCGCTGCCCTGCGCTGCGGTTACGGCTCTGCTCAGCTCGGGCGCGGGCGTGCGGCTGATAGCCTTTATCGGCGCAATGACCCTCGGCGGCGCTCTGGGCGGAGTTGCGGCGGTGAATATCAAAAAGAGGGCGAAGTATTGAGCCGCCGTGCCGTGACCGCCGTCCTTTTGCTGATATCCGCGGCGATCGCTCTCTCTTCCTGCGCGCTGCAAACGGAGATGTCGCCCGAGATATTTCTTGAACGTCTTGCCGAAGCCGATAAAACGCTGAGCGTTGACTTTGACGGCAGATATTACAGCGGCGACCGCTGCTATTGCTTCGTCAGCGACGGGGGAGGGACCGAATATCTGCTCTCCATGCAGACCTGCGCCGACGGCAGCGTGCAGTCCGTGAGCCTTGCAAGCACCGCGGTTGACAGGACGGCTGCTTTTATTTCGCTTGCGGGCACGGTGACATCGGTCTATTCTCCGCAGGAGGATATCAAAGCGATTGTTTCGGCGCTTTTTTTAGACGGCAAGGTGGGGGAGCGGTGCGAATACTATAACACACGCCGCTATGAATATTCCTCAGCTTCAAGCGAAAACGGGCTGTATTTCTCGATCGACGATCTGCGCCTCGGCGAGCGCAGCACACCCGCCCTGACCCTCGGCGACCTCTCGGGCTATCTGAATAGATCAAAGCCTTCGGCGCAATAGCGTCGGAGGCTTTAGTGATTTCATCATCAATATTTTATATGAAAAAATAATACAAACGGTAAATAATCAATAGGTTACAAAAATTTTACTTGACTTAGCAAATTAAATTATATATACTGAAATTGCAAAGACGTTTATTTTGACAGGGGGTGTCTCCGATGTGGCGTCGGGCGGCGGACAAAAGATAAATTCAATATCAAAAAACGGAGGAGATAACATGAAGAGAGTATCTGCATTGATTTTAGCCCTTATGTTTTTATTTCTCGCGTCCTGCGGCACGGATGCCGCGCCGGAGACCACGACGGAGCAGGCTAATTCCGCCTCGACGGATTTGAAAATTGATTATGAGACCGTCAAAGTTCCGTTTAAATCCGTGTCGTCACCTTTGCTGCTCGACGGCAAGCTGGTAATGGCGGTCGCAACTGCGGACAGGACGGAGACCGACCGCCGTTATCTGATCTCATATGACATCGGCAGCGGCAAATATGATAACATCTTTGAGAGCACGCACGAGCTCGGCGATATTCAGAGCATTCGGTTTGACGGTGAGTGGCTCATATGGAACGACTGCGAGATCTATAATTCCGCGCGCAACATCTATTGCATGAATTATAAGACAAAAGAGATAACTCAGATAACCAAGCTCGGCAATGATTCTGCGGTCGGTGAGCCGTGCATTTCCGATGGAGTTGTGTTCTGGGATGAGTGCTTTGACATCGGCGGCGAGAATACACGCTCGCGCATTAAAGCATATGACTGCACGACCAAGGAGACAAAGACGATATCTGAGGGCGGCGATAAAGTGAGCGCGGGTGACGGCAAGGCCGTTTTCACCGTCAATAAGGGCGGTAAAACTACCCTCGGCGTATATGATATTGCGAGCGGCAAGGTGACGGAGCTCGCCTTGGGCGACGGCAGCTACACATTAAAGGATTGCGCCGCCGGTTACGCCCTCTATGTCGAGACAAAGGACCCGTCAAGAGGCGATTCCTCGCAAAAAACATGGATCATCGACCTTAGCGACGGCAAAACCGCCGTGGCGGATATCTTTCCCGACGGGGCGAAATTGTTCGGCGATTATGCCGTTTCGTGCACCGCATCGGCGCTTTGGTTCTATAAGAGAGACGGCGGAACGCTCAGCATTATCGACGGTCTGCGCGACACAAATGTCGCCGACGTGTCTTTTGCCGGGAACAACACGGTCATCAGCGTTATCAAAAATGTCGGCTCGGGTACCGCCGAGGGCTTGGTTAACGAGACCGAAATGCATATATTCGATCTTAATAAACTGAGCGTGTGATAAGCGGGGGTCAAAAATGAGTAGTTTATATAAGAAAATTGCGGCTTCGGCTGCCGCAGTTATGCTTGTGCTTTTGCCTGCCTGCGGCACGTATACCGAGTCGGAGACAGTCACCGAACAGCCCCAGACCACCGCCGTCGAGAGTGCGACGGAGAACGAAAAGCACATAATGAAGATCGACACTATAAGTGAAGCCGTTTATGATTTCTCCGACGCTCAGGTGCTTTCGGAGTTGAGCGACTATATCGCAATTATCAGAGTTGACAGCGTTGACGGTGTTACCAATATCAACCGCAAGCTCAATAAGCCCGTTATAATGCCTTTCACTTATGGCAACGCTTCCGTGCTGCAAGTCATTAAGGGCAGCGTCCCCGATGAAATATCCTATATCAGAAGCGGCGGCATGATGACCTATGATAAATGGGTCGAGGGGCAGAATAATCCCGAAAAGCTGAAAGCGCTCAGGGCGGATTCCGACCTTGCCGATATCCCGCCGGAGGATATCCTCGTCGATTGCAACATGGAGAATGATATAAATATTGAAGTCGGCAAGACTTATCTTGCTTTTATGTGCAGGAATGATTCGTCGAATTTTGAGAATGAATATGTCATTCAGGGCTTTCAGTACGGTCTGCGGGAATTGCAAGAGCCGAATTCCGCGGCTGCGGCTCAAAGTGCGGTGGAGCTGAAGGTCAAGAATAATATGACGGGCGCCTGGGAGAGCATCGGCGATATCGTGTATCTCGGCGAACCGCAGAAGATCCTCATGTATGACTGATAATAAAGCCTTCGGCGCAATAGCGTCGGAGGCTTTATCGCTTTAAATCATACCGAATATTTTTGCTGAAAAATTTTAATAAAGAATGAAATATATGTAAATTTCAAGAATATTTGTTGACTTTATAGCCTGAATTATATATGCTATAGTTGTAAGGGGGCGATTCCGATGGTTTGTTGATTCTTTTGACCGTGAAGGAATAATTTTAATTGTTAAATATATGATAGGAGTTGGAAGCAGTTTTACCGACTGCTTTGTACTTATTAATATGAAAACAAAAAGGAAAATTATCGTAATAGTTTCTTCATTGCTTCTTTTGGCTTTGATCGGTTTGGCTTTTGCGGTTACAAAACACAACAAGGGTGAAACGCTTGATAATCCTAACACTACTCGCTCGTATGTTGAAAAAATGTATCAGACGATACCGGAACTCCCGCCCGACTTTGATTATTATACAATAGCTCGCAGAGAGGTAATAAAATTTTACACGGAGGGCATAACGGATAAAGAAAAATTGATACATAAAGTGCTTAATGTACTTGTCAATAAGCTCGAGGTGGAGGGAACGGAATATGACTTGGCTCCGTGGCAAAAGGAGAAATATGAAAAAGAAATAAAAGATTCATATGAAAGTCACTTGTTTATGAAAGATCTGATAGAAAGTAAGGGTCTTGATTACAACGAGGTGACTGAAAGCCGCAGTCAAGTAGTATATGAGTTTATGCTAATGCAATGTGCGATGATGAAGTGGTACAAAATAGAGGATGCCCCCAAAAAAGACAGTGGCATCACCGGGCAGGATCTGGCGGAGCAGATAAATGAATTGCAAGAGAAAAAAATAGAGCAGCTTCACAAAGAACTGAACAGGAAATATCACTTTGACAGGCAGATAGAGGAGCTTTTTGTTGAGATTTTCGGTGAAGATTACGAGCACAAAAAGTATGACGCTTGGTATCTCGATGCAGTTGAGAAGAATAACAGAGAAATGTCGAAAGAAGCCAAGCTGACCGAAGAAGTGACAACTAAAATGCCCGAGGAAACCGTCAGCGTGAGCAACCTGAGCGGAATTAATTATTAGCGGAGAGAAAAGCTATGAAATATGTAGTTTTAGGTTTGCTGTTGATTTGCTTTCTTTTAAGCTCTTGCTCATTTAACGGCTCAAAGAATGATGAGCGGAGCACAACAACACTGCTTGACATTTCCGCTTTGCGTTATAATTATAATACTGTTACCGAAGCGCCGACGTTATCGAACGATCAAACCGTTTTTGACGGTCGGTTTTCATATGAAATAAAGGGCTCGTATTCTTCAAGGAGCGATGTCGAGAGTGAACTGAGAAGCCTCGACGAAGCCTACTACGGATATATCAGAACCGACAAGTCACGGTCGCTGTCTGACGCTCAGAAAGCATATAATAAGCAGATTTATACCGATTTGCAGAAAAAGCTCTGGGATATCATGGAGAATGATTATCCGCTGTCCCGCGAAGAGGTAGAGAGCAGCGAGCACAAGGCATTTGACAGTATGGTTGAGGATATGTATTACTGGCTCGAGATAGAAGGCCCGACAGAGGATCGCGATTTGGTTGACTTTATGAAATGGCGATACGCCGGGGCGCTTAAACTCAAGGAAGCATTTGATAATGATGAAATATCCTATGAAGAAGCCCGCGAGCGGCTTCGCAATGATTTAAGCCGAGAAAATTATGATAAACTTAAAGGCTGATCGGACGATTGTGAAAGAGGTGTTCCATGAAACCAAGCAATGATAAAGCGCGGGTCACTGCGCCGGAAGCGGCAAGGGTGCTTTGCTTCATATTTGCTGCAGTGCTGGTTATTCAGGCGATTATCACGCTGTTTTGCGCCAATTTCAGCGTCGGCGTTATATTGAATTTTGTCTATGCCGCCTTTGTCTGCCTGTGCGGAGTGCTTTTAGGCAAGGTAGGCAGAGTGCTGCGTATCATAGCGGCCGCGGCGGTCATTGCTCCGCTCATTTTCGGCTGCGCGCTCTTTGCCTGCGGCGCAAAGGATAATGCCGACGGCAGCGAAAAGGCTATCATAGTCCTCGGCTGCGGCGTCGACGGCGAACAGGTCAGCCCAAAGCTCGCGCGGCGGCTTGATAAAGCGATCGAGTACTTCAACGAGCATCCGGATAAGCCTGTGATAGTCTCGGGCGGTCAGGGCGCGCAGGAGGATATCCCCGAGTCAACCGCAATGAAGCGTTATCTTGTCTCAAAGGGAGTGCCGGACGGGATGATAATCGAGGAATCAAATTCGACCTCAACATTTGAGAATTTTGAATTTTCCAAGGATATTGCAGATACGCTGCCGGGCGGCGACAAGATAGTCTTTGTCACGTCACGCTTTCATATTTATAGAGCGAGCCGCTATGCGGCGGGCGCAGGCTTTGAGGCGCACCATATCGGGGCGCGCGTCCCGTTTTATGAGCTGCCGTCAAATTATCTGCGTGAAATGCTTGCGGTCGTTAAATTTTTTAACTGGGAGAAAATTTTCCCCAAAAACGAGGCAGGGGGATAACATTAAAAATCTTACGCCTACGGCGTGAGCAACCTGAGCGGAATTAATTATTAACGGAGGAGGATTGCGATAATACGACGGACGCTTTGGAAAACATCGGCGATATCGTGTATCTCGGCGAACCGCAAAAAAACAATGAACTGGTGAAAGAGGTGTTCCATGAAACCAAGTAATGATAAAGCGCGGGTCACTGCGCCGGAAGCGGCAAGGGTGCTTTGCTTCGTATTCGCGGCAGTTCTGGTTATTCAGGCGGTTATCACGCTGCTTTGCACCAATTATAACATCGAAGTTAGATTGAATTTTGCCTATGCTGTCCTTGTTTTCCTGGGCGGAGTGATTTTAGGTGAGGGCGGCAAGGTGTTGCGTATCATAGCGACAGCGGCGGTCATTGCTCCGCTCATTTTCGGTTGCGTGCTCTTTGCCTGCGGCGCAAAGGATAATGCCGACGGCAGTGAAAAGGCTATCATAGTCCTCGGCTGCGGCATCGACGGCGAACGGGTCAGCCCAAAGCTCGCGCGGCGGCTTGATAAAGCGATCGAATACTTCAACGAGCATCCGGACAAGCCCGTGATAGTCTCAGGCGGTCAGGGCGTGCATGATGATATCCCGGAGTCGACCGCAATGAAGCGTTATCTTGTCTCAAAGGGAGTGCCGGACGAAAAGATAATCGAGGAATCACGTGCGACCTCAACAAGTGCGCATTTTGTTTTTTCCAAGGATATAACCGATATGTTGCCTGGCGGTGACAAGATAGTCTTTGTCACGTCACGCTTCCAAATCTACAGAGCGAGCCGCTATGCGGCAGGCAAAGGCTTTGAGGCGCACCATATCGGGGCGCGTGTCCCGTTTTATGAGCTGCCGGCAAATTATCTGTGTGAAATGCTAGCGATTGTTGCTGAGTATGTGATCGTTTGAGGAAAATCCGCAAGCACCAACTTATCACATCATTCAAATAAGCATACAAAAAAGCAGGCTGTTGCGTTACACAACGGCCTGCCGTTTTTCAAAATTATTTCATCTCGGAGAGCTGAACGGGTCTGCCCTCTGCGACTGATTTCTTCGCCGCAAGCGCAACAAGGATGGAGTTAAGGCCGTCCTCACCGGTGGTGGGGGTGGCTTTATCCTCGAGCACCGCCTCGACGAACTGAAGCATCTCATCTCTGAAAGACTGCATATATCTCTCAAGGAAGAAATACAGGGGCTTGTCGGCTACTACGCCCTCGTCGCCCATAAAGACGACGTTGGTCGGCGTGTCGTTGGAGGCGACAGCCGCGCCCTTGCTGCCGAATACCTCGACTCTCTGGTCGTAGCCGTAAGCGGCACGTCTGCTGTTATCAATAACGCCGACTGCGCCGTTTGCGAATTTAAGGCTGATAACCGCGGTGTCAACGTCGCCCGCCGCACCGATAGCCGGGTCAACAAGGCAGGTTGCGTTCGCATAGACCTCGGTGACCTCACTGCCCGCAAGGAAACGAGCCATATCGAAATCATGGATGGTCATATCGAGGAACATACCGCCGCTGACTGCCGAATACTCTGCCGGCGGGGGAGCGGGATCCCTCGAGGTGATTTTGACGATGTGGACTTCGCCGATCTTGCCGTCAGCGACCATAGCTCTGACGTTTGCAAAGTTGTGGTCAAAGCGGCGGTTGAAGCCGACCTGCAGCTTGACGCCCGCTTTCTTGACGGCGGCGATAACTGCGTTGACCTTCTCGGGGGTCAGGTCAACCGGCTTCTCGCAGAAGATGTGCTTGCCTGCCTCGGCAGCCTCGATAGCGATATCGGCGTGCGTGTCGGTCGAGGAGCAGATGAGCACTGCTTCGACGTTGGGGTCGGCGAGCATCTGCTTATAGTCGTCATAAATGACGGGGATATTAAGCTCGGCAGCGACTTTTTCGGCGTTCGCTCTGAAAACATCGGTGATACCGACGACCGTAGCGGTCGGCACGTTGTAGGTGATCGACTTTGCGTGAAGCGAGCCGATGCGGCCTGCGCCGATGATGCCAATTTTGAGTTGCTTCATTTTATCGTTCCTTTCAATAAGATAAGGGTTGCCCCATTCCTGTTAATTTTAACACACATTTTATATGAATTCAACAGAATCTGCGGCAATTATTTAGAATATTTTTCTTTTGTCGCCATGCCGCCCCTTATGTGACGCTCCGCCTTGTTGATATCGAGTACCGTGCGTACCTCGGAGTACAGCGGCGGATTCAGCTTCCGAAGCCGCTCGGTTATATCCATATGTACCGTTGATTTGCTCACGCCGAATTTCTTTGCGGCGGCTCTGACGGTGGTGCGGTTTGCGACGATATATTCGGCCAATTCCACGGCCCGCTGCTCAACTAAACCTTTCAATATCAGCCCTCCCGTTCGCTATATCATTAGATACTATGACAAACGGCGGGGGAATATTACAAATGAAAAGGCGCAGCCGGGCCGATGCCTGACTGCGCCGAAGAAGGTTATCTGTCCTCTCTGAAATACGAGAGACCGAGGCTTGCGGGGGGCTGATTCTCCCTCTTCTGCCTCATGCTGATCACCACGAGCACGACGATGGTGACAACATACGGTGTCATCTTCAGCAGCTCCTGGGTCTCGAATGCGAGGTTCGGGATATAGTTGTGGATGATGAAAAGTCCGCCGAAAAGTATCGAGCCGAGTATGCCGATATTCGGGCGCCACACGGCGAATATGACAAGGGCGATGGCGAGCCAGCCTCTGTCGCCGAAGCCGTCGTTTGACCATACGCCGCAGGCATAATCCATGACATAATAGAGGCCGCCGAGACCCGCTATCACGCTGCCGATGCAGGTGGAGAGATACTTGTATTTGCTCACGTTGATGCCTGCGGCGTCAGCTGTTGCGGGGTTCTCGCCGACGGCGCGGAGCTGGAGACCCGCCTTGGTGCGGGAGAAGAAATAGGCAGCGACAAGGGCGATTATGATCGCGGCGTAGGCAAGGAAGCTGTAGGAGAGGAACACCTCGCCGAACCAGCCGAGCTTGGTCGCAAAGGGAAGCTCGGTCTTGAAGTTGTTGCTCGTTGCGGTGAGGGCTATCGAGGGAAGCTCGCTGCCCGTGATCTTGATGAGCGAGCCGCCGAAGAAGTTGCCGAAGCCGACGCCGAAGGTGGTCAGCGCAAGGCCGGTGACATTCTGATTTGCCCTTAGTGTGACAGTGAGTACGCAATAGATAAGACCCATCACAAGAGAGCCGAACATTGACGCGAGCAGGGGAATGAGCACGGAGAGGAACGGATTAATCTCCGCCGCCGAGCTCTCGTAGACAAAGGCTCCGATAACGCCCGAGATGCCGCCGACATACATGATGCCGGGGATACCGAGGTTAAGGTTGCCGCCCTTCTCGGTGATGATCTCGCCCGTTGAGCCGAACAAAAGGGGGATGCCCTGCATGACTGCACGCTGAATGAATGCAACTATCATTATTTGCTCGCCTCCTTTTTGGACTCACGGAACTTGATGGTGTAATTGATAAAGAATTCGCTGCCGATGATGAAGAATATGATGATACCTGTCAGGATCTCGGAGAATGAGCCGTTGAGGCCGAATCTGGTCGAGATCTCGTCGGCGCCCTTCTCAAGGAACACGAGCAGGAAGGAGGTCAGCACCATATAGATAGGGTTGAATTTTGCAAGCCATGAAACCATTATTGCGGTGAAGCCTCTGCCCGCTATGGTGTCTCTGGTGACGGTGTGGTCGGTGCCCGCAACGAGGAGCAGACCGCTCAGGCCGCATATTGCGCCGGAGAGAAGCATCGTTCTCATTATGACCTTTTTGACGTTGATGCCGATGTATCTTGCAGTATTTTCACTCTCGCCGACAACGGATATCTCGTAGCCGTGCTTGCTGTATTTGAGATAGATATACATAACGACCGTCAGCACTGCGACGATGATTATGTTAAGCAGATAAGCCTGACCGCCGATCTTGGGGAACCAGCCCGCATTGGTGGAAGCGTTGATGACGCCGATGTGACCCGAGCCCTTGGGGTTTGACCACTTGTAGCAGAAGAATGAAACTATCTGCATTGCAATGTAGTTCATCATAAGGGTGAAGAGAGTCTCGTTAGTGTTCCACTTCGCCTTGAAGAAAGCGGGGATAAACGCCCAAACAGCGCCCGCCGCAATGCTGGTGATTATCATCAGCGGGATGAGGAAATATGAGGGGAGCTGGTCGCCGAAGAGTATCATGCACGCCGCGGTGGCAAGGCCGCCGACGAGCGCCTGACCCTCGGCGCCGATATTCCAGAATTTCATCTTGAAAGCCGGAGTAACGGCAAGCGAAACGCAAAGGAGCATTGCGAGATTCTGCATGAGCGCCCAAATTCTTCTCTTTGTGCCGAATGCGCCCTCAAACATGGTGGCGTAGACAGCGAAGGGATTCTCGCCCGTGAGCAGCACGGTGACGACGGCGCAGACTATCAGCGCGGCTAAAATAGAGAGAATTCTGATTATCCATGACTGCCAGAAGGGGATGGCCGCACGCTTTGCAATGTGGAAGAGCGGCTCGTGATGCTGCTTATTCGGCTTGCTCATGGTTCTCACCTCCGTCATTTTTGGTCATAAGAAGTCCGACTTCTTCTTTGGTGGCGGTGCGGGCGTCGACAATGCCTGTCACTTTGCCTGAGTTGATGACAAGGATCCTGTCGCACAGCTCAAGCAGCACGTCCAGATCCTCGCCGACGAATATAACGGCGACGCCGCTTTCTTTCTGCTTATTGAGAAGATTATATATAAGGTAGGAGGAGTTGATGTCAAGGCCTCTGACGGGGTAAGCCGCCATGAATACGGTCGGGGAGGCCGCAATCTCTCTGCCGACGAGCACTTTTTGGACGTTACCGCCCGAAAGGCGTCTGACAGGGGTGCTTGCGCCGGGGGTGACGACCTCGAGGTCGTTGATTATCTTCTGAGCCAGATCCTTGGGCTGCTTGCGCTCAAGCAGGAAGGTCTTGCCCTTGCGGTAGCTGCGGAGCATCATGTTGTCAACGATATCCATGTTGCCCACAAGACCCATACCGAGCCTGTCCTCGGGTACGAATGAGAGACGGACTCCCAGCTCTCTTATCTGGAGCGGGGTCTTGTCACGCAGGTTGTCTATCTTGCCGTTCTTGGGGTTGTTGTAGAGGATGTTGCCCTCCTTGACGGGCTGGAGACCCGCTATGGATTCGAGCAGCTCACGCTGACCGCTGCCCGCAATGCCCGCGATGCCGAGGATTTCACCGGAGTAAGCGGTGAAGGTGACGTCGCTCAGCAGCTTTGTGCCTTCACGGTTGACGCAGCTTAGATCCTTGACCTCAAGGCGTGCTTCGGGGTTCTGCGGCTCGCTGCGCTCGATGTTGAGGCTTATCTTTTTGCCGACCATCATCTCGGTGAGCTGGGATTCGTTGGTTTCGGAGGTCTTGACCGTGCCGATGTATTCGCCCTTACGCAGGACGGATACCCTGTCGGAGAGGGCAAGCACTTCGTGGAGCTTGTGAGTGATGATGATTATCGCCTTGCCGTCGTCGCGCATACGGCGCAGGATGGTGAAGAGCTTGCGGGTCTCCTGCGGGGTGAGCACGGCGGTAGGCTCGTCCAGAATAAGTATATCCGCGCCTCTGTAAAGCACCTTGATTATCTCAACGGTCTGCTTCTCTGAGACGGACATTTCATATATTTTTTTGTTGGGGTCAATCTCAAAGCCGTACTGCTCGCTGATGGCCTTTATCTTGGCGCAGGAGCGCTTGAGGTTATAGCCCTCTTTTTCGTCGAGACCGAGCACGATATTCTCAGCCGCCGAGAATACGTCGACAAGCTTGAAATGCTGATGTATCATGCCTATCTTGTAGTCAAAGGCGTCCTTGGGGGAGCGGATGACTACCTCCTCGCCGTTGATGAATATTTGGCCGTGGTCGGGGAAATAAATGCCGGATATCATATTCATCAGCGTGGTCTTACCGCTGCCGTTTTCGCCGAGGATTGAGAGGATTTCGCCACGGTTAACGGTCAGGCAGACGTCTTTATTGGCAACGACGTGCCCAAAGGTCTTGGTTATGTTTTTGAGTTCAATTGCAGCGTTTGTGCCCACTTTGGTTCCTCCTACTTTTAAATCTCAAAAGCCGATTAGCTTTAGGCGTGATAATCGGCTTTTCAAAATTAAAACGGTAAATATAAAATTTATTCGGGCGGAGCAGATCATGCTCCGCCCGTAATGTTATATGGAATTAGAACTTGCTGTTGAGGAGAGTGATGCCGTCGATCTGTACGTTGAAGTACGGAGCCGAACGGTACTCGGACTCGTGGAAGTAACCGTCGGAAACAGCCTCGGTGTCAGCGGTGTAGTCAGCGTCGGTGTTGACGTCTGCCATATAGGAGCTGAGCTTCTCGCCCTTAACGGTGATGAAGTTGTCCTTAGCGGTGTCGAATACATGGAGAGTGCCGGCCTTCATCTCTTCTTCAGCTGCCTTGATGGCTTCTGCGGTGCCCTTAGCCGCGACTGCTTCGTTGATGTCGGTGAGAACGACGGAGCCTTCGGTGATGCCGCCGCACCAGTCGACGTCGATAGCCTTGCCGTTAGCAACGCACTCGATCATGTAGGTCATGTAGGGAGTCCAGTCGATTCTGGAGGAAACGATGAAGGTCTTGGGGCAAGCTGCAAGAGTGCTGCCGTTGTAGGAAACGTTGGGGATACCCTTGGTCTCGCAAGCGGTGGGAGCGCCCATGGAGTCAGCGTGCTGGCTGATGAGCTTGCAGTCGTTGGCGATGAGCTTGTTGGCAGCTTCCTTTTCAGCAGCCTCGTCATACCAGCTGCCGGTGAAGATAACTTCCATGGTAGCGGTGGGGCAAACTGACTTTGCGCCGAGATAGAATGAAGTATAGCCGGAGATAACCTCTGCATAGGTGAAGGCGCCGACATAGCCGATCTTGGCTTTTTCAGCCTTGAACTGACCGGCAGCGATCATTTCGTTGAGCTTCATGCCTGCTGCGATACCTGCAAGGTAACGGCCCTGATAAATGGAAGCAAATGCGTTGTGGTAGTTAGCAAGATTCTCTGTGTGAGCCTTGGTGCCGGTTGCGTGGCAGAACTGGACGTTGGGGAATTCCTTAGCTGCCTGGATGATGAAGTCCTCATGGCCGAAGCTGTCGGCGAAGACGATGTCGCAGCCGCTGTCAACGAGGTCTGCCGCTGCTTCGTAGCAAGAGCTGTTCTCGGGGACGTTGGTCTTCTTGATGATCTTTGCGCCGGTAGCCTTGCAAGCTGCTTCAGCTGCGTTGATGAAGTTGAGGTCATAGGTCGAGTTCTCATCGTGAAGGAAGATGAAACCGACCGTGAGCTCGCTTGCCGACTTGGTTACGTCTGCTGCGGGGGCGTTGGTGGAGCTGTCCTTATTGCCGTCGTCCTTGCCGCCGCAAGCTGCGAAGCTGAAAACAAGGGCGAGTGCCATAAGAATTGCGAGGATCTTTGCGAACTTCTTCATTTTTGTTTACCTCCAAAAATTTTTTATTTTATCCAAAGATGATCTTACCGTCATCAATGGACTTAATAACTGCCAGAGATTCGAGATGATATCCCTTTTTGCGAAGCTCGTCGCCGCCGGGCTGGAAGCCCTTCTCGACCACGATGCCTATGCCCTCGACCGAAGCGCCCGCCTGAGTGATAATGTCTATCAGCCCGTTGACGGCCTGGCCGTTTGCCATGAAGTCGTCGATGATGAGCACACGGTCGCCCTCATTGAGGTAATCCTTTGATATGCCGATGGTGGTGGTCACGCCCTTGGTGAAGGAGTGGACCTCGGCGGTGTAGAGATTGTTGCCCACATTCCTGTGAGCGCCTTTTTTGGCAAAAACAACAGGCACAGAAAAATATTGTGCAGTTATACACGCTATTCCTATGCCTGAGGCTTCTATCGTAACTATTTTATTTATGTTTGAGGCTGCAAAAAGCCTGCGGAATTCCTTGCCGATCTCGCACAGCAATCCCACGTCTATCTGATGGTTGAGGAACATATCGACTTTTATAATGTCCGAGCCAATGACCTTGCCCTGCTCGGCAATTCTCTGCTCCAGAAGCTCCATCGTAATCACATCCTCACCGAAAAATACAAAAAATGACGCTTGAAAAATACAATTCAATTATAATTAACATTCGGTTAAAAATCAAGACATTTTTTATATTTTGGGCTAATTCTGCATAATATCCAAAGATATTGTGGTTTTCGGAGTAATTTTTATCAATCCTACAATTGACGGATGAACTCGGCGTTGACGAATCCGGCGGTCGAGCCGTCCTCAATAAGGAACCAGTCGTTGACCCGTTCAAAGACCTTGACGACCGTGCCGTCGGGCAGGGCTGCGACGATGGGGGAGTTGATGTCCGGCTTTTCGCGCACGTTTACCGCTCCGCCGTCGGTGGATATGACCGCCTGGCCGAAGTAGCGCACATCGACGAATTCGACCCCGAAATAGTCGGCGACCGAGATGGCGAGATTGCGTGCGATCTCATTTATATTGCGCGAGAGCCACGAAGCGTCAAGCAGGTTGTCGTGATACGCAAGCTCAAAGAGGATGGCGGGCATATTTGTCTTGTTAAGCTCGATAAAAGTGCCGAGGGGCAGTATCTTTATCCTGTCGGGCAGGGGATAGATCTCCTTGTAGTTGTTTGCGAATATCGTCGCCGCCCGCTGACCCTCGCGGCTGCCTGGGTAGTAATATATCTCCGCACCCCTGACGGTGCCGGCGTACGGGTCGGGCGCCGCGTTTGAATGCAAAGCAAGATAGAAGTCATAGCCGCCCTCGTTTGCCTGCCTTGCGGAGTCGAGAGCCGTCATTGTAGGGTCGTTCCTGCCGAAGCGTATGCCGCTTGCGGCGAGATAAGGCTCCATGGCGTCGGCGATGAGGTTCATATAGTATTCCTCGCTGTTGCCCAAAACGGTCGTGTTATATTCCTGTGTGGACGGGCTTAAATAAATACTCGGCATGGGTAGCACCTCCTTCACGGCCATTATATGCGGCTTTAATTTTGTTGACATTCGGGGGAACATAAATTATAATGAAATCATATTAATACTGGGAGAATTGTGAAATGGCTTTTATCAGCGTTTTTGACGTTATCGGCCCGAATATGGTCGGCCCCTCAAGCTCGCATACCGCGGGAGCAGCCTCTATCGCCCTGCTTGCGGGCAAAATGCTCGGCGAGCGGATAAAGAGCGTTAAATTCATCCTCTACGGTTCTTTTGCCGCGACCTATAACGGCCACGGCACCGACAGGGCGCTGCTCGGCGGCATAATGGGCTTTGCGACGGATGACGTGCGTATCCGTGACTCATTTGAATATGCCGATAAGGCGGGGATAGAGTATTCGTTTGAAGAGAACACAAACGAAACTGATATCCACCCGAACACCGTTGATATCGTTATGACGGGCGAGGGCGGCAGACGGCTCACCGTCAGGGGCGAATCCCTCGGCGGCGGCAAGGTCATGCTGACCCGAATCAACGGAGTGAAGGTGCAGTTCACAGGCGAATATCACGCTTTGATAGCCGTTTATGAGGATCACCCAGGCGTTGTGGCTGCGATAACAGCGGCGCTCAACGATAATAACGTGAATATAGCTTTCCTGCGCGTCTACCGTGAGAAAAAGGGCGGCAGGGCTTATACTATAGTCGAATCCGACGAAGAGATAACCGCCGAAGCGGTCGAAAAGATACGGGCGACCTCGCTCGTGGACGATATAATGCTTATCAGGAGGTAACGGTATGGAATTTACGACCGCCGAAGAGCTGCTTGCGCTTTGCGGCAGCGAAAATATTACCATTGCGGATGTAATGCGCCGCCGTGAATCCACGGAGGGCGAGCTTGACCCGCAGACGGTTGAGGAAAAAATGAAAAAAGCTCTCGACATTATGCGTGACTCGGCTCATAAGCCGATGAGCGAGATATTGCCGTCGAGGGGCGGCATGATAGGCGGCGAGGCTGCGAAGCTGAGCGCTCACGCGGCGGCGGGCAGGTCAATCTGCGGCTCGGTGCTCACCAAGGCGCTGATATATTCGCAGGCCGTGCCCGAGGTCAACGCCTCGATGGGCGTTATCGTCGCCGCGCCGACAGCCGGCTCGTCCGGAGTGCTTCCTGCCGTGCTTTTTGCGCTCGAGGAGGAATTCGGGCTTGATGAAGCGACTGTCCTCAACGGACTTTTTACCGCAGGGGCGATAGGCTGCCTGCTGATGCGTAACGCTTCCGTCGCAGGCGCGGAGGCGGGCTGCCAGGCGGAGGTCGGCTCGGCCTCGGCTATGGCTGCCGCCGCTGCCGTTGCAATGTTCGGCGGCTCTCCGCAGCAGAGCCTTGACGCTGCGTCGATAGCGCTGTCAAATATGCTCGGTCTTGTCTGCGACCCGATAGCCGGGCTTGTTGAGGCGCCCTGCCAGTCGAGAAATGCGGCGGGTGCGGCGAACGCCCTCACGAGCGCCGAGAGCGTGCTCAGCGGCATAAAGGCAGTCGTGCCCTTCTCCGAAATGTCGGAGGCTATGTATAAAGTCGGCAAGAGGCTTGCGCCCGAGCTGCGTGAGACTGCTTTGGGCGGCTGCGCCGCTACGCCGACGGGCTGCGCTTATAAATGCAGCATTTTCGGCTGCAAATGACCGAACGGAGAATTATATATAATGTATAAAATTTTTATAGTGGAGGATGACCCCGGCATTGCCGAAGCTATAGCCCGTCAGGCGGCCGCATGGGGCTATGAGACCCGCACGGTCGAGAATTTCAGAGCCGTCACAAGCGAATTTGCGGAGTTTCGCCCGCACATAGTCCTGCTCGATATCACCCTGCCGTTCTTTAACGGCTTTCATTGGTGCTCCGAGATACGTCGGCTTTCCAGTGTGCCGATAATCTTTATTTCCTCCGCGGCGGATAATATGAATATCGTCATGGCCATGAATATGGGCGCCGACGATTTTATCGCAAAACCCTTTGATATGAACGTGCTCATCGCCAAGATCCAGGCGCTGCTGCGGCGTACATATGACTTTGCCGAGAGCGCTCCCGTGCTGGAGCACCGAGGCGCTTTCCTCGACACGGGTGATAATTCTCTGACCTATCAGGGCGAGAAGATACCGCTGACAAAGAATGAATACAGGATCCTGCACTGCCTTATCGAGAATAAGGGCAAGGTCGTCAGCCGTGAGAGGCTGATGGAGCGGCTGTGGGAGACGGATTCTTTTGTCGATGAGAATACGCTGACCGTCAACGTCAACAGGCTCAGGAAGAAGCTCGCCGCCGCGGGGCTTGACGGCTTTATCGCCACTAAATTCGGAGTCGGTTATATTACCGAGTGAGGAGAGAGTATGAGGCTTTTTGCCGCTTATCTTAAACAGCGGGTCAAGGTGCTTGTTGCATTCGCGCTGTTTTGCGTCATATTTGCAATAATTTTCGGATTATATCGTCTGCCGCTCGAGGCGGTTATCTATCCCGCGGTGCTCTGCGCCATACTCGGCGCGGTGTTTGTGGCTTTTGACTTTGCTTCCGTTTGGCGCAGGCATAAACAGCTCTGCACCGTCAAGGAGCTGACCGCCGCCATGATAACCGAGCTGCCGGACGGCGGCGATATCATAGAGCATGATTATCAGGAGATAATCGGCAATCTCAAAAAGGAGCTTGCCGACCTTGAGAATCTGAATGACATCCGCTACAGGGATACGGTCGAGTATTACACCGTGTGGGCACATCAGATCAAAACGCCTATAGCCGCAATGCGGCTGACTCTGCAAGGGGAGGATTCCCCGTTCTCACGCCGCCTGTCCTCCGATCTTTTCAGGATAGAGCAATATGTCGATATGGTACTTGCGTTTATACGCCTTGATTCGCCGTCGCACGACTATGTGTTCAGAAAATGCTCGGCCGACGATATCATCAAGGGCTGCGTCAGACGTTTTTCATCGGAATTTATAGACAAACGCATAAGGCTCGAATACGAGCCGACGGAGCTTCAAATCGTGACGGACGAGAAATGGCTGTCGTTCGTCATTGAGCAGATACTCTCGAATGCGCTCAAATACACCAAAAACGGCAGCGTGAAGATATATCTTGAGCGGCCGAAGATCCTCTGCATTGAGGACACGGGCATAGGCATTGCGCCCGAGGATCTGCCGAGGATATTTGAGAACGGCTACACAGGCTATAACGGCAGGAGTGATAAAAAAGCGAGCGGCATCGGTCTCTATCTCTGCCGCCGCGTATGCGATAACCTCGGGGTAGGCATCAGCGCCGAATCCGAGCTTGACAAGGGCACGGTGATACGCCTTGACCTTGAGCAATATGAGATGAAAAAAGAATAATTCTTACAAAAGCGTAAGATTTACCTCGGGAAATGTAAGGCGATTCTATGGCGTTACGTTTCCCGTTTCTGATAGAATATTGTCAGAAACAAAAGGGAGGAAACACCAATGAGCATTCTTAAAGTTCAAGGTCTTAAAAAGGTTTATTCATCTAGACTCGGCAGCAATCAGGTCGAGGCGCTGAGAAACGTCAACTTCAGCGTTGAGCAGGGCGAATTCGTCGCTATCATGGGCGAGTCCGGCTCGGGCAAGACCACATTGCTGAATATCCTTGCCGCTCTCGATACGCCGACCGCCGGCAGCGTTCAGCTTGACGGCAGGGAGCTCGGCGAGATAAAGGAGGGCGATGTCGCCGCATTCCGCAGAGATAATCTCGGCTTTGTTTTCCAGGATTTTAATCTGCTCGACACCTTCACACTCGAGGATAACATCTATCTGCCCCTTGTGCTTGCGGGCAAGTCATATAAAGAGATGAACGAACGTCTCAGAGCGGTCGCCTCAAGGCTGATGATAACCGACCTGCTTAAGAAATATCCTTATGAGATTTCGGGCGGTCAGAAGCAGAGGGCTGCCGTCGCAAGAGCGATAATCACGAATCCCAGGTTGATACTCGCCGACGAACCGACGGGTGCGCTTGACTCAAGAGCCACCGACGAGCTGCTGCGCCTGTTTGCGGAGCTTAATTGCAGCGGTCAGACCATAATCATGGTCACCCACTCGGTCAAGGCCGCAAGCGTTGCCGGCAGAGTGCTGTTCATCAAGGACGGCGAGGTTTTCCATCAGATATACAGAGGAAACTCCACCGATGAGCAGATGTATCAGAAGATCTCCGATTCACTGACTATGCTTGCGACGGGCGGTGAAGCAAAATGAAAAAAGGATTCTATCCGAAGCTCGCCGCCGACGGTATAAGAAAGAATAAGCGGCTGTATCTGCCGTTCATCCTCACCTGCATCGGCATGGTGGCAATGGAATACATCATCACCTTCCTTGGCCTGAGCAAAGCGATCTTGCAGCTCCCGGGCGGCGAGACGATAAGAGTTGTGATGCGCCTCGGCTCATTCGTAATAGCGATATTCGCGGTCATCTTTCTTTTTTATACGAATTCATTCCTGCTTCGCCGCAGGAAGAAGGAATTCGGCCTCTTCAATATTCTCGGAATGGGCAAGAATAACATTGCCGTCATTCTCCTGTGGGAATGCCTTATAATCCTCGGCATTTCGCTTGTCTGCGGCCTTTTCTTCGGCATCGCCCTCTCAAAGCTCGCCGAAATAGGTCTGTTCTTCATAATGAACGGCAGCGCCGACTACTCGTTTTCGATAGATTTTTCGGGCGTGCTGATGACTGTCGGCATATTTGCCCTGATATTTGTGCTGCTTTATTTCAATGCTCTGATCAGAGTTAAGCATTCAAGTGCGGTCGACCTCATAAAGAGCGAAAACTCGGGTGAAAAAGCACCTAAGGCGAATTGGCTGCTCGGTGTGCTCGGAGTTATCCTCCTCGGCGCCGCATATTACCTTGCGGTCAGCATTGATAACCCAATAGAGGCTCTTGTATGGTTCTTTGTGGCGGTCATCATGGTCATAGTCGCTACTTATCTCCTTATGATATCCGGCTCTGTGCTTTTTTGCCGCCTGCTCCAGAAAAACAAGGATTATTACTACAGATCAAACCACTTTGTTTCGGTGTCCTCAATGGTATACCGTATGAAGCGCAACGGTGCGGGTCTCGCCTCGATCTGCGTGCTCGCAACAATGGTGCTTGTTATGATCTCGTCCTCCTCATGTCTGTATTTCGGCGCCGAGGATTCGCTCACCAGCCGCTACCCGAGGGAGATATGCTTCACAGCGACGGTCGAGGAACCCGAGCAGCTCGACGAGAGCAACATTTCTATAATCAGGGATTATCTCAACAAGAACTCCGTTGAATTCGGAGCTGAGCCCTCGAATATAAATCAGGCTCCCTACGCCTATGTATCCGCTCTGCCCGTCGGTACGGATATGGTCTGCGATCACAAGAGCTCCAAAATCGGCAATTATTCCTACGACGACATCCGCGACATATGGTTCTTTGATGTCGATTTTTATAACGAGAATACCGGCGATAATTTGCAGCTCGCTCCCGGTGAAGTGATGCTCCTGACTTACAGATGCAGCTATGACGAGAATGTCATATCCTTTAACGACGGCAAAAACTTCTCCGTCAGAGAATCAAAGGAAGGTAGGCTCCATGTCATCGGCGAGCAGGAAGCAAATATGGTGCCGAGTATCACCGTAATCCTGCCGAAGCTCTCCGACATCGAGTCGAGCTTCCCCGAGACCGAAAAAAAGCTCATCGGCTACAAGTGGATATATGAATTCGACACCGGCATTGATAACGAAAGTCAGATAAAGCTCACGGAGGAGCTTATCGACCGCTTTGCGGACAACATCGACGGGAATGCAAAATATAAATCCGTTTCAATTGAGTCCAGAGCCGAGGATGCCGATGATTTTTACGGTTCATACGGCGGACTTTTCTACATCGGTATCCTGCTCAGCCTTGTGTTCACCTTTGCGGCGGTCCTCATCATCTACTACAAGCAGATATCCGAGGGCTATGAGGATCAGTCGAGATTCGAGATAATGCAAAAGGTCGGCATGACAAAGCATGAGATACGCCGCAGCATCAATTCACAGCTGCTCACCGTATTCTTCCTGCCCCTTGCCTTTGCGGGGATGCATCTTGCCTTCGCGTTCCCGATAATCCGCCGCCTGCTCACCCTCTTTGCCCTGCACAATGTCATGCTCTTTGTGCTCACCACTCTTATCAGCTTCGCGGCCTTTGCACTGCTCTATACGCTGATATACCGTATAACTTCAAACGCTTACTACAACATCGTCAGCGGCGCAAAGAGCGACGACTGATGAATTGCCTCCGGCGCCGCAGCCCTCACTCCTCCGGCTGCGGCGCACCTCTTTTTTGCTTGACGATTTGCCGCAATGCGGGTATAATATACATATAAAATGCCGACGGCGAAAGGGAGGATAAATATGAGAAAAAATTTCGGTAAACAGACCTGGGTCTATCCCATGCCCGTGCTTATGATAGGCACTTATGACGAGAACGGTGTGCCCGACGTGATGAACGCCGCTTGGGGCGGAGTATATGACGGCGGTCAGATTATGCTCTGCCTTTCACACAGCCACAAGACAGTCAAAAATATCAAGCTCAAAGAGGCGTTCACCGTCAGCTTCGCAACGGCAAAGACCGTCGTCGAATGCGATTATCTCGGCATAGTCTCCGCCAATGATACGCCCGACAAGCTCGAGAGAGCGGGTTTCCATACCGTCAAGAGCGAATTTGTCGATGCCCCCGTTATCAGCGAGCTGCCCATGACCCTCGAGTGCAAGCTGCTCAAATTCAACGAGGACGGCAATGTTATCGGCGAGATAGTCAATGTCTGCGCCGATGAGAGCATCCTTGACGAGAGCGGCAAGATAGACCCCTCAAAGCTCGAAGCGATAACCTATGACGGCGTCCACAGCACTTATATCTGCCTCGGCGACGTTGTCGGTCAAGCGTTTGTCGACGGCAAAAAGATTAAATAATTCTTTTGCGTTCCTGCCTCGAGACTCCCGAGGCTTTTTTCTTTAAAATACGGTTTACTTTTTTGCGCTTGTATGTTAAAATAGTAAAGCGCAAAAGCGCAGCGAAAGGAAGATATATTTTGAGCGATAAATTAAGAGACGAAAACGTTGACTACCTGTTTAAGGCAATTCTCAAGCTCAATACGGTCGACGAATGCTACGATTTCTTTGAGGATCTCTGCACCGTTACCGAGATAAAGGCGCTCTCTCAGCGCATCGCGGTGGCAAAAATGCTCAGGCAAAAGATGGTCTACAGCGATATCGTCGCCGCCACGGGCGCCAGCACCGCCACCATCAGCCGCGTCAACCGCTCGCTTCAATACGGCTGTAACGGTTACGATGAAATATTCAAAAGGATGGAAGAGTAATGTCCTACGATGTTTTCTCCCGTTTTTACGACAGCCTGACGGATAATGTTGAGTATGAGAAGCGCGCGGAATATTTTTGCGGGCTTCTTTCGATGTGCCGCAAGGAGAAGGGGATATTGCTCGACCTCGGCTGCGGCACGGGCGGCATCTCTATAGAGGCGGCGAAAAAGGGATATGACGTGATCGGCGTGGATATAAGCGTCGGTATGCTCAATGAGGCGCGGCGCAAGGCTGCCGAGAGCGGCGTTTCGCTGCTGCTGCTCAATCAGTCCATGGACGAGCTTGACCTTTACGGCACGGTCGATTTCGCTCTCTGCGTGCTCGACGGTGTCAATCATCTTGACGATGCCGAAATGGTGAAGCGCACCTTCGAGCGGGTCTCCCTCTTTATGGTTCCCGGCGGCGCGTTTGCCTTTGACGTCAATACGCCGCATAAGCATAAAAACGTCCTTGCCGACAACGCCTTTGTCTATGACCTTGACAGTCTCTATTGCGTGTGGCAGAATTCATATAACGAATCCGACGGCAGCGTTGATATCACGCTCGACTTTTTTGAGGAAGAGGACGGCGCATACTACCGCAGCAGCGAATATATAACCGAGCGCTCCTATCCGCTTGAGGATATATCCCGCTGGCTCGAGCAGGCGGGCTTTGAAGTGATGGGCGTGTTTGACGACATGACCCTCGACCCCATCCGCCCGGGCAGCGAAAAAGCAGTATTTTTAGCAAAGAAGAAGTGATTTCTATGAGTAAACTCGTCAGAATGATATCCGCAGAGGGCGACCTGACCGTTATTGCGGCCGATACGACCGACATCGTAGCCCGTGCGGAGCAGATACACAAGACCTCCGCCGTGACCTCAGCAGCCCTCGGCAGGCTCCTGACCGCCGCTTCAATGATGGGCGCGGTGCTGAAAGGGGAGGATGACAGCCTCACCCTGCGCCTGAGCGGCGACGGCCCTGCGGGCACTCTGATTGCCGTTTCCGACAGCAGCGGCAATGTCAGAGGCTATGTTGCGAACCCCGTGGTGGAGATACCGCTGAATGCAAAAGGCAAGCTCGATGTTGCCGGTGCGGTCGGCAGGGACGGCAGCCTCACCGTGATGAAAGACCTCGGTCTCAAAGAGCCTTATATCGGCCAAGTGCCTATCGTCTCGGGCGAGATAGCCGAGGATATCACGAGCTATTTTGCCCTGAGTGAGCAGACCCCGACGGTCTGCGCCCTCGGTGTGCTCGTCAACCCCGATCTCACGATCAAGGCCGCGGGCGGATTTATAATCCAGCTGCTCCCGACAGCCATGGACGATACGATAGATAAGGTCGAGGAATGCATAAATGGCATCCCCTCGGTCACTCAGATGCTGACCTCAGGCATGACTCCCGAGGATATTTGCAGGAGCGTGCTCGGCAAATTCAACCTTGAGCTGCTTGACGAGGCAAGCCCCGAGTATCGCTGCACCTGCTCCAAGGAGAGGGTGGCGAAGGCGCTCGTCAGCCTCGGCAAAGATGAGCTGAAGGAGATGGCGAAGGAGGACGGCACCGAGGTCTGCTGCCATTTTTGCGACAAAAAATATCATTTTACGCCCGCCGAGATACTCGAATTGGCGGGGGAAAAGTCATAAAAACGACTTGCAAAAAAATTGAAAAAAGTTTAAAAAAAGGCTTGACAATTCTTCGCAAGTGTAGTATCATAAGTCTCGCCGCTTGACACGCAGGCGGCGATTTTTGGGAGCATAGCTCAGCTGGGAGAGCATCTGCCTTACAAGCAGAGGGTCACAGGTTCGAGCCCTGTTGTTCCCACCAATGGCCCGGTAGTTCAGTTGGTTAGAACGCTAGCCTGTCACGCTAGAGGTCGACGGTTCGAGCCCGTTCCGGG
>ENA-UONW01001535-UONW01001535.1-human-gut-metagenome-genome-assembly--contig:-CS52-NODE-1535-length-26949-cov-5.216331_pt1 | contig 26949 bp, 21 predicted proteins | sample MGYA00242463_ERZ724010 | MGnify/ENA metagenome assembly ERZ724010 | reverse complement strand
TTTCGACGCGCATGCCGCCAAGGCCAACATCGATCACCTCATCCACGATCCCACGCGGCTCGGCCGCTCGGCCATGTTCGGGGAAATCGTGCGCGCGGATGCGACAGACCTCTACGAACTCACGATTCACCTGAAGAAGCCCCTTGCGCCCATGAAGCGCCGCATGGCGGGCGGCATTCTCTCCATGGTCTGCCCCTCGGCCCTGATGAATCCCGGCTGGAATCTTGCACAGAAGCCCTGCGGAACGGGGCCTTATCAGCTTAAGAGCTACAACCCTTCGGAACTCCTCGAGGTTGAGAGGCGGAAGGACTACTGGGACGCCGGGTGGCCGAAGCTTTCCGGAATCCGCTTCGTGCCGGTTCCCGAAAACCACACGCGCGCGGCAATGCTGAGAACGGGGGAAGCCGACTTCATCTTCCCCATGCCCTACGAGTCGGCGGACGAAATCAACCGTCAGAAGAACCTCTTCATCTCCCGCAAGCCCTCCACCGTCATGCGCTTCATCGCGATGAACACGATGAAGAAGCCCATGAGCGACCTGAAGGTGCGCGAAGCCCTCAACTATGCGATCAGCCGCGAAGCGATCGTGAAGGCGGCCTATCGGGGATACGCCCGGCCTGCGGGCGGCGTGATGCCGCCCTCCATTCCCAATGCGCTCCTGATAGGCTCCTGGCCCTATGATCCCGAAAAAGCCAGGGCGCTGCTCAGGGAAGCGGGCTACCCCGACGGGTTTGACATCAACCTCTGGTGCGCCTACAACGATTCGGCGTCCATCAAGGCCGTGCAGGTTATCCAGCAGCAGCTCGCGCTGGTCGGCGTGCGCGTGAAGATTACGGTTCTCGAAGCTGGAGAACGCGTGGCGCGCATCCACAACGTGAAGCGCCCGGAGGATTCAGCGCTTGAGCTCTACTACACGGGCTGGGCCGCCTCATCCGACGCCGACTGGTCGCTTCGCCCCCTCTATTACGGCCCGAGCATGCCGCCGGTGCTCTTCAACACTGCCTACTATCGAAACCCGGAAGTAGACAGACTGCTTGACGAAGCGCTCTCAATCAACGACGAAGTTGAATCCCGGAAGGTCTATGCCGGCATCCAGGAACGCATCCGCAGCGACGCGCCTTACGTCTGGCTGATCCTCGAAGATACCGCAGCAGCCTGGCGCGAAGAGCTTTCCGGATTCACGGCGACCCCGGATGGCGGCATCGATTTCATTAAGGCTGAATGGCATCCGGAAAAATAATCTTCCGACTTATTTTTGAATAACGAATTCAATTTTCATATTCAATGCAGACGATTATCAAAATATTTTTCATCGTTAAACATCATAAGCGAACGACTGATTAATATGGGATTAAATCAAAGAACAGAGTAAATTGATGCATTTGTTCTATTTGGCTTTTTATACGCTTCGTAAAGGTGTTTCCTTGCTAAACTGAGATTATAGGAATGGAGATTCAATCCCCGGTTCCTTAATCCCAGCCAACCCTCCTGATGGAGACTCCTTTGACATGGCATTAAAAAAATCCAACCCTAAAGAACGCCCCGGAAGAGGCGGCTACCGCATAGGGGCAGGAAGAAAGCCCGGCTGGGGCGAGGGTCTCACGAAAACGATTCAGGTCTGCGTGACGCCAGCCCAGGCGGAAGCCTTCAAAACTGCCGGCGGACCGAAGTGGCTGAGAGCCGAGCTTGAGCTCAGAAAGCTGAGTGAAAGGCGCGAAAGCTTCATTAAAGCTGCTGAAGGTGCGGGCATTGAACTTGGCGGCCTTGCGCTTCAGTCCTTCCCCGTGCGATCGGGGTCGCCGGACGCCGCGTTCTCAGATTACGGAAAAGCCGGAACGCTGAGACTCAATGACCTGATTGAAGAAAATGCCGGGCACACGCTCTTTCTCTTTGCGCCCGACAACGCGCTCGCAGAAGCCGGAATCGACCAGGGAGACCTCCTTGTCGTCAATGCGCACCCGGATCTTCTCATGCGCCTTGACGCCCGGGAAGAACGGCTCATGCTGCTTGAAACCGGAGCCGGAGATGCAATTGCCAGACGATCTCCCGCTTCCGTCTGCACGGGCGAACGCATTCTTGGCGTCCTTCAATACATTGTGAAGCCGGCGAAATAATGCCTTCGGGCGCTTCCTGCGGAAAGCTGCCGAGCTTAAGCTGCAGGAGACGCCCGGTTCAGAGCCTGCATCAGGCCTTTTTTCCAGCCTCACCCGAGGAGGCGCTTCCCGTCCTTCCAGACGCCGGTGACGCGAAGGTCGCGAAGCTTCGAAGGCGCAATCATGAAGGGATTGGCCGACAAGGTGATGAAATTGGCGCGGGCTCCGGGTTCGATTGCCCCGACAATGCCGCGCTCGGGCATCACGAGGGCGGCGCGGCTCGTGTAGAGCGAAAGCGCGGTGCCGATGGAAACGGCCTCCGAGGGATTGAAGTAGCCGCCGTCAGAGTCCCGGCGCGTCACCGCAGCCTCAAGAGACACAAAGATATCGTCCGTATCGCTCCAGGTCGTGCACGGGGCATCGGATGAAAGCGCCATTGCCTCGACCTTCTCGGAAAGCGTCTTCACGGCATAGCAGACGCTGAAATCCTTCTGCGTGAGGGCCGCATGGTAGCTTCGCCACTCGGCAAACGGGAAGATGATCTGGGTCGTGAGCGCGGGCCGGATGGGAAGCGCAAGCATTTTTTCGAGCTGGTCGGGGCGCATCATGCTCACGTGCTCGAGCCTCACGGAAGGCACATCCGAAAGCCACGGAGACTCCGTTGAAAGCCAGTCGAGCACCGCATCAATGGAACGGTCTCCCATGATGTGAATGGCGCACTGAACGGAATTTTTTCTTGCGAAGGCCATCGCGGCTCTGAAGACCGGTTCCGTGAGCGTCATCATCCCCGAGGGAAATTCGGGCTCGGGAGCTCCTTCCGGGAGCACATAGGGATTGCGCACCGCGGCCGTGCGGCCGGAAATGGATCCGTCGGCAAAGAGCTTCACGCCGGCATAACGGATTGCGCCCTGCTTCTCATCCTCAGAAAAGTCCTCCATGCCCTCAGGATTTTCTCCGCCGGTCCAGACGGCATAAAGATTCATTTCAACGGGGAGGCCCCGGCTCTCGGCAGCACGATAAAGCGCGAGCGGCTCCGTCTGTCCCGGCGCTCTTCTATGCGCCATCATGTCGGCCGTGACGAGAATGCCGTGATGAAGATAATGGTCTCCGAGCTTCAGAATCGATTCGACATCCTTTTCGAAGGTCTTCGGCGGCCGCGCCCTGGCTTCGACATAGTTGACGGCTCCAAGCTCAATCAGGCGGCCGTCGGGGTTCCCGTCTTCATCGCGGCCGAATGCGCCGCCCTCCGGATCGGGCGTATTACGGTCGATACCGGCGAGCTCAAGCGCCTTTGAATTCACGACGGCCGAATGGTAGTCGGAGCGGCGGATCCAGACCGGCTGCGTCGTGCTCACCCGATCCAGATCGGTGCGGGTGGGAGAGCGCTTTTCCGCAAGGAGGCTCTCATCGTATCCCCAGCCGTCGATCCAGCCTTCGCCCGACGCCGCATTGGGAGATTTTTTAAGCGCTGCGACAAGATCGTCGATCGAGCGGACCTCGGGCGGCGTGCAGGGAACGGCAGAGAGCGTCATCGCAAGCCCTTCCGGATGCGCATGCACATCGAGAAATGCCGGCATTACAAATGCGCCCCGCATGTCGACCGTACGGATTTCGTCGCCGTCGGCAATCGGCTTCTCCGCATCAATGAAAAAGCCGTCCTCAACCGTAAAGTCCGTGAGGAACGGGCGGCCGGTGCGGCCGCAGAAGGCGCAGACGTTGGCGTAATGAATGCGTGGCATGAATGAAGTCTCTCTTGAAAATCAGGCTTCTCGCGTCCGCAGAGGTTCTTCGGGCGTGAGAATCGCCGCGTAATTGTAGGTGCGGCGGAGCGGCTCCGCATCAAGAGAATATCCGAGAGATTCGCGGGGCTAAAGGAAAGCCCGCACGGGAGCGCAGAAGTGAGCAAAAGACCGCGTTTTTCTTCACCTGAACGAGTGAGGATGGCTTGTTTGAGGCTTCAAACAAGAAATCTTCCGGCCGGGCAAATTTCCGCTAGGGAAAATCCCCCATCCCTTATGCCTCATGACCTCAGGCCACGAAGAAGATTCGGGCGCATTTGACGTTACGCAAGAAAAAATATTCCTTGTAAACGTTAGGCGCTCCATTTTTAGGCCGAATGAATCCCGGCGCAGAAAGGGACGGAAGTTCGTCTTGAACGGACTAATCGGGGCCGTTCTTTTCTGCGCCGTTTTGTTTTCGTCATTCGTGCGAATGCAACGTTCCGTCGGCATGCCGATGCACGTGCCCATGATGAGCATGCACCGAGTTCTCGGCGGGAATGATGTTGACGTGTCCGTGACGGACCCCTGGTTCGGCCACGAGCGCATCGGCAAAGCCGCGCACCGCTTCGACCGGCCCCCTGAGGAATACGGTCTCGAGACAATCGTCGCCATTGACGTGCGCATGCATCTGGGAGATCACCAGATCCCCGTGCTCATGCTGAAGTTCAGTAAGCCGCATCGCAAGCTGCCGTTCGTGATGATCGTAGATGTAGCTCGCAACGCCCACGCAGAACGTTCCCGGCGCGGGATCCTCGAGTTCCTCGCTCGAAGCGAGATTGCGCAGGATGTCGCGCATCGCTTCGGAGCGGTTGCGGTAGCCCCGCTCCTCTGCATAGCGGACAAAGTAGTCCGCAAGATCGTCATCAATCGAAAGCGTAATGCGCTGCATGGCTTGTCTCCTTCAGGCAAAGCATAGCGGAAGGAAGGCGATTCGGGCATCTGCGGAAACGCTTCGAAAACGCCGCTCCGGCGGGAAGAGCGCCGGTGCCTGATGCGGCTTTCGGGACGGAGCGGCACTTGTCGACAAATCGAGTGCTTTTCTCAAAACTTTTTCATCAACTAATGCGCGGGCCCTAGTTCAGTCGGGAAGCGCTCAAAACAATGCGCATTTCTCTTCCCCCGCACGGTCCCTGAGGCCCCGCAGAGAACGTTTTGATCCCTATATTGATCGAACCCAAGCCGGGAAGCTGAAGAAGCCCGGCAAGGCAATCCAGGTTTCCCGGGCCGTATGCCCTTCTGCTTTTTTGTTGGAGCAGTCTCCCATGAAATTCTCTACCTTCACCCGCACCGCTCTTGCCGGCGTCGCCGCGCTCATGATTTGCGGATCCGCAGCCGCCGACACCTGGCGCGTCGCCACTGAAGGCACCTTCCCGCCCTTTGAGTTCTACAACTCTCAGACCGGTGAAGTTCAGGGTTTTGAGGTTGACCTCGTGAAGGCCATGGCTCAGAAGATGGGCAAGGACCTCAAGCTCGAAACGCTCGGCTTCGACGCGATCATTCCGGGCATTCTTTCGGGCACCCTCGATACGGGCGCAGCGGGCTTCTCGATCACGCCCGAACGCGGCAAGCGCGTTCTCTTCTCGATCCCCTTCTATAAGTCCGGCCTCACGATCGTGGTGCCGAAAGGATCGACGGGGATCGCCGACTTCAAGGACCTTGAAGGGAAGCGCATTTCCGTTCAGCTCGGCACGACTTCGATGACCTACGCCAAGCAGATCAAGGGCGCCAAGGTCTCGACCTTCAATTCCGCGGGCGACGCGATCCTCAACATGCTTGCCGGCAATGCCGATGCCGTCATCAACGACAAGCCCGTGACGGACTACATCCTTGCCCAGAACAAGAACCTCGCCGCTCAGACGACGCATCTGAAGCCCATCGCCACGGCCGACCTTTTCGCCATGGTAATGGCCAAGGACAACACCAAGCTGAAGGGTGAAATCGACAAGGCCCTCAAGGACCTGAAGGCTGACGGCACCTTCAACAAGCTCCACGAAAAGTGGTTCGGCGTTCCGGCTGATCCCGAACTCCCCTAAAGGGGCTTGAGCGATTGGCTTGAATAGATGCGCCCGCGGGTAGACCCTTTCGGGCGCATTTCTTTTCCGCGCGCTGACATTTCATCAATAGACCTGCCTCGACTCAGCCTGGTTTATTGTTTTCGTCGGCAGCTCAAAGCGAAAAAGCAGCGCTCAGGCCGAACAGTGGGAGCCGTCTCCTCTACACTCATACGTGCCGCATCACTCTTCTTCCGATTCATCGTCACCGGGACAACCATCATGCAACTCAAGAACTTTGTGCTCTGCGCCGCCGCCTTTGCGACCGCCATGTCGATAGCCGGTTCGCTCTCCGCCGCCACACTCAATGTCGCAACTTCCGCGACCTTCCCGCCTTTTGAATTCCAGGATTCGAAGACGGGTGCCGTTCAGGGGTTCGAGATCGACCTCGTCAAAGCCATGGCCGAAAAGATGGGCCGCGACGTCAAAATCGAAAACCTCGGGTTCGACGCCATCATCCCGGGCATTCTTGCCGGCACGATTGATATGGGCGCGGCAGGCTTTTCGATCACGCCGGAACGCGGCAAGCGCGTCCTCTTCTCGCTTCCCTTCTACAAGTCCGGCCTCACCATTCTAGTTCCCAAGGCCAATAATGCCGGCATCGCCGACTTCAAGGATCTTGAAGGAAAGCGCATTTCCGTCCAGATCGGCACGACCTCCCAAACCTTTGCGAAGAAGATTCCCGGAGCAAAGGTGACGACTTTCGCGAGCGCCGGCGAAGCGGTACTCAACATGATTGCCGGCAATGCCGATGCCGTCATCAACGACAAGCCCGTGACGGACTACATGCTCGTCCAGTCGAAGTCGATCGCGGATCAGACGACGCATCTGAAGCCCATCGCCACTGCGGACCTCTTTGCGATGGTTTTCGCGAAGAACAATTCCGAACTCAAGGCGGAAGCCGACAAGGCCCTGAAGGCGCTCAAGGCCGACGGCACCTTCAACAAGCTCCACGAAAAGTGGTTCGGCGTGCCGGCAGATCCCGAACTTCCATGATGCTTGAGGTTCAATCTGACTGACACCAAACTCCCCGTCAGGGCTTAATCCTGCGGGGAGTCTGCGCATTGAAGCACCTCATTCGCTTCCATTGAAGCTTTGATAAAGCCTGCAGAACGTTTTCTTTGCGGGACGCCCATTCATCTAATCAAATTAACAATTTTAAGGAATGGGACTTTTCTCTTTCTCGCGTTCCTTTGCGCCGTCCCGACATCCTGCAGGTACTATGCCTGATACGGCACGAGGACCTGTCTCCTCACGGGAGTGCAGAATGAAGTCATCTCCATCACACTCAAAGGATTACCCAAGATGACGCGTTTCGTCCGCACTCAGGTTTGCGCAGCGCTTTCCGCGATTTCCCTCGCTTTCGCCGCCGGCGGCGCAGCCGCGGCGGACTTCAGCTGGTCGAGCGCGGGCGACATCCTCACGTTCGACATTCACGCTCAGAATGAGAACCTCAACATCACGGCGATCTCCGCCGTCTATGAGGGGCTTCTGCGCTGGTCGCCCGACCGCAAGCTCGAACCGGCGCTTGCCACCCGCTATGAGCGCGTCCCCGAAGGGTTCCTCTTTACGATCCGCGAGGGCGTCAAGTTCCATGAGGGCGAAACGCTCACTCCCGAAGACGTCGTCTTCTCCATCAACCGTGCATTGAATCCGAGAAGCCAGTTCAAGAGCTTCTGCGACGGGATCATCAAGGCTGAAAAGGCCGGTCCCAATCAGGTGCTCATCCGCACGACGAACGGCTCGCCCGTCATTCTCAATCAGTTGGTCGACCTCAAGATCATGAGCGAATCCTGGGCAAAGGCGCATGGCGCGCTTGAACCCCAGAACTACATCGCGAAGGAAGAGTCCTATGCTGCCCGTCACGCGAACGGCACGGGCCCCTTCAGGCTCGTCACCCGCGAAGAGGACGTGAAGACGGTCTTTGCCGCCAATCATGACTGGTGGGATGAAAAGAACCGCTCGGGCAATGTGGAAAACGCCACCTTCCGTCCGATCGCATCTGCCTCCACCCGCACGGCGGCGCTCCTCTCGGGCGAAGTCGACTTCGTCATCGACCCGGCCGCCCAGGATCTGCAGCGCCTGAAGCGCTCCTCCGGCGTCAAGGTTACGGAAGGCCCGGAAAACCGAACGCTCATGGTGGCGCTCGATGAGTACCGCGATAATTCCCCCTACGTCCGCGATGCGGCAGGCAAGCCTCTCGCTCAGAATCCCTTCAAGGATAAGCGCGTGCGCGAAGCGCTCTTCATTTCCGTCAACCGCGACGGCATCAAGCGGGGCGTCATGCGCGGACTTTCCGTTCCGACCGGAACGATCGTCACCTCGATCGTGAACGGCTGGGACAAAACCGCTGCAGAACCCCCGAAGGCGGACATCGCCGGCGCGAAGAAGCTCCTTGCGGAAGCGGGCTACCCCCAGGGCTTCGGCTTTACGCTCGACTGCCCCAACAACCGGTGGACGAACGACGAGGCGACCTGCAAGGCGCTTGCTTCCCAGTGGGGCCGCATCGGCGTCAAGGTTGAGGTCAACACCATGCCGCGCGCGAAGTACTTCCCGAAGGTGCTGAGCTTTGATACCTCTGCCGGCCTGGTCGGCTGGGGCGCGCCTACCTTTGATGCGCTCTATGCGCTGCAGTCGCTCTCAGCCACCTTCAATCCGAAGACGGGCGACGGCATTGCCAACATCGGCCGCGTGTCGCTTCCCGCCATGGATGAGGCGCTCAACAAAATCCGCGCCGAAGAGAATCCTGAAAAGCGCAATGCCCTGATCGGCGAAGCGCTTCGCATTGAGCGCGAAAACGTCCTCCACGTCCCGGTTCATGAACTCATGATCGCCTGGGCCATGCGAGACAAAGTTGCGGTGGTTCATCGCCCCGACAACCGTCTTACCATGGAATGGGTGAACGTGAAATAAACCGCTGACATCGTGATTTGAAAAGAGGCGCAGAAAGGATCGAATCCGCTGCGCCTCTTCTTTCTTCTTCGCTGCTCCAACCGGCTATTCGCCTGCGAGGAAATCCGGGTTCCTCACAGACGAGAGGATCATGCCCCGAAGCCACTGCATGGCCGGGTCGTTGTGGCCTCTGTCATGCCAGATGAGCTTCGGCGTGAAGCGTCCTTCCGTCGAACTCATGGCTGCAACAGGAAGCGCATTGAGGATTCTCTTCTTGATGCACCAGTCGGCAAGGAGCGCGGAAACGAACATGATGAGGTCGCTCGACGCCACGACGCGCGTGGCTCCGATGAAGTACGGCGTCCTGAAGACGACCCGGCGCTTGGCATACTCCGCATCCTCCCGGCTTTTGAGGAGCCGGAAGAAGTTGGTGGGCCGCCATGTCACTTCAACGAAGCCGTAGCGGAGGATGTCCTCCATCGTGAGATGTCCCTTCTCGCCCGCAAGCTTCTCCAACGGATGCCCCGGCCTGCAGACGAACTTATTCGTGCAGTTTTCAAGAAGCGGCAGGTAATGGAAGCCTTCCGGAACGCTTTCCATGGGACTGATGACGGCATCGAGCTCTCCGGTCCGCAGCTCCACGGCCCAGTCGTTCGTGATTTCGCTTATCTCTACGGAAACGCCCGGAGCGATCGTCGTGATCCGGGAAATTGCGGGCGCAAGGAAGAGTACGTCGTGATCGACCCCGCCGATATGGAAGTTCCTCACGCGGGACTTCGGGTCAAAGGTATTCTCTTCCAGGAGATGCTCATAGTCGTCAAGGATTCTGCGCACCTGCGGCATGAGTTCCGTCGCGCGCCAGGTGGCGGCAAGGCCTCCGGCGCAGCGCGTGAAGAGCTCGTCCTTGAAGGTTTCCCGGAGCTTCGCGAGAAGTCTCGAGGCAGTTGCGGGCGGTATCCCGAGCTGATAGGCCGCATTCACCAGATTCTGCGTCTCATAGAGGGTCTTGAAGAAAATGAGTCCGTCGCGGTCCAGTGCTTTTTTCATATTTCGAAAATCGAGTATTCCAAATCAGATCGTTCGCCGTAGGAAGCCGCCAATACCCAAAAAAGAGGAAGCGATTTACTCTTTTCGAACGAATTGAAAAGTTTAGTTGCATGAGTTTAGCGACTATTCCACATTGAGTTGAAAGGAGAATACTCTGATGTCCTTCAAGTCCAAGCTGACGCCGGTTGCCATCTCGCTCGCACTCGTCGCGGGCTTCAGCCTCCCGACTGCCGTCATGGCGGGCGGCGGCGGCTCCGGCCCTGCCGTGCAGTATGTTGCCCCGGGCAAGATCGGCGAAATCGTCGTCAACCCCTACAAGATTGCTCCGCTCACGGCCATCATCAAGAACGGCGGCTATGAGCTCAAGGACGCCTCCGTTCGCATCGTTCCGAAGGCGGGCGGCCAGGAAATCGCCTACAAGGTGAGCAACAAGGCCCTTCGCACCTATGCCGGCATTCCGGTGTTCGGCCTCTACCCCGACTACAACAACAAGGTTGAGGTGAGCTACACGTACATCTTCAACGGCAAGGAAACGCGCGTTGAAAAAGAGGTCTACACGATGTACGCCCCGGCGGTCTACACCCCGGTGAACGGCTCGATGGCTCAGCACCACAACATGTTCGAGACCGAGGTCGTCAAGGTTGATCCGGAATTCAAGGACCGCCTCTACCTCATCAACAACTTCCTCTCGACCGCTCCGAAGCAGGGCCGCGTGGTCTGGAACAACCCCACCGGCGGCGCGCTGGAGTGGAACTACTACCCGCAGAACGCCATTCTCGATACGAAGGGCGAAGTCCGCTGGTACATGCATGTCGAACCCATCTATGACCCGGAAACCATCTATCGCTCCGGCATCATGATGGGCTTCCATCAGAACCCCGACGGTGCCTTCACGTTCGGCTACGGCCAGCGTTATGCGAAGTACGACCTCATGGGCCGCGAAATCTTCAATCGCCGCCTCCCCGACGGTTATGCCGACTTCTCGCACGCGCTTGACCCCGCTCAGAACGGCCACCTCTTCCTGCGCGTTTCGAATGCCGACTATCGCCGTCCCGACGGCAAGCGCGTCCACACCGTCCGCGACGTCATTGCTGAAGTCGATCAGAACGGCCAGGTGGTTGACGATTTCCGCCTCTACGACATCCTCGACCCGTATCGCGACAACGTGATCAAGGCGATGGACCAGGGCGCGGTCTGCCTCAACATCGACGCCTCGAAGTCCGGCCATACGCTCTCGGCTGCTGAACTCGCCGCCATGGACCAGAACAACCAGTTCGGCGACATCGCGGGCGTGGGTCCGGGCCGCAACTGGGCGCACGTCAACTCGGTCGACTATGACCCGAGCGACGACTCGATCATCATCTCCTCGCGCCATCAGTCCGCCGTCGTCAAGATCGGCCGCGACAAGAAGGTGAAGTGGATTCTTGCTTCGCCCGAAGGCTGGAGAGGCGAACTCGCGAAGAAGGTCCTGACGCCGGTTGACGCCAACGGCAACAAGATCAAGTGCGAAGGCAGCAAGTGCGAAGGCGGGTTCGACTGGACGTGGACCCAGCACACCGGCTGGCGCATCGACTCGAAGTCCGACAAGAACGTCTTCTATCTCTCCGTCTTCGATAACGGCGACGCCCGCGGCATGGAACAGCCCCCGCTGCCCGACATGAAGTACTCCCGCGCTGTGATCTACAAGATCGACCAGAACAAGATGACGGTCCAGCAGATCTGGGAATACGGCAAGGAACGCGGCTTCGAATGGTACAGCCCGATCACGTCGCTCGTTGAATACCAGACCGATAAGGATTCCGTGATGGTCTACTCCGCCACGGCGAGCCTCATCATGAAGGAATTCAACACCAAGGCTCCGAACCCGATCATCAACGAATTCAAGTGGGGTGCCAAGGAACCCTCCGTTGAAATCAAGATCAAGAGCTCGCTCGGCTACCAGGCTATGCCTGTGAGCCTCGAAAAGGCCTTCGACCTGAAGTAATCCGGGATTTTTAATCTCTGCCGACCGGCGCTGGTTCAGACTCCGAATCAGCGCCGGTTTTCTTTTGCTTCAAGCGCCTGGCGGCGTTTGGCCGGGAGAGCGAGAGACGCGCTTCAGACTTGCTTCCTGAATTCGATGGACTGCTCGCGGCTTTCTGACGGTTTGGGCGGTTCCGAAGGTATGTCCGTTGCCTCGAGCTTCATGATGACTGGCCGGAGCCCGTCATTGCAGGAGACAATCGCTACGCCGGGCTTTCTGATCCAGTCGCCGTAGTAGAAGAGGTTCTCGCCCGCGCCGTGCGCGAGCGCGAAGACATACTGGTAGATCGCCTTCCAGGCTTCGTCGCAGAAGCCTTCGGGCTTGGCATAGTCGGCGTAGTAAACCTCTCCCGCCTTCATGAGCGGACAAGGTCCGAGGCCGATCATGCCGAACTCACGCGCGAGTTTCTCATCCAGGGTCGTCTTGAGGATGGTAATTCGAACTTTTTTCATTCTTTGGGTCTCCAACATGCAAGAATGGAAGCCATGCTGCTTCCTCGATTTTTCTTCTCTCAGGATTTCGCGCCGTTCCGGCCTTTTCTTCTCGGGCTCTCCACGCGCGTGAGGCGCTTTCGGCGCGGTGAATTCCTCTGGCCTCCGGGCGAGCCTTTCAGAACGGTTTTCTATATTGATTCCGGGCTCGTCCGTTCTGCGGTGGAGGGAAAACAAGCCCGACGGAACACCGCCTGGCACGGTCCCGGAACCATTTTTCCGGTAGTGCATTCAGAACAATTCGCGCTTGAGAATTCGATTACGGCAGAAGCCGTCACCGACGTCGCTGCGCTTGAATTCACGAACGACGAGATCCTCTCGGCCATCCGCCGGAATTCTGACTTTGCAGTAGCAACCATCGACTGGTACTCCAGGTATGTCAATCTCCTGCTCTTTACGTCGAGCAGCCTCAACTTCGCAAAAACGGTATCCGCATTGGCATCTGTGCTTCTGCTCCTCTTTGAGAATGCGCCGGAGGCGCAGCTCGGACGCGATGAAGAACTGCGCGTGACGCAGACGGAACTCGCTGAGCTCCTCGGCATTGACCGCGCGAGCCTTGTGCGGGCCATGACGATTCTGAGAAATTCCGGAGCCATTGCCACCGCACGCGGCATGCTGAAGCTCGTTTCCATCGAGCGCCTTCGCGAAGCCGCCCGCGAGACTCAATGATCGCGATTGACTCGCGTTTCTTCCGCCGCATTTGCGCCATACACCCGAAGATTCTTCTTCGGTCTGATCCAGTCGGGAGCCGTCTCGGTACTTTCTCCGTCCACGCTTCACCCGCATCAAGGCAAAATGGGACCGAGAATCGGGGACTTTGTTCATCTTGGCGAGCCCACATTCCTTTTCCCCAACGCGGGCGCAAAAAATCAAAGAGAGCGCCTGAATCACGGACCATTAAATGCCAGCTTTTCTTCTGCGAAGGCTCCTCGAAGCGCTTGTAGTGCTTCTCGCCGTTGCCGCCATCGCCTTCGTGCTTTTCCAGTTCATCGGCGATCCGGTCGCTCAGATGCTCCCTATGGATGCGAGCCCTGAAGACCGCGCCCGCCTTGCTGCTGCGCTCGGCCTCGACCAGCCGGGGTGGATGCAGTTTCTGAAGTTTCTTCAGAACGCCGTTCACGGCGACTTCGGGCTCTCTTTGAGGCAGGCTGCGCCGGTTGCGTCTCTTTTTGCTGATCGCCTCCCCGCCACGATGGAGCTCGCTTTTGCTGCACTCTTGATCTCACTTGTCCTCGGCATTCCTGCAGGCGTCTGGGCAGCCGTATACCCCAAAAAATGGTCCTCGCAGCTCATCATGGGCGCGTCCGTGCTGGGCATGTCGCTTCCGACCTTCCTGATCGGCATTCTCCTGATTCTTCTCTTCAGCGTTGAAGTCGACTGGCTCCCGTCCTTCGGGCGCGGGGAAACCGTTTCGCTCGGCTGGTGGACGACGGGGCTCCTTACGGCCGACGGCTTGAAGCACCTCATTCTTCCCGCGGCGACGCTCGCCATCTTTCAGCTCGCGCTCATTGTGCGTCTCGTGCGCGCGGAGATGCTTGAAGTGATCCGCCAGGACTTCATCAAATTTGCCCGCGCCCGCGGGCTCTCGAACCGCACGGTTTATCTTGGCCACGCACTCAAAAACACGCTCCTTCCCGTCATCACGATTACGGGCCTGCAGTTGGGAGGCCTCATCGCCTTCTCGATCGTTACCGAAACCGTCTTCCAGTGGCCCGGCATGGGGCTTTTGTTCCTTCAGTCCGTGCAGTTTGCGGACATTCCGGTCCTGACGGCCTACCTCTGCCTCATGGCGCTCTTCTTTGTGATCATCAACCTCGCCGTTGACGGTCTCTGCGCAATGGTGGATCCGCGCCTCAAGGCTCAGGCCCGCCGCGGCTGAGCGTCCTCAGGGACTCCCGGACAAGACAACAAAAAGACACTTCGTCATGACTGCACAGCAAGACAAAACCTTCCTCGCCCGGCTTTCAGACTCCCCGGTCTGGTGGTCGCTCAAGAATTCCCTCACCGCTCAGATCGCGCTTCTGGCCGGCATTATTCTCGTCGTGCTCGCCGTCGGCGCGCCCATTTTTGCGACGCAGAATCCCTTCGACCTCGCGTCGATCGATATTTCCTTCGCGAACCTCCCGCCCGCCTGGACCGAATCGGGAGACCCGATGTTTCTTTTCGGAACGGATGATCAGGGGCGCGACCTCTGGTCCGCGATGCTTTACGGCATGAGGCTTTCGCTCACGATCAGCGTGATTGCGGTGGCCCTGTCGATTCTCTTAGGCGTCACGCTCGGCCTCCTCGCGGGCTTTGCGGGCGGGTGGATTGAAAGCCTCATCATGCGCATCTGCGACATCATGCTTTCCTTCCCGGCGATTCTCCTTGCGCTCCTCATCGACGGCATTCTCCGCGCGGCGCTTCCCGCGGGGGAACATACGCTTCTCCCCTATGTCGTCCTCATCGCTGCCATCACGCTCTCGGGCTGGGTGCCCTATGCGAGAACGGTGCGAGGCATGACCCTCGTCGAGCGCGGCCGCGAATACGTGCTCTCAGCCCGCGTGATCGGCGTAAAGCCCCGCGTCATTCTCTACCGCCACATTCTTCCCAACGTCCTCGGTCCCGTCTTTGTGCTCGGAACCCTTCACGTTGCGACCGCCATTCTCACGGAAGCGACGCTCTCCTTCCTAGGAGTCGGCGTGCCGCCGACAACGCCCTCGCTCGGAACGCTGATCCGCATCGGGAGCGACTTCCTCTTCTCGGGCGAATGGTGGATCACGATCTTCCCGGGCGCAGCGCTCGTTGCGCTCATTCTTTCCGTCAACCTCGTGGGCGACTGGCTCCGCGATGCGTTCAATCCGACGCTGCAGCAGTAAGGGAGAGGCTCAGAAATGACTGAATGCAATCACACTTCGCGGAAAACCCCCATTCTGGAGGTAAAGAACCTCACGGTTGAAATCTCCGCCCGCGGCAAAACGCTCCGGGCTTTGGACGGCGTCGACTTTTCCATTGCGGAAGGCGAAATTCTCGGCATGGTGGGCGAGTCCGGTGCCGGTAAATCCATGACCGGACAGGCTCTGATCGGGCTTCTTCCGGCTGGCGCAAGGATCACTTCGGGCGAACTCTGGCTCGAGGGAAAGCGCATCGACAATCTCCCAGACCGTGAACGCGAGCGTTTGCGCGGCAAATCAATCGGCGCGATCTTCCAGGATCCCCTCACGTCGCTCGATCCCCTCATGAAGGTGGGCGAGCAGCTCGTGGAAACCATCCGGGCGCATCGCCCGGAGATGACGCGCGCTCAAGCCAAAGCGCGCGCGATTGAACTTCTTCGCGAAACCGGTATTCCCTCGCCCGAAGTGCGCGCGGAACAGTATCCGCACCAGTTTTCGGGCGGCATGCGCCAGCGCGTCGTGATTGCGCTTGCGCTCGCCGCGGATCCGAAGCTCATCATTGCCGACGAGCCGACCACGGCGCTCGACGTTTCGATTCAGGCGCAGATTATTTCGCTTTTGAAACGCCTCGCGCACGAGCATGGCGCGAGCATCATGCTCATCACCCACGACATGGGCGTGATTGCCGAAACGGCCGACCGCGTCGCCGTGCTTTATTCCGGCGAAATCGTCGAAATCGGAAATGTCGCCGACGTCATTTCCCGTCCGCAGCACCCCTACACCAAGGGGCTCATGGGCTCGATCCCCGACATCCATGCGCCGGGCCTCTGGCTCGAACAGATTGAAGGCTCCATGCCGGATCTCGCCGACCGTCCGAAGGGGTGCCCCTTCCACCCGCGCTGCCGCGCCGCGATGGATAAGTGCCGCGAATGCCGTCCGCCCCTTGCCTCCATGGGCACGTCGGACGCCGCATGCTGGCTCGCGTCGCCTACCGGCAATGCCGTTCCGGATTCGCTCGTCCGCTTCCATCCTAAGCGCCGCGACCTCGGGAAGGAAGCCGGGAAGCGTGAGGAGGATCTGAAGAGCGCGAAGCCGATTCTCAGCCTCAATGACCTCTCCTGCACATTCGACGTTTCCGCTCCCTTCCTCACGCGTCTCATCTCAAGGCTCCCCAAACAGGAAGTCAAGGCCGTGAGCGGCGTTTCCTTCGGCGTCAGGCGCGGAGAAACGCTTGCCCTCGTCGGCGAATCGGGGTGCGGCAAATCCACCCTCGCGCGCCTCCTCGCGGGGCTCTACAAGCCCACCGCGGGGAGCATCAATTTTGAAGGTTTCCTCGAGAAAGCCTCGGGCACGCCCGACTTTGACCGCGACATTGCCGGCCGCCTCAACATGATCTTCCAGGATCCCTACGCGAGCCTCAACCCCCGCATGCGGATCGCGGACATCATTGCCGAACCTCTCGAAACTCTGCACCCGGAGTGGCCGAAGGACGCGGTAATGAAGCGCGTTCGCGAGTCCGCTGAACTCGTGCGGCTGCCTGAATCCGCGCTCGCAAAGTTCCCGCACCAGTTTTCGGGCGGTCAGCGCCAGCGCATTTCGATTGCAAGAGCGCTCGCCGCGCGGCCCGAGTTTCTCATCTGCGACGAACCGACCTCAGCGCTCGACGTGTCGGTGCAGGCGCAGGTTCTGAATCTCATGAAGGAGCTTCAGCTCGAATTCGGGATCACGTATCTCTTCATTTCCCACAACCTCGCCGTCGTGCATCACATGAGCGACCGCGTGGGCGTGATGTACTTAGGAAAGCTCGTCGAGCTCGCAAGCCGCGACGACCTATTCCGGAATCCGAAGCACCCCTATTCGCGGATGCTCCTCGATGCAATTCCGCATCTCAAGGAAACCGGCAAGGCCCGAACGCCCGTCCAGGGCGAGGTGCCGAGCCCGCTCAATCCCCCGTCAGGATGCGCCTTCCACCCGCGCTGCCCGAGGGCCACGGAAATCTGCCGAACCACCACGCCGCAGTTCAAGGGGATCGACATTGTTTCTGAGAGCGGGACATCGGGCGAAAGAGCGGCGACGCGCTACTGCGCCTGCCATCACCCGCTCTGAAGCGCGGAGCCGACCGCGCGCAATAGCCGAAAGCCCGCGCGCCCGCTAATATACGGTTCGTTTCTGTTCTCTGAAGAAGCGGACCGTATTTTTTTGCGGGCGCTTTTCTTCCCAGGACAGCAAATCTTTTTTCCACGCCCGCGCGCATGAGCAAGAAGCGGCCTGAAAAGCCCCTCGCCCGGCGCGCCTATGAAGGACCAAACAAAATGGAACGACGCTGGGAGCCGATCAAGGAATACTCGGACATTCTCTTTGACTTCTTTGAGGGCATCGCCCGCATCACGATCAACCGTCCTCAGGTGCGCAATGCCTTTACGCCCGTCACGGTTGCGCAGATGTCGGAAGCGCTCACGATCTGCCGCCAGAGAAACGACATCCGCGTGGTTGTCCTCACGGGTGCCGGCGACAAGGCTTTCTGCTCGGGCGGCGACATGCATGTGAAGGGCATCGGCGGCTACATTGATCCGACGGGCGTGCCGCGCCTCAACGTGCTCGACGTGCAGAAGCAGATCCGCTCGCTTCCGAAGCCCGTGATCGCCATGGTGAACGGCTTTGCAATCGGCGGCGGCCACGTGCTTCAGGTGGTCTGCGACCTCTCGATTGCGAGCGAAAACGCGATCTTCGGCCAGACGGGTCCGCGCGTCGGCTCCTTTGACGCCGGCTTCGGCGCGAGCTACCTCGCCCGCTGCGTGGGTCAGAAGAAGGCGCGAGAAATCTGGTTCATGTGCCGCAAGTACTCCGCCCAGGAAGCCCTTGAGATGGGACTCGTCAACAAGGTGGTTCCGTTCGAGAAGCTCGAGGACGAAGTCGTCGACTGGGCAAAGACCATGATGCAGCACAGCGCCCTTGCGATCCGCATGATCAAGGCGGGCCTCAACGCCGAGCTTGACGGCCAGGCGGGCATCCAGGAGCTCGCGGGCGACTGCACGATGCTCTACTACATGACCGATGAAGCGCAGGAAGGCGGACGCGCGTTCCTCGAGAAGCGCGCCCCGCAGTTCAAGTTCAATACGGATCCGTCGAATCCCTGATTCCCACCCGCAATCCATAAGAGAGCCCCATCGTCATGCCGTCAGACCTGATCCGCATTCGCGGCGAGAACATTCCTTTGAGCGAATTCCAGCGCCGGGGGACATCCCCCGGCCCGAGACTCGTGAAGGCGCTCGAGGAGAATCCTCAGGGGTTTGATGTCGACATCGCGCGCTTCCTCGAGGCGTTCCTCGATCAGAGCCAGACCGTCACGGTTCACACCTCCGGCTCAACCGGAACGCCCAAGGCCTTTCAGGCTGAAAAGGCGCGCATGCGCGCGAGCGCCCGCATGACGATCGGCTACCTTGGATTGATGCCCGGCGACACGAACCTTCTTGCCATGCCGATGAGCTACATCGCGGGGAAGATGGTGGTCGTCCGCTCCGTCGAATGCGGGCTCGACCTGATTCCGGTGACGCCCTCGCGGAATCCCTTCGAGTCCATCACGGACCCGATCGACCTTGTTGCCGTGACGCCCATGCAGGCGACCTCGATCCTCGCGGATCCGAAGTCTGCGGAAGTGTTTTCGAATTCACGGAACATTCTCATCGGCGGGGGCGCGGTCGATGATCTTCTTTTCGGGAAGCTTCAGTCCGTCAGGGGCCGCGTCTATTCGACCTACGGCATGACGGAGACGCTCTCCCACATTGCGCTCCGGCGCTTGAACGGGCCCGAACGGGAAGCCGGCTACCGGCCGCTCCCCGGAGTGGCGATTTCGCTCTCACCCAAGGGCACGCTCGTCATTCATGCGCCCGCCGTCTCGCCGCGCCCGCTCGTCACGAACGACATTGCGCGCATCAACCCTGACGGCTCCTTTACCGTCCGTGGAAGGCTCGACAACGTCATCAATTCGGGCGCAATCAAGCTCCAGATTGAAGAGATTGAAGCGAAGCTCAAGAAGGTAATGAAGGTTCCCTTCGCAATCAGCTCCTGCCCGAGCCACCTCTACGGCGACGAGGTCGTGCTCGTGGTTGAAGGAAAGCCCGAGGACGTGGATCTCGAGGCGGTGCGAAATGCCCTCGAGCGCTACGAGAACCCCAAGCGCCTCATTGCAACCGAAAAGCTCCCGCTCACGCACACGATGAAGCCCGATCGCCCGGCAATCCGGATGATTGCCCGGAACGCGCTGCCGCTTTGAAACTCAGCAGCCCCCGGCAGAGAGCCGCTCTACGACGTCTGAAGCCTCCCGGTTGGTCACTCCAAGCTCCACAATGCCCGGCACGAGTTCCCGACGGATCGTGAGGCAGCCCGCCTGCGTCAGGAGCGCGTAAGGATAAGCGTCGTCACAGCGAAGAGGAGACGCAAGCGTCCCGACTTCAACCGCGATTTCCCCGGTCAAATCCTCCGGCAGGAGAAGTCCTTTCACAGCCGAATGGTTTCGGAGAACCAAAGGCATCCCGGAACTTGCGAGCTAATAATTCCGGAAGCCCGCTTCAGATCGGCGTCAAAAGAAGTTTCGAGCTCTTCCTCCGTGAAGCCGAGCAACGTGCCGAACCAGGCATCCAGAGTGATGTCCGTGACGGAGTTCAATTCCGAAAAAAGGCTGCTTCCCCGGAAGTTGGCGGTACCGGTCATGAGGAAGAAGCGAAGTCTTCCTTCATTCGCCTTCACTACGGCATAGAAGCGGCTCAGGAGATTTCCCGCCGCCTCAAAAAGCGCGGGGTCATCAAGGAGTGAAGCGAGCGGCTGATCGAAGTCGTCCACGAGAAGCACGAGCGACCCGGGCTCGAGATCGCTGAGCCATTCTCCGAATTGATCGAAGAACGAGATGCCGCCGTCCTCCGAAGAGAAGCGGAATCCCGCAACGGCAAATCTTGTGAGGATGAGGCGCTGAAGCGCCGTCTCAAAGGCTTCTTCCGATCTCAGGCCTTGCAGCAGGGAAAAGTCGAGCCGGACGACCTCATGAATTCTGTTTCGCCAGAGGGATTCCATGGCAAGGCCTTGAAAATCCCGCAGGCCGAAGCGAAAGAGCGACTCAATCGTGGAGACGAGAAGCGACTTTCCGAAACGAGGCGGGCGCGTAAGGAGAACCTTTCCGCCGCAGGCGCAGAGATCAAAGATGAGCTTCGTTTTGTCCGCATAGACCCGATTCCCGCGCCGCAGCGCGGAGAAATCCGGATTCCCGGCAGAGGGCGGCCGAGGAGAAGTGACCTGCGTGATTCTTCTTCCTTTTCAAGTCCTCCGGGATTCTGCCTGTCTCGATGCCGAAGGCTTTTCTTACGTCGTACACTTTCTTCAACGCACTTAACTTCTACGACGCTCCCATGCTCTCCGCCATTCTGAGTTCGCTCTCCAACACGCTCGTGCTCCTTTTTGTCGGCGGCTTCGGCTTCTGGCTTGCCTGGCGCGGGTTCCTTGACGTGAAGCAGCGCGGCTTCGTCGCAAAGCTCGTCAACTTGTCCATCCCCTGCTTTCTCTTTTATTCCGTCACGGGGAAGTTCACGCAGAGCGAGCTCCTTCGCGTTCTCGAGATGGGCTTCATCCCGTTCATCACGGTAGCGATCAACTGGGCCGCATCGATTCTCATCGTTCGCATGGGGCTTGTGCGAAAGGAGTGGCACGGGATCTTTATTTCGTGCTTCACGTCCTCAACGGTTCTCTTTGTCGGCGTCCCGATGACGATGGCGCTCTTCGGCGACGTCGGGATCCCCTATCTTCTCGTCTACTTCTTCGCCAACTGCCTCTTCATCTGGACGGTAGGCCTCTACAACATTCAGTTGGACGGCGTGTCCCGCGCGCATCATCAGAGACCGAAGCTCATTTCGCTTCATTCCATCCGGATGCTCTTTTCGCCGCCGCTCCTCGCCTTCATGACGGGCGTCGCGGTAGTGCTCCTCGCGGTCCCCGTACCGCAGTTCATTTCGGGTACGGCAAAAGTCATCGGCCAGATTACGTCGCCCCTTGCCCTCATCTTCATCGGCATGACGATTGAGTCGCTCGGATTCGGGAAGCTCAGGCATCTCCCGCGCGAGATCTGGCTCATTCTCGCCTCCTGCTTCATTCTGCGGCCCGTCGTCATGTTCATCGTGACGGGGTTCTTCGACATGGAGCCCATCATGCGGCAGGTATTCGTCGCTTCCGCCGCGCTTCCCGTTTCTTCCGTCGTCGCCGTACTCGCGAAGAGCTACGGCGCGGACGAGGAATTTGCGTCCGAGGCCATCGGAGCATCAACGCTCGGCCTCGTCATCATTCTCCCCGTCCTTATTCTCGCGCTCACGTTTATTTGACGGTGCCGGCCTTGAGGCGGATCAGGCGTCTCCCATCCGGCATGAAGTCGCGCCGGGGCTTCACTTCATTGGGGCGGCCGACGCGCCTCAGGTACCTTCTGGAGCTCCCGCTCATGTTCCAGCCGACTTCGCGCCCGCGGCTCTGGATGCGGCTCTCAAGGCACGAAGCGCAGTGCGTGGGTTCGTCCTCGAGGCAGGGCTTGTTGTCGTAGAGCTGATAGCCCTTTCTGAAGCGCTGGGGCGAGAGGTTCGGCATCACGACGTTGCAGCCGTATTCGATGCCGAGCTCGCGCCCGTCGTCGCGAATGGCCTGAAGCGCCGTCGCTGCGGCAATGTTGACGGGGCCGAGCACGAGACGCGTCACGGCAATCATGTTGAGCGCGAGCTGCATGAGGGCCTTGGGCTCCATTTGTCCGAGCGCCTCAAGATCGTTCCCTTCGCTTCGCAGATAGGGGCCCATCCCGATCATGTCGACGTCGAGCTTCTGGAAGGTGCGGATGTCGCGGCAGAGGTCTTCAAGCGTCTGCCCCGGAATGCCGATCATGACGCCGGTGCCCACCTGGTAGCCCGCACGCCTCAGGGCTCTCAGGCACTCGAAGCGGTGCTCGAGATTCTTCTCATTCGTCCCGGGGGTGGAATGAAGCATGTGAAAGAGCTCGGGGTTAGACGTCTCAAATCGCGCGAGATAACGGATCGAATCCGGATTCCCGCAGGCTTTGGCCCAGCGGCGGTAGACCTCCTCGGTCTGGTCGCCGAGCGAGAGCGTCACGCCGACGCCGTTCGGCAGGAGCGGGCTCTTCGTTTTCTCGTGGATTTCGCGCAGGCACTCGCAGATGAATTCGATGAACTTCTCATCATGCCGCTCGCCCGACTGCAGGCACACGGATCCGTAGCCCTGACGCGCGGCCCAGACGGCCTGCTCGACAATCTCCTCCTTCGTCATGGTGTAGCGCTTCACGGCGTGATTCGCCTTCCGGATGCCGCAGTAGCGGCAGTTGGCCGTGCAGATGTTGGAGAGTTCAATGAGGCCGCGGTAATAGACATAGGGGCCCATCAGCTCCGTCGTGCGGCGGAAGGCTTCATCCTTCAGCATCCGGCAGTCTTCGGGGTCGGTGAGCTCGAGAAGCTGAACGATGTCTTCGTCAGAAAAAGTTGTCTGGGAAAGAATCCCGGCAAGCTGTGTTCTGTTCATTATTTTTTGAGGTCGAAATTTCTGATGCCGCGATTTTGCATCATTTCAGGTCGGAGAGCGAAAGTTTCTCGCGCTCTTGGCGTTTGCCCGCGGGTGCTCCGCCTCCTGAACTACCTACAATAGGATGCTGTCGAGTGGGTCCACGTCATTTTGAAGGAGCCTTCTGATGCCCGTCTTCCTCATCGTCGCGCTCGAGCACCCGCGCCGTTTGGGCCGGCTGATTGCCCGCGCCATTCCGGAGCCGAGGAACCGCTACACGCTTCCCAACTACACCGGGTTCTACGTCTGGTTCAACGGCACGACGCTTGATCTCGCGAGGCTTCTCGATCTTCCCGGAACAGCAACCCCTGAGAATTCGCCGAGCCCGGCCGTCATTCAGATGGTCTCGGCCTACGGCGGCTACGCGCCGGACGAGCTCTGGTCGTGGCTTCGCTTCAACGTCAAGCGCGAACCCGATCCGGAAGAGGAAAAGCGCGCTTCTGAGGCCGCAGCAGCTGCAGGAACTGCAGATTCCCTTGGGCAAGAAGAAGCCGCGAAGGCCATTCTTGAAGCACCGATGCCTGCTCCCCACAAAAGGAAGAGAAAAAGAAAGAAGACCGAAGCGGAAAATTCCGGGGAAAAGTCCCGGGGCGATGCGAAGGCGCTTGCTCCTCAAGCGCCCGACACGCCTCAGGAGGCTGCGTCTGAGAATCCAAAGGCATCCATCCGGCAGAATCGACGCCGGAGAACGAAGCGGACGAAACTGCAGACCGAAGTCTGAAAGCCTTCAGTCGCTCTTCAAAGCCTCGCCTTCGACCGGCCTCTTCGCAATCCGCAGGAAGCCGGTTTTCCCATTTGAAGGAGATTTCCCGGAGGCTGGGGACATACAAAATTTTTGCGCACGGACCCGTTTTCCTTCTCCCATTTTCAACACTTTAGTAGGAAAATGCGTATTTGCGATGAGGCTCTTTCTCAATTTGAGCTTCCGCTCCTCTCTAAGCCTCTCCCTGAAGCTCCCCGATAAAGCGCATTTCAGACATGCTTTTCCCCGAAAACCGATTCACGGCAGCGCCCGAGTTCTCTGAGCTCACGCCGGAACTCCTTTGCGGAGCTCCGGGCGACGACCCGCGCTATTGCTGGCTTTCGGGCCGGAGAGCATCGCTTGCGGCTCCTGAAGGCGACGCGCTTCTCATGAAGTTCGGCGTTTCAGGTGCCGAGACCCTGCACCTCAAGCCCGAAGATGCGGCGAAATTCCTTTCGCTCGGTCACTGGGACGGCGTCTGCGTCGAAGACCCTTACCAGGAGCTCGCGGCCTCGATCTGCGGCCACCTCACGCAGGAGGCGCGTGCCGCGAGGCGCGTCAATCTGCTTCTTCGCGAGGGCGACGGCACGATCTCGGGCGACTTTACGCTGGGAACGGGCCTCTCGAGGCTTCTCCCTTCGCTCGGGGTGGAAATCAGGGACTGCCGGGCGCTCATTCTGACGGATCCGGACCCTGCGCCCATTGCGGCGGGCCTGAGCAACCTCCTCACCTACCTCGGCGCGCCGAGGATGGTCCTCAGGGCCATCGCGAGTCCCCTTTCGGCCGCAGACATCGCGAACATCCCGGGAATCTCCGATACGACGCTTCTCATCAACGCGTCGTCCTTCGGAAAAGCCCCCGATCTCGAAGCCATGCCGATTGAGTCGCCGGAGGTGCTGAAGCTTTTTCCTGCACTGGCTGCCGTCCTTGATCTCGTCGACGACCCGATCCGCACGCGGCTCGTCTGGAATGCGCTGAGGCTGGGGCTCCACGCCCGCAGCACGCTCGGACTTCGCGTCATTGAAGCGCGCGAGGCTACCGAAAGCTTCACGGGCCGCACGCTTCCCTTCCCTGCCGCACGCTCCATCCTGGCCGACATCCGGCGCGACGCCTCAAACATCGTGCTGATCGGAATGCCCGGCTGCGGAAAGACCACGGTCGGGAAAGTGGTGGCTGCCCGCCTCATGCGCGAATTCGTCGACATCGATACGCTCGTTGAACACCGGGTCGGGAAATCCTCTCAAAGGATCTACCGCGAGGACGGGGAGGAATTCTTCCGTCTTCACGAAACCGCCGTCATTGAGTCGCTTGCCGGCCAGCACGGCCTCGTGATCTCGACGGGCGGCGGCGCGTGCCTCAAGCCCCGAAACCGCATGCTCCTCGCGCTGAACGGCACCTTCTACTGGATGCAGCGTCCGCTCTCGAAGCTCTCGACCTACAACCGCCCCATCCCGCAGGCGCGGGGCGTGGAAGCGCTCTATGAAGAACGCGCGCCGATTTATCGGGACCTGGCCGAGCGCATCATCACGGTGAAGTCGGTCGAAGCAACCGCGGCCGAGATCATCGGCGAGTCCTCCGCCACCCGGGACGCTCTTTGACGGCCTCTTCGGCATAGAAAGACAAGCCAACGGCCATCTGCACCGTAAATCTTCGCGCTCTGCTTTAACCAAATTCAAGCCGCGGCATTTTCGCAGCGGATTTATTCCGCACCTTCCTTAAACTTCAGTCTTTTATAAAAGGGATCTGTCGCCCTGAGGCGCAGGAATCCTGATAATAAAAAGACTGATACCGCCCGGCGAGGTTCTCCCATCCGCTTCCCCCGCGGCTTCATCGCACCCTAAAGGAATACTCATGGAATCCGCGCTGACGTCGCCGTCTTCAATCGCGCACATTCTGCTTGTCTACGCCTTTGTCATCTCCCTCGGACTCGCGCTCGGCCGCATCCGGATCTTCGGGGTGTCATTAGGCGTCACGTTTGTTCTTTTCGTCGGACTTGCCGTCGGCCACTTCGGCATCGCGATCGAACCCCATGTGCTCGGGTTCCTGCGCGACTTCGGCCTCATTCTCTTCATCTTCTTCATCGGCCTCCAGGTCGGGCCTTCGTTCTTCTCGAGCTTCCGCTCGGGCGGCATCGTCATGAACGGGCTCACGGTCGCCGCGATCTTTCTTTCAATTCTGGTGACGCTCCTTCTCTGGGCATTTTTCGGGGGCTCCATCGACCTGCCTGCATTCCTAGGCGTTCACTATGGTGCCGTCACCAATACGCCGGGGCTCGGCGCTACGCAGGAGGCGCTCGCCGTCATGGGATACCAGGGCGAGGACATTGCCGTCGCCTACGCCTGCGCCTATCCGCTGGGCGTCGTCGGCATCATTCTCTCGGCCATCCTCATCCGCCTCATCTTCCGAATCAACCTTGCCGACGAGGACAAGGCCTGGGAAGCGGATGAGGCTGATAAGAACGATGCGCCGATCTGCTTTCATGTAGAGGTGGTGAACGCGTTTCTGAACGGCCAGACCCTGGAATCCATCCGCAAATTCATCGGCCGCCCGTTCGTCTGCTCGAGAAGAAAGGTTGCGGATTCGGATGTCATCACGAGCCCGGGGCCCCAGACGCAGGTGAAGACGGGCGACATTCTGCGCATCGTTTCGCAGGGTGAAAACAAGGACGGCATCGTCGCCTTTTTCGGAAAGGAAGTGAACGACGTCGACCTCGCAATGCCGCATTCGCCGGTGCATGCAGAAACCGTCATCGTGACGGATCCAGCGGTGAACGGTCTGCGCGTGAAGGATCTGCACCTCTCCCACTACGACGGCCTCAACATCACCCGCATCTATCGCGCGGGAATGGAAGTCTTCCCATACCGGAGCCTTCATCTTCAGCTCGGCGACCGCCTCAAGATCGTGGGTCCTGAGCGTGCGATCGCGCGCTTCTCCTCGCGGGTCGGAAACCAGCAGGGAAAGCTCGACCACCCGAACATCATTTCGATCTTCGTCGGCATCGCGCTCGGCATTCTTGCCGGCATCCTCCCGATAGCCATTCCGGGCGTGCCCGTTCCGGTGAAGCTCGGTCTCGCGGGCGGCCCGCTCGTCGTCGCGATTCTGCTCGGCCGCTACGGGCCTTCGATGAAGCTCGCCACCTATACGACCAACTCCGCGAGCCTGATGCTGCGCGAACTCGGGATTGCCTTCTTCCTCGCGAGCGTGGGTCTTGCGGCAGGCGGCGGGTTCGCCGACGCCTTCATTTCCGGCAACGGCTTCCATTACATGTTCTTCGGCGTCATCATCACGATGGTGCCGCTCCTCATCGTCGGCTGGGCGGCAAGAAAAATCTTCCGCATCAACTATCACTCGATCGTCGGCATG
>ENA-UONW01001523-UONW01001523.1-human-gut-metagenome-genome-assembly--contig:-CS52-NODE-1523-length-27116-cov-123.219245_pt1 | contig 27116 bp, 20 predicted proteins | sample MGYA00242463_ERZ724010 | MGnify/ENA metagenome assembly ERZ724010 | reverse complement strand
TCCTTTATCATTGATTTCTTCGGATAGTAAGAAGATGCATACGTTGGTAACGGCTCCAACTGGAGCTGGAAAAACTGATTTTTTGTTGAGGCGTTGTCGTGGAAGAGTTTTCTATACACTGCCTTTTCAAGCATCAATTAATGCTATGTATGATAGAATAAAGAATGATTTGAGTAATACTAATGCTCAAGTTCATCTTCTACATGCAGCCTCTAATCTGAAAGTGAAAGACGGTAAGATAGAGGAAAGTATCATGCAGCGTCATGTTGGTGCATCAGTGAAGGTCCTTACTCCACACCAGATGGCCTCTGTTGTTTTTGGTATCAAAGGATATGAGGCCATGGCTATGGATTTGAAAGGTTGTGATGTGATTCTCGATGAGATACACACCTATTCTGATGTTATGCAGTCTATAGTTCTACGCATTATAGAAATTCTTGTTGCACTGGAGTGTAGGGTACATGTTGGTACGGCAACAATGCCGGCAGTATTGTATCAGAAGATACTTCAACTATTGGGTGGAGCTGATGCAGTTTATGAGGTAAAGTTGGATTCTCTGACGCTTCAATCATTTAACAGACATCAAATCTACAAGCTCGATGATAAAAAAGAATCTTATGATGTGATAGCCTCAGCAATCGAAAGCAATTCTAAAGTTCTCATAGTATGTAATCAAGTAAAAAGAGCACAGAAACTATATGAGTCTATTGAAGAATTATATCCGGATGTGAAGAAGATGCTTGTGCATAGCAGGTACAAACGAAGCGACAGGGCTAAATTGGAAACAAAGTTGCGTGAAGACTTCAATCAATTAGAAAACGTTCCATGCATTGTAGTTTCCACTCAAGTAGTAGAGGTCAGTCTTGATATCAGCTTTGATATAATGATTACTGAGTGTGCTCCAATTGATGCTCTTACACAGCGTTTTGGACGAATTAATCGCAAGCGTACAAGAGATACCATTGGACACTACAAGCCGATATATGTCATAGCACCATCTGAAGATGATAAAGAAGCTCTTCCTTATAGTCTGGATGTTCTGAAAGATACTTTCAGGGTCCTGCCAGACAGTGGTGACATCATGGAGGAATGTCATGTTCAGGAAATGATAGATAAGGTATATCCAAAGATTGACTTTCAGAATATAGACTTTAGTGGTGTGGCGTTCTTGGAAGGAAAATGGGTGTTAAAGGCACTTTGTCATCATCCGAAATCAGCGCTACTGGAAACGCTTGACATCAATTCTGCTGTTTGTATTACAGAAGAAGATAAAGACAGATACTTATGTGCCAATGGATTGGAAAGAATTGAAATGGAAATACCTGTAAGCTATCATTCCATTGCACATAGAAATCTTGATCAGCTCAATAAGGGGTCGCATCCTTTTGTCATTCCGAACAAAGGATATGATGAAGAAAAGGGATTGTTACCCGATTTGTGTAAAATAGAATATTATCAATCGTTTGAAATACTATAAAATATGATAACATCAAATATTGGAAAGATATTCCTGAATGCTTACAATGAAAAATATGGCACCAGCTATGATGCCCGAACTTTCTTTTTGGAGCAGTTCTATCCCTTGTTTTTTGATCAAAACAAGTATATGATGACTGCAGGCAATTCGCCTTTGGAAAACCCAAAGTTAAGTTGGGATGATATGATAAAGGGGAAAAAGCCTTTTGAGACTCCTGAACAAAGAAAGAACCGCTTCGAAAAATTGATTAAGAAAATCGAAGAAAGTGAAGCTGATGCAAGCATTGCACGTGGTTATGCTTCATTAGATGTTACAGCTACAACATCTGGTCAAGTGACTGATTTGAAGTTACCAAACTCTCAGGAAGAAATCTATACATCGTGGATTGGAGATGCTCTTGGTATTGGAGTGCAGGGAGGCTTTTCGATTCTTTTTAGTAACAAAGAAATTCTTCTTGATATTTTTGAAGGTTGGAAGCTCTATCGTACGAGTCTTAATGAGACAACCATGCTGAAAGGAAACCAGATTAATACTTGGAATGGTCAATGGCTTTCCCATTATTATGATACTAGAGAATATGATGCAGATATGCCTTTGGCGGGATATAATCCTTTCAATGTGAATAAGGATGGAATTATTAGTATCGATACCCAAACATGGACAAAGATTCTCATTGGTATTTCTAAAAAATATAGAAATGCTCAAATTTTGGGCTACATCTATAGCATAGGACAGACAAATACTACCATTGGTTTTATACCATTTAATTTGAACCAAATACGCCGTCCAATTCATCTTTATGAAAAGATATTTGGGATGAGCAATGGTAGAAATGCAGAGTCTTTATGGGGAACTGCAATTGGATTTAAAACGGCTTGTACTTATGGGGCTATAGGTATTAAAGCTATGGAGCCTAAAGGACTTAGAGATTATGTATGTTCAAAAGGAGATAAAGTGCCGAAACAGCCGAAAACTCCTAAAAATGAAGACGAACAAATTAATTTTAACGTATATAAAATTTGGATATTAGCTATGTTGAATAATGATGAATTATGGGAGAAATCCCAAGAGTTGGCTGAGTTGTTGAACGAAGCCTCTAGTGATAAAGATAAGTCTATCAGTACCAAACGTAAAAATTTGGTTGAGACAATGCTCAATGCAACTAATAAGAAACAGTTCATAGCAGCTGCTGCAGAGGTTGTTTCATTCATTGGTAAGATAGATGAGTTTAAAGGAATCGTGAAGGAGATTCATGGTATGCCAACAGACAATGTACCATACTTCTTAACACTTTTGCGTTTCCAGTATAAGACATTATAATAACAATTAAAAATACAAGATTATGAAAGAGAATTCTTTTATTTATTTGCGAGGTCTCAAGCATGCTGCGTTCACAGTATTCTGTGTAGAGGATGGTCAGAAATCTTATTATGACCCACAGTTCAACGTAAGAGTTCCATTTGCTAGTGGTCAACAGGTTAAGCGTTCTATCCTGGAGCAACTTAACGATGTTTTAGGTGTTCAACCTTCTCCTACCGAGTTCTTTTTTGATGTAGATAAGAAAGGTGCGCTTAAAGAAGGTGAGGTCCTTTCGTCTTGTGATCCACATTATGTTGACCAACTTTTAGGTGGTTGGATGAGAACTCCAAAGGGTGGAAAAGAGAAAGCTGTAAAGCGTAGAAGTCCATTTAGTATTTCTGCGATGACCCCTTTGCATCCACTTTTGGCTGCAGTTTCTAAGGAGAATATTTCATTCGATCGTTCAGATAAGCCAAACGTGCATAAAGTTGTTGTGCGCGATGCAAACGGAAATCGTTTGACAGATGAACAGGTTAGTGACTTTTTAGAGGGTAACGATAGAAGTTTGTATCGCAAATGGATTCCAGACAATAGTCGTGCTACAGGTCTATTTGTATATGATGTAGCTATTGATTTACGACGTTTGTTCTGTGTTTCAACTAATCAGTTGGAACCAGAGATTACATCAGATATGGTAGAAAAGTTGAAAGAAGATGGATGGAAGGTAATCACTACTTCTTTTGGTGAATGCTTGTTGATGCCGAAAGAGCAGCGTGAGCAGATTATTCCAGCTATAGCCGATGCTCTGATTGATTGGCATATTACATCCAATCAGGCAAGAACATTCAGTTTGATGGAGACTTTAGCCATTGCTATTAGTGATAATGCTAATACTTTAGCTGCAGCTATTCGTGCTAAACTTGTTGAGGATGGAGAATCTAAACCGAAGACAAAGCCTATCGTTGACGAAAATGCTGGTGCCAAGACATTTATAACTCTTCCATGTGCAAGTTATGTCGTGACAGAGACCGAAAGCGCAGATGCTTTGGCTAAGGCTAAGCAGGAGTTGGTTGATAGAATGATGGCGTTTGATTACGAGAATCAGATTTAATGTAAATGATGAGGCTCCTGGTTTTTACCTGGAGCCTCCTATTGGTTTTTCTCTATGGTCATAACAGGCACTCTTTTCAACTATTACCAGCTTTGCCATCGCAAACTATGGTTGTTTGCCAATGGCATCAACATGGAACAAGAGTCAGACTTGGTCTATGAAGGTAAGCTGGTGCATGAATCAAGTTATCCGCAACGTACATCAAAGTATGAGGAAGTGGAGATTGATGGTATCAAAGTGGATTACTATGATGCCAAGAACAAGGTCATCCATGAGATAAAGAAATCTAATAAGGTGGATAAAGCTCATGAATGGCAACTGAAATATTACATGTATGTTTTCGAGCAACATGGAATAGATGGCGTGAAGGGCATCTTGGAATATCCTCTTATGAGAAAGACAAAAGAAGTAATCTTGACAGATGTCGATAGAGATGACATTCAGGTTATATCTAAAGACATCATTCAGATGATCTCTCAAGATGTTTGCCCGTCTAAAGTCAAGAAAGGCATCTGTAAGAATTGTAGTTATTTCGATTTTTGTTATATAAACGAGTTGGAGGAAGAAGAATGAAAAGAAGTTTCTATCTGTTCAATCCAGGCATCATGGAACGCAGAGATAATACGCTGAAGTTCACGCCTGTTATCGTAAATGAAGATAATGAAGAAATCAAGCAACAACCTCGATACATTCCTATTGAGGATGTTGCGGAACTGTATGCCTTTGGAAGTCTGCGGGCAAATAGTGCTTTGTTCAACTTTCTGGGGCAGAAAGGTATTCCTGTCCACTTCTTCGACTATTATGAGAACTATACCGGAAGCTTCATGCCAAGGGAAAGTCTTCTTTCTGGCAAGGCATTGTTGGCACAAACATCTGCGTACCAAAATAAGAAGAAAAGGGTAGAATTGGCTCGTAAATTCATTCAGGGAGCAGCTTGGAATATGGTTATGAACCTCAACTATTATAATCGTAGAGGAAAAGACCTGCAAGATATTATCGATACTATTAAACGATTGAGTAATACTTTGCCAGATGCTAAGGCTGTAGATGAGATAATGGGAATTGAGGGAAATATCAGACAGGCATATTATGCTGCATTCGATATCATTCTCGATGATTTCAACATGGGATCAAGAACCAAGCAACCGCCAGAGAACGAGGTAAATGCTCTCATTTCTTTTGGCAATATGATGTGCTATACTGAAACTCTCCGGGCAGTTCATCAAACTCAGCTCAATCCAACGATAAGCTTTCTGCATACTCCAGGAGAAAGGCGTTTTTCGTTATGTCTTGATATATCCGAGATCTTCAAACCTATTATCGTGGATAGAGTCATCTTCAAGGTACTCAATAAGCATGCTTTAAGCACCAGTCATTTTGATAAGAAACTCAACAAATGTCTTTTGAACGAAAAGGGAAAGAAGATTTTTGTAAAGGCCATGGAAGAGCGTTATGATGAGACATTCCGTCATCGTTCTTTAGGACGTAATGTAAGCTATAAGCATCTTATAAAGTTGGAATGCTATAAGCTACTAAAAGATATTTTAGGAATAGAAGAATATAAACCTTTTAAAATGTATTGGTGATATGTATGTGATTATAGTTTATGATGTAGGTGAGAAGCGAGTAGGCAAAATGTTGAAGCTTTGCCGCCAATATTTATGTTGGATTCAGAACTCTGTTTTGGAGGGAGATTTATCTGAAGCTAAACTTCGGGAATTGCAAATGAAGATGAAAGCTATCATTGATGAATCCGAGGATAGTGTCATTGTTTTCACCAATAAAATGGGGTATAATATGAACAAACAGATTCTTGGAAAAGAAAGAATGTCTACCGATAATTTCTTATAAAGAGTTGTCGATGTGGTTCTATTTTTCCGTTTCTAGGTTCGGAAAAACCTCCAAAAGTGTTCTTTGACTTATTGAAACCTCCATAAATAGGCAGGTTGTCGTAAGGGCGCAGAAAAAATATCTTTAGGCATCGACATTTTTTCTGAAGATTTTTTGTATCTTTGCACCCGCAAACCTATTGATTCTTCGAGCATCTATGCCTAAGGATTAACGGGTTCTAATTGTACCTTTATGGAATTGAAATCAAAAAGACACGGTGTATTACTGGCAGATAAACAGTTCTAATTGTACCTTTATGGAATTGAAATTCTGGAGGTCGCAGTCACGCTGAAGCTTGATTTTCTGTTCTAATTGTACCTTTATGGAATTGAAATAAATCAAGTGATGCACTTACTTGAGCAAGATACCTACTGTTCTAATTGTACCTTTATGGAATTGAAATTCTTAAAAAAGGTCAGGAGATTGGAAGCACCCGAATGTTCTAATTGTACCTTTATGGAATTGAAATATCGCTTCCAATGCTGATACACCACCGCCATAGCCCGTTCTAATTGTACCTTTATGGAATTGAAATAAACCTAGCACGTACCTCGGGAGTAAGTCGCATGTTCTAATTGTACCTTTATGGAATTGAAATAGTTGCCGACAATTTCAAGTCTAATCATAATTCTGTTCTAATTGTACCTTTATGGAATTGAAATAAGGGTGATTAAGGTAAGCAGATTTTCTTAAAATGTTCTAATTGTACCTTTATGGAATTGAAATATGTTCGAAGGGAACGAGCAAACATAGATAGCTTGCGTTCTAATTGTACCTTTATGGAATTGAAATTTGCGAAGAATACTCCAGGCTCCCATCATCATAAGGTTCTAATTGTACCTTTATGGAATTGAAATTAGGCAAACCACCGTTAAATCTATCAAGAGGAAGAGTTCTAATTGTACCTTTATGGAATTGAAATTCAGAAATATTGAAAGGTCTTCTTTTGCTGAATAAGGGTTCTAATTGTACCTTTATGGAATTGAAATTTAATTGTTGCTGAGCAAGGTAAATCGGTTAATGCGTTCTAATTGTACCTTTATGGAATTGAAATTTTTTTCGAAATCATCGAGTTTATCAAAACTCTGAGTTCTAATTGTACCTTTATGGAATTGAAATAAACCTTGCACTTGGGTTGTAGTCGATGAATACCTGGTTCTAATTGTACCTTTATGGAATTGAAATAAAAGAAAATAAACCTTGGCGATGATGGCTACTTTGTTCTAATTGTACCTTTATGGAATTGAAATAGTTGCTTGTACTATTGTCAAATCAAAAGTGCTATCAGTTCTAATTGTACCTTTATGGAATTGAAATTTCAAAGTCGCTCCTCAGCGTTGCTTCTATCCTCGTTCTAATTGTACCTTTATGGAATTGAAATTTCTATGTATAAAAATGTTCTAGAAGGGAAAGTTGGTTCTAATTGTACCTTTATGGAATTGAAATATATCAGGAACCTGCTGAACACCGGAAGTATCGGGTTCTAATTGTACCTTTATGGAATTGAAATTGTTTTACATTATGCGGTTTCTACTGATTATGTTGGTTCTAATTGTACCTTTATGGAATTGAAATTGCGTTGCTGCAACTTAGTAATAGTATCAACAATAGGTTCTAATTGTACCTTTATGGAATTGAAATATATGAGCATAATCTAATACAGGGGTACAACGATAGAGTTCTAATTGTACCTTTATGGAATTGAAATAGGAACAGAAGAGCTATATGCGCAATGCCAAGGGAGGTTCTAATTGTACCTTTATGGAATTGAAATTATTTCCACAACGAATCCAAAATAGTGGAGCCGTGTTCTAATTGTACCTTTATGGAATTGAAATTTTGGAGGTCGTATTACACTCGATTCTTCCCAGTCGTTCTAATTGTACCTTTATGGAATTGAAATATTGGACGGAAGACTCCGGCACTTTTCAATAGGGCGTTCTAATTGTACCTTTATGGAATTGAAATTCCAGACACAGTTTACAGATGGTCATGGATGCCTGGTTCTAATTGTACCTTTATGGAATTGAAATCCCATATATAGGCATAGTCGGTAGCCCCCTCTTTAGGTTCTAATTGTACCTTTATGGAATTGAAATTACTGATAAATTTTATAATTGATTTGATAGACGGAGTTCTAATTGTACCTTTATGGAATTGAAATATGGGATTCATTATACATTAAATACCCTTCAGAGTTCTAATTGTACCTTTATGGAATTGAAATTCCAGTACCAAGTATCGTCTGATTTGCGGATGATGTGTTCTAATTGTACCTTTATGGAATTGAAATTCAGGCAAGTATCAGCATTCATTGGCTGGCTTGAAACGTTCTAATTGTACCTTTATGGAATTGAAATAGAGGTGCCCTGCCTGCCGACAATGCAGACTATAAGTTCTAATTGTACCTTTATGGAATTGAAATAGTTGCTTGTATTACTTTCAAATCAGAAAGCCTAGTTCTAATTGTACCTTTATGGAATTGAAATCGGCATGTTACCTTATGCGTTTCGCCGAGAGAAATGTTCTAATTGTACCTTTATGGAATTGAAATGCTTTACGGCTTCGCCATGCTTGAGTGTTCGACCGTTCTAATTGTACCTTTATGGAATTGAAATTAGCGACTAAGATTACGAACGACATAAGCCATATGTTCTAATTGTACCTTTATGGAATTGAAATAATTATAATAAAGTTACTTGGCAAGATGGTCGTTTGTTCTAATTGTACCTTTATGGAATTGAAATTTACTTAATGAGCAATCTTCGTGCTCCCTGCACCTGTTCTAATTGTACCTTTATGGAATTGAAATCTGCCACATCATCAAGGCAAGCACGGACGACTACACCGTTCTAATTGTACCTTTATGGAATTGAAATTAAGTAGCTTTATTATCAGCAGACAAATTCTGGTTAAGTTCTAATTGTACCTTTATGGAATTGAAATGAGAGTGATAGTTTCAAGGATCCAGAAGATTCTGGTGTTCTAATTGTACCTTTATGGAATTGAAATCTTGATGATTTGCCCAGGAGTTTCACATTAACAGGTTCTAATTGTACCTTTATGGAATTGAAATGGCAGAGGCAGGCGGCTGAATGAATGCAGCAGGTGCATTCTAATTGTACCTTTATGGAATTGAAATTCAGATGCAACAAAGGTACACTCGCTTCTGTCCTGTTCTAATTGTACCTTTATGGAATTAAATGACAAGGGCGGCGATCCTGAGGAGTTTAAAAACAGTTCTAATTGTACCTTTATGGAATTGAAATCGCCAACACGGATAAGGCAATCATAAATGAGCAATAGTTCTAATTGTACCTTTATGGAATTGAAATACGTTATAGCGTGCGTAAATCATCACCGAAAAATGTTCTAATTGTACCTTTATGGAATTGAAATAATTACGGGGCTGAAGGGGGTTAACGAGCGATATGCGGTTCTAATTGTACCTTTATGGAATTGAAATGGAGAAACACCTTCACGATCGCCTTAGCTGACAGGTTCTAATTGTACCTTTATGGAATTGAAATAAGACTGATTTTTGTTTTTCGTGAGATTCACGTAAAGTTCTAATTGTACCTTTATGGAATTGAAATCCCCTTTCGGGGTGGGGCAATCCGTAAGCAAAGTTAAGTTCTAATTGTACCTTTATGGAATTGAAATAGCTGGTTCTCGTAGCCCATACGGTTGATGTTCTGCGTTCTAATTGTACCTTTATGGAATTGAAATAGAGGAGCAGCCTTAATAGCATTAGACTGAGACCAAGTTCTAATTGTACCTTTATGGAATTGAAATAGCTGGTTCTCGTAGCCCATACGGTTGATGTTCTGCGTTCTAATTGTACCTTTATGGAATTGAAATAGAGGAGCAGCCTTAATAGCATTAGACTGAGACCAAGTTCTAATTGTACCTTTATGGAATTGAAATTCGAGCATGAGAAGAACGAGGATATCAAGCTAGCAATGTTCTAATTGTACCTTTATGGAATTGAAATAGTTCACAGTTTCAGTAACTCTTTATGGAAAGAGTGTTCTAATTGTACCTTTATGGAATTGAAATGATGTTCTGTCCTCTTCCGCTTCTGCAGAAGTATCTGTTCTAATTGTACCTTTATGGAATTGAAATGCACGCTGTCCTGCTTGAATATGCTGTCGTACTGCCGGGTTCTAATTGTACCTTTATGGAATTGAAATAGGAAAGCTTCAATCTTTGCCCAAGTATATTTATAGTTCTAATTGTACCTTTATGGAATTGAAATTATCTTATGATGGATGGCAGTAGTGCTGGTATTGCGTTCTAATTGTACCTTTATGGAATTGAAATAAATGAGCCTCTATCTGGGATACAAAATCAGCGTCAGTTCTAATTGTACCTTTATGGAATTGAAATGTGATTGAAAATCTCGCAAAAGAGTTTGGTTTAACGTTCTAATTGTACCTTTATGGAATTGAAATGGGCAAACAGGCAAAAGCACGTAATAAATAAGTTTGTTCTAATTGTACCTTTATGGAATTGAAATTATACCGGCATCAGGGGCAAGGCTCCTGAGATGGGCAGTTCTAATTGTACCTTTATGGAATTGAAATTGCGGAACTGCTGCATGACTCCCTGGATGGAATCGTTCTAATTGTACCTTTATGGAATTGAAATGCCAATACCGCATTGATAGGAGTCACCGCCTGACCGTTCTAATTGTACCTTTATGGAATTGAAATTGCTTTATCAGTAAGTCCATCACCTCGCTGATGTCCTGTTCTAATCGTACCTTTATGGAATTAATTCAGAAGTACTGATAGCTTTAGTATTATACCGCAATCTCTAGTTATAAGTGTTCAGAATGTGTCTCCTCCTGCCACAGCATTCGTCTCCTCCGGTCACTGCATTCGACTCCTTCAGCTATCGCATTCGTCTCCTCCGGTCACTGCATTCGACTCCTTCAGCTATCGCATTCGTCTCCTTCAGCCACTGCATTCGACTCCTTCAGCTAATGCAGCCGTCTCATTCTGCCAACTCAGCCGTCTCCTTCAGCCACCGCAGCCGTATGTGTCAACTCAATGAAGTAGATGAACTCGTGAAATGAAGTGGATGAAGTCGTGAAATGAAGTGGATGAGTTCGCATAATGAAGTTCATGGTTTCTGCACAATTGGTTGTACGCCATAACGAATAAAAATGTTTTTCTGTTTTTATTGCCACATCTATCACCAATGCATTTAACTCTCTGATTATAAGTGAATAATGCGTGGCAGTAAGCGGTATTTCTGTTGCCACCTAATGCCACGCATTGCCACACTCTTTTTATAAGGGAATGAGATGGAAAGTGTGTAGGTTATTTTCTAACTACCAGATACTCAGTACCAAATCTTGTTCTTCGGTTCCTCAAACCTTCTATATTCTGAAGCTCTCTGCCCAATTTCTGTATACTCGAAACCTGGAGAGAAGAGCCGAATTTCTGCTTCAAAATGTCGAAAATGGCGGCTGCCATCAGATATTCGCCATTTTCCGGGGTACTTGCAGGCTCAAAAACCTGCAGAAAACATTGCTTGATAGGGGAAATCTGCTCAAATTGTCTGTTATGTTGCATGATGATGGCGGTTTCCTTGGCGTCGAAATAGGATTTTTCGCCACGCTCCAGAGCTTGCATCGCCTGCGCATAAAGTTGCTCATAGTTCAGTCTGCCACTCACATTTATAGGTCCCGTCAGTTCTACTCCCAGGAAACGGCGGTTGCCGGATGGGTCGGAAAGAATATCGGTCATGTTGCTCGTGGCGATGAAGGAGGCTAGACGAGGGAATTCCTGTACATGACTTCCGTATGGCGGCTTGATTTTTACCGTTGGCAACTGCAGCAGATTCTTCAGAAATCCCTGCTGCACCTGTGGTGAAATCTGATTGAACTCATCGAGATTGATGAGCAGAAATTGTGACATCGCCTGCAGAACCTGACGCTTTTCTGACAGAATCATATTGTCGCTGAAGCCCCACGATAATTCGGTAGGGATGAGACGGCGGCAGAAGGTGCTCTTGTTGTAACCCTGCTTGGAAATGAGCAGCGGCATGGTGCTGTTGCCATATTGACGGCGATACATGCCGCGCCACTGGTCAACCATTCCCAGAAACCAGGTGTAAAACCAGTCTTCCCAATGAGAATTGTTGGTGGGTACGGTTCGTGCCAGGGCACGGATGCGGTCCTTGCCGTCCCATTTCCCCAAACAGTCATAGAGATAGGACTCTATTGGGCTGTAGTTTCTGATGCGGTCTGACTCTAGAAAATTCCTTACATCCTTGATGCTTACGTGGATGTCGGCTATCTGAACATCCAGCGTCATGCTTTTCTGCACACGGGCATCCACCGGTCTGAAATCGCCAACCCATGAATTGTTCGGGCGGTATTCGGTATATTTCATCACGGTATTGTAACGGAACAGGTACCGGCTCTCCAGGTATCTGATCATCTGCAGAATTTCGGCACGGCCTTTTCTGCCTGAGGCAGATTTCTCCGTCTTCCTGTCTTTGGAATGGGTATCGTAAGCGGTGCCCACTATCTGGCGGAGTTTCTCTTCTGTCACATGTCCCCAGTTGTTGCGGCGGATATGGATGAAAGCTTCTTCTTCGCTGAGGCCCATGTTGCAGAGCTTGATGGCGATGGCTGAGAAACCGGCAAGGAACCGGTCTTCATCGTTCTGCCATGAGATGTTGGCTTTTTTCATCTCTTCCTTCGTCTCTTCTGCTGCCTTGCGGTAAAGAAACTCATAGTCATCGTATGTCTTCAAATCGTCTACATTTTTAGGGGCTGAGGCAACCTTCTTCATATTTTGGGAGATGCGCATCGCCACAGCCTTGCTGTTATAATAAGGAGAGGCATCCAGCGTAAGCATGAAGTTGGAAGCCAATGATGGCTTTTCGGGTTTGATGGCTGCCTGTACCTGCGACTGGTAGAGTGTTTTTACCTGTTCGTAGGCAGACTGGTAGAGTAACTCTGCGTCGGCTTCTTTTGTCGGGATTTTTCCTTCTTCGTTGCAGATGCTTACGAGCACGATGAGGCTTCTGCCGTCGGCTCCTTCGAAGGAAGCGAAGGTCATCGGCAGCAGACTGACCGTCTTCTTGACGGCATCTTTTTCCTGGTCCGACATGAGGTTGATGAAGTGGAACATCACCAGTCCGTTTGATTTCTGGAAGACGAGATTGCCGCTTTCATCCTTGTTGAATTCTGCGGCTGGATAAACGTGCTGCCATTCCTTGATGCCTTTGTAGTACTGGTAGTCGGTCTCCATGAGTGGCACACTCATTCTGAAATTGGTGACACTCAGCTTGGCATCATCTTTAGCGATGCGCTCCAGAAACCGTTCTACGGTTTTCGAACTGACCATCAACTTGTTCTGTTTGTTGATTCTTGTAATAGTAAACTTCATATTTCTGTTAATTTATTGATAGGGTGATACTTAGAATTGCTGATGGTTTTGCCCAGCTTTGCCCGAAGCGTTGGGCAAATGTGCCCAGCTACGCCGGTCATTCGTGACCATCGTGTCGGTCATCCGTGCTCAATTGAAGCAATAGTTCCATGAGTTGTAAACATCTCCTTTAGCGAAGTAGAGTCTGACTAAATCTGCTTGTGTCATTGGTTTTTGGGTTAAATGTGTATAAAGTGGTTTCACAGGAGTCGTAAGCTTCTAGGTGGAATCGGCAGGATTTTTTCCTGTTGGTTGCAAAAATACAAAAAATGTTCGAAACCGCAAGCCTTTTTCTCCACTTTTTTAATGTTTTTCTGCGAAAACAATAAGTATTCCTCTGCTTTTTCGCTGAGAATCCCCCGTTTTTCGCCCGAGTGTGGCAATAGGTGGCAATAGGTGATAATAGAAAATGCCCTTATTACAACGCTTAAATAGCTAAAAACCAATTGGTTAACTTGAAGTGTGGCAATAGTGGCATTAGTTTTAGAAAAACTTTCTCATACATAGGCTTTCCTCTTTTACTAATAAATGTTATATTCCCGCCATTCCTTTTCCAAATCATTTGTTCTCTCCCGAATTTACAGTACTTTTGCAGTAAGTATCTGATTAAAGATTAAAAGTGCGATTTAAAATAAGGTGTAGATTATGCAATACAAGAATATCATATTCGATTTAGGTAATGTCCTGGTGAAGCTCAATCCGGAAGGATGCATCGGGGCTTTCAAGGCGATAGGAATGGGGGAACTGGCTAATCCGAATCCTCAGAGTGAGGGGATGAAGCTGATGAGCAAACTGGGTGTGGGAATGATTACCACCGAAGCATTCTGTGATGCATCCATACCTTCCAGAACGTGAAGTTCGATGATTGGCTTGCACTTCGATTCTGACGGAAATGTCAGAATCGAAGCTTTTATTAAAAGGCATCAAAATGATTTATCAAATGATGTCAGGCAGGCATAGAGCGGAACGTTGATCATCCAGTCTTGATCCTTATAGGGAAGCATGGAGTAGCGAAGTCCCTTCAGTTGCGGATTGTTGGTGATGAATGTTCTGAGAGATTTCGCCTTAACGCTCACCTCTGCCTTTACTTCTATCGGTATAACCCTGTCGTGCCATTGGGTCAGGAAATCAATCTCTATTGTGGAGTTATCCACAGCATGATAGTATAATGGAATATCCTGGCTTTTCAGCTGGGTGAAGACATATAGTTCTGTAAAGGCACCTTTATATTCAGAGAAAATGCCATCGCCCACCAGCATCGATTCTGCTGAAGTCTCTGCCATCGCTCCCATCAGTCCCACATCGAGCATGAAGAGTTTGAAGGCGTTCAGGTCTTCATAGAATTTGAAAGGGAGGCGTGGGGTATTGACTCTCTGAACCTTATATGCCAGTCCTGCATCTATCAGCCATTGGATGGCCAGTTCGAAATCTGCGGCTCTGGCACTTTTCTTCACGGCTCCATAGATGAACTTCTTGTTCTCTTTGGCAAGTTGGGCAGGGATACTGTCCCACACCATATTAATGCGAGGCACTTCTCTATCTGGTGCGTGCTTCGAGAAATCTCGGCGATAGTCTTGTATAATCTGCTTTTGGATGGAACGGACTTCCTGCAGTCCCTTCTGCTCTACATGGGCGAGTACGGCGGCTGGCATTCCTCCTACATAATAATATTGTCGTAGCAGGCTGATCAATTCTGTTTCCAGTAAATTGATGACGTTCCAATTTCCTTCTTTCAAGATGCTTGCCAGTTTCGCTTTTCCCATGGCATCGAGGAATTCGATGAAGTTCATCGGATAGAGACGCAACTCTTCCACTTTTCCTACAGGATATGATACCCCGCTATGGAGTGATATTCCCAGCAGGGATCCTGCCACGATGATATGAATATCAGGAGCATCCTCGCAAAAGAACTTTAAAGCTTCTAATGCTTTAGGACAATCTTGTATCTCATCGAGTACCATAAGTGTATCGTTGGGGGTAATATCTACCTGGCTGATGGCGGAGAGTGCCATCAGTATATCAGCTGTTGTGCCGCCTTTTTCAAACACTTCTGCTGCCTTCTGATTTCTGTCGAGGCTGAAGAATGCAAGTTTTTTATATTCTCTTTTTCCAAATTCTTGCAGGATATAGGTCTTGCCTACTTGTCTTGCTCCGTTGAGAATCAGAGGTTTATGGTTTTTCTTGTTCTTCCATTCTGCGAGTTTGTTATAGATGCTTCTTTCCATGATTTACACTTTTTCTAATGAATAATCGTATGAACTTCACACTTTTTCTGACGAATAGCGGAGCAAAGATACACTTTTTCTAACGAATAACCAAGGAAAAGGCCGACTTTTTCTCTTTTTCCTTTAAAACTTAATATTTGTTATACATTGTGGTTTATTCGCTTTTTCCAATAAAATGTTATACCTTTGCCAACTCATAATAACTAACAAATAATATCAAAATGAATTTTTACAAGACATTAGGACTGAAAAACAGTCGTATCGACGTGGCTGATGCCTTGAGAGGATTGGCCGTAGCAGGTATTATTCTCTATCACTCTGTGGAGCATTTCAATATGTACGATGGAAGCATAGCGCATGCTTATACGCTGGGATGTGATGATTGGATGGCAGGTGGATGCATCGGTATTGAGTGAGGTGTATGGAAATATGTATAATGGTCATCAGCACGGCACCTTCCTGGAGAATGCCTACAGTAACCTGCGATACGGACAGGTGGCTACCTATTACTGGTGCCTGATGAAGGGAAGACATACGCAGACCATCTGCCTCTTCATACTCGGAATGCTGGTGGGTAGAAAGCGTTGGTTCTACAATGAGAACAACAACCTGGCTTTGTGGAAGAAGGTGCTGGCGGTTTCCATCTTGGTATTGATTGTGGGTGGCATCGCTGATGTGCGCCACATGGAAACATGGAACAATTGGCTTTATCCTATCTACAACTTCTTCATCCTCTCGTTTGTAGTATCAGGATTCGTTTTGTTGTGGTACGGAAAGGAATGGTTCAGAAAGGGATTGTCGTTCCTGCGCCAGTTTGGTAAGATGAGTCTGACCAACTATTTCCTCCAGTCTATCATCGGTTGCGGACTGTTTGCTTATTATGGCTTCAATCTCCAGACGAAGCTCGGCATCACCTACGCTTTCTTTGTGGGCATCGCCATACTTATTAATGCGGCTTATCAGAAGGTAAAAGTAGTTATAGGCATATCCTTCTTTTACTAATAAATGTTATATTCCCGCCATTCCTTTTCCAAATCATTTGTTCTCTCCCGAATTTACAGTACTTTTGCAGTAAGTATCTGATTAAAGATTAAAAGTGCGATTTAAAATAAGGTGTAGATTATGCAATACAAGAATATCATATTCGATTTAGGTAATGTCCTGGTGAAGCTCAATCCGGAAGGATGCATCGGGGCTTTCAAGGCGATAGGAATGGGGGAACTGGCTAATCCGAATCCTCAGAGTGAGGGGATGAAGCTGATGAGCAAACTGGGTGTGGGAATGATTACCACCGAAGCATTCTGCGATGCAGCCCGTGAGTTGACAGGAGCAGATGTGACGAATGAAGAAATCATTGATGCTGCCAACAAGATGCTGGTGGAGATTCCTGATGAGAAAAAGGAGCGACTCCTGCAGTTGAAGAAGGCTGGTTACCGCCTCTTCCTCTTGAGCAATACCATTGATATACATTGGGATTATTGCGTGGAGCATCTCTTCCCTTATCAGAACCATGGGGTAGAGGATTATTTCGAGCACTGTTTCCTCTCTCAGCGAATGCATTTGGCTAAGCCTGATGCCCACATCTATGAGGAGGTAATCAGGCAGGCGAACATCAATCCCGATGAAACCCTCTTCATCGATGATCTGAAGGAAAACTGCGAGGCAGCCGAGAAGCTGGGCATCCATACCTTTCAGAACGTGAAGCTCGATGATTGGCTTTCACTTCGATTCTGACTTCTTATCATCTGACAGGAAGCCCTATCTTGTTACACACATAACAAAGCGAGAAAAATGATATATGTAAATTATTGCCACAAAAACAACATATCCGATAGCAAAATGTCATTTTTAAGGCTAAAAACAAGTGGTTGACCCATATCAAGAAAAACATATTGCAATGATATTTCTCGGCAAAAGATGCCGTTATTCGATAAAAAAGTGTTAACTTTGCACTCGTGTTTAAGGAATAACAAATAATAAATTTTAAAAAGGTTAATAATTATGATGACTATTTTTACAATGGCTTTCGCCGCAGTTATGTTTTCAGGTATGGTTCTTTGCATGGGCATGTTCTTGAAACACGTAGTAAACTCAATTCCAGAAATGACTAACATGAGCCATTCTGTTAGCTTGAGCAAGTAAGAATAGAACATACGATATACATAATATATATATGTGAATCACTTTAGAAATAGAGAGATTTATATAAAGATGAGGGTGCGTCATAAGTCTGTGACACACCCTCTTTTATTTTTTATTTATCCTTTCTGAATATCTTATCCACGACTATAGCAATGGCGCCATCGCCGGTTACATTGCAGGCGGTGCCGAAACTGTCCATCGCAATATAGAGGGCTATCATAAGTGCTTGCATATCAGCATTGAAACCTAAAACTGAGGCTAGCGGACCTAGCGCTGCCATGACGGCTCCTCCCGGAACTCCTGGAGCTGCTACCATGCAGATGGCGAGCACGAAGATGAAGTTGAGAAAGAGGGGGAGATTGCACGGCATACCATTGATGAGACAGATGGTGAGCGCACAACAGGTAATCTTCATCATTGATCCCGAGAGATGGATGGTGGCACAGAGCGGAATGGTGAATCCGGCAATGCCATCGGTGACGCCGTTTTTCAAGGTCTGCTTCAGAGTTACCGGAATGGTGGCTGCTGATGATGATGTGCCAAGTGCCGTGAAGTAGGCTGGCAACATGTTGAGCAACAGCTTAAAAGGATTCTTGTGGGACAAGCCGCCAGCCAACAGATATTCGTAAAGTAAGATGACGATATGAAGTACGAGAATCACGAGGATAATCTGTGCGAAGACCAGCAGAATATGGTAGGCTTCGCCCGAGAAAGTCATGCCCAGGAAGATGCCGAAGATATAAAGGGGCAGTAGGGGAATGATGACTTTGGCAATGACACCTGATACGATTTCCTTGAATTCCTGAAAAACGTTCTGCATGGTGCGGCTGCCTTTGTGGGCAATGCCCAGTCCGGCGATGAACGAGAAAACGAGGGCGCTCATCACATCTACCATGGCAGGTATCTTGATTTCGAAGAAGGGTTTGAGTTCTTCAGCCTTATCTACTGCCACATGGGCAGAATTGGCAATCATGTGTGGGAAGAGTGCCGAGCCTGTGCCATAGGCAAGCAGACCCGCCAGGATGGTGTCGGCAAAGGCGATGCCCACAGTGGCAAGGAGGAGTTTTCCGGCTCCGTGACCGATGTCGGCAATGGCTGGTGTTACGAGACCGATGATGATGAGCGGTATCATAAAGCCCAGAAACTGGCTGAAGATGCCGTTGAAGGTGAGAAACGCTCTGACGGCCGCTTCATTGAAGAAATTGCCGAAGATTACACCCAACAGGATGGCAATGATGATTTTTGCCAAAAGTGGCATTTTGATTCTTTTCATATTCGTAAAATTGCTTTTTGCCTGCAAAGGTACGATATTTCAGACTTTTTTCCAAGTATTTTGCTGTTTTTTTAGAATCTGTCATGCTTACTGTACAACTTTCATGATGTTCGAAGGTGGGCGCTGCGACATGAGTTCCTGCTTCATGTAATCCATGTAGGGCGCTACATGCTGATAATAATGGTAATAACCCGGACAGAGATAGTTGAGACCGGAATCGCCATACTTATCTTTCATGAAGCGGTTCTTTGGGCATTCTCCATGACAGGCAAACTCCATGTCACACTCCTTGCACTGGCGGGGAAGAGAACTGTGTTTCAGACGGCTAAACTCCTGTTGCTGCTCACCATAAAGCATGTCGATGAGCGAATGGTCACGGATATTGCCCAACTTATACTCCGGAAAAACAAAGTGGTCGCAGGAATAAACATCGCCATTGTGCTCCATCACTCCCGCATGACCGCATTCCTTGGAATAAGCACAGATGCCGGGAGAAATACCCATCCAGTTTGCCAGTGTGCAGTCGAAAATCTCAACGAAGATTCTGCCCACATCCTTCCGAACCCATTCATCGAAAATTGCACAGAGAAAGTAGCCCCACTGCTCCGGCGCAACCGATGCCTCGCTCAGAGAAATCTCATCCTTGTCGGCAAGACTTGCCAGGGTACGGCCATCCTCATGTCGGGTCAGTCGCTCAACGATAGGTGTGAACTGCAGAAACTGACAGCCGTTTTCCTTGAAGAAGCGGTAGAATTCCAGCGGATGATTGGCATTATAGGCATTCACCACCGCCATCGCATTCCATTCTACCCCGTGTTTCTTCAGCAGTTTGATGCCTTGCATCACCTTCTTCCACGATGGCTTTCCCGCAGCCGTCAGCCGGTAATGGTCATGATCAGGCTGCGGACCATCGATAGAGATGCCTACCAGCCAATGGTTCTGGGCGAAAAACTCGCACCATTCATCGGTCAGCAACGTGCCGTTGGTCTGAATTACGTTGTCGATGCGCCTGCCTCCAGCATACTTTTGCTGTAGGGATAAAGCCTTGCGGTAGAAGTCGAGGGAGCGCAGCAGAGGCTCGCCACCATGCCAGGTGAAGAGCACCTGGTTCATGGTTTGCGCCTCAATATATTCTCGGGTAAACTGTTCCAGCATCTCATCGCTCATCAGATGTCGCTGAGCAGTGGGATAGAGCTTGTTCTTCTCCAGATAATAACAGTATTTGCATGCCAGGTTGCAATGGGCACCCGCAGGCTTCAGCATTACATACAGTGGCTTGGCAAAGGGATTTGCTATGTTGTCGTTTATCATTTTTTCTTGAATCTAGTTGTAATCTCTATCTCTCTGTAACCGGGAGATAAAATCAGAACTTTGGCAGCGTAATTTCGAAATCCTTGCTGTCTCGATGCTCCTTTCTGATGGCAGCCAGGAGTTCGGTAAGAATCTTAGGATGTTCTGCCGCCACATTATGGTCTTCGTGGATATCGGAAGCTAGATTATAGAGCCGCGGCTCGCCTTTTACTACCACCAGTTTCCAGTCGCCCTTTCTCACGCCAATCTGGTCGGTTTCGTGAAATTCCCAGTACAGGTAATCGTGATGTTTCTGCTCTGCATCCTTGCCCAGAAGGGTAGGAGCGATAGAGATTCCGTCGAAACCATCACCAGCCAACTTTCTGTTGGTATAGCGCTTGGCAAAGTTTCTGATGCCAGCCAAATCGCAGAAAGTAGGCAGCAGGTCGTAAAAGGCAAACTGGGTATCGTTCACCGCTCCTGCCTTGATATGCTCAGGCCACCAGGCGATAAATGGTATGCGGATGCCGCCTTCGTAGCACTGGCGCTTCAGACCTTTTAACTTACCGTCGCGACCGAAGAACTCTGGATCAGCACCACCTTCTTCATGCGGCCCGTTATCTGAAGTAAAGATGACAACGGTATTCCTGTCGAGTCCCTTCTCCTTCAGCTTGGCGAAGATTTCGCCCACATACTGGTCCAGTCGGGTAATCATTCCGGCAAACTGTGCATGGGTATGAACCGCAGCGTTGTATCTCGAATCTTCCCATCCGCCCCAGGTTTTATCGGTAAAGAACTGTTTCTGGTAATTCTCCAGTATGGAGTCTTCCGGCTGGGCAAGTTCGGCATGCGGCAGGGTATAGGTAAGGAATCCTACGAAAGGATGTTCCTTATCCTGTCTGTCAATCCATTCCAGTGCCTTGTCGTGGATGATGCGGGCCGAATACTGCTTGCGCTTGAAATAATCCTTGCCGAACATCGGATGCTGGATGTTCTGTTCCATTACCTCTCTTACCACCGCTGTATCTCCCATTGCACGACTGTAGCGGTTCAGGAAGTTAGGATAATAGAGATGAGCCTGAAACTGGCAGATATAGCCATAGAATTCGTCCACGCCACGCTTGTCGGGAGTAGAAGCCGAACCTTCATATCCGCCAGCCCATTTCCCGAATACGCCGGTTCTGTATCCTTTGTCCTTCATGATTTCGGGCAGAATCTTATGCTGCGGGTCGTAAGGTTCCTGTCCTACGACAGAATACTCCTCGTTGTTGCCATATTTTACCATTGGCACACCTCTCCAGTATTCCTTGTTTCCACGCACATGTGTATGTCCCGTATGCTGACCAGTCATGAGGGTAGCTCTCGACGGAGCCGAGACGGGAGAACCGGCATAAGCCTGGGTGAATCTCATTCCCTCCTTTGCCATCCGGTCTATATTAGGTGTGTGGATATAAGGTTGGCCGTAGCAAGCCAGATCGCCATATCCCATGTCGTCACACAGTATGAAGAGAATGTTGGGCGGGGTGTTCTGGGCGAAGAGAGATAGCGGCAAGGCTTGCAGGGCAGCCATCGCCAGCAAAGATCGGTTGAAAGGTTGATAATTATTAGCCATAATGTTTTGTATTAAGTTATATCTTGCAAAGGTACGCTGAATATTCGTAATTACCAAAAAAAATGGGATATTTCTTAAGAGTATTTCTCTTATTCTCATAAAAAAACAGTGCCCTTCCTGTTTCACGACAGAAAGGGCACACAACCTAGTCTATTCTCGTACATGATGTGTTGACATAACATAGAATAGTTGATTTCTTATGAATTGATTACTTAAAAAGTTTACCTCTTCAAGTTTGGGTTCTTCTCACCGTCGGTTGTTGGATATGGACAGTAAATTCTATCCTCAGACCAAGTACCCTTAACGGTAACGCTCTCCTGGGCAGTATATTCCTTGCCACCCTCTTTCGCAACAACGATAGGAGCATTGGCAACGCGATACTCGAAGTTCTTCTTGAGCTCGTCCATACGGAGCTCATCTGAACGGCGGGTAACCATAGATACCCAGTTACCTGCAACTTCCCATCCGTGTTCGATGTAGCAAGCCTCAGCAAGCTGGGCAGCGCTCATGTTGTCGATCTTTACGGTAGTTCCGTCGCCAAGTGTCACATTTTCAACATCTGTTACGGCACGGCTGCGAACCTGCTTCAAGCAGTTCTTAGCTTCTGTCAAGTCAGAGAGGCCTGCACGGGCTGCACTCTCAGCATACCAGAGGAGAACCTCTGAATAGCGGATGAGGTTATGACGGCGGTCATTAACCATACCCTTATAGTTGATTCCCATGTAATCGTATGGCTGTTTGAGCATATTACCCTTTTCGTCAGCATTGACAGTGAAGATTGTGAACATAGGGTGATAAGCATCTACGACAGGTTTGCCATTGTTGTCAAGTTCCCACCAGTAAACGGCCTTGCTGATCTTATCCTTTTTAACTTCCTTATCGCCGATTTTCTCAGTGATAGTCTCCTGGAATGTAACTTTAGGAGCATAAATAGCATTCTTGCGAGGTCCCTCTGGATATCTCTTCCAGAAAGCAATTTCGCCCCAGGCGTCACCCCAGCCACCATCGCCGAGACCTTCGAAGCGACAGCAGGAAGAAAGCTGTGAGTCATGATCCCACCAACCCTTGGCATCGTTGTTGATACCGAGCACGGTCTCCATGTTGTAATTGTTACCCATAGAGTAAACGTCCTTCCAGTCTGGGTTCAAGATGAAGCCATAAGTACCATTGTTGGTGATGACATCCTTAGCCAACTCAGCAGCGTGCTTATAGTATTCTGTTCCCTTATTGAGCGGATAACCTGCCATTGACATATAAACTGCTGCCAAGGTAGACTGTGCAGCCTGTTTGGTAGCCCAAACGTCAACTCCGAACAAGCGGGCAGGCTCCTTGTCATAACCTGTAGGAAGTTCGTTGATGGCATCCTTCAAGTCTTGAACGATCAATTCGTATACTTTCTCAATCTCAGATGGCTGAGCATCAAACTGTTCTATGTTGGTCTTAGTGATAATAGGCAATTTGCCGAATACACGTACCAGATAGTAGTACGAGTAAGCACGCCAGAAGTGAGCGTTTCCCAATGCGGTAGCAATCTTAGCCTTATCACCAGGGAATTTCTCAGAGCCCTCGATAATCAGATTGGCTGTCTTGATAACTGCATAATGCTGAGTCCAGGCTTCTGTAACACCCTTGTTGGCACCATCAGAATCAAATGCATCGAGCGCAGCACAAGCCTGCTTGTTGGAACCAGGGTTAGCAGTGATATCGTCTCCCTGCCACTGTGGATACATAGGGTTAGTCCAACTTTGTGTCTGATTCACTTTATCGTACAGCGTATTAACGCCTGCGGTGTAGTCGTCTTCGATGGTATAGAATGTTTCTGGATTCAACTGACCCTTTGGATCCTCATCCAGGAAATCGCCACATGATGTGAGTGACAACAGGGAAGCTGCCATGAAGCAACCTGTATATAATAATTTCTTAGTTTTCATAATTCTTACAGTTTTTAGATTGTTGAATTTAGAAGGTTACACGAACACCCATTGTGATGGTACGAGGATTAGGATAAGCACCCATATCCAAACCATTATCACGGTCTACGTTGGCATCACTGAAAGAAGCACCTGCTGGGTCAATACCCTTATAACCTGTGATGGTGAAGAGGTTCTGAGCCGAGAGTGAAAGACGGATGTCTGCCAACTTGGTTACGCTGCGTGGGAATGTATAAGCTACGCTGATATTTTCACAACGGAAGTAGTCGGCATTCTCGAGCCACTTGTCTGAATTACCATAGTTCTTGTTCTCTGCACCGATGGTAGGCATTGTTACACCTATATTACTGAAGTGATCCTTGTCTGTAACGAATCTTGAAGCACCAACCTCTGCATTCATTGCGAAACGTACGATATTCAAACGTTTTGCACCGAAGGCTGCATTGCAGAACATGTTGAAGTCCCAGTTCTTATAGGTAATGGTGTTGTTCCAACCTAATGTGACATCAGGATTTGAGCGACCCAATACGAAACGGTCTGTACCTGCATTTGGAGAAGCAGTCTTGGTTCCGTCTGCTGCATAATACATGTCTACATACTGTCCCTTGTCGTTCTTTTCTACTCCAGCCCACTTGAATCCGTAGAATGTACCGATAGCTTCACCTTCCTTGATGATAGTACATGGGTCAACAGTACCAGGAGCTGGCTTCTCACCATAAATGATAGGTTCATCGGCTGTCATCTTGGTTACCTTGTTTTTGATGTAGCTGGCATTTAGTGTAGATGACCATGACCAATCCTTGGTCTGGATAATCTGACCATTGATGGTTACGTCAACACCCTTGTTGTTTACCTCGCCGGCATTTACCCAATATCTGGTTCCGCCCAGGTAGCCAGGAGCTGCAGTCTGCAAAAGAGCATCCTTGGTGGTCTTGTTGAAGTAGTCGAAACTGATGCTCAAACGGTTACCGAAGAAACCGAGGTCAACACCGAGGTCAAACTGGTGAACCTTCTCCCAGGTCAGGTCTGGTGTAGCAAAACTGTTTGCCCAGTAACCTGTATAAGACTGGTTTGTTCCGTATGAGAAACCTGTTGATTCCAAAGTTCCAAGAGTAGAATAAGGAGCGATGTCCTGATTACCGATGATACCATAGCTGGCACGGATCTTCATGTATTCTACTGCATTTCTGATAGGCTCCCAGAACTTTTCGTTAGAAACAGTCCAAGCACCTGCGATAGATGGGAAGTAACCCCACTTCTTGTTAGTGAAACGGCTGGAACCATCGGCACGGAATGTACCGGTCAGCATGTAGCGGTCGGCATAGTTGTACATGACGCGGGCAACGCCAGAGAGCATGGTCCACTTGCTGTAACCATTAGTCGGATTCTTGGAAGCTGCATCCTGGATATTCCAGTAACCTAACTGCTCGTGGGCAATACCGGTACCGGTCATTTGCATTTTGCGAACCTCGTTAGAAGAAACTTCCCATACACCGGTAGCTGTCAATGCGTGCTCGCCCCACTTGCCCATGTAAGTCAAATTGTTGGTAGACTGCAAAGCGGTTACTGTAGCATCGCCATTTGTCATGGAGTTACCTGAAACATTTACTCTGGTTGAAGTGAAGTTGTACCACTTATAATCATTATAGTCGATACCATTGGTGGTAGTGAATGTCAAGCCCTTGAGAAGGTTGAACTTCAAGTCAATGTGACCGGTTACCATGGTACGCTTGCGGTCGTTGTCGCCATCATGGAGAATACCGTAAGGATTGTTCTGAATATTGTTGTAAGGGTCCACATTGTAGTTGCCGTTAGGTGCCATCATTTCCATCGTTGGAGAGTAGTTCAATCCTACCCAGATAGGGTTAGACTGGTTCTGCGCAAAACCTGCACCAGAGTTGTCGGTCTGAGCAAGGTTGATATCGGTGGTCATCTCTAACCAGTCGAAAATCTTATTGTGCATGTTAGCCTTGATAGCGTAACGTCTTGATTTTGTATCTGTGATAACACCCTTCTGGTCCATATAGTTGGCAGAGAAGTAGGTCTGAGTCTTCTCATTGCCCTGAGAAACTGCTACCTTATAGTTCTGGGTGATTCCAGTCTGGAGCAACTCGTCCATCCAGTCGATACCTGGTTTGGTTCCATCAAGATAACCTTGCATGGCACTCTTGGCTACACCTTTGTAGTCAATCAAAGCCTGTGCATATTCTTTGGTTCCCATTACCTCAGGAATGTGGTAAGCGTTAGAGATACCGAAACTTGCATCGAATGTTACCTGTGTAGCACCGGCAGAACCGCTCTTGGTCTGTACCATAACTACACCATTGGCACCGCGGGCACCATAGATGGCGGTAGAAGATGCGTCCTTCAATACCTGGATGCTCTGAATATCTTCAGGGCTGATACCCTCAAGACCTGTCTCGCGAACGATACCGTCTACTACGTAGAGAGGGTCGTTGCTCTTGTTTACGGAACTGGTACCACGTACACGGATCTTCATGGCTCCACCAGGAACACCACTCGACATTACCTGCACACCAGACATACGTCCGTTGAGGGCATCCTCAACACGTGCAACAGGCTGGTCCTTGAAACTCTTGCTGTCCAAAACTGCCACAGAACCTGCCAAGTCGGCCTTCTTTACCGTACCGTAACCGATAACTACGGTCTCTTCAAGCATGTTGGCATCATCCTGCAAAGTGATGTTGAGCGGACTACCGCTCCATGTGAGGGTCTGTGATTTGTAACCCACATAAGTGATGGTAAGTTTGGCACCCTTTTCGATGTTGCTGAGGGTGAAGTTACCATCCAGGTCAGTTACGGTTCCACCGGTCTTACCTTCGATTCTGATGGTAGCGCCGATGATAGGTTCTCCGGTAGCGTCTTTAACAGTACCTGTACATGAGTTTTGCTGCTGGGTAGCTGTAGCAATGGTAGAATTGCTTTGAGCAGCCAATGCAGAAACAGTGCAAAGAGGTGACATCGCACCTAAAAGCGCTGCAAAATACAAATTTGCTCTTTTGTTCATAGGGCTATTATTTATTGTTAGTTATAAAATTTTTCGTACTTCTTTCTAGTTATTAGAATGCTGAAACAGAGTTTATACAAGGGCATCCCTTTGCATCGTCGATTACGATGCGGATGCCACTTGTAGTAATCTTATCGAAGCGAAGTATTCGCTTGTAGCCGATAGTGGTAGTCTCTTCCTTAGGGTCGAGCCTTACCCAGTTTTTGCCTTGTAGGTAATAGATTGAGAAGGCTTTTACGCGCTGCCCCAGAGGTATGTATTCCTGGAGCATGAGGCGTGTGATAGATTTTGGCTTTCCGAGTTGAAACTCGATATAGGCATCTTTTTTCTTTTTAGACCTCAAATCCGCAACCTATAGGGTTTAGTGGGATTTTGCTTGCAAAGCGACAA
>ENA-UONW01001521-UONW01001521.1-human-gut-metagenome-genome-assembly--contig:-CS52-NODE-1521-length-27144-cov-6.889402_pt1 | contig 27144 bp, 52 predicted proteins | sample MGYA00242463_ERZ724010 | MGnify/ENA metagenome assembly ERZ724010 | reverse complement strand
TGAGAATTGCGACAAAAATTCGCTCGTAGGTGTAACTTTGGTTTACCGTAGTACAAGACGTGACGGAACAATTACCGAAACCGCTGTGAACTTCGCTGGGGATGACTATGCCCCGAAGAGCCGTAAACAGGACGAAATTTTCCGTGTCTGGAAGAATGTCGTATCTACGTTCTGGAATGTCAAGATACTTGAAGCTGGACTGAAAGCGGATAACGGTGGCATTGCCACGAAATTGCGCTCTTCGACTCCTGCCGAAATCATTGTCCGTACCGCTGACAAGAAACAGGCTGAACGCTGGGATGTTGAGGCATCTATCTGGCAGCGTATCGGTTTGGTGCCGACAAAGCGTGACATGGAAGAATGTGCGAGAGAATACAAGAAGAAAATGCACAAGGCTTGCAAAGCGAGCTTCGATGCGCTCAACTTCCGTGCGAAATTTGATGACAGTGAACTACCTGAAATGGAGCGTGCCGAAATTGCGGAGGAAACAGAAGCGTAACAACCGAACACGTACCGAATAAGCCCAGACTGCGTGAAATGCGTGGTTTGGGCTTATTTCGTAAATGCGAATGAAATGGAACAAGCCGAAATGGAACGAAATGCGAGGAGACTGTACAGCATCCTCGCATATACCCCGAAAGAACGAAAGGAAGAACGTGACGAATATGTGGATAATCCCAGAAATGCCAAACCTGCAACGAGCTGGGATTACACGTTTGCGGCGAATATGCTGAAAAGCGTGTCTTTGCTGATAGGCTTCTGTAAGAAGAATAATCTGCAATGGACCGTTTGCGAGCGAGGTGTGAAAGTCCGAAACATAACCAACAAGCAAATCAACAAGGCACGGAAACTATGCAATAAGCCGAGCCACAGAAACCCTGTGGTTTTGTAAGATTTGGCACGACAGGAAATAGTGTGTAATCGGTGCGAACCCCGATAGTGCCAGCGAAACCGTAAAATACAAGAATTATGACTCAGCAAGAATTTACCGAAAGGACAGGATATGAGCCGAAATCGCAAATTGAGTTCTGGCTCATTCACAATGATTATATGCGAAGCGACTACGACAAAGACGAATTTTGCAAGCATTGGAAACTGACAAACAAGTTCCTGCGCCGTGTCGCAATAGCCGAAATGGATTGTGTAATAAAGGAAGCGGAGAAATGGGTTGGAACACCAAAATTTGCGAATTTCAAAGAAACGCTTGAAAATCTCGCCAACCAAATCGAATTTCTTACCGACCAGATTATAAACGGAAACAGATAAACTAAAAACTCCGAAATATGAAAATTGTGCCATTAGTGCGGTCTTTTGCAGCTGCACTTTTTTGTGTCCTTTTCGTAGGATGCAAAACTTGCGATATTGACGAATACGAGCTGAAGCGTGCAAGACTGTACGATGCGGCCCTGACATTGTGTGTGGAGGCTCAGGAAACGAGCTTCTGGAACTCTGTTGATGATAGCACGAAAACTGTTATCGAAACCTACCGAGTTCCGAGTCTGGAAGTTGTGCTGCGTGCCGTGTGGCAAATGGACCACGACCCCAGAACTTGCCTTGCCGATGGATTTGACGAAATTCTGTACGAGTATGACGAGGCTCTGAAAGAATACAACGAATATCTTGAAACCAATAATCTGAAATAAAATGGAAACAAAGGAAATAACGGTTGCAGGTGCCGTAAAAACAATCCTGCGAGCAATCGGAAACGGTTTGATTAAGTGTATCGGCTTTATTGTGCGCTCCATTCTGAAATTTGACAAGAAAGTGCTGAAGCGGTATTTCAACATCGAAACAGCACTTTATAAGTGTTGGTGGAAGGCTCATTCCGAACATATCCAGAAGAAACTGGATAGGCTGCACAACACCAATTATGCCACCAGAGCGAACAATGTTTAGTTGAAATTTTGGTGTTGGTGGACAACTTTTCACTCCAAACAATTCTATTCGTAAACAAAACAATCTGAATTATGACTGAATTAGAACTGATTTTCAAGATGCGAGATGAGCTGTATGACACTCATTTATGCAAACAGGATTTTGAGAAATACGATGTGCAAACCATATCCGAATGTTGCGAACCGTTTTTGTGGGAAGTGCGTGAATATGGAACACATTTGATAGGAATAGGCCCCACAACGATACTGGAATGGCTTGCAACCGAATCATTGAGGATGCAGATTTTCCGAAACTTCTATGCACCGATAAGCATAATATCATGCCAGCAGCCCTCGAATGATAGAAAGTTGTTCTATTTTGATGGACTGTCGTTCATGCAAATAGGGTATGATAAAGTTCACGAGCTGTATGATAATCTATGGGCCAATACTATCCGAAAAGAATTTGACAAACATCCAGAAGAAGCTGAAATTGCGAGCGCACCACTGAAACTTGTGTTCAGTGATGGGGCATTGCAGCGTAAGTTGGAGTGCGAGAAAAAGCAATGTGAACTGGGGAATATCAGTTTCACGAATTGTCTTCAGCGTCTTGAAAAATGGACGAGGCTTGCTGTTGACCATGAAATCCGTATTGGTATAGACTTCTGTGATTTGAGCTTTACTTTTGGCGAATATGTCAATGGGGGCTTGCGGATAAACGGTGGAATCATATTCCACGGTAAGGAATGGTGCATCCACACATAATTGAAATAATGTTTTATGAATGAAAATTATTTGGAATGTCCAGAGCTTCACCCACACTACGGAGAAATTCAATATGATGTGAATGGAGACCCAATTTGTCATATATGTGGTAAATCATTCCCTAAACTTGGTGCCCATATCTGGAATGGGCATCGTATAAAAACACGTGACTATTGTGAAATTTTTGGTCTTGACGTAGGTAAAGGTATTTGCAGTAAGGAATATGCTCAGAAAATGAGAGAATACGCATACCAACATTATGATGTCGTGATTTCTAATAATCTGATTAAAAATGGAAAACATACAAGATATAAACATGGTCACGAAGGTAGAACTCGTGATAAGATGTCTGAGCAAACGAAAAGAGCCTTATCTGCTCTTGGCAAAAGAACTGGAATTACAAATATAAAACAAACACCTAATCATAAAAAATTGTGAGCTATGGAAATAGAAGATAAAGAATTTGCGTGCGACAAACTGCGCCGTATAGTAGAATGGTTGGACTACCAGGACGAGAGCTTCAACCAAGAAATGAAGATCATCTCAGACATTGAAAAGGTCTTCGATGCGTGTGAGGAACATAGTCTGGAATTTGCCGATAATCTTGACTGGGAGGATGGAGATACCGAAGATGAAGAGTATCTGCTTGCCAAGGATGTGAATGAAATTTTGGGCAAAAGATATTACAGGGTATGAGAACTTTCTATTGTGTCGCAACGACAGTAAAGGACAACGGGCAATGCTCATGTAGCATTGTTGATTCCGTTGAGGCTGAAACGAAGCCTGAGAACAAATGCAAATCTACCAGCCGTGCCGACTATTACACAGATTGGTTTGAAACGCTGGAAGATGCGCAACGGTTTGTTGAACAATCAAAAACGAAATGATTATGGATAAACGAGTATTAGAATATATGCCAGACTATGTGAACCTGTACTATGTTGATTATCAAGACAGCCTTGATAACAATATGGATTTGGTTCAGAAATGCGTGGCCAAAAACAATCTCATTCCTTTGGAAGAGAGAATATATGACTGGTGGGATTTCCCAGAAGGCGAATATCTGAATGAAATCCGAAAGAAAATGGCTGAAGATGAACTTGAAGACTTGTTTGACGAAAACGAGGATGACATCAGGCAATATATCTGGGCCCATGACGAAAGCACACCAGTAAAGGATTTGCTGAGAAACACAGACCAAGTGACCTGTTTTTACTCATTCGGTAAGGATGTCTGCGGCCATGTTGATGATTGGTTTGGTAGTTATCGTGGTGAATCCGAAGAAGTTACGGCCTATAAAATCCGCAGGTTTCTTGGAATCCAGAAAGGTAGCAAGGAAGATGCGAAAATACACGATTTGGTGGCGCAAGCCTATTCTGGAGGTGATTTGAGGGTGTATTTCAATGCCGACATAGAAGATTTGATTTCTGGCGATTCGTACTGTGAAGCAAAAGACAAACAGGACTTTCGGAGCATCAAACTGGATGGCATCGTGTCAATCGGTGTCATAGATACCCGCAACGGCTCTGGTGACTTTCAGGAAATCGAGGTTCATAAGTCATTTCCGTTCAACCGAAACAACCTGTTCATATCTTCAATAGAACACTGGGGATTGGAAGAGATTTTCGGTGGAGATGTGATTGATACTGAAAATGTGACTCTTGATATGAAGTCTGCAAGAGGAAAGAAAGCTAAGACATCAAAGGTCAAAGCACGAATGGAACAGGAAGAAAAGTACAAAGAAACCTTCCGTGCTGGTGGCTGTACGCATGGAGATATGGATATGAGGCGGCATCGGGATGTGTATTACGACAACAATTTCCCTTGCGGCCATCATTGTCCTCATTGTGGAACTTTTTGGGTTGATTAAAATAAGAAAAATGGAAACAAAAAGCATTTATCTAACCGTCAGAATAGACATACAATGCCCTGACGGTTACAATGGAAGCGATGAAGAATTGCTTTCCGAATTGGCGTATGTCGATGCTGCCGTAAACAACGGCTCCGAGTGCAAAATAGATGATTGTGTAATCTGTGGAATAAACGAGCAATAATATGAAAAAATCTTTGGAAACACTATACTGCCCCGAATGTGGCGGTACAAACGTACAGATAATGGCGTGGGTTGATGCGAATACCAACAAATACTGTTCTGATGTCAACAATCCGCCAGAACGTGAAGACACTTGGTGTGATGACTGCGAGGAACACACAGGATTAAGCACATTGAAAGAGTTGTGGGATGATTTTTCCGAAGTAGGAGTTGACAATGATGATAACATCACATCCAAGTTTCTTTGTTTTCCTGCTGGAACACCTAAGCTCGATGTTTGGCACTGGTTTGATGAGCGGTGTCCGAATAATCTGCATGACGATTTGTTGTACCCTAAAAATGATTGAATATGGAACATACACTAAAACGTGACCTGCTGGGATATTTCCAGAAGATTGAAAACCCGACAGAAGAAGAAAAGAAGCTGCTGAACAGTTTGCAGGACAGTTGCGAATACTTCGATATATCCTGCATCCATCGTGACGATGTGAAAGACACTGGGTATGACGGTGACAAACTGGATGACTCTGATATGGAACGGTTGGCCAATAAGATGAACGACTATCATCTGGAATATGGCTATCGTGAGGATTTGGAACTCGCTTGTGAAAAACTTGAAATCCCGAAATTATGAGAACGAGAAAATACAAGACTCTCGCAGGTCTTTTCAAAGGATTAGAACTGCGGCGATTGACATTCAACGACTACAAAAAGAAATATGTATGGGTGTCATCACTATCGAAGCACGTTAAGTTTGAATTATCCCCAGAACTTGACGAACAGGTGCGGATGTTGATGGCGAGCGGCATCTGCTCCACTAAGGCCGCAATCCGCAAGTATGCCGAGCTGATGCGGTTTAGCAAATATGGTGCTGGAATACTTGACAGGCTGTGGATAGAGAAATCTTATAGCAGAAAGGAGTTCTATGCCACATATTGTGCTGGTCAGGACTATGTTGGAGAAGTGAGATATATTCAAAGTTATTTGCGGTAGGTATGTTGTTCCCATTTTCAATCACGCTTGACCTGTACATTCAAGCAGATAGTTATGAAGAAGCGAAGAGCATTGCTGAAGCATATTCGCAAGATGTTTCGCTCAACAACGAAGATTATCCAGAAATCGTACAGGATGATATGGAAGTTGCCAATTATGCAGTAAATGACGTTGACTGCTATTAACTAACGTCAAACAAAAACACTCAAACAATGGAAACGAAATTTTATGAGAAGTACAAGGCCAAAGTGCTGGAGTGGTTCGATGGTCTTGATGAAGAAAAACAACGGTCGGTAATCTCTGAAGTTGCAGGGAACGACTATGACGAAGAAGAATACGGAACACCGTATGAGTATCTGGAAATGCTGGATGCCGACGAATGGTTCTGGGAGCATTTTGGTGGATATGGCAGAGTATATGACGGTGCCACATCCAGTTTCGACTCTCACAATGCGGTCGTGGAAATCTTGAAAGACTCGTGTGACAACAAAGAAAGGAGTTTCGTAGATGATTTTGTGGAAGACATTGCAACCTACATGGAGGGTTACAGCGATGCACAAGGGTTCTTCAAAGACCTTGCATACGGTGGCTGTATCAGTGGTATGATTGGAATGTTTATATACCACTCAGATTGCAAGAAGTTCTACATAGACCACATGGACGATATGGAGAACTTTAAATCAGAGCTTGAAGAAGAATTAGGAGAGCCTATACAAAACAGACATCAGCAGCCACATTACACCTTTATGTGCTGGTTGTGCTATGAGGAATTTGCCAGATACTTATCTGACACGCTATTCAATTAATTATCAAGTTTCCATTTTGTTTGAGGGCAGTTGAAACGCTGCCAAAATGAGAGGGTTGCTGGAGATTTTTCCAGTGACCCTCAATTTTTATCGGACAACTTTTCACCCCTTACAGAACTGAAAATACTATTCATAAATAAACAATCAAAAATCTTAAATATATGGCTTCAAATTCAGACGTTGCTCATGCTTGGGCGCATAATTTAGGGAAGAATCATTATGGTAGCAATATGCACCATGATAATGGACGGTTGTATTCTTACAGCACTTGTATCGGTCAGAGATTTACTTTGGGAGAAAAGACAATCTTTATAACTGATAACTATCACTTTTCCAGTTCTACTGCCAAGCACCAGTGTTGTATGAATGGTGCGATACCCAGAAAGGACGAAAATGTATTTGTGTTCAACATTGACAGAGGTCAGTGGGGAGCCAGTTGCTTATTATGGCTCGGATATTCTGAAACATCCGACAACGATAAAATTCGCAGTTTGCTTAGATTCGGATTTGATTGGCTGGCAGAAGATTATGCGGATTGCGTAGGAGTTAAGAGGTGCAAAAAACTCGACAACGGCTTCAATCGTTCTGGGTTTCGGCAATTTGTGAAATGGTTGGAGGTTACGGAATGTTCAACTGTAAGCAAACTGTTAAAGTTGAACAGCAGTAAATTGTTCGAGTATGTAAGAGCATCGTTTGCCTATGACTTGAAAGTGGATGCAAGGAAATTCAAGACGTTCTTCAGACTCCTCGTAGAAAATGCCGATGATGAGAAAATCGTTGATGCAATCAATGGAAAAGGAACATGGAGCAATTATCTGGACCGCACAAAAGGGTTGTGTCTTGCTCAGAAAATGCGCCGAATAACAAAGTTGTGTGGTTATGCTACTGCTGGATGGGATAATAAATTCCCAAGCGTGTATGGCCATTTAATGCCGCAAAGGATTGGTTCAATCACAAGTAAGACATACCAGAAGTTACAAAAGGCTGGCAATCTCATAAAGGGCCTTTACGCAATCAAGAAAGAAAATGTCGAATATGCTGTTAAAGTTGATGAAGTGAATCAACGGAGAAGCAGAAGAGAACAGGCTCGTAAACGGTTGGAACGTCATTGTGGTTTGCGTGGTTGGACCAACCGCTATTACTATAATAACAATCTGATACGCTCATTCAATTATTGCGGAACCGTGATAACATTCTCGGATTGCTTTGGATACGATGAGCGTGAAATATCAACTGAAGAATATAATGCTTTTACTGCTTTATCAATAGAAGAGCAGAAAGCATGGATAGAAAATAAGAAACGCTGGATGCTTGAACAGCTCCAGCAAGACCGTACTGATTATGAAAATCGTCATGCCAGATACGAAGAGGAACGGCGCATTGAAATGGAGAGAAAAGCCAAGCAGGATGCGTGGGAGGCTGAAAGAGCTGGGTATAAGGCACAACTGCTTTCACAAGGCGAATCTGGTCTGCGCCAGGCATGGCACGAGGGCTTCAGGGTGTCTGTATGGAATCAGAGCTTGTCTTTCTACTTCGGTGGAAATGTTCTGCTGCGTGTAGCAAATGGAGAGTATGTAGAGACATCGAAAGGCATCAAAATCTCCAAGGATGAATGTCAGCGTCTATGGTTGATTATCAACCGCTGGCACAACAACAAGACCGAGTTTGTCGGTACAGAGCCAGTTAATGCAATCGGAAGCACATGGAGGATTTCCAGATACCAGAACGACATTATGACGGCTGGATGTCACTCCATTGCTTACTGTGAAATGGAGTATGTGGCTAAACAACTTGGTCTGGTAGCGTGATATGGAAGGAAACTATGATTTTATCTGGGTCGGTGCCAAGGTTAAATGGAACGACCCAGGAATCAACGATTACGACCCAGAAGACAGAGAATGGAAAGCCAACATAGAATGGACTGTTGATGGGATTGTGGGAGCTGATGAAGATACGGTTACTTCTGATTGTGACATAATCCTCATCTCTTCCGAATATTCCGAAGCTGAAGTTTATCCATCAGAGTTAGAACCATATAAATCAAATTCAAAACATAGATAATATGAATAATCTTAATGAAATGCAGAGTCTCCGTTCTGCTTTGGTTAAGGAGGTAAACTACGATGTAGAAAAGGCAAAGAAAGTGTGGGATTTTATAATGGATTACAAGGAAATAAAGCCTGTTAATCCATTGCTGAAAAATGCAAGCCCACAGCGACAGAATGGTATCTATTACATTTTATCTGGCGGTGTTCCAGTGCATGAGTCAGCATTTGACTATAATGACAGAGACAAGTGCATTGGCGTTGGCGTAGTCATGGGTGGCAAGTTCGCCACGGTGTCTTTATGCGATGCGGCAGATGGTGATGAGGTGCCATTGACTGAACAGGACAATACAGGAGACCCGAACCGTTTTCACAAGACATTCTGGGAGGCTATGGCTGACTGGGATGGTCAGGGAAACACGGAAAGCATGAAGAGCTATCTCAATCCAAAGATTGATTTGGAAGAGTTCGAGTATATCCCATCAGTCGCCCAGCTTCACCTGATTCTGTTGAACATCAACGAAATCAACAAGGCATTGGAATATGTAGGCGGTACACCGTTGAAAGAGGATTGTTACTGGTCATCCACCGAGGGCAGTTCCACCAACTCGTGGTACGTCAACTTCGGCAGTGGCTCCACTTGGGGCACCGGCAAGTGCAGCAGTGGCACTGTGCGGCCCTCTGTAGCGTGTGAGCTTTAATCTTTGTTCTTTAACGCCCTCCGATTCTTTGAAGCGGAGGGCATATAAACAAAACTGTATATGAGTGATAAAATATTGACAATGTTTTTCGAGCCTCAACGATGGGTACGTGCCATTGAGAAAGGTGTAGGAAAAGACATCCGTAAAGACCAGCTAATCATGCTGTGTAACGAGAAAACACGGCTGAAGATGGCTGATATGATGATGCAGGGCAAATATGAGATTTCACCTCCACACACCGCCAAGATTCCTAAAGACAATGGCGATTTCAGAACGGTGTATGTGAATGAGCCGATTGACCGTGTTGTGTTGAGTATTGCAAACGACCTGTTGTTTGAGCTGATGCCAGAGATGGTTCACAAATCGTGCAAGTCATATCAGACTGGAATCGGATGCGGAAAGGTTGTTAAGGAGGTCAGCAAGTTTATGATGCAGTGCGCTAACAAATCTCCTTATGTTGGCTGGAAGGCTGATTTGAGCAAGTATTTCGATAGCGTTCCTGTTCGGTATATTGATACAGCGTTTGGCCGAGTAGGGGAAAGGCACGGTCATTCCGCATTGATTGATGTTTTGAGAAAGTATTATCATTGTGACTTGTACTTTGACGAAGACAACAATCTGCAAAGCAAGTATCAGTCATTGAAGCAGGGATGTGCCGTTGCAAGCTGGTTGGCAGATGTGGTTCTGTATAATATTGACGAGTTGCTTTCCAATCTGAACGGCTTTTATGTCCGCTATTCCGATGATATTTTGTTTATCGGAGATGACGCAGAACTTGCGATGAACATTCTGAAAGACCGACTTGCAGAGATGGAGTTGATATTAAATCCGAAGAAAGTTGAATATCTGACAAATGATGTTTGGTTCAAGTTTCTTGGGTTCAGTATCAAAGGAAATATGATTTCATTGTCCGCAACACGTATCAAGACATTTCAGAAAGAGATTGAGAAACGGACAATCAAGCAGCGAAAGACCAGTCCTGCAAGAGCAATTCACTCAGTCAACCGTTACTTATATAAGGGCGATGGCAAACACAGTTGGGCTTCACAAGTGTTGTCGGTCATCAATGTTACCGATGACATTTGTGAGTTGAACAAGTTTGTGATGGATTGTCTGCGAGCGGTTGATACGAAGAAATGCCAGCTTGGAGGTCTGGGATATATCCGAACAAAACCAAATGGATGTATTGTCCGAGGGGTTGGTAAGAATGTGAAATCGAATCGGAGCAAAAAATCTGGGAAAATTGATGGTTACATTACTCTTTGTTGTATGCGAAATGCCTTGCTGACAAGTCGTGAAGCATACAATACTTTGGTGATGTCGCTATAGATAAAAAGCCAGCACAGGTTATGAAGATGAACAACAACCAATTTAATCTACAGGTTAATAATGAATCCTGAGTCGGATGGTCGGGTGATTGTTATCGACCCTCACCATCGTGACTCAGGATTCAATACCTGTATATATCGAGTATTTATAGCAATGTGCCAAGTTGTTTGACATCTGAAATTTATATAGCACGGTATGGCAATACAAGGAATACAAAGTTTAATACGCTGCAATGATAAGCTCACCATCCTTCATCCGTCCAGGATTAACATCGCTGGATGGATGACTTCTGGGAGCTTCCATAACAGCTTATATCAACAAGTTAAAGAAACGTGTCGGTATTATGAGTATTGCATTGGCAGCACAGCAAACGGAATCATGGAACACGTATTCAATTGTCGAGTCCTGGGAAACACGTCTCTCTGGCGGCGTCGTATCCACATATCGTTTATACGACGCCGCTTCCAGACGTGTCAACTCGACATATATCAAGTCTATAGAGTTATGTGCCGAGTGTTTGAGATTCCAAGTTTATGTGTCGAGGTTGGCAAATTCAATTTGAAGACGCAACCGAAGGACCACCATCCTTCACAGCGTCTTCCACATATCGAAACTATAAAGGAATGTGTCAGGCCAATGAGACAAAATTGTAGAACAGCAACGATATGCACAAGAGGTCAAGTTTAATATACAGTAATTAACCAGATGACCTTCACTGGCTGACTCCAGTCAGTTTATCTGGCATTACTGTTAATATCAATGCAATAGAGTAATGTTCCGATGACTTTGAGTGCGTATCTAAAACACATTAAAAAGATGGAAGAAAACATTTATCAAACGGTGCTTGACAGCATCATAAACGGAGCGAGGTTTCGGATTGACTTTAAGTCCAGAACACTCGTTGTCAATCGTAAGCGGATAATCAACAATGGCGTTTACGATGGGAATCTGATGATTGAGAAAGCTGCCGACATACAGTCATTCCTGAAAGAAGTGGAAAGATTGTATGCTTGGTACAAACATTCAGTTCCGAGCGAGCGCAGTGTTGGGAAACAGCACTTATACTTCAAGGCATTGCCAGAATCAGAACTCACAGACGAAGATATGCTGTATGGTCAAGGCAGAGAGGTTCAACAGTTCAGGCTGGAAATGTACATCCTGTGTCAACTGATTTATGGACTTGTCTGGGATGAACGGCAAATGGGAAAATGGTTCTGGCAAAGCAAAAAGGACAAGGATTTGGTAATCCTGAGAGATTGGTTAGAAAATTCACAACTTAAATAATATTTCAATTATGAGCAAATCAACTACAAAAGTAACGTGCCCTAAGTGTGGCACCGAGTTCAAAATCGCAGACAAGACTTCTGTGGCAATCGGAATTGTAATCGGCAAGGATTCCAATCTTGGCGAAATCCATCCAGAAACAGAACAGGCTGGAAATCACAAAATCACGAAAGCAAAAGAGCGCATCGAGGCTTTGAAGGCGGCTGGAGTGGATGTAAGCAATCTATTCGCAATGCAGGGTTCAAATGGCGAAGAAATGATTGCCAGATATTCTGGAGCCAGATTGGATGTTCTTGATGAGAACGACCCCATCTTCAACGCAATCAAGGAGAACGGTGATATTCCGAATCGCAAGCTGTTCAGACGTTGGGTTATGGCTCAGATGTTCCGTATGTTGTATGCAGAAACAAATCCAGAGTGTTGCCGTATGTCGTATAGCGCAAAGCTGCATCGGCTCGGTTATAATTACCAGTGGACTATGCTGGAGAGGGAATTGTATGCCCAGTGGAAAATGTTTAAACACAATGACATTCGCAACTTCACAGACCGTAACCGCTGGTTCAATAAGGAGATGGCGGTTGAGATGGCAAACGAATACACCAATCTGCTGAATGAATACATTGATAGCCTTCCGACACGTACTTGCAAGAAAGTGCCGTACAAGCGCATTAATGGAAAAAATATATTTGTCAGCGACATTTATAACAAAGTCATCAAGAGTGTTTATCGAGCATTAACGGTGATGCTGGATGCAAGAACTCCAGAGCAGTTGTATAAGGCTGTTGTGTTGTTCAATCAGAACCGTGTAAAACTTCCGCATGACACGAACCAGCACAAGGGTTGGGTTGACGCATACAAAGGTTCTGGTGCGTTCTTTACCTTGCAGAATATGATACGCTTCCACGGCTGCATACTTAGAGGAAAGAATGGCCGTATGTTGAGCAAAGATAAGTCTCTTGAGTATCTCGACAGCTATGCTGAAGAGTGCGGAAAGAGCAAGGATGGCTACAAGATGCTCGGTATGCTTCGTCAGGCATTGAAAGACAATCGTATCGACATCAATGCCAAGTTCCAGGAATGGGCCATGAAACGCAATCATTGACGTATGGAAAACTCATTGAACAATCTGCCAGTCTGGGGTATAGAATCCCAGACTGGTTATAAACCTAAGACTACTTATTGGCAGGATTTCTCTGTGGCCGATAAGTATGGTGAGAAAGCGGTACGAGACACTTATAACCGCTCCATGAACGATTTGAAGAGTGGTGTTGGCGGTGTTGAGTATCTGACAGAGTTCGTGATGGTGTTGAACTGGAAAATTTGGCAGCACCACGACTCTTGCAACGATTCTATTGCGAGGCTGTATGACAGGCTATGGCGTGAAGCAGACCAGTATGCTTGCGACACCCTGGAAGGGAGGATGCTGATTATTATTACCAAACAACAGATTAAAAACAAAACGTATTATGCAAAAGCAATTTGAAACATATAAGGAAAGAGTGCCGTCATGGGCATTGGGTTATATCGTTAATGGCGATATAGACGGTCTGACTGATGAAGAAATACAAATGATTAATAATTGGCTTAATGTCAGTGATTATGAGATAGTTTCTCCAGTAAATGATAGCGAAGAATATTTCAGTAATTGTCCTGCATTTGGACTTCCTGGCGATGTTGTAGATTGCAATTGCTTAGTACGAATTAAAAACCGTTGAGCTATGAAGATAGTAGTTATGGATAATGACGGAAGTTATGTTGATGTAATTTCTGTTACAAAAGAATTTTGGCAGAATGAACTACCTAAATTTCTTATTGATGCGGAATATAAGGAAGATGGTGAAAGTTTTGACGAAGAAGATTTGATATGGGGATTCTTGATATGCTGGTGCCAGTACGATTTGGATAACATCCACTATGCTGTGATTGAAGATGACAATTATGAAGTCACAATCAATCATTTGACTCCAGGTGATTATGAACATTGATTGGATGAAAAATGAAAAGAGAAATAAAGTTCAGGGGAAAAAGTCTGCATACTGGGATGTGGCATTATGGTGATTTAATACAAATTAATGATTACTGCTACATACAAGAACCAAAAACAGCAGGATTTTTCACAGACATAGTAACGGTTGGGCAATTTACTGGGCTATATGATAAGGATGGTCAAGAAATATATGAAGGGGATATAGTTATGACCTCTATTTCAAAAGAAAGCATTGGTGTTGTCGAATGGAACTATAAACAAGCAGCTTTCGTAGTACACATGAAAGATTCTGACCAGTGGTATTATTTATACGAAGGCTACAAAATAATAGGTAACATTCACGAAAATGCCGAACTGTTAAAAGCCGATAATAATGAAATTAGAGAAAGAAATTAGGATAAAGTCAGAACAAGGAATTTCTGACGATGCCGTGATGAATTTGGTGTCTTCTGTTATTGCGCAAGGAAAGATAAGCAACAATGGCAATTCATATTGTTATGCTACCCAGTTTAGTTATAATGGATGTAAATATATGGTAGAAGCAAACAGTAAGACCAAATCCACAATGTTCTATGTGTATAAGGTGAAAGGAGACAAAAATGAAGCGTGATAGAATTATAAAATTTTGCATCGAATCACTGGAGGAAGCATCCAGCTTGATTTGTGTTGTTGCAATGCTGGCAGTGTCAATATATGGCGTGCTTGTTATAGACATTCACAATATTTTGTTGATTGGAATATGCTCTTTTATTCTCTATATGGGATGTAAACTTTCCCTGAAACGAATGAAAGAAGATAAAGATAAGGAGGTGCGAAATGATTGAACGATTGAAGTGTTGTATCTGTGTATTGTTTGCAAAGCAGTATATAGTTTTCACAGCTGATAAATATAAGATGGGAAAGTTTGGCTTAGGTTGCATACGTGCGGCCAACAAAGCATTTCTTCAGGCTGCTGTTGAGATAATCAATAAAGTAGATGACCAATTAATCGAAGTTCCACTTCAGAAAGGAAATTCAAAATGAAAGAAGAACAATATGAAAGAGCAATCCAAATTCATTATCGAATTGATGCTCTGGAGAAGATAAAGGCAGACCTTTCAAGGGTTGACAACAAACTTACATACGTTAGCAAACCCAAAGGGGAAGAGCTATATCCCTACGATTTTAAGCACATTTCTGACATTCTTGATAAGCACGACCTTCAGATACGTGCCGAGATAGATGCTGAAATAGAAAGTTTGAAAAAAGAAATTGAGACATTATGAAAAAGCTGAATAATAATCTTGTAGTCAACATGGTTGACCTAAATAACTTTGCGTATAGCGATGACGATTATATGTACCCAATCACATACGAAGTGAATATCACGTTTTATGGAAAGGAGTACACGATGTATTTTACCACCGATGATTTGAAGAGATTTGATGATTGGGGGTTGCAAAACAGCGGTATGGAAGGAGACACTGACTTGTTCGATTCAATGGATTCATATTTTGAAGATGAAAGCCATGACGAGGAAGCTAAGGTACTTATGTCTATGATGAAAGAGGAGTGGGAAGAAAACTGGAGAGGTGATTCGGTTTATGACTACTTAGGAAACAGAGAAAAGGAGGCAGAATGATGATAGAAGAATCATATATCTCGTTTGATATATCAAAAATGCTTAAAGAAGCTGGCATAAATATATTGACCAGTCCTTATTATAGAAAAGATGGTAGAGTTGACGGAATGAGTACGGAAGCTCAACAAACATTAATTAAGCATTATGGTTCAGATGATTTTTATCCGTTGTTTACGCAAGATTCAGTCGCACGATGGTTGCGTGATAAGCATGGGTATCATATTGGAACAAATTATGGATTCAAACAAAAAAGATGGTGTTGTTTTATAATAGACTTCACAAAAGATGATAAGTATTACTATTGGGAACCTGAATTTAAGTCACATGAAGAAGCGTTTGAATTTGGTTTGCGGAAGGCTCTTGCGCTCATCCGTAAAAATAAGGCAGAAACTTAAAGTACCAATTATGAAGACATTGATATTTGACGTTATGCTGGATGGTCGTTTTGTTTGTACGCTACGATACAAATATCATCCAGCAGTTCCAGTATCAGTCGGAAAGTTGGTTGATTTTGTTGAGCATGAGCGTCCTACATTGAAAGGAAAGCCGTTCAGGATATTGATTTAGACATTTTGTAGTTTGTCATAATTTGAAGCGTCCGAGCAGAAAAGTGGATATGTTTTCACTCCTTCTGCTCGGATTTTTACTATTCTAAAACAAACATTAATGCCGTACAAAAGTGAAAAGATACCGATAGCAGGAACTAAACTGGATTTACGCAGGAAGTTGTCTGACGAGCAAAAGGAAGCGATTAAGCTCCTAAGCCGTGAGGGATACAGCCAGCGTAAGTTAGCTGAGATGTTCGGATGCAGCAGACGCTCAATCCAAAACATTCTCAATCCCCAGCCACATACCAAGCCTTATAAAAGACCCAAAGAGTATTGGACTGAGAAGAAAAGAATATATCGCCAACGGAAACAGCAGTTGTTCGTTGACGGCAAGCTGAAACAAATTAAATTCAAAAAGAAATGAAAGGAACAGATTTTTATGATGTTGGCAAACACATCAAACAGATGGAAATTGCCGAGTTAAAGGAAGCTCTGAAAGTTCACGGCGGTTCATACACCTGGTATGACACAGGGCAGGATGAAAACAGCGATGAGTATATTCCAGTTTATGAAACTGATGATATACCAATTATCATGGTGAACAATAGATACGCTGGCCCTACTGATGTGTATATCTGCAAAGCATGGATAAACAAATATGGCGATGTGGAAATTGAGGCTTTGGAGAAAGAATACGCAACAGATATTCATATAGAAATTGATGAAATAGCGGTCTGTCACATCCACTTTTTGACAATGTATATGAAGGACATTGACGGAGTGGATATAGTTGGAAAGAATCATCTGTACGCTTTGGAAGGCGGTCAGGTTAAATGTCTAACCGCTCCAAATGAAGCAACAAAATCTCCTTTATCTGATTTGTTGGATGCCATACCATTCATAGAAATCATGTTCGAGTTCGAGGGTGAGGTATATGTGCGCCGTATTCACACCCAGTTGATAGACCAAGACCATTACGAAGATATGTGGGATTGGTGGACTGCTGGAACGCCACGCCCAGACGGTACAGAGATAATTTTTGAGGTTTTGGCAGACAAGGACGAGAACGGAGACTTTTCCGTAAACAATATGCACATCAATGTATATGAAAATGACGATGACGATATACTTGAAACCATTACCGACATCCGTTATCGTACTTCAGAAGAAGAATCATTCAAAACAATAAAATAATGGAAATCAGAAAATTTTTATCAGCCATCAAAGATTGGTGGTCAAATGTAAAGAAGAACGCAAAGGCTCGTAAAGAAGCACAGAGGCATGAGTATTTGCTGCATCGTAGTTGCACAAGACTGCAAATGATGGAATTTAACGGAAAGGAGTACATCTCTTTTGACGGAGTTCCTATTGCACGACTGGAGAATTTGAAAAGCAAGGCTCCAGAGTTTCTTGCTCAGGCGAGAGAGGACTTTGTGGCGTGGTCTGAAAGATTTAACTAACAACAAATTGAATTATGGTAAGCAAAATAAGATTCGGTTACGAGGGGAAATTCTATGATGCCTTTGATGTAACCTTTTATGATGAAGAAATTAACTCTGCAATAACACGCAGAGTTGCAGATGTGCGTCTGGAAGAAGCATTGTTTGACCCATACGGAGACTATGTTGATGAGACAGCCGAGCACATTGACGAGGATATTTTCTATTATCTTTCTGAAGAAGAGATGAAAAAGTCTCTTGAAGATATTGAGTGCATTGTCTATTGTGTACATCATGGGCGAGAATATATGGGCGATTGTCAGTATAAGGCTCCTGACGGAACAACACAGAAGTATCATTTTTATAATCCGTATTGAGTATGAACAAAGAACGTAGAGAAGAACTCTGGGATGTCTATACCAGTCTTGATGATGCAATGAGTAAGGTAATAGACGTCCGTAGTGATGAGGAGGACAGTTTTGATAACCTCCCAGACGGACTTCAGGCATCAAAGACTGGAGAGTCAATCCAGGCAGCGATAGACTGGTTGAATGAGACGGAATTGGTAATCCAATCTGTAAGAGACAGAGTTGAAAGATATATCAAGAACAAGAAATAAATCAGATAATTATGGCAAAATACAAAGTAACATTATACTACTCTACTAATTGCGAAGTAGAGGTAGAAGCAGACAGTCGTGAAGAGGCTATTGATGCTGCATATTGTAAGGCGGATTCTGATGATTGCAAGAATCAGTTAGTCACGAATCTTCAAAAATGTAGCGATGAAGATGTTGAAATGGTAGAAAACTCTTCCGAATCGCATCGTGCATCTGAATAATTTGCATTTTTCTGTATATAATTTGGTAGTACCATTTATTTTAACTACCTTTGTGCGGAAATGTAATTTATTGGTAATAATATGGATAGACAAGAATTAAGCTCAATACTTAGAGAACATCGAAGCAATAATGGTGTTCTGATTAAACGGATTTGCGCACAGATGGATGCTGGTGCCAATATAGTGAACCGTCTGGAGAGAACATTGTTTAATTACAACTGCAACACTTGGCTTGCTTATATGGATGCTATAGGAACCATTGCTCAGTTGTCTCTTGGGAAAAAGGTCATACACATAAACTCAATCGAAGACATAGTTGGGTTTATTAAGACGCTTAGAACAGAGAAAGAGATGTCTCAACGAGAATTTGGCAGCAAGTGCAACATATCGCATATCACTGTTGCCAATATCGAGCGTGGCCAGACACGAGTAACGATTGATGTGTTCCTTGCAATTATCAATGCCTTCGGGTATGAGTTGCAAATCTTAGACAAAGTAACAACAAACAATAAAAAAAACGATAGATATGGAAAAGATACAAATAAACAACGATTGGAAAGACGAAAAACATCTGGAACTTCTGAACAACGCCACTGATTCATTGGCTGAACTTGGCGTGCTTTCAGGAGCGGAAGCAGAAAGTATAAAATCAGCTATTAAATCTGAGAGAAATGCCGAGACACATACTTCTTAAAAAGAACAATGCCATAACCCCTTTGATAGCAACTGAATCTCGTCCGTATAGGGTTAAGGTAAGCGATGATTGTGCAGAGAGCTGGAGTCTCATGGATGAGGCTTGGCTTGTCACAAACGTCTATCTTAAAAACAGAAACAGCGTGTCAAGGGGGTTGCGTTCAAGACATCCAGATATTGCGCCAGATGAAATAGATAGGTTTATAGATGCTGTAAAGGCAGACCATCCGCTTCAGTTTGTTGATTTTCGCTGGGAGGATGTTCCGTTGTATGCTGATACCGATTCATATTGTGAGCTTTATTTGCCTTGGTTATATAAACATTCGATAAAACTTACATTAGAACAGGAAACGGAATTGCTGGAAATCGCCCAGGGCGAGTTTACAGACAAGAAAGACCGAATAATTCACTGGTTTCGTAGATACCGTAACGACTATGGTATTGAAACAAGACTAAAGCGTGATATGGCAACACAAGATGTGGAACTGGCAGAGATGTTTTGTATGGTGCATGGATTTGAACTGGATATGTTGAGTTCGGCACAGGGCCAAACGGTTTGTGAAACACAAAAGCATAAGCGTTTGAGAGCGGTTAGAAACATCTCTTTGTTTATGCTTGTTTCAGTCGGAACATTATGTCTTGCGATTTGGGGCATACAGCAGGACGGAATCATATTTCCAGTCTTGTGTACGGTTCCATTTTTTATATTGATTGGCATAATAGCAAAATTATTGGGTATGAAATGATACGTCTTGACGATACCGAAATAGAGAAACTTGCAGATGCTACTGGGGTGTCCGTTATGGACCTCCAGAAGCTCTATGCTATGGGTATGCTGAAAGAAAGCGCAGTAATGGAGTGCCTTGTCAGATATACTTACGGCAGCATAAAGAAAATGGGGAACTACACACCTACCCAGATATTCTTTATGCTGACCAACAAGTACAAAATATCTCGGTACGCTGCGCAAAAGATGGTGTATAATAAGCACAAGACAAAATATTATTGCGAGAAGTGCGGTATTGAGATGAAAAAATCCAAGTATCTTCGCAATGACGGCTTGTGCGATAAATGCGTTGCACTTTCAGTTGACTTAAATAAGTTATAATTATGAACAAGAAGCAAATTGAGGCGTATAACTACTATAAGAGTTTATCGCCAGGGGCATTAGTTCTGTTCCAGATTGGTACAAACTATGTGGCATTGTCAGATGATGCCGTTAAGGTAGCCCAAGTGTTAGGTAACAAATGTGATTTAACAGAAGACATGGCTGTGTTCCCAACGTCTGATGTTTCCATAATCAGTGAATTGGCTAATTCAGACATGGAACTGAAGATGGTGACATACAGAAATGATGCTGGAGAACTCGACTATCCCGATGTTGAACTGCTAAAACAAGAAGAAAAGGAGGACTACTAAAAAAATAATTCAACTTAATGGGAAACGGTTTTTTATTACCAGTTTCTTATATGCTTACTAATAAGTAATTACACGGCTGAAAAACAAAATTCACTTAAACGGAAATAATGTTGATTTACAGCTACTTACAAATAAAATTATCTCATTTTCATAGTTGAAATTACTATATTTTGAGTACATTTGTACCGCTTCTCGATTCAATCGGAGGCGGTTTTTTGTTATACGATTATTTAACTTCAAACAGTAATGAACAATAAAAGCACAACTTCAGACAAGAACGAGACGAAGGTATCTCGTGTGTACACAAAACTGAAATTCGTTAAATCCGACCAGACTGGTGCAATCATCAGTTTTGTGTCTCAGAATCCTAAAACTGGAAGAATCTGCGGAGTACGTCAGGATTCGGAATACCCGAAGAAGATTTGTATCCTTGACAAAATACTGGCAAGCGAGATTCTTCTGAACGTATTGTACGATTGCACCCTTATCCCGATGACAGAACGCAATGGCTATGTCGTGATTGCAGCGGAGCCTGTACAATTTAAGGCTACAGTAACCAAGACATACGTCAAAAACAACATATACACCGTTGAGGTAAAGTTCGGTAACAAAACTATCCGATTTGACCCCTTCAATGGACGCAAAGACTCTATCAAGTCGCTTCCAGCTTGTAAGGCGATTCTTGAAAGACGTGTGGATGTCAAAAATATCTTGCAGGTCGTTGAAGATTTCGACACTGCTGCAAACGAGATATTGGCATTGCTGGAAAATGACCGATGGGGAAGGTTTAATAGACGTAAGAAATGAAACGCCCTGTATGTGGAATCGCAACCGATGCGGCTCATTCCAATAAAAATTCAAAGACGGAATATCAGGGAGTCAATCTTGCTACTGGAGAACAAATCTTTTACAGAGACTTAGGTAATCAAACGGTTAACATTGGTGAGTTTCTTGCTGTGGTCGAGGCTGCGAAGTTCATAATTGAAAATGACTTCCAGCCTCGTATCATTTATACAGACTCCCAGACCGCTATCTCCTGGTTCAAGGCTAAGTCAACGGCTTCTAATAAACGAAATAACGAACTGAAGAAGGCCGAGTTGTTTCTCCGTGTGTTGGCAACGGATGTTGATACGATTGAAATCCGACACTGGGATAACCGTAGATGGGGCGAGACTCCTGCTGATTTTGGGAATAAAACCACATCTCGTAAAAACGCAGGATTATAATTAGCTCTATTCTTAGATAGATAAAATTTTATTGATATGAAAAAGTATTTCAAGTGGATTACAGAAAGCAATCGGCCTAAGCATCTTGTGGCTGGGCTGGTTATCGCAATGCTGTTTGGCGTTGTAACAGCAATCGTGGCGGCTCTTGCAGCCGAGTACAAGGATTGGGCATACAAAGGTTGTAAAGGCTGGCCTGTAACCAAGAATGGGTTTGATTGGCTCGACATTGCGGCTACAGTTATTGGTGGTGCGATTGTGGCCATTGGTTATGCTTTGGATGGTTGTTCTGTTTCATCACCGTTTACTGGACTGATATAATGGAGATGCCATGAATGAGAATGAAGGATACAGAATTACTGGGCTACCGAAAGTGGTAGCCCATTTGGTTCACGAGCCGACCAAGACTGTCATATCGGTATATAAATCAATGAATTGGTTTCAGCGATGGATGATTAAATGGTGCTTCGGGCTTAAATATGTAAATGACAATTATAAGCAGACAACTTAACCAAGTCTGCTTGTCTATTCTTTAGTAAAACATTTAATTCATAAGACAATGAAGGATATAAGTTTTAAGAGCAAAAATGGTGTTTATGAGGCCGATTTTAAGTCTGAAGGCCCATGCGTAGTACAGATAGACAACGGCAATATCTCAACGCCATTAACCATTTACAGGCACATGGAAGGCATGGAGCCGAGTGAAGACAGCCGAATTGAATTTGACCCCAGAAAGCGAACAATCGACCTGGACGTTCCTGTTGGTATGATGATTCGTATTGTCAGTGAAACTGCTGTAAAGTCGGCAAAGATGGTAATTATACAGTCAAATGCTGGCGGCAGCGGTGGAAGTGGAGGAGATTCTTCTATCACATCTGCAACCGCTACTGTGGATGGCAATACTGGCACGCCAGAAGTTTCTGTTGACCTTCAGGGAGGTGTATTGAGTTTTGCTTTCAAAAACTTGAAAGGAGAAAAAGGTGCTACTGGTTCTAAGGGAGACAAAGGAGACAAGGGTGATGCTGGAACCGCTGGAGCGAAAGGCGATAAAGGAGATGTTGGAGCCAAAATCACTTCTATCGAGCTGAATATTACTGGAACAAACATTACAGGAACGGCGCATCTGTCCGATAGCACTACGGCTGCTATAACTGGAACTTATACTGCTGGCGCATAAACTCATTTGATATGAAAAAGTATATTGGAACAAAACAAGTTGAAGCAGAGCCTATGACTCTGGGCGATTACGTCAAGAAAACTGGGCGCAATCCGTATGTAAATGACCCTGAAGTTCACGACAACTCAGAAAAGGGATATATCGTGAAGTACAAGGACGGTTATATCAGTTGGTCTCCAGCAGACGTGTTTGAACAGGCGTACAAAGTTTCTGAAACAGCCATTGACCGTATGCACATTGAGTGCGGAGAGGTCAAGGAGCGGTTAGACAAGCTCAATGCCTTTCTTTCCAGTGAAAACAGCCAGAAACTCAGCGCACTGGCTCGTGGGCTTTTGTCCGCCCAGGCATCCATGATGAGTAGCTACATTTCCATACTTGAGGTTCGTGAAGACGTTATGGAAGAACACCTGCAACTGTTCAATCAGTTCAACTTCGGTGCGGCAATTGAGCTTCTGAAGACTGGCCTTTGTGTAAGGCGTTGGAGCTGGGGGCAGCATGGGCCGTTTATCATCAAACAGGTTCCAGCACGTATCGGCAGTGACGTGGTTCCCAAGATGCAGTCTCTTCCACAGTCGGCAAAAGACCTGATAATGGCAAATACTGGGTTCATTGACTATACCAGCCAGTGTCTTATCTATGACCCAAATACAGGCAAGGCTGATTCGTGGATGCCGTCAATAGACGATGTGTTTGCCGATGATTGGCAGGTTGTGATGTAGTGTTTTCAAGAAAATCTAAAAAATTATAGCCACTTCGTAAACCTTTGGGTATATGAAGTGGCTATTCTTATACAAATCGCGGAGTGGAGCAGTCAGTTAGCTCGCCAGAGTCATTATCTGGAGGTCGCAGGGGCAGAGCCTGCCTCCGCAACAAATGGGGTTATAGCTCAATTGGGAGAGCGTCTGCTTTGCAAGCAGAAGGTTCTGGGTTCGATTCCAAGTTTCTCCACTAACCTAAAATTAGAAATGGTGGTCGTAATAGAGAATAAACTCATACCATTTAAGGGTTTCAAAGCCATAAATTTGTTCGGCGTTATTTTCGTGAGAAAAGGCGCACGGATGACAAGTACGGATTTTAATCACGAAGCAATACATACTGCCCAAATGAAAGAGCTGGGCTATGTATTCTTCTATATTTTGTATGTGATTGAGTGGTTGTACAGACTGTGCAAGCCTGACAATGCTTATAGAAACATATCATTTGAGCGTGAGGCTTACGAGAATGAAGACGATGTATATTATCTCTATCTCAGGAAGCATTACGCCCAGTGGAGAAAATAAGCCCGAAGTACAAGGGAACGAAGACACCCACGCCTTTCACCATAATCGGAGTAAACCGAGGTGATGTTAGAGTCGGTGGGTCCAGAACGTAGGCTGGCAGACGTTGTTCCGAGTGGGTAGTATCGGAGCGGTCAGAGCAGGACTAAATCAACTGCCTGACAATTTGCCACAATAGCTCAACTGGTAGAGCGTGGATTTTGTAAGTCCGTGGTTGTGGGTTCGATTCCTACTTGTGGCTCACTTTTATATCACAGAGCAAATCGTATCGGGCCAGTTGTGAAATTGCCCCTGATACACCAAGCAGTAGCTCAACTGGTAGAGCGTCACCCTGATACGGTGAAGGTTGTAGGTTCAAGTCCTGCTTGCTTGACAATATTTAGTTGTTAGTAGTTTTTAAGGTTTAAGATTGTTTTGCCCCATAGAAGCCGCAGTGATATGGTTTCTATGGGGTTTTCAACTATCTGTGCATCAATGGTCTATTCGTTATAAAATAGGTTTATTATTAAATCACTACAACAATGAAGATTTTGATTGACAATGGCCACGGTAGTAACACATCGGGCAAGCGTTCTCCAGACGGCAAGCTGCGTGAATATGCGTGGGCAAGGGAAATCGCCAAAAGGCTTGAAAGTGCATTGAAAGCAAAAGGATTTGATGCGGAGCGAATAGTTACTGAAGAGACCGACATCTCCATCAATGAAAGGGTGCGTAGGGCAAACGCCATCTGCAATAAGGTTGGCACTTCAAATGTCCTGCTCATATCCATCCATATCAATGCTGCTGGTAATTCTGGATGGAAGAACGCACGAGGATGGAGCGTATGGGTAGCTCCTAACGCTTCCAGCAACTCAAAACGACTTGCGAAGTGTTTATATGAGGAAGCAGACAAGGCTGGCTTCAGGGGAAACAGATGCGTTCCTGCAACGAAATACTGGGTTGGAAACTACGGCATTGTTCGTGACACCAAATGCCCAGCAGTCCTTACTGAAAATCTGTTCCAAGACAATAAGGAAGATGTTGATGTCTTGATGAGCGAAGATGGAAAGCAAGCGATGGTTGACATCCACGTAAAAGGTATAATGTCTTACTTGGGGAAATGAAAGCGTTTGAGTATCTGAAGAGCCTGATAAAAGCCGACACGCTTGATAGTTCCAAGAGCTTTGCGCTGGTATTGTCGTGCATTGTCGGAGCTGTGATGGGCTTCTGCGTATGTTTCTGTCTCATTTACGATGTTTGCAGTAATGGATATATTAAGACAGACTTGGATAGCCTTGGCATCTTTATGTTGTGCATCGGATGTTTTATGGCTGGAGGCGGAATCAACAAGGCGTTGGCTGATAGGAAAAGAAACAATCCCAGTAGTGAAAAATAACTTCGATTGTACCACCTGAAAGCGATTGTACCACCAAAACAGGTGGTACAATCTTGTTTTATATACTACTCTCAAATTTATATACCACCTATTTCAGTGGTATATAAGCCTAAACTCCAGCCCTCATAAACACGGAGGTAAGCATTTCTCGGTTCTTGGTACACTCCCCATTATAGTAATGCTGCTGAATCATCTCAACGCTGGTTCCAGCGGCATTTGCTATGTACGATATGGGCAGTCCGTTGTTGATGGCAACCGTGATGGCCGTATGTCGGAACACGTATGCGTATAGGTTAAAGTCCGTATCCAGTTCTTTTCCGACTTCTTTTAGCCATAAGTTAAGATATTCCCTAAACTTCTTATATGTGTAATCCTTTGTGGCGTGTTTCTTTTCGTCTTCATCGTTCATTATCGGGAAAATGTAGCCGTCCTTTGACTGGCCCTTGTATTTGTCGATAATGGCACGGACAAGCGGCGTAATCGGCACTTCTACAGTGCGGTGGGTTTTCTTACGCTTCACCAGCAGCGTGTCCTTTCTTGTAATATCCCTGCGCTTTACCTTGATTACGTCGCATGGGGAAAAGAACGTGTGAAACATGAACACGCAGAAGTCGTAATAAAGCTCCACCTGTTTCCTGTCCTTGTATGACGGCGTGATGTCCTGAACGCTGAAGTTCATAAACCGTTTCAGTTGCTCGTCAGACAGCACGTCTGGATGCCGCTCTACTACGTCATATCGGTCTGGGTTGTAATCGCTGAAACAGAACGTGCCAATCTGCCCAAGGTTGAACATCACATCCTTGTCCTTGTGCGCCCTGCCCAACAATGCACGGAACGATTTGGCCGTGTTGCGGTAGGCTCGTTTCCTTGCGAATATGTAAGCGATTCCAACCATCTTGTTGTAATCTATGGTTGAGAACGCCATTGTGTCGAAGCCTGGGATGTCTGCACGGCACCGAGCAAGGAGCTTGTAGTATGTTTCGTGATTGCAGCCCTGTTTAGCTTTCTCTCGTAAGATTACAGTCTCCAGATATTTTTCCACAGAGTTCTTATATTCCTCCACGGACCATTCAGACACCTTTTCCTTTGGCTGTGCCTCCTGTGTGGTAAAATGAGATTTGTAGTAATTGGCAACCTGTTTGGCGGTCAGTTCTGGATGTTCCGTTATTAGCTTCCAGTAAACGGCCTTGAAGTCTTCGAGGATTTGATTGTTCTCTGCATAGGACACTGCATAGGCCGAGAACCTTTCCTTTTCTTTCACCCAATGCTTTTCAAGATTGGGCTTTCCTTTGAGCAGATGCGTGACTCTTTTGTAATAGCGAGCCTTGTTTTCCGAGATGCGCAAAGCCAGCACACCATCAAGAACAATGAATTTTAGTTTCACCATAATCGTTCTTTAATTGAGTTTGACTGAAGATGATGAACCCCATGAGTTGATTTTGACAGGACGTACAGTGTGCATTTTGGTACACTCATTTGATGAAACCCTCAAAAAATGTACACTCGCCCTTTTTCGACTTAATGTGTTCCGTGTCCTTGTCGGACTCAACTAAAGAACCTCATTTGCAGTGTCTTCCGACTACCAATAATGAAATTCCGTCTAATAAAAAATCCACTTCCGAACTGAATCTGAAGTGGATTGTGGTGCCACCAGGAATCGAACCGGGGACACAAGGATTTTCAGTCCTTTGCTCT
>ENA-UONW01001515-UONW01001515.1-human-gut-metagenome-genome-assembly--contig:-CS52-NODE-1515-length-27199-cov-10.190097_pt1 | contig 27199 bp, 39 predicted proteins | sample MGYA00242463_ERZ724010 | MGnify/ENA metagenome assembly ERZ724010 | reverse complement strand
GTCGTTTTGAATTTGTGCCAAATTTTTCAAAAGTATCAAATCATGTATCACAATATGCTAAACGATTGACACGTGTAAATTTATATGCTAAACGATTGACATATTTAAAGTGGCTTTTCAACATTCATTATTTGACAGCATAAAAAAAGAACCTATCCGTGTTGGAATGGTTCTAAAGTCGACTGTGGCTGTCCTAAACGCTTGCATTTAACTTATCCCGTAGACATAAGCACCGTAAATTTAAAGGAGGAGGCAAGGAAATGCCTATAATTAGTATAGCACTTTGGAGTGGCCATGTCAATAACTAATTTATGTACCAGCCGTTCGGCGAAACGACCTAAGCCAATCAGCATGAAACTAATTTATAAGTACAGCTTATATTTAACGACTACTGACTGGCCATGTAAATAATATAACACAATTATTTATCAAAGTCAACTAAATTGCCATGTTCTGTTAGCGATACCGAGTACAATTCGCTTTCATCACGTTTAATCTTCTTTGAACGGGTCATTAATTGGTGGCATTCAACGTGTAGCAACATTAGATTATCCATGTCGTAGAAATTGGCCAAAGTTGCGACCTTGATGTGATGAATGTTAAACGTACTCTCAATTGGTTTGTGACAAAACTGACATGTGTTATGCTCACGATCAATTACCATCTGGCTTATCCAACGCCATTTTTTGGTTTTGTAAAGTTTTTTAGTGGGATCTGGTTTCCTTGTTATCATTCGTCATTTTACCCGAGATTGTCACTTGAACATAGTCGTTTTTTGAGGTAATGCGTTCGTGAGTAATTTTCTTAATGTTGAAGTCATCGTTCCAAATTTTTAATTCGTTGATACTATCAGCAATGAACTTCTCTCCTGCGGCAAGGTTTCCTAAGTCAAATTTGGTTGACGTATACCATTTATAAGCCACCGAAACCTTAGATGAGCCAAAGTAGTTATGTAGATCAGCCAATTGGTTCGTGATCTCATGCTTAATAAATGTCTGTTGTCGTTTTTTAGTTCGAGAGTATTTGGTACTGTCTTTGGAATAAGCCATCTGTGCGACCTCGTTCCAATTGATAAGCCTAGTCTCGATTTTAAAAGTCAATTTTTCCATAAGCCAATTATAACACATTACATAAGGTAACACAACTAATAAGCCAAATAATTCCAGATTAACTTCAACCATGAATGAGCCAAAATGGTGGTTTTGTATTGAATAAAAAGTTTTAATAGGGGTTAAAGCCTTGATACATATGACTTTATAACATGCCAAACAGTTTTTTGCACAGACCCTCACGTGTGTATATATCCAGATTACCCCTAGTGTATATAGGTATAGTATATATAGAAAATGTTATATATATTTTAAATTATATATTAAACACCACCTAACCCCTTGGCCTATAAGGGTTTGGGGAAATTTCAAAAACTCTAATATTTGATATTTAATATAAAATGTTAAAAACACCACCTAACCCCTTGGTATATAAGGGTTTGAGCATAACTGGCAAATATAAAACATAAAAATCACCAAAAATAACTACTTGACAATGATGTCACACAAATGATAAGCTAAGTTCATAAATTAAAGGAGTCCTAACATGGCAAATCAAATGACTAACATTGTATTTAAACTTAATGAGGAAGCAGTTAAACGTGCTTATGATGAATTTGAAAACTCATCTGAACTGGCAATCAAAACGGCAATCATGAGTATTCCTGATTTTTCTGACATCTTGGCTTATAACGTTGACAACGGAAGAATCGAGATTACAGATGACTTTGAATTGAACGAGAGTTTCCATGTAATATCTGGCGAATTAGATAAGCGTAACGTGATGGCTGTTCTAATGTTCTTACAACAAAACGGATACGCGACAGCCAAGCAAACAATTGTTCGTGACGTATTGGAAGAGACAGCACAAGCCAACACAGTAAGCGAGTTTGATAAAATTCTAGCTACGATTAACGAAAACGGACACTATGATCCATCTATTTACGAGAAAGTGATGTATGAATGGTTACACGCACCTAAAAATGAATACTCAATATTCTGGTTGAAGTCGTTACTTGGTTCAATACTTCACAATCAAACATTTAAAGGTTCCAATGCACTTTATAGTCCTGTTCCACAACGTTATACGGTATTTGGTGCACAAGGTATTGGTAAGTCCGCTTTTTTCAATGGCATATCGTTCTCAAAGATGTTTGATTTTTATGGCGATGTATCGAATAAGGATACTCAAATCGCTCTTGCTAGTACGTTAATTGCTAATGCTGATGATAAGGCGGGATCACAATTGAAAAGCGTTGTTGATGAGATTAAAAGTGCAATTAGTATGCCATTATTCCAAGTAAGACGACCATACGCTCAATATGCTGACATCTTACGTAACAAAGCGGTATTTGTGGCGACTACTAACCGACATTACATTTTCACAGATACAACTGGCGACCGAAGAGAAATGCCTATCGAGTTTGGTATTGACATGAGTCCTGAATTGGCACGTAAGCATGGTCAAGACTTCTATTTTGACAATTTACAAGGCACCAACGAGCTATTTGAGACATTATGGTTTACATTTCTACATGACAACAAAAAAGAGCCGTTTAATGCCACAATTAAGGCTGGTACTGATTTAGATAAGCAACGCTCCGAGATTGTTCAACGTCATAGCAATATTAGTGACACCCAAATGGCATTAGACACGATATTAAGTAAAAAAGTCCCTGATAACTTCTTAGAATTAGACAAGAACGATATGATTAACTATTTAGCTGATGATGATTACAAATTCGGCTCATACGATACGATTGATAGGCTTGTGAGTGATGATAGCAGACCATTACGTGATTATAACCAAATTCTACAAACCGTTATCCATAAGGCGGTGCGTACATTGGCTGGTAGAACGACATCAAGTTCAATCAAAGAGCTTATGATGGGATATGGTTATCGACCAAGCAATAATGGAGGTGCTTTTTATGTCAAGTGATACGCTTAATGTTGGCTTATATTTTTATCGACAAGGTTATCAAGTTTTGCCCTATGAAAAAGGATCTAAACACCCATTTAGCAAAAATTGGAGTGACTTTAGATTTAAAAACGAAGCAGAGTTGACAAAATGGGTTGAAAGTGGTAACGATTTAGGACTGCTTCCCAATAACGATTTTATTTGGGTTGATTTAGATACTGACCACGGCGACTATGATGGACGAGAAAACTATTTTGACTTCATAACGAACGCAGACCCCTCTGTTTTTGCGTATAAGCCACTTTCAGACAATTTGCATATCTTTTATAAGCCAAGTATTGAAATTCAACAGACGGGCGATAAGAGCCTTTTAGAGGGTGTCGAGATTTCAAGCCAAGTTATGCCAATCAGAATTAACGGTTCATATCTGTTCCAAAATCTTGACTTGGCTCGTCCGTTTATTGACCAGCTTTACGATTTACCAGACAAAATCATCAAATTACACGAGTTGATGAATAGATCAGTACCAATTAAGAACCATTCTAAAAAACAAAAGGTTTACAAGAAACATAACATCGTGAATTATCTCAAAAAAGTGGCTCCGTTCGAGGATGGTGGACGTTCAACAAGTTATCGTAAGTTAGTTTATACGATGGTTGTTAAAAATGGCATGCCTTATGAATTAGTGAAGCCATTGGTGGATAAATGGGACGAGTCGACAATTGGTTTCGCAAGTGAAGAGCCATCTGAGTATGAACATGCTACACGCGATCCAAGCTAATTATTTGACAGCAAGAGATACATGTGATACATTATAATTGTTCAAAAGGAGGACAGAAATGATTATACAAGATTTTCCTAATTATTCTATTTTTAAAGATGGAACGGTTGTCAACAATGTTAGTGGTAAACCATTAAAACCAGTAGACCGCAGAGACGGTTATAAACAGGTTAGTTTACGTAAAAACAAAAGAACCTTCATATTCCTTATACACAGATTAGTAGCTATCCATTTCATAAATAATCCACAACATTTACCGTATGTTAATCACAAAGATGAGAATAGATCTAATAATTCAGTGAATAATTTAGAATGGTGTACACCTAGTTATAATAATACTTACGGGACGAGACTTATTCGCGTAGCACAAACACAGGGACACAAGATAAAAGCATTCAAAAACGGCGTTTTGGTAGGTACTTTTTATAGCCAGGGCAAATGTGCAACGGAATTAAATATAAACCGGTCCAATATGAATCAGGCTGTCAGAGGTTTGCGAAAAACGGCGGGAGGTTACACTTTTGAATACGATATATGACATCGAAGTTTTTAAAAAACTTAACCTAGCGGGTTTTATGAACTTTGATGGACAAGCGTTCTATGTTGTCAATGCCCCCAATTTAACAGCCGAGAAGATTGACAGCAAGTACGGCACTATTTTCATAAACAAATATCCTACCAAGCCAATTTATGACAAATTGAATGGGATAATTGCTTTTAATAATCACAATTATGATGATTTTCTCATTGATGACATTTTACAGCAACGCCCGACAGAATACATTAAAATGAAGTCGGACGTTATTGTTTCAGGAAAGCGACCAAGACAAGGATTTGATTGGTGGTCGTATGATTTAAGTGAAACCTTACCACTTGGCTTTTCCGTTAAAAAATACGAAGCTATGACTGGTTTGTCTGTTGAGGAGAGTTCTATACCGTTTGATTATGATGGGGAATTTACCAAATCACAGATTATGGAAGTTGTCAAGTATAACAATCAGGACTTGAAAGCTGAACTTGATTTATATAATACCCGAGCAACATATTTTGATGGTAAGGACATTCTTGTTGATGAATATGGTACCGAGAAAATGCATCGATATTCTAATACAACTATTTCAGCTAATTATTTGATGAACAATGACAAGCTTGATAAATTTACACCTGATAACCCAAAAATATATGGCGTACCTGAAAAAGTAGATGAATTTCTAAATAATGCACTTGAAGCAAGCCCTCGAGTTAGTAAGGGAGACACGCCATCCATTCGTCAAAAGCTCAAAGCTAATGAATGGGGTAACGAGGTTACTTCGGCATTCGGACAAGTATTCGTGTGGGGTTGGGGTGGTTTACATTCTGCTACTGGAGAGATTTATTTAACGAAAACAGGCAAACAGCGAGTGCGATATTTTCCAGTAGATGAGACTGGTGTACAACAGTGGGACGTAGCAAGTATGTTCCCTAATATCATCATTCGAGATAACTTATTAGGCTCTAAAACAGATAAGTATAAAAAGCTGGTTGATGAACGCTTAGAGAATAAGAAAAAAGGGCTTGCTGTCGCTGGTGCTCAAAAAATTGTCGTTAATGCAGTTTATGGTGCGTTACGTTTACAGACATCTAAATTATTCAATCCATATAGCGCAATTGCTGTTAACGTTTCTGGTATGGTTGCTTTATATAACTTGGCTGGTCGATTGGCTGATTATGGAACTATTATTCAAACAAACACAGATGGCATTGCGTTTAAACCGTTTGATACTACAACACAATCTATGTTAGATGAGTTGCGTACAAATTGGGAAGATGAGTTTCAACTAGAATTAGAAGTGACAAATTTCAAGCGCTTCATTCAACGAGACGTCAATAACTATGTTGCAGTAGATGAAAACGATCATATTAAGACTAAAGGTGGCACAGTTGGCCAGTCAGTACATGTTAATAAACTGGCCAAATCAGGTGCAATAATTATTGACAAGATGGTTCTTAATTATCTACTTGACAAAACAGATCCAGCCATCACAGCATTAAAAGGCGAATTAAGCGACTTCACATATACACTAGTTAGTCAAAAAGGCAAAACCCAAACAGGTAGGACAGTTGATGAAAACGGTAAGCCACTTGACAACAAAGTAAACCGTGTATACGCAAGTTTAAACGGAGTCTCACTATTCAAAGAGAGGGTTAATGGATCCCTTGCTAAGTTCAGTGACGCTCCCGAAAAGATGACGGTTGTAAATGACGACTTGGCTAATTACAACGTTGATGATATCGATTATGGCTTTTATATCGATCTAGCAAACAAGAAAATAAAAGATTGGTTTAAAAACGCTTGACAATGTAACACAATGTGATATAATTAAAGCATATTAAAAAGACAAGGAAGTGTAACAATGACAAAAGCAAATTTCGTATTTCTAAATGCAGATGACAAAAGTATTCAGATGTATTTTGAAGTTGAAAAAGAAATCGTGGAAGTAAAGTGGGGAAATCCTGATTATATCGCTGACCACTTGGCACAATTTGGAGTTAAAAATGCTGATGAATTGAGTGATAAGCTAACTAAACTTGGTGCAGTTGAGATTTATGAGTTCTCACGCAAGACTAAAGATGGTAAGCAAATCAGTGGTTGGAGTGTTGATAAGCCATTCCCTGAAGCAAGCAAGCCAGAAAAGGGTATTATCGCTGGTAAGATTGTAGAAGTAGTTACTAACGATTTTAAGGTTGCTGTATTGGTTGAATTAAAGGACAAGTCAGTGTTTACCGTAGTTCGTGGATTCTCTGTATACGACCCAAAAAATAAAAAGATGTATCCAATGGCAAACAAGCGCAAGGCATTACTCGCAGCATTTAATATTAAAGACTTCTCTGAATTGAAAAAGGGTGATGACATTACATTTATCCGTCAACAAGCTGGAGAAAACTATTACTATGTGCCAGAATTAGGGTAAACGTGTTAGACTTAAACTAGTCCTCATACGGCTGGTTTTTTTATTAAAATTAGATAAGAGAAGATAATCATGAAATTATACGTACTATCCACAGGTTCATCAGGTAATGCTTCAATTGTTCAGGGTAAACACGAGAATATCGCCCTTGACTTTGGCTTATCATACTCAAAGTGGCATAACCTATTAGAAAAAAATAACTTAGAATTACCACACGAGTATTTCATCACACACGAACACGGAGATCACTTGAATCAAAGCGGTATCAATCGACTATTTGGTAAGTATAAGGGTTTATATTTTCACACTAACCGAGGAATATTTGAAACCGAAGATTTTACTATTCAAGCATTCTTAGTCCCTCACGACATTGAAAATCATGGGTTTGTGATTGTTGAAAAAGATACTAACGAAAAGCTAGTTTACATCACTGATTGTTCAAGTATGTATCAGACGGTCAAGCATTATCAAGACCTATTGTCTAACGCAGACATTTACGCACTTGAAGCAAACTATGATGAGCAATATATCGAAAACCCTGACATTCTCGACCAGATGAATTATAAGTATAACGTTTTCCGAGGCATGATGAGGCACACAAGCAAGCAAGAGAGCCTAAAGACGTTTGCAATGCTCAAAAAGCCAAGTAGTAAATTTATACCGCTACACCAATCAAGTAGATTTTATAACTATTAAATTGAGGTAATAACTAATATGGGACAAATTAAAAAAAAGCTATTCGCTGGAGATAGTTTCCAATCAAGCCAAGTACCAAGCGAAATTTTAGATTTATTTCTTGGCTTTTTACAGACTAGTAATGTGACGACCGAACAATATTTTGATGTTGATGATACTACTGGTGAACGTATTCTAAACCGTGAGAAGATAACCACCAAACAACAAGACTTAAAAGCTAGTCTGTCATTCTTTGAGCGTGTTTACCCGCAATACTTCGACCCAATCACACAGGAAAAGTTAGAACAGTTGAAATTAGCTAGTTCTGATAGTACCGCAGATGATATTAAGAAAAAGGCTCGTGAAATATTTGAAGATGCGGAGAATTGAGTATGTACTGGTATTATGAATATTTAAAGTTATATCGAGATGGAAAACCAATGTCACAATGGGTTATTAAAGCATTAGATCGAGTACCCTATTATCTATCACATTATAACTACAATGAGCGATACCCAAAGCGCTTAATATCTTTCATGGAAAATAGTCTCTATTTACAAAAAGGCGATACCGGTTCAAAGATGAAACTCGAAATTGAACAAAAATTCTGGATCGAGTTATTAGGTTTTGAGTATGACGATGGACGACCGGTCATTACTGATTTGGGTTTAATAATTGGAGCTGGTTCTGGTAAGTCAACATTTATGGCTGGTCTAGCTTTGGCTGTTATGATAGTAGATAGTCACCGCGGTCAAGATGTATTGGTCATGAGTAACTCTGTTAACCAATCACAGAACACGTTTAGAACGGCAACTGATATGGTTAGTGATGATAGAAGCCCGTTATATGACTTTAAAAAAATGGACTTAATTCAGCCAATTCAAGGTAAAATCCGCTGGACTCCTACCAATAGTCAAATTGAAATCAAGGCAATGGATAACAAAACCGCTGATGGTGTCAATGTTCGTATGGCGATTTTTGATGAATTTCATAGCTACACAACCAACGTTATCGAAAACATTAGAAAGAGTTCGGCTCCAAAACGCAAGGGGACTGGATTTGCCACGGTTTATATTTCAACTAATGGCGTAATTCGTGATAGTGTTTTTGATAGTTATTTTAAACGTTGGGAGAGAATACTTGATGGCGAAATCGAAGATTATAGTACATTCCCAATGATTTACCAATTAGACGATTTACAAGAGAGCACAGATATTACAATGTACGAAAAAGCCATGCCGTTTGTTAAGTCAATTAGTGATCCACAAATTACCTATGAAAACTTTATGAAAACAAAAGGCAATCCAGTAGCACAAGCTGAGTTTTTAGCTAAGTCGTTTAATATTCCACAAAGCCAATACAACTCATTATTCACAACCCAAGAGTTAGAACGAGCAATCGCACCCCACGACTTTTATTTTGATAATCAGGTTTATGTTGGTTGGGACTTGTCAGCTAAAAACGATTTATCCTCTGTAGCTATTTTTTGGGAGAGTGATGGAAAAATTAAGGTTAAGTCACATGCTTGGCTTCCTAAAATTACCATGACAGAACATACTAACAAGGAACAACGTTTACACTATGCCAACTTTATTGCTAATGATGAGTTGACGTTACAAGACGGTGGAAACATAGATAGCAAAGAAATATTTGAGTGGTTACAAGATTACATTTATAGTAATGGTTTACAAGTTGTAGGTATGGGGGGTGATTCTTATTATGCCAAAGAATTTATTAAGCTCATTACAGATGAATTCGGGGCAGATAAATACAAGCCATATCGACCAATAACGAATGTAGTCAGCGAACCTACTCAACTAATCAAAGGTAAGATAGCGGAAAATAATGCTCAATTACTAGATACTCTTATGTTGTGGTCTCTAAATAACGTTAACGTTAAGGTTGATGGGGCTGGACAAGTATACCCTAACAAACAGAAGTCCGCAGATAAAATAGATCCAGTTTGGGCGTTTATTATGGCATATCGAGCACAGTTAGATGATTTGAATGATAATTTATTTGAATGGGGTTGATAACTTCATTTTTTTGTGATATAATTAGCGTTAAAGATAATACATTTTTGAAAGGGCATGCTATGGCTTTTGATTTTAGTGCGTTGGTAAGTAATTTCTTAACACCTAACGCAGTTACACCGTTGTCAAGCAATGGTACAAATAACTATATTTACTTAGACGCAGACAGTCAGAGCTTTGAGTTAGATATTCACCAGGAAGTTGTCAAGTTTATTGCTCGTGAATTTACAAAAGGCAAGTTTGTCCTAAAAAACGTTAGCAACAATCAACGATTAGACTATTTACTTAATTTAAAACCAAGTGACAATCAAACAGCCAATCAGATGATGTATGAGTTTGCTTTTGGCCTGTTAAAATTTGGCAGAGTTTATTATAAGGTTTACTTTGCTCCTAATGCTAAAGCTCCAACAAGTATTGAGATTTATTCGACACAACCTGATAAGCAAGGTTTTAAGGTTTATGAATATCCACAGTTAAAGTTGCAACGCCCAAGTACACTGTTAGACAAATATGCTAACTTGATTGATATTTTAAGTACGAAACAGAGTTCAAACGTTCTTGAAATCCAAAGTTCTATCAAAGCTAATGACGTTAGAAAAGAAAATGAAAACGTTAATGGTTATGAGAACCAATCAGTCGATTTTCAAAATAAAAGTAACCCACGATTGACGGCAGTAAATAATCAGATTAAACGATTCGGCTCATTCTTAACTAACACCAACGAAAGTACGAAAGACCACGCTAACCTTACCAATCCAGACGGCACCGCATTGGCTGATTTACGTGCTTTAATTTATGAACAGCTCCACATATCATCTAAATTACTTGATGGCTCATATACCGAAGAAGAGTATCGAGCTTTCTACGCAAGTCAATTAAGACCGTTGATGGGGGCATTCGAAGAACTACTTAATGCAGAATTATTTGACTATAATTCATATATTGCTGGTTCACGTATCAAGCTCATACTTGACTTGGTTCAATTTGCCACATTAGAGAGCTTCACAACGTTTGCCAAAGAAACGCTTTACACGGGAACTACGGTCAATGATGATTTGCGTGAAAACTTAGGTCTCGAAGCATATCCAGATGGACTAGGTCAGATTATATTTAGTAACAAAAATGCTGTGGCACTTAACAATCCAGAAGTTAATGCCTTATTACAAACAGGGAGCACGGCCAATGAAAACACAAGCAACGTTAATAACACAAGCACAGACGGAAACGAATGACGGAATTATTAAGGGTGTAGCTAATTCACTAACCCGCACTCGTTCTGGGATTACAGTAACCCAAGAAGCTGGTAAAAAAGTTATTGGGAAAAAGGTACCATTACTTTTATCACACGACTGGTCTAGCATGCCAATCGGTGAAGCAACTATGACTTCGGTTGATGATAAGGGTTTGGCTTATTCAGGTTCTATCTTTGAAAGCGTTTCTAATCGTCAGCAAATTTTAGATGGTATTCACGCTGGCGTCCTATCCGTCTCAATTGGATTTGGAGTTGGAGAAATTGATGAAAACAATAACATTGATGATATTGATTTATTGGAGTTGTCAGTAACGCCAGTACCAGCAGACCCAAAAGCAACTATTACACAAAGCCTAGAAATTATTAAACAGGAGAATATTACAATGGCGGACCAAGAACCCGTAGCAACACCAACAGATGATAAGCAACCAACGATTCAAGATGTATTAGACGCAATTTCTGACGTAAAAAAGGACTTGGCTGATTTCATCAAGTCACCAGAACCAAAAGATAATCCAGACAATCCAGATGACTCACAACCTGACAACGCAACAGAGTCCGTTGATGAATTGGTTAGTTTTGTTAAAAAGTTGAGTGTATCAGATAACATGCAAGCACTACGACTAGGCAAAATCTTGAAAAAGTTTGACAAATAATAATTATTGTGGTATACTAACACTAATCTAGAAAACTCACGTGAGGAAAATATTATAATGGAATTACAATCGTATTTGAAGAGTAATAAAGCCGTTTCTGATTATGCTACTTTGGCGTTTGGAGCGGGTAATAACGGAAAAGACTTTCAAAAGCAATGGCTCGAAAAGTTGGATAACGCTGGCGTAATTACACAAGACGTTAACGAAGCCGACTTGGTACCGCTTAAAATTATCTCAGCTATTGAAACAGCGGTTGAAGAAGATGTTGTATTTTCTCAATTCAAGCCTGTATTTAATATCGAAGCCGGTTCAATTGTAATCGAACCTAAGAACACCGTCGGAGCTTTGGGTCATAATCGTTTGGCAGATAAGACTGTTCAACAGACTCAATTCGAAATTCGTAACTTGGTTCCTATGGCCATTTACAAGTTGCAACGTCTCGACCACATGACATTCTTAAAGGGTGGCGCTTTGGTTGATTGGTTAATGCGTGAATTACCAGCTTATGTTATCGAACGTTTGGGACAAGCTATTTTACGTGGTGGGGTTGTTAACGAAGATGGAACACCATTTACAGCAGTTTATCCAATCGTTGGTGACAAATTGACAGTGACTGGTACAAAATTGCCAAAAGCATACACTGGTGATGACTTACGACAAGCTATCATCTCTGACTTTGCTAAGGTTAAGGGTTCTCAAAAGGTTATCTTCCTATCAAACGCAGCTAATGCCAAGTTGGCAAGTGGTGATGGTGCTGTGAGTGCTGCAATCTTGTTAGGTCAAACCACATTCGGTGCTAAAGCAATGGTTCCTACTGATTTGTTAGACGCAGATGGTTCTCATGTTGAAATCCCTTATATCATTGTCGACATTAATTCATACTTAATTGGTTTCCAAGGTTCAGGGGTTGAAACACTTGGCTCATTCGTAATCCAACAAAACGCACAATATGTTGAAAGTCGTGCTTATGTAGCTGGTTCATTGTTGGCCGCTAACCGTGCATTGTCAGCATCTGTTACAGCATAGTATTTATAATCAAATTTAAGACTAGAAATAGTCTTTTTTTTATGTTATAATTTAGGGAAAGGAAACCGACTATTATGACTACTTTTGATTATCAAAAATATTTAAACGTTGATGATGACACATATTCTGATTGGTCTGGGACTATTGAGGAGTTGGAAAATTCAGCTATCAATAGAGCACAACGATTAAACCCAACGCTTACAATTGACACAACGAATAAGAACTTATATGAATATGCCAAGGAGGTTATTTATATCGGTATTTTTGGTGATGCTCTAACCCCCGCGCTTTGGCATTATCATGACTCTAAAATGTCAGACTTAGAAGAATACTTCAGGTGGTGGCAAGAATGAGAATTGTAAGTGCTAAATTATTCAATAAGCTGGGGAATACGGAACTAACCAAGACCGTTAATGGCAGATTAGAACAACCAAGAATTGTCGCTAAAAACTGGTATCAAATCAATACTAATAAACGGTTAATGTATAATCTGATCATTCATGGTAACGTTGATACTTTTGGAGAATTTGATGCCGTTACAATTAAGGGGAAAAGCTATATTATTCTCAACAAACAAGAGAGTGGTATAAATAGTATTAAATTAGAAATTGGTTCAGGAGGTAATCGCTAATGGCTGATTTTAAAAATAAGTTAATCAAATATCAAACCGAACTATCTGACAAATTTACTAGTGTTAGTTGGTATGGTCAGAAAGCGGATTTAAATACAATTGATAACACATCAGCGATCATAAATTATCTCACTACTAAAGGAACCGCAGATCAAACCCCACATTATTGGAGAGTTACTTTAAATGTATATGCCACAGTAGATAATTCAGAAGAGTTGGCGGATTTAGGGTATACACAAGTCTCTGAAATTGCGATTGATGAAAACCTTAATACGTTAGTCCAGTATACAAAAGATGTGGTGGTTCTCTAATGGTTAAGAGAGTTAATTCAATAGTTGATATTGCGAACGGTACCAAAAAATTTGCAATCGCCAAAGTGTTAGAAAAGCGAGATAAAACAGCACAACAAGCCTCTTCACAATCTAACTCGGCTTTGGGTGTATGGCATGGTATGGCTCCTAAAGGTAGAACTGGCCAAATGGTTAGTGGCGTATCCGTTAAACATGGAAAATATTACTCGGTTGTTTACCCCACTCATGATTATCGAAGAGAGGGAACAGCCTTTATGGAAATTGTCAACGTTCAAAATAAGCGGGGAGTCCACGCTGGCTTTTTCAATCGATATCGAACCCAATTAGGAAAATCATTTTTGACATCGGTTAAATGATATGATATAATACATATAAGATATAAAACTCACGTGAGGATAACAAAAATATGGCATACGATACGCGACAAATTACACATGGTACGCAAGAGGTCACTTATGGTTTGGGTGGTGATGGTACAGGAGCGGTTACTTATTCAACTGGTGTACAAAAGTTCAGTCCATCTGTAGATCAAGATAGTAAAAAGATTTATGCAGACGCTCAAACACACATGACTTTGCTTAACGCTAAGAAACTGACTATCGACCAAGACAACTTACAATATACGCCAGATGAAATGAAGCAAATGGGTTATTTGGATAGTGGAACAGGCTTTACTGATAACGGAAAGTATCCTAAGTTTTCTGTTCAACGGATTTTGGACGTGCAAGATGATGGGGGAACGGTTACTAAGAAGCTCGAAGTCTATTATGGTGTAACGTCTGGTGCCTATACGGAAAGTGACGATGAAGACGAAGATGAAATCAACCCTAAGGTTTATTCTCGTACTTTGAACGTTGACGGATTTGATTTTGGCGAGGGTATTGTTAAGCAATTCATTGTTACGCGAACAACCAAAAACGCCTCAATATTTGACACATACAAAACTAAGATTTTAAAGCCCGCTGATTTTAAGAGTGTTGCTGGTAAATAGTTGATATTAAGCCCTTGACATTAATTTGTTTAGGGCTTTTTATATTGCCTAAAATATGATATAATAAGTAGAATAAAGGAGTGTCTGTACGGCATTCTAAGACGTTTTTTTACTCACTAGCTGGGTAATCCATCAAAAGGAGCTTTTAAATGGCGACTAGTTCATCATATTTATTGAAGATTGGGGCAGATGTTGGGTCTGTTACGAAATCAATTGCGCAAATCAATGGCGATATTCGTTCATTGGCCAATCAATCACGTAACCTTAATAGCGCATTCAAATTAACAGGCGATACTAGTATTTTAACCAAGAATATTAGTGTTTTAGAGAAACAATTAACAGCCACACAAAACAAAAGTAAGTCCTTAAAAAGCCAATTGGCAAGTATGCAAGCTAGTAAGGGATTTGATGTCAACAGTGTTAAGGCTCAAAAACTTACTCGAGATATCGAACTTACCGAAAGCCAAGTGGTTAAATTAAAATCAGAATTGGCAAGTGCAAAGACTGGCGGATTAGATCAAGCAAGCAAATCGACCAGTAGTTTAACTCAAAAGCTCGGTGTTGGTACAGTAGCTATGGGTTCTTTTATTGGTGCGATTGGTGCTACGGTTGTTGGTAAAGCATTTTCATTAATTACAAATAATGTTCAAGGCGCTATCACTCGTATTGATACTCTGACCAATGCCACACGTAACTTTCAAAACATGGGAGTTAAGACTAGTGTTGTTAATACTCAAATGAATAACCTGAAAAACGCCATTAACGGATTGCCAACATCTCTTGATAGCGCTGTTTCTGGTGTACAATTGTTAACATCTTCACTTAATGGTAATATGCCACAGTCAGTTAGTGTATTCAAGGCATTAAACGATGGTATCTTAGGGTTTGGCGGAACAACTGAACAGGTTACTAACTCAATTACCCAATTAAGTCAAGCGTTCTCTAATGGTAAGATTGACGCTGAAACATGGAACTCGCTGATTGATAGTGGTTTGGGCCCAACTTTGAATGCTATGGCGAAGCAAATGGGAATTACTACTGGTGCTCTAAAGTCTGGCTTGTCTGATGGTTCCATTTCAGTATCTCAATTTAATGACGCACTTGTTAACCTTGATAAAAATGGTGGTGGGGGTATTGCTTCACTATCTAAGATTGTGCAAGATAGTACGAGTGGTATTGGAACATCAATAGCTAATGCAAAAACTGCTGTGACTCGTGGTGTTGCAGATATGATCACTGCTATTAATAATGGGCTTAAGTCATTAGATATTACTACGCCATTGGGAAAAATAACTGGTATTGGTAGTATTATAAGCCAATTAGGAACAGTGGTAGAACAGACATTTAGGGCAATTGGTCAAGCGATCCCGCAAGCATTTTCTGGACTATCTGGGGTTATTAGTAGCTTAGTCGGTAGTGGTAATCAGATTCAAACATTGTTCGCTACTATTTTAACGACTATTAGTGGCGTATTAGGAACTATGGACTTTAGCGCTTTGACTAATTTAGCACAAGCCATATTACCAGCGTTAAAATCTGGCTTCCAAACATTCTTGGGTTATGTAACTCCCGCTATACAGCCACTATTAAATGCTTTCGTTAACTTGTGGAATGCTATACAGCCAATTGTTAATGTAATTGCCTCAAGCCTTATGCCTGTGTTCCAAATATTAGGGGCATTCTTAGGTGGGTTTGTATCGGGTGTGATGGGAGCATTAACCACCGCATTTAATGTTTTGGCTGGTGTAGCTAGGGTATTGACACCTGTAATTCAATTTGTTGGTTCTGTTATTCAAGCCTTGGCTCCTATATTTGTCACTGTGGCTGGTTTCATCGGTCAATTGATGGGACAATTTGCTGGATTTAATGGGGTATTAGGGGTTGTTGGTAAGGTTGTAAGTAGTGTATTTAGTGGAATTATCGGTTTTGGTTCACGATTATTTGGCTCATTGTCTGGTGTATTTAATAATATTGCTAACGGATTTAGAATTATGGGTTCTGGCTTAGGTAGTGTCGGTAGTGGAATATCCAATACATTCAGTAGTATTATTGGATTTGCTGGGCGTATGGTCTCTGGTATTATCGGTGCTGTTTCTGGAGTAGCTGGTAGAATTGCTAGTCATTTCTCTGGCGTGTTTGGTGCTATCAGTCGAGCTATTGGTAATGTTACTGACATTGGTGCTAATATTGTCAATGGTATCGCACAAGGTATTAGAGGTGCATGGGGAGCGGTTACATCTGCCATTGGTGCTCTTACAGATATGATACCCAAGAAAATACGTTCTCTGTTAGGCATTCATTCGCCAAGTCGTGTGATGAGAGATATGGTTGGTAAGTTTATTCCTCAAGGTATTGCCGTAGGTATGACAAGCCAAGAGGGATTTATTAGTAGTCACGCACAAAAATTAAAAGACCAATTGACTGGCTCAATGAGTAACATATCATTACCAAGTATCGGATTGGCTGGTGGATCATTGGCTGCTGCTGGAAAATCTACATCCACCACATCTAATCAAGTTACGATTAATGTCAATGGCGCAAACCCTGACTCGGTTGTTCCTCAAATTAAACGTGAATTGCGTAGAGTTGGATTAAGCACTGATTAAAAGTGCTTTTTTTATTGTCTAAAATGTGATATAATCGTAGTATGAAAAAGACTGGAAAAGCTGTTACAATCATGCAACGTTCAACAGACGCTACATGGGAATATTACACAATGAATGTATTAATAAAAAATGATGTTCTAAAGTTAGATGGCACACGTTTTATTGATGTCGTCTTTTTAACAGAACCCAACCAACTTGGTTACTATCCTCGACAAAACGATATTATAATGGACGCAACCAATATGGAAAATGGATATGTAATTAGCGCTAATTATTCACGACCAGCCAACGAAGCAATTGGGATTATGTTTTTGAGTAAGATTAACAATGAAACCTATCGCTTTGCTCCTATTATGAATTTAAGTGAAAACGTGTATATACCAAAAGGTTCTTACTTGCCACAGGTTAACTTGGCTAATGCTATTATGAGTGTATGGAACTTCTTAACTGGCAATAACCCATATCTAAAAAATAATGGGTCCATGTCGATTAGTTCGGATATTACGAAAACATCTAACTACTCGGATAATACAGAAAGTACGATTAATACTATATTTAAGAATTTTATTGCTCGCTTACATGGTGCGTGGAATATACAATTTACTTATTATATTGGTGAAACAAGTCCTCGAGTGGTAGTTACTGGTTCAGCTAAGAATAACACTGATAATCCCAACTATTTTATTGATTTAAAAACCACAAACGTTTTGGAGTATGTTCAACAATCACGAAACGCAAATAGTGAGACATCAATGGTATTTGGTTATTTGGAAGATGGCTCTATGTTTGGGTATTATGCCTACTTAGATGAAAACTTCAATGTTGTAACAAGCCAAGTGCCTACGAACGGAATCATTAATATTGGAGCAACCCCTCGTGTGGCTTATACAAGTCTTCAGAACACTAACCTGTCTGAATTGGCGGAGAGTGCGACCAGCCTATTAAAAACGAGTATTTATGCTATCAGATCTCAAATGGTTATGAGATTAGATGGTTCTCCCTTATTTATTGGTCAGAATGATAGTCCTTTCATTGGTCAATACATCAGACTGGCCAATTTAGAGGATAATATTGTGACAAGCCAATTGAGAGAGATAAATTTCACGACTAACCAAGCCATTGTGGGCGATAATGACGATATTACGTTTGGAGACTAGAGATGTCAGATACGAGAACAATTTACTTAAAAAATAACGAGGGAACAATATACTCTAGTGACCCAAGTAATGTCGGATCTGAGTATTTGGACATGTCGGGTTTTGATAGTTTAAACCCAAGCGAAAACTCTATTTTTACATCAGCAACTAATATATCACTTATGTATTCGTCTTATGATGTTAAGTTGGTATTGACTTTTATGTCTGATTATGATAATGGTAGACAAGCTCGTGCGCAATGGATAGCTAAAAATCAAAACTCAATTAACCAAATTTCTGTGGCAAATACCAATAATCAAGATTTGATATTCAGTAAACAAGCCAAGATTAAAACGATTGACTTTGTAGAAAACCCTTATGTAAATGGTGTACAAGCCGAACTAACATTGGAATTGGCCGGTAGGTGGCAATCATCGGTTAAACGTACAAGTGCAACTGTTTACCCATATACTGGTGGAACGAAGAAATATCCTTATAAATATAGACAACAAAATCCAGTTCCACAAACCAACGCACAGGGACAAATTAATCGATTATTAAACACAGAGTGGTCTCCTGACTTTTCCGGTTGGAATATCGGTGTACCTAACACATCTGGAAAGTTCACAGCGACAACTCCTTTAGCATCTGACAAATCATGGTCGTTATCATCAGAAAAGTTTGGCGGTAGCAATGTTCTGTCAAAAACCTATGGTTCAGGAATTTCATCAATAAACTCTGGTCTAATTCCTATCGGAGGAAATGTACCATCAACAGTAGCTATAGAGGCATATTCTTCTAGTGATTATAATGGTACAGTAACAGTTTCTCTAAGACTTTACTACTATGACTCAAATCAAAACTATATATCTCATGCCTTTAAAGATAGCGCAAAAATATCTTCATGGACTAGAGCAACTTTTTCTGCTACATCTCCGTCAAACGCAGCTTATGTTGTTGTATCGTTTGTGACTAATGGTTCTGTTGGTAAAAGTAACTATTCACAGCCAATGTTGGTATTTTCATCAACGGTTGGCGACTACGTTCCAGGGTTATACAAAGATTTATCCACAAATACCTATAAATATGGTTACCAAATTATCACAGACGAGGTTAAAACTGATGGATACAATGGTTTTATAATCAATATCCCATCACAAACAACTCCCGTAAATGTGACTTTAACGGCTCCAAATGGGTTGTCTGCTACTCTAACAACGAGCCAGACTAATGTACCGCTTCAAATTTCAAGTGATATGATTGGTTACTCGCTAGATAACTTTGATACATTTACGCTACTAAATAAAGGTTTCCCAGCCTCAAAGTATTGGGATAACTTACTCTCCGTATATAGCACTATTCAAACCATATTAAACGCCAATACTGTGACTGTTTCTGTGGCAAGTGGAACAGGTAGTTCGATACCGTTTGAATTTTACTTATACAAATTACAAGACTTGATTTAAGAAAGGTAATAACATGACATTAGCAAATACAGAATTAGTATACCAAGCAGACTTTATGAATGTATCTCCAAGTGCTGACGGAGCTGTTTTTAGTGGGATTGGCAACCGAATTATAACAGGATTAGTACCAACGTTGCTTAACGGTGCTGTTCAAGTTACGGCGGGTAAGGCATTAGTACAAGGTAGATTATTTGAATTAACTTCCACAAAGACCTACACGCCAAGCACTACGATGGGGACACAATATTTAGGGTTAATGGTAGATCTCACAAAATCAAATGTTGATGGTGATACGGTAACAAACCACCAATATACTGTTGGTTTCTTTAATAGTCCGTCCGGTAACTTAGTAATGGGGGATAGTAAAGCAAATATCCCATTATTTAAAATGACTGGTACGACATCAGTTGTTGTTGCTCCTGAAATGAATGGTAGCACGGTAAGAACTTGGCAACCAAACACTCAATACTCAATTGGCGACTTAGTTACATTTAACAGATTAGGTACAGATACAACAGGTAAATTAACTAACCCAGTATTTAAAGCGGTTCAAACGCATGTTAGTGATACAACATTCCCGTCTAGTTCTAATACTCAATGGGTTTTAATTAATATTTCTGCTTACTATATTGAACTAAATTATAATTCTTATGCCGTAAATTTCTATTTCAAGCGGTTTGGAAAATTAGTTGATGTTAGTACAAGCGCGATAGTCCATACCCTTAGCGATGCGTATTTCATCAGTAAAGAAAAGGGTAAGACGGTACTGCCTGACGTTTTCAAACCAATCAATAACGTTTTCTTATCAACTGGAGCTTCAATTATTCAGTTGGATAATGGTGGAAACATTATTGCTCGTGGTTCTGGCAACACGGTTGGTTCGTTGATGGCGGGTACTTATCACGCAATGGGTGATCCAGTGTGGAATGCGGGTGTACCAAGTTAATAATAAAAAGCCTTATGAAATCAATCATTCGGCTTTTTTTGTTGGCTGTAATCAATCTTTGGTAGACCCTTTGGTTTACTTGATTTTGATTTACTAGCTGTTAATTTATTGTATTGACGGATAATCTCACTGGCTTCACTAATGTCAAGTGTTAGTATCTCGCTTAGTGGTTGATTAAGGTGCATGAGAAAGGCTATTATCCTATAAATTAAGTAATACTTATCTCCACCTTCATCATTTTTATGCTTACTTTTGACCTGTGAGCTTAGCAAGAAATTGATTGAACAATACACCCTCTGGCAAGTCTAATTCTTCATATTCTTTGCGGGTATCTTCGTTTTGTACTAATACGCCATCAACGGTCTGTGCATACAAGAATTTCAAAACATCATGGCGGGTATCAATAAACTGTAAAGAAGTAATTTCACTGGCTTTTTGAGGGTCTGTGGGGTCTTGTTCAAAACGAGCTAATCTACTTACAACCTCACCTAATTGGGCGTTAAATTCATCACCCGTTTCATCTTTAAAGATTTTCTCGGTGTTGATGGTGCGTAAAAACTTGTATTCATTAGTGATAGGTTGGTTGTTTTCATCAAATCCCAAGTGTTCTGTATACGTAAATTTCATGTTGGTTCGTCCTTTTAATTAAGTTTGTATAACCATTGTATCACACCAAATAAAAAAATACAACCTATTTCTTTGGTTCGTCTGATTGTTTAACTAATTCTTTTTTCTCGTTATCTAAATACTTGGCAATTGCTTCGGGGAAAGGTAATCCTAATGCGATCCAATTCTCTGCCAAACTAAGTGCTTGTGTAAATAATACAAGGGTTTCAAATACGCTCCAATAGTCGCCATATCCCAATGCAAAAAATATTGGTACTGTCAGTGGTGGGATTAAAATAAGTAAACAATGTTTTAATAAGCCATAAGAGCTAATAGTAGAATTTAATGACTTAGATACAACCGCTTTAATAATACCTAAAAATATATCAATAAAACTGGCATATATAATTGCGACAAAAATGTGTGAATTGTGAAGTGTTGTTACGATTATATCCAGAGCCCATGCCATTATTATGTTTCCATTCGCTTATTTTGTGTACTAATATTATATCATAAAATATGCAATAAAAAAAGCCCCTTTCACAGGACTTTGTTGTTAGCTCCTAATACAATACCCAATGACACAACCATTTCAACGGAGAATACTAATATAGAGAATACAATGCTACCGAAGATTGTAAACAGCCAAATAGGTAAGGCAATAATGGAAACTAGTAAGAATAGTAAAATAAGTTTTGCTAGTAGTTGATCTAGTTTTTCTTTTGATTGATTATTCATTGTTTTCATCTCCTAAAGCTGTGGTTGGTTGTTCACTTTGGCTTGTTGATGTATTAATGGTACTAGATGTCTCTGATTGGCTGTTTAAGGGACTTTCAATTGGTTCTGGTTCAACTATAACAGAAGTATTAAAGGTGGCCTTAAATCGAGCGCTAGGTACATACATGAATTTATTTTCATCTGTGAACTTAATTAGGTAAAAATCGCCGGCTGGTAATTGACTTTGGATACTACTTGCCAATGTAGGATTAAATTCAATTGAGATAACCCCACCTTGTCCGATTGTGAAGCCTTGTCCTGCGGTTGTACTCGTAATTTCTTTAATTGTAACGTTGTAATTTGTCATTAAAAGTCTCCTTTTTCTTGTCCGTGATATCCTTGTCGATATAATTCTTGCAAATAGTCATCGTTGTAATTAATAAACATATAAATGTGGTATACCAGTGTAATGATACCAATACTTACCAGACCGCCTAAAATATCAATAGCTAATCCAATCATAAAGCTTTTCATATCACCTCGGAATAGTGGGACGAAGAAGCCAAAGAATAAGAATGTCCACGATAGGCCAATTTTAACTCGCTTTACTTTACCATAGTTGTTTTTTAATGTAATTTTCATTAGTTGTTCTCCTTTTCGACATCATCAATAATAATTTGAATATTTTCTTGTGCTTTTTTCAAGTCCTTAACCATGTCATCTTTACGACCAGCACGAGCCAAGTATTTGATTGCGTTACCTGTTGCCCAAGCCCTAACCCCTGACATGTGAGCTGTTAAACTTGTGATATGGTCTTTTACTTGTGTGCCGTCTTCTAGTTGGTAATGACTTGGCTTGTATATGGGATCTGATACTAAGAAATCACCGTCTCTAGTACCGTCTGTGTTTAATTTATTATTCATCTATCTGGCTCCTTATAATCCATTTCTACATTTATAATCTCACTCATTCTGTCAAATACAAACACTTTAACTTCTCCTGTAAATGCTTTGGTTAATCCATCAGCTATGGCATTAACATCTACTAAGTTGCCATATGTTGCTCCCGAAGTTTCCCAAGCGTCATTATTTGACTTACGTGTTCCTATTACAAAAACTTTTTTATCTACTAAGTTCACAATGTATTATCTCCTTTAACTTATGAATTAATTGTAATACGCCATATATTGATTATCAAGCATTATTTAAAAGTTCTTTTATTTCGTCAAGGGTATACGTCCAAATATTACCCATGAAAGTTCCTTGTTGATTATACAAATAATCCAAAATACAATCTGGACTAACATAATCAAAATCAGATTTGAAAGTGTCTTGAATACCTAACAAGCCAAGGTTATCTCGCTCAATCTCCCAAAGCTCTAACTCTCTAAACTTTGGCGATCTACCTTTGATGTCGTAGCTGTATACATTTAATGTTTTCATCACTCACTCCAATATCTAACATTCTTATCCGTATCCCGACCCATCTTAACTGACCCGCCAAGTTTATTTAAATAATCAATGGCATATCTAAAGTCTCGCTGGGCTGTGCTTTCACTTAATTGGTATTTATCCCTATGCTCCTTGACTAGTACGTATTTTCCTGTTTGTAGTTCGGTGATGAGGGATAATATACGGTCTGTTTTGCTCATTTTTTGAAAATCCTCTCGTCTTCTGCCTTTTCCCGCTGTCTCCATCTTGGCTTATTATAACCATTATCAACTCGATCTAGTGCCTTACCGATTTGAGACCAAAAAACTAAATTTTTATGTCTCTCACGTCTAACTTTACTCATACTAATTTACCTCGTTCAATTTCTAAATGTAATCGCTTCATATCTGCTCTAATGGTTGACAATGATATGCCAATGTGATAAGCGATAACTTGAATATCCTTTTCGTTTGTGTGATTGATATATTCGAGTATTCTTAATAAACGTTCGTCAATCGTAGCTTTCTGTTTTTGTCTCAATCTGCTAAATGACTCATCAAATCTCTGTTTTTGCTTAGCTTGTTTTTCATTGTATACTCTTGTTAGTGGTAAGTTTTGTTCATATAGCATTATAATTGCACCTTTGTATCATCGTCTCTAATCGCAAACACTTTAACGCTTTTAAATGTCTTGCTTAATCTGCCAAATATCAATCGTTTAACCTTAAATGAAGCGTGGCGTTTGAGATAGGCTGGATCATAATGATTACCTGTGTATTGGCGTGTTAATGTGAAATTACTAGCGGTGAGTTGCATATCAATAGTATCCACATAATAAGTCACGCCATCGAGTTCTACCATGTAAGCTATATATTTTGTCATTTCCTTTTCTCCTTTAACTTATGAATTAATTGTAACACGTCATATTTTGATTGTCAACACTTTTTTGCAAAATAAAAAAGCCAATTTATTAAATCAGCTTTTAAATATTTATTTAAGTCCACCTAGTGCGTTGATAATACTTTCTGTATTCTTCCTAGTCATCGTTGTATAGGGAACACCGTCTTTTTGAAGTTCGGACAATGTTGACGTGCTATCAATCCGAATAACAACCCCATTATCTGCGAAGTATACATTGTTCTTGCTACCGAAGTTTGTGTCTACATCTGATTTGAATAATAACATGTCTTTTAATACCACCTTTTTATTTGTTGTGCTTGGTTGAGTTTCTTTTGGCTCATCAATACCTGAAATAATATCCTTATATAACTGGTTACGACTGATACCCCAATTAGCTAAGAATTGAATTGGATCTACGTGGTCTGAACCATGACCTGTTGCACTTGCATAGTTATGTGTCTTGATACCTGAAATATTAGAGTTATCAATCGTGTAAGATATTCCCGCTTGCTTAGCTAAGTAACGAGCCAACCAAATATATGCGGGATAGGCTTTATTGAAGTCTGCTTGTGATTTGATAGAACCCTCAACAAACTCAATTGCTCCCCAAGTCTCCCAGTTCCAATCACCACCAACGTCCCATGCACCGCCGTTCGTATGCATCACTTGGCGTATATCAACTTCACCGTTTGTAATTCCAACTAAGTGTGTATAGTTAGCTAAGTTATAATGACCAGCCAAGTAGTCCCGTTCGTTCTGTACAGATGAGTTAGGATTACCTGTTGAGTGTAAATGGATTTGATGAAAGCCAGGCTGTAATTGGCTTGTGTTATATACATATTGATAAGGGACTACAATATCTTGTTTAATTGTATATGCCATGTGATCTCCTTTAGATATAATCTTCTGGGGCAGACGTCCAATCTGTTGATGTGTTGCCTGACTCGATTTTAAGGTTGCTTAAATAGTAGTTTGTGCCAACGTCCACAGCCATGAAGAAAACTATTGCCGTAGCTAAATTGGGTATTGTATAACTGTATTTATCCCAAGATGTTGTCAACTTAGGATTAAACGTTTTAGCACCTCCAAGAGGCTCCGAGTGAAATTTAGCATTTTCCTTATCCGCTTTCGCCCAAAAACTAACTGTAACCTGCTGACCATTTAAAGCATCTAATCCTCTTTGATATAACGAATTTTGGGGACCACCAATCCACGCCACCGATGGATTACTTGTAAATACCTTTCCCTTAATTGAGTCGTTTGTAATTGACCACAAATTACCAACATTGACCCACTTATCAAGTGAAGAACCAGATGAGTTTAAGAAGTAATTCCTACCATAAACCAGCTGCCCGTTTGAATACGCCCTATCAATTGGCTTACCGTCCTTGACAAGCGCCTTACCATTTATAGTTGCCATATCAACCTCCTATAAAGTAAACACCAGTTTTATCAGGTAGTTCATCGTATTCTGCTTGCGTAACAACGTTGATGACGGCGTCTTTACCAGCTACTCCCTGAATACCTTGTATGCCTTGTTTACCCTGTTCACCCTTTTCACCTTGTGGTCCTTGTATACCTTGTTCACCAGTGTCTCCTTTGATACCAGTAGCACCTGACATATCAGTAACAAAAGTAAATTCCGTACCGTTCCACAAATATAGTTTTGCGTTGTCTGGGTCTTCAACAGTTGATGAAATCATAACAAAGTCTCCCTTTGTTAAATTGTCACTGCTCATTGACGCAACACTCGGAAACGTTTCTGCAATCGAGAAATCATTACCAGATACTCCTTGAATACCTTGAATACCTTGTGGTCCTTGATCGCCACGTTCGCCCTGAATACCCTGAACTCCTTGTGGTCCAGTATCACCATTATCTCCTTTTTCGCCTTGTGGTCCAACTTTGATGTCTAGTATTTTATCCGTGAGTTCTTGAGATAGGTTACTAAACTGTTGTTGAAATTGTTCGACAGTAATAGAAGAGATAACGTTTCCATCGATGTTAGTAGCGTTATGATGAATATTAAGTTTCAAAAAGCCATGGTCCGGATAAATTAGGGTATCACTACCATGTTCAAACCAAACTTCTATACGATAACTGCCAGATGGAAGATTGGCCAATTGTGCGCTCGTGAAAGTAATTTTTTCATCTTGCCATGTTGCTGGGAAATTAGTGAGGTAACCAACATCGTTTTGCTTGATATAAACCTTTGGTAGATAAGTGGTGTCTTTAAAAATAATACCGTTGTTCTCAGCCGTTAAATATATTGGCGTGTTATTATCTGCAAACTTTAATCCTGTTGTACTCATAGATAATGTCTTAATCATAATTACCCCTTATTGTGCCTGTACTTCAGTGGTTGTAACAAAACCTGTTTGGTTCTTAGGCGCAATTACTGATTCGGCTGCTTTTAATGCGTCATCTGATACAAGAGACTTCACAGTATCCAATGAGCCATTCGCTTTATTAGTTGCATAGGCTTGTTTAACATATGCCAATGCTTGCTCTTCTGTGAAATACTTCTCATACCCATTATCTTTAATACGCTTTAAGAAGTTTGATACGGCGTCTGATTGTTGTACCGAACCATTAGCAATGAACTCTTGCGCTTTCAAAACTACTTGGCTGGCTGTGGTTAATGCAAACTTGACACGTTCATTCTTAGCTGAAGTGGCCAATGTCTTAAAACAATTGCTAACCGTATACCCTAACCCAATAGACAATGATAGGCCAACCGCTGTTTGTACTAAACCAATGATGTTATTGATTGTCATGTGTTAATCCTCTTCTGCATTCTCAAAGTAATATAGGATTGCCTTGCGTACTGCTTCACTCTTGGTTACTCCTAATACCTCACTGATTGTTTCAAGTCTATCCTTTGTTGCTCGGTCGACTCGTACTGAAATATAAACTTGTTTGTTCATAGTCTTATCGTTCCTTTATATAGTATCATAGCTCTATTGTATCACGCAAGGACTAATATTGCAAGTAATTTGACATGCCAAGTTAGATGTAATAATAATTTCAAAAATCCTACCAGAAAAACATTTATTTTACCCGAAACTTCCCCAATAATACCCCCCGCCCAACGCTACCCAACCTTGACACCCTTGACC